>Ga0256830_1000991_pt1 | contig 20775 bp, 7 predicted proteins | sample 128326metaG_FD_190537 | JGI IMG/M metagenome (GOLD analysis project Ga0256830, IMG submission 190537) | Hydrothermal vent microbial communities from Lau Basin, Pacific Ocean - 128-326 | ecosystem: Environmental > Aquatic > Marine > Hydrothermal vents | place: Pacific Ocean: Lau Basin | collected... | reverse complement strand
CGACGTTCTCCCGAAAGAGCACGGAAAATGACCCTGCATCTGGCCGGATATTTTCAGTACATCTTAAGTAGCGATGAAAAGGAATGCGTTCCACTGGAGAATGAAATTAAGATGATTAAGGAGTATTTTGAATTGCAGAAAATCCGTTATGACGATGAACTGACGTCAACTGTTTTCTGCCCGAAAGATCTGTATAATCTACAGGTCCCTGCCATGATACTTTATCCGTTGGTTGAGAATGCCGTCAAGTACGGGTACCGTACTCACAAGGGTCGACTAAACGTTAATTTTACGGTCCAAAAAAAGGCTGGGATGCTTCATTTTACAATAGAAAACGATGGTTGTTGGGTGAAGCCTTCTAGAAATACAGGATCAAAAGAGCAACGGGCATTGAGAGAGTACCAAGGCGGAATCGGACTTGATAACATTCGCAAGCGTCTTCGGCGGATATACAGTGATAATTGGTCTCTGAAACATGAAGAGAAAAATGGGAAAGTATTTGTACACTTGAGGATCCCAATAAAATGAGCATGTTACGATTATTAATTGTGGATGATGAGTCGCTGGCCAGGGAGAGTATTCGGGACCTGCTGGAATCATCTTCTTTGATTTGTGAAATAAAAGAAGCCGGTACCGTGGAGGACGCCAGAGTTATTCTGGACCGGAATAAAATTGATGGTGTTTTTCTGGATATCAACTTACAGGGTGAATCGGGTTTTGACCTGGTCCCGTTTGTCCCGGAAAGGACACGCATTGTTTTTGTCACCGCATTTGACCAGCACGCAATCCGAGCCTTTGAGGTTAATGCCCTGGATTATATACTGAAACCCCCCGGTCGTGACAGACTGCTGGGATGTTTAAAACGGATATCCGAGGGGTTACCGCCGGCGGAAAACAATCTGCAATTGACGTTAGACGACCGGCTTTTCATTCGTGGTATTGACAAGGTTCAGTTTGTGATGATAAGGGACATTCATTTTATTACCGTGGACCGGGACTACAGCACTTTGCATGGAAAGGGCGGCCGCACATTTTTAGTGAGAAAAACACTGAAATCGTGGAAAAATATCCTGCCGGAGAGAGACTTCATCAGAATTCATCGTTCTACCATCGTCAATTTGAATGTTGTGGAGCGTATGGTTCCTTTTGTCAAAGGGAGATACCATATTTATGTCACAGGACGCAAAGACCCGTTGATCCTGAGCCGTCGTTATGCCGATCGCATCAAAGAATTAATATTTTAAATCCTCGTACCGATTCGCTGAATTATCTTTAAGCCGTGTGCAGGGACATCCCGTTCTTTCGCAGGGCAGGTTACCGGGAAGCGGAATATCCCGGGAGCAATACATTCCCGTGACATTTATAGTGTAAGGATATCCGTTTATCGCATTATATCGCCGCTTATCGCAAACGGATACTGATCTACACTTGGGTGGATTTAGTATTCCACCGTGAAAGACCAGAAAGACAATTCTTTAACTGCGAAAAACAAGGCCGGAAGGTATCATCCGATTACTATTTTGATCGTGGATGATGAAACCCTCTCCCGGGAAGCGATGAAGGATGCCGTGGAAGATATTGAGGGAATTATTGTAGTAGGCGAGGCTGCCACGGTGAAAGAGGCGGTCGATAAAATCAATCAACTACATCCGAAGGTCCTGCTGATTGACTATTACCTGCCGGACGGTTACGGAACGGATGTCGCCCGATTAACAGGCATGGAACACAACTCTATTATTGTATCGGCTGAGGGAAAACTTGCTGGGTCGATGAAGAAAAATCTGGTACCATTCATTGCTAAGCCCGTATCAGTACAATTGCTTGAATCGGCGTTTAAAAGCATCCTGAAATCCAATCGGATTGCGCAATGATCATTCTTTTGCTCAAAGAAAAATTTATTGGCTACAAATAGGTCTAACCTGTATGCAGATACATCATATAATAAATGGATAAATAAGGAGAACCAGTCATGCTCACAACCAAGTTTAAAGCAATCATTACCATCGCATTGTTCACTGCGTTTGCTTTTGCCCAGACACTTTCCATCCAGGGTGTCTTAAGAAATCCCGACGGAACAACCGTGGACGACGGCACCTATTCCATGACGTTTAAGATATATGAAGCGGAAGTCGGTGGAACGGCAATCTGGACGGAAACACATGGATCGACGAGCATTAAACACGGTGTTTATATTGTGGAATTGGGGTCGATAACATCCATGACCGGTTTAACCTTTAACACCCAGTATTATATCGGTATTTCAGTGGAAGGCGGACAGGAATTGGAACCGCGAATGAAACTGGCCAACTTTCCTACATCGATGGCGGTGTTGGGCGTGGATAACTCCTTTCCGTCTTCAGGAAATGTAGGGGTGGGCACAACGAATCCCCAGGCGGGGCTCCATATTATTACGCAAAATGCCAGTGATGATTTGCTGAAGATTGAGAGCAGCAGCTCGAATAATCGGAACATTCGGGTGGATAGCGACGGGAATCTCATCATTGATTCAGGGAGTGTGATCCAGTTCGCCAGCGATGGCTCCAGTCTTTCCTCCGCGGATTTTGGTGGTTCGGCCTCGGCGCTGGCGGCTCCCGGCGATGCCAATATCACCGCGGATGACCTTGCCAATGGAACCGGAAATATCAATTTCAAAATTGCCGGCACTACGTTTTTTTCTATTGGCCATGACGGCAAATTTGCCATCGGGGATGATTCCAGATTGTTGGATATAAACATCGCCAATACGTTGGGTCTGTATGGCGCCCAGGATAACACCGTCGGTTCGATAAAGTTTGGCAGTGGCGGCGGAATCATTTCCGGGGCGAATGGCAATATCGGCATCGGGACCACCGGACCGGCCATTGATCTTGCTTTGGGGGATACGGACACTGGCCTGGATTGGGCAAGCGACGGAAAATTTTATCTTGTTGCGAATAATGCCGATATAATGACCGTTACCGCTGACAAGATTGGGATCGGGACGACAACCCCGGACAATACCCTGGACGTCGTGGGCACGCTCGATGTCAGTGGCGCCGCTTATTTGAATGGCATTGTGCTGGACAACGATGCCAGCATTAGTGGTGTTGAAGGAATCCTTGGCTATAATGACCTGAAGTTATACGGTGATAATAGCGGCGGACCGGATCTGTTTATCGGAACAGACGGAAAGGTCGGCATTGGAACCGATACTCCCCGTGACAAACTCGAGGTTGCCGGGGGGAATATATTGGCGGATCGGATCAACCTGGGGGGCGCAACCGGAGGTTTGTACTATATAACGATGGGTGATAATGATACCGGCATCCATTCCGGCGGGGATGGGGTACTGGACTTTTATACAAACGGTAGTATCCGGATGAAATTGACTACTATTTCCGGACGTAATGGGTATGTTGTATATGACGGTGACAGCAACTGGGATTTTTATTCTGACCTGCGGTTAAAGGAAAATATCCATTCGGAAACCAACCTGCTGAACCGGGTCATGCAACTGAACGTTGTGAACTTCAACTTCAAAGACAACCCGCAGAAAAATAAGGAAATCGGCTTTATTGCGCAGGAAGTGGAACCGTATTTCCCCACCATAGTCAGTGAATATCAAGACGATCGATATGATTTTAAAGTCAAAATGCTGGGGTACTCGGATTTTGGCGTGATTGCCGTGGGAGCAATTAAAGAGCTGAAAAAAGAAAAAGACGCCGAAATTGCAGACCTGCAGGCACAGATAGAAGCGCTCAAAGCGGAAAATACTTCTGCGAAATCCGAATTGAAAACGATGAGCAAGCGGCTGGCGGAAATTGAATCCCTGGTTGAACGATTAATGGCGGCAAGTAATTCGCCAACGAAAAATGAGAAATTCAGCGCAAAATTTCCTCTGAATGGAATTGGTGAATAAAACCGGGGAATCTCCGGTTATTTCGGTCTGCATGGACATGTCCGGAGGTCATGATTGAATCATCTACCGGATGATGAAGCAATAAGAGGTCCGGAATGGATAATAATTATTTGGAAATAGAATTATGTTAAAAAAACGAAAACAACCAGGTTTATTCTTATTGTTCGTAATGTGGTTCATTCCCAATCTGGCGCTATCGCAGCTCTGTGAGCCGATCTATAAAGTGGAAAAATCGTTAATCACCGGTTCCGCCACGGGACAAATGACGAGCAATGAGTATAACACCATCGCTACGATTGGTCAACCGTTAACAACATTTTCAACAACAACCAATTATACCTATAAAGTAACCACCGGTTTCTGGAGTTATTATTTAACCGAACCTGCTGCGCCGCTTGTTTGGGCATCGGATGGCGATTACCAGGATTTTATATTCATTGAATGGAACGTAGAAGGTGACCGTACCGGTCCGAAAGTGACCAGCGATGAAGTAACTCTGTATCGGAATGGTTATGCGTTAACTACTTTGCCGTTAACGCAGACGCAATATCTGGATTTCAACGTTTTTTCAGGGATGTACTATACCTATGGCGTATCGGTTGAGAATAGTATGGGTGAAAGCCCTACTGACGACGATGTTGGTTTTTTAAATCCAAATGGGATGATTACCGGGCATGTGTCCACTCCCAGCGGGAATCCGGTAATTAATACAAAAGTCAAGCTGACACCTAACCTGGGCCGCAGCGCCAAATTTAACGGTGACGGTTATATTTTCTGGTTCGATAATGATATCAACACGAATCGTCAGTTTACCTGCTTCGAAAATGATTATACGATCGAAACCTGGTTTCGCTCTGTGGAACTTACTGAACAGGTATTTTTTGCGGCGGTGGATTCAAATACCACCAATCATTATATCACTTTGGGATTAACTGAAGAAGGTAAGGTGACGTGGACACATCAGCCGAGTGCCGGAGAAGCAGGTACGGAGATAGTCACAGTAGGCTCTTATGCCGGTCCTGGCGAGGATTGGCATCATCTTGCTGTTGTATATGCTGATTCCAACGCATCCATGACTATGTATATTGACGGTTTTTTAGTAGGGGAAGCTACGGCAAGCGGGAAGATTAATGACAAGGTGGAAATCGTTATTGGTAAGCGCGGGCCGCGGGAACCACTGGATTATTTCAAAGGTCGATTGGATGATATTCGCCTATGGGCTATACCCCGCGAATGGGATGATTTACGTAAAATGATGGATATCACTCTTTCGGGAGAGGAAGACAATTTGGCGGCCTATTGGAAGTTTGACGAGGTGGAAGGTGAGGTTGTTTTCGATCTTACCAATGCGGATTTTGACGGTGAAATATGCAACATTGAACGCGACAATTTAATTGCGCCTGTCTTTCTCGGCGCACTCACCGATGATAACGGGAATTACGCGATCAAGGGAATCTATTACGGGGACGGTACGGTGTTTACCGTGACACCTGGTCTGTCATCTCCCATCGGGCGCTCACTTGAATTCGACGGCGTCGACGATTATATCCGGTTCCAGGGTCAGCGCGTCGACCTGACCGCAGGTTATACGTTAGAAGGATGGTTTAAAACGCCATCAAGCGGGAATCATACTATTTTTGCCGCAGTGGATCCGGCGGATGACAGTCACCGGTTTTCGGTAACCCTGGTGAACGGCCAGGTGAAGGCAGCGCATTTTGCGACCGAAATTACCAGCACGGCTTTCAATGATAACCTGTGGCATCATTACGCTGTAACGAATGATAACACTACGCTGACACTTTATGTGGACGGCGAAGAAATCGGTTCGGAAATCATTACCCAGGTTATTCCGGACCCATCGGAGATCGTGATTGCCCGGACGTCACCGGGACAATCCGGCGGCTATTTCCAAGGTCGGTTGGATGAAATCCGACTTTGGGGTGTTGGGCGCTCGGCGGAGCAGGTCGGCGGCACCATGAACCAGGTTCTGGACGGGGATAATTATGGATTAATTGATTACTGGCGAATGAACGAGGGCGTGGACAGTTTAATTACCGATGCCACCGGCACGGTTACGGGAACCATTGTGGGTGCCGATCCAGTCGCCTTAAAGAACATGTGGAATAATGATATTCCGTTGAATGAATATTTTGATCATTGGTATGAGCCGGAGAGTCGCCAGGCCACATTGAATGCCTCTAATACATCGGTTGATCTTGTTGACTTTACCGATGAATCCCTTATTCCGGTAAGCGGATATGTACGTTATTCAGGAACCGCGTGTTTCCAGGAAGGGGTGGAGATATTGCTGAACGGTGAATCGTTTATTCCCCCGATCTATACCGATGCGGATGGAAAATTCATCGTGGAATTGGAACCGGGAGCCGTGGGGCAGAGACTCAGTTGTCGGTATAAAACTCCCGGAAGCGGTGTGGGCGATATCGCCGAAGAATTTCATGAATTTATCCCCCAGTCGATTGAATTGCCGATGATGGTACAGCCGATTTCCGGTTTGTTTTTCGATGACCGGACCACGCGCGTCATTTCCGGTGTGGTTGGCGGCGGCGATTGCAAATATCCCATCAATCCTTCACAGGGGCAGATCGAAGTCACCTTCCATTCGGTGAGCGGTTGTATCGAAGAAACGATCATTCCGGATCTGATTACAGGTGCGTATGTATCCCCCGACCTTCCACCCCTGGAATTCCAGGTGACCGTGAATCATCCGGATCCGAATATTGAATTTGATGGCCGGAATGTTTCATTAGTCCTGGAGAATAAAGATTCCCTGGATTTTATCTATTATTCCAACCCGGTGGTCCGTATTGATGGTATGCCTGAAAATGAATGTAATACGCGTGTTATGGAAATGAACGCCTCTTATCCATTAACGATAAATGTCTTTGAGGAATATGTAGATCATGCCTCGGGAACGACCTATTTGTGTCCGGTCGATACGGGGAGTCTGCAGGTATTCAATAATCTCAAAACGACTCCGACCGTTGAAGAATACACTTTTGGCGGAGGCCAATATGATTTGTCTGTCACTCCCGGACAGCCGAATATTCTGGGCGGTGGCGCGCATCCCTACCAAAAATCCATTCAGGTGGTGGCCACCACGCCGGAAGGTTTAACAACCAGTACAACGGAATGGACAATCGTAACCGGAGACAAACCGCGGAATGACGCGGCGTATGCCACGACGACCCCGGCGGTGCCGTTAATGATTATTCATGCCCCGCCGGGAAATGAAAGTGTGGCCTATTGGTCACAAAACACAACCTATGAAACGGCAGTATCCTTTTCAGCCGGTTTTACCAGTGAAGTGGAAAAGTTCACAAAGGTGTCACAGGGCGTGGATGTTGTGACGGAAGCGGGAACCCCGTTTTTCTCAACGGAAATCGAAGTTGACGCAACGTTGGACTTTACCGAAACGACGACAGTAACTCAACGTTTACAAGGCACCCAGGAATTGGGAATGTCTTTAGAATCAACCGAGACCATTTCCACCACAACCGGCGGGGATGTTTTTATGGGTGGCGCCATAAACCTGCTATATGGAATAACAGACCTGTTGCGAATCACCGACTCCTGCGAAGTGGAGGTTAAACCCAGTATCATTATCGTACCCACCGGTTTCGCCACTACCTATATTTATTCCGAATACCAAATCCTGAATTCGGTCATTCCCAACCTGGAGACGATTGGCGATACTGCATCCATCGCCATGTGGCAAAGCTTTCTGGCGATGAATCAACAAAACCGCGCCAATGCGGAATTTGTTGAAAATGTTTCTTTTGACGCCGGGACGGTTTATGAGTCGGAGCAGACAAACACCCTTTCCGAAAATACGACAGTGGAATTTGAACATGAGGTTACCCAGGAATTCGCTGCGGAATTAGGTTTGACAACGAATGGAGTTGGAGTCAATGGTGGTGTAAAAACTACTTTTGGAATAACATTTGGCATGAGTGCGACCGCGGGTTATGAGGAATCGAACACGTTTGGATACGCTCTGGCGGATGCGGATATCGGTGACAATTTCACTCTGGACATTAAAAAGGATAAAATGTACGGTTCACCGGTGTTTGTAACGATCAGCGGGTTTTCCAGTTGTCCCTGGGAAGCCAATACGGTTCCCTTTGATCAGGCCGCCTTATCCATCAATTCCAGTCTGGAAGTAGATGTGCCCCCGGATGATCCGGCCGTATTCACGTTGAATCTGGGAAATCTGAGTCCGGCCGAAGCAGACCGGGAATATCAACTCCGTATGATTAATGTGAGTAATCCGGATGCGGCGCTCGTCATCGTGAACGGGTATAACATCGCCGATGGATTGTCCTTCTTTATACCGTACGGTCAAAACGTTGAGGCTACGATGGAGGTTTATCGTGGCCCGGAAGCGTATAAGTATGATAATCTCCAGATCCAGTTGGTGCCGCCGTGCGAATATGAATTATGGGAAAATGGTTTCGCCCTGCAATTAGCGGATACGGTGGACTTCTCCGTTCACTTCCAGGAACCCTGTTCCGAGTCCCAAATTACTTCTCCGGAGGATGGCTGGCTGATAGACAGCTCCCACGAGAGTGATACACTCTGGGTAACTGTGACCGGGTACAATTGGCCCGCGGATACATTCATGACCAGTATTGATCTTCAGTATCGGGCTGGTGTGGGTGACTGGTTCACCGCCTATTCCGTTCCTACCGATTCCCTCATCGATGATTACGTGCTAATGCCGTTTAATATTAGTGAAAATATCATTATCGACGGCAGTTACGAGCTGCGCGCCCAGGCACAGTGTACCGGCGGTAAGTATCCCGGCACATCTCAGGTGGTTTCCGGGTTGATTGACCGGAGCGCACCCCAGGTTCTGGGTCTGCCCGAACCGGTGGACGGTATTCTTGGTCCGGATGATTTAATCCGTGTCACCTTTAATGAGGAGGTTGCCTGCGGTGAAATTAATCCCGGTGCAGGCGATATTATGCTTTACAATACCGTTACCGGCAATCCAATGGATTATACGTATACGTGTGGTGACAACGTGATCACCTTTGAACCCAACGTGACAAACATGTTTCTTGAGAATCAGATATTCCGCTGTGAAATACATAATTTGCAGGATATGTACGGCAATACCCGGGCGGTGGACGATCCCATCATTTGGGAGTTTTTCGTCAACCGTAATCCGCTGGAATGGTCAGGGACGAATGTGGATAATGTAGTGATTCAAGTGGACGAAGAATACACCACCACACGGACAATAACAAATAATGGCGGTTCCAATCGTAGCTGGGAAATAATCGGCGGACGGGAAGGTGCAATTCCCGGCGGCACGCCACTGGATTTACCCACCTGGTTGGATGTATCTCCTATGAGTGGAACCCTGACGCCCGGTGCCCGCCAGGATATAACCATCGCCTTATCGGAAGGACTGGATTTCGGCGAATACTCTACGACGATCTATGCCGCCGGAACCATGGGGGACGAACCGATGGTTGTGGATATCCGGAAACTATGTTACGAACCGGATTGGGACGTGAATGCTGCGGATTACCAGTACTCCATGGCCATCACGGCGACGCTGTCAACGGAAGACGGACTGTCGGAGGATATCTATGACCGGATTGTTGTCCTGCACGGCGAAGAAATTCGTGGCGTGGGGGACGTCATCTATCTCCCTGAGCTTGAAAATGTCCCCAATACGCATCCCTATGAAGTATTCCTCACCGTTTACAGCAATGAAAGTTCCGGTGAAGAGCTTTCCCTACGGGTCTGGGATGCGTCCCAATGCATGGAATTAGGCTGGATCGAATTAGGCTGGGCCGACAGTTCGACCACATTTCAGTTTAAGTCCAACACGGTGTTAGGCACACCCAGTAACCCCGAAGCCATCCTTGCCACTAATCAGATTATTTCCAGTGTGTATTATCCCGCCGGATGGACCTGGTTCTCGCTGAACCTTAATAACGAGGATATGACCGTGAATAACCTGTTGGCAAATATGTCGCCGGTCGATGGCGATATTATTCGGGATCAGGTCAGCTTTTCGCAATTTGTATCCGAATACAACGGCACACCCGTTCATCAATGGGTGGGGACGCTGACGGAGATTAGTAACCAAACGATGGCGATGATCAAACTCACCAATCCCGATACCCTCCAGATGGTGGGCTATGCGGTGGATACAGAACTGGACACGATTGAAATCACCAGCGGCTGGAACTGGATCGGCTATACGCCTCAGGTAAGTTACCCGGTGGATTACGCGCTTAATTCGTTGCCGTCCGCCACCGGTGACGTGATAAAAAACCAGTTCGCCTACGCCCAGTATGTGGAAGGCCTGGGCTGGATCGGTAATTTAACGTACATGAACCCCAAACTGGGTTACATGCTGAAGTCCTATTACTCCGGCGAGTTACTCTATCCCTTTTACCCGCCGCCGGTTATGAAATTAATACCCAAGGGTGATTTTGAACCCAAACTGGCCAGGGGGACACCGGACTGGAACGTGGTTCCAGGGGACTATGAATATTCCATGAACATAACGGGGCAATTGATTACCCATGATTCGCTGTCCACGGATGCCTATGATTTGATCGGCGCTTTTGTGGGAACGGAATGCCGTGGGATTGCCCAGCCGGTTTACATTGAAGCGTTGGATAAATATCTGGTCTTTATGACTGTTTATGGTACGGGAATAGATCCGGAGACAATCGAATTCCAGTCCTATAATGCGGACCTGGATGAGATTCTCTATGTGGATGAAACGGTTGATTTTGTTCCCAATGGTGTGGTGGGCAATATAACAGAACCCTTTACCTGGAATGCCCGTTATCTGAGGATTGGCGATGAAGGGTATATCCCGGACGTGTACAGTCTCGCGCAGAATTACCCCAATCCTTTCAACCCGGTTACAACAATTGCATACGGTTTACCGGAAGAATCAGATGTGACGATTACCATCTACAATCTCCTGGGCCAAAAGGTTGCTGCACTGGTGAATGAACGGCAGGAGCCGGGGTATTACTTTATTCGCTGGAATAGCGTCAATACCAACGGTATTCCCGTATCCGCCGGGATATACATTTATCAGATTCGTGCTAATGATTATGTAAAAACGCGCAAGTTGGTATTGCTGAAATGAAAACCTCACAGGGGAATGGCTCCATAGCCGGATTTTTCGATGGCTTAGCGGGACGTCGGCGAAATTACAGATCCGACCGGATGTAAATCCGATGAAGGAAAAAGCTGTATTTATATTACTCATACTTGCTCTGAACACCGGGGCATATGCCCAGGACTATGCCCTGGATTTCGACGGTGTGGATGACTATGTGGACATGAATGCATCAATCATTTCCAGTACGGATAACTGGACGATGATGGCCTGGGTCAAACCACGTTCTTTCTCGGCAACCGGAGGTTGGAGATGTGTCTTTTATAATGGCGATGATTCGGGAGGATATGGTTTTGGCTTTTCCGGCGATAAAATAACCGGATTATTCGGTGTAACGGCGTGGCATCTGACCAATCAGCAGGTACCAGGTACGGACCAATGGTATCACCTGGCCATGCGGCGCAGCAACGGTACGGTAAGGTTCTTCCTGAATGGTGACACATTAAATTATAGTAGTACTACAGCTCCGTTAACTCCTTATGCCAATCGTGCCACCATCGGCAACATGTTTAGCGCTGATCATACTACGATTTATGCCGACTCCTCCTTTGATGGCCAAATTGATGAAGCCTCATTATGGAGTATCGCTTTGACCGATGGAGAAATCCGGGAATATATGGTACAGGGGCTGAATGGAAATGAAACCGGTTTGGCCGCTTATTATCAGATGAGTGACGGCAGCGGGACAACACTGACCGATAACAGTACCAATACCAATAATGGGACGCTGACGAACATGGTCACCACCGGGGGCGGCAGCGACTGGATCACCTCCACCGTGTTCAACGATTCCCAGGCCGACGGTAATTGGAATACAACCGCTACGTGGCGATTAGGACGGGTTCCGATTTCCAGTGACAATGTCCGCATCGGCCATGCCGTTACTCTGGACGTGAATGCGACGGTAAATACTTTTGCCATGGATCCGTCCACGACGATTACATTGGGGAGCAATACGTTAACCGTGGCCAAAACCAGTGATATAGATGGTACGGTAACCATCAGCACCGGGACCCTGGATGCCAACGGGAATTTCGATGCCACCGGTGGTACACTTACTTTTACCGGTGCAGCCGGCTTGAATCTGGCAGGAACGGTAACCAGTCTGGGAACCATGTCAAGCGATAACGGAACGGTGACCTATGATGGGACGACGCAAACTGTATTCAGTGATACCTATAATAATCTATCGGTAAGCGGGGGAACGAAGACGCTGGGAGGAGACATCACGTTAAATGGTAATCTCACGATTAATGCAGGTTCCACAATTGAAATGAGTTCTTATAACGTCAATATTGGTGGGAATTTAATTATAGAAAATGGAGCAACATGGACCAAAGGAAGCGGGATAACAACATTTAATGCGTCTGTGAGCCAAACACTAACGGATAATAACAGCTCTCCAAATAATCTGGGGACAGTTGTTGTAGAATAAATATAAACTGAGAGAAATAACCATGAAAATCAAACTGCGAAAAGTTTATTTGTATATTACGTTTTGTTTGATGTCAATTACCGGATATCTCCACGGAGGGAAACTGATAGTTGCTACAGATACACATATGGATGCGCTAACCATTCAAACAGGTGACGAATTAGAGATTCAATCCGGAAACACCGTCAATGTGGATGGCGCCATCACCATCACCGGGACCCTCACGATGGCCGGGACATCGGTGGTGGAATGCAGCGGGACGTTTACCGATAACGGCACACTGACGGCGGCTTCAGGTTCTCAGATCACCTTTGATGGAACCACGCAATCCATAGCCGGATCGGCGACAAGCATTCCCTTTGATAAAGTTTTATTCAGCGGTGGCGCAAAAACATTTGATGCCAGCGCAACGATTACGAATACGCTGGATGCTGGGGGACAGTCTGTCACCATTGCTTCCGGAAAAACGCTGACGCTTGGGTCCGGCAGCGTCACGACCATTTCCGGCGGGAGCTGGACGCTTACGGGAACGTTGGCGCCCGACGCGAATTCCACGATCAAATACACCTCCGGATCGGCCCAAACGGCCCTGAATGTAACGCACGGAAATATGGAACATGATGGTGCCGGTACGTTGAGCCTGCCGGCGAATTTCACCGTTCAGGGGACTTTGACCAATACCAGCGGCGATTTTACCGCGGGTACATATTCGTTAACAGCCGGCGGCATTGTCTGGACGGCGGGAGCGGTAACGGCGACACCGTCCGGCGCCTGGGACATCGGCAGCAGTGGCATTGATGTCAACGGGGGAACCTTTGTGGCTACTTCCGGGACGTTCACCAACGCGGGGAATTGGGATTTCACCGGTACCGGCGCGTTTACACCCGGCACCGGAATGGTAACCTTCGACGGCACATCTGCACAGAGTATAACCTCGAACGCTAAACCTTTTTATAGCCTGCAGATCAGCAATACCGGCGGTACGGTCACTGCATCGGATAAATTGGAAATCAATGCCGGTGGAACGTTGACGGTGGATGCCGGCGCAACTCTGGCTTTGGCCGCTGTAGAGTTCGATGATAACGGTGGGACGGTCACTAATAACGGTACGCTCACGATGGATGGTAATAATACATTGACTTCCGGCGCTTTATCCATCGGTGGTACGGGAACAACCAAGTTCACCGGCGCTTCGGGGGCGACCCTTTCAACCGGGTTTGCCGGTCTGAGTAATGTGGAATTCAATTCCAGCGGCAATACCTTTACGTTAAGTGAAGATATGACATACATATCCGGAAATATTACCCTTGCTACCGGGACAACGCTTGCAATGGGAGGTTATGATCTCACCTTAGCGGATGGCAAGACCGTGACGAACAACGGTACCTGGTCGGCGCCTACAGCCGGAAGCAGATTTACCTGCGCCGGCGCGGCTACATTTGCCGGGAATAATATGAACTTTTACGAATTCTACGCTGTCCCCGGTGCGGCCAAGACGCTCACATTCGCCGATAGTAAAACCTACACCGTGGCAAATAATTTGACATTGACCGGTACAAGCGGGAATGAATTGACCATCCAGAATACGAATCCGGGTGGCAGCTCAAGCACCACAACGGCCACCATCAGCAATACCGGTGGAACACAAAGCGTTGACTATGTTAAAGTCAATGATGTTAACGCAACTTCATCGAATTCTATAACAGCTACAAATTCCTATGCGCTGGGCGGTGTTACCGGTTATTGGTCCTTTTCGGCTATCCAGTTCAGTTCAATTGCATCCGGCAATTGGAATACAGTCGGTACGTGGGATTTGGGGCGCGTTCCTGTTTCGACGGATAATGTCAAGATCAGCAATGACGTCACCCTGGATGCGAATGTATCGATCGCCGATCTTCTGGTTGATGCCACCAAAACGCTGACTTTCGAGAGTGGACAGTCACGGTCATTAACCACCTCCGGATCGGTCACCAACAACGGTACCATTGCGATTAATGACGGAACCCTGACTGCTGCCGGCGCCAGCGACATCAACGGAACCGTCACCATCAGCACCGGGACCTATGATGCCAACAGCAGTTTTGATGCCACGGGGGGAACGCTTATGTTTACCGGCGCCGCCAGCCTGAAGCTCGCCGGAACCGTCACCAGCTTGGGGACTCTCACCAGTGATAACGGTACGGTCACTTATGACGGCACAACCCAGACCGTGTTTGCTGATGTGTACAATAATCTTTCGTTGAGCGGCGGGACAAAAACATTGGGAGGAACCATTACGGTAAATGGGAATCTCACCAACGCTTCCGGTTCCACATTAGATGCGGCCAGCGGAAGTAATTATGCCATCTCCATTGCCGGCAATTGGGCCAATAGCGGAACCTTTACGGCCCGTGCAGGAACCGTTACTTTCAACGGTACAGCCAACCAAACCCTCACACCTGGAACGGGAGCATTTTACAATCTGACGCTGAACAATACCGGCACAACCAATCAAAGTATTATACCACAAGCAGCGTTGGATGTGGACAATACAATCACTATTACGGATGGGACGTTGGACCTTTCCGGGAATTATAATGTGAATATTGGCGGTGATTTAACGATTGAAAATGGCGCTGTCTGGACCAAAGGAACGGGAACAACAACCTTTGACGGCGCCGGATCGCAAACGTTAACCGATAATAACAGTACGCCGAATAATTTGGGTATTGTAGTTGTAGATTAAAAGATATGAGATGAGCAACGCTACGGGGAAGAATGAACATAAGCGCTGCATGATAGAGCGATGAGATGACAAGGTATAGAAGCATCTTCCTGAACTTATATTTGATGACACAGTGTGTTCTGGCAGGGAATCTGTACATCACAACACCGGTGGCGGTGGATAAGATGACGACTACCGCATCCAATAAGCTGACAGTGATGTCCGGGGCGTCCCTGGATGTTGGTACCGGCGGTGTGGTCAATAACGGAATTATCGTGGTGTCAGACACGATTTACTGCGAAGGAAACTGGGATAATAATACGGGGCTGTTTAGCCGGAATGCTTCCACTATTATTATGGACGGTAGTGGACTTCAGCGCATAACGGGATCGGTGGCATTTCACAACTTATTCATTGCCAACACTTACGCTGAGTCTGACTTTGATAATAATGATGTGGATGCGGAATCCATGACGCTGACCGGACAACTGCTGGTGGATGATGGCCAGTTTCAGCCGGCGAACAATTCGGTCTTTACCCATGTCCGTATTAACCGCGATGGAATTTTTAAACCGGATTTCGGGGCGGCGATAAAAGTTAAAGGAAACTGGATCAACCAAGGCACATTCAATCATAACAGCGGTACAATCACCTTTGACGGTACCAGGCAGTCAATTTCCGGTTCCTCTTCTTTTTATAACCTGGTCAAATCCACATCAGCACCGGATACGCTGGTTTTCAAGGCCGGTTCATATCAGAAAATTGAAAATGGCTTGTCACTGGAGGGGACATCACAACATTTATTGGCGTTGCGAAGTGATTCGACTGACCGGCAGTTTGGTCTGGCCGTCGCGCCGGGCGGGACTCACACACTGGAATACCTGGATATTCAGGACGCCGACGCGTCCGGCGGCGATTTACTGACAGCGACTAAAAGTGTGGATTCCGGGAACAATACCAACTGGGAAATTCTTGCCAATGTCATTGTCGCTCAAATCAGACTCTGGCTTGAAGCCGCTTATGATGTGAGCGGGGACTCGATGAGCACATCGCTCAACGCGATCATTCCGCATACATCGCCTTATTTTGCCGGCGATATTACGGTGGACAACATTCCCGCCAACGTGGTGGATTGGGTGGCCGTGGAATTACGCAGCATTGCGAATGGAACGGCGGTTGATTCCGTTTCCATGTTCCTCACTTCAGAAGGGAACGTACTCATGCCCGATGGAAGCCCGCAGGCGCAATTTTCCCAGTCGGCTCCCGGTGATTATTATGTGGTAATACGGCACCGAAACCATTTGCCGATCATGAGCGCGGAAAAGGAAACATTCAAACGAAACGGCGACGCGCCTTACACCCTGATCGATCTCACAAACGTGGCCAATGTGTACGGGGACGGTTCCGGTATCAAGCAACTGGAGACGGCGGTTTACGGTCTGTTTTCAGGCGAAACGAATGCCAGTGGTATCATTACCAATGCCGACAAAGATGCGGTGTCGAATGACAAGAATTTGAGCGGATACTACATTTCAGATACAAATTTTAGTGGCATCGTCACCAATAGCGATAAAGATCCAATCATCGGAAATAAAAACAAAGCAACCAGTGTACCATAGTAAATGCCTAAGTTTTTTAACACTATTTCATTTTTATTGGTATTGAGCATAGGCTCATTGGTTCTTGGACAGAGTGCAGGTATTGCCATTGAAAATGTTCAAGTAGCCGGTGATATATTTAGTTGGGAAGTTCATCTTACGCCCACAGACGATTGGAGCGCCACGGGCAATTCCGGTCTTGGTGACTGCAGTTGGTATTTCACCTTTAACTCCGCGGCATTGATAAATCCGGTCATTATTTACGAGGGCCCCCCAGTAGATTCACTGGAAAATTATGTCAGCACAGTGGGGGTAACAGGTTCCGGCGATGCAGTTCGCGTTTATGTTGATACGGACTTCACTCTTGATCTGGCGCAGGGATTGTTTGGCGTCCAATTGGACCAGGGGACGGATTATCATCTTTATACCATACAGATGACAATTGTCAACAATCAGCAGTCTTCAAATCTTGCCTGGGATCAAATAAATACAGGTTTATTCACTGCTTTTGATTACCCCGTTGTTGAATCTTATAGCGGTGATGGCGATATCCAACTTACGGACGTATCCATGCCAACGATTTTGCAAGTGAGCGCCTTAACCCCGGATGGAAGTTACCGGGCAGGTGAAACGATTGAAATCCTGGTTCAATTTTCAGAGCCCGTTTTTGTTACCGGTGACCCAACGTTGGAGTTAGACGCAGGTGGAAGCACCAGGCAGGCATCCTATTCATCCGGAAGCGGGTTGGACTCAATCCGATTTGCGTATGTTATCCAACCGGGAGATAGTAGTCCTGACTTGGATTACACCGGTCCCGATGCGCTAATGTTAAATACCGGATCCATTATAGATGGAGCAGGAAATAGTGCGGTGGTCACTTTGGCTGTACCAGGTCAGGAAAATTCATTGGCAGGGAACAGTCAGATTGTGATCGATACGGAAGCTCCCGTCCTGGAAAGCGGGACTATGGCAGAAAACAATTCCTATGTTGATCTCCTGTTTAGCGAAGGTCTCTATACCGGGCAGGAGAACGGCGGCGGGGTGGATATGAATGATTTTTCATTACTCTTCGCGCAAAATGGTGGCAATGCCACTGCTGTGATCTTCGACAGTGTGCGTTCCGTGGCCGGGGATACTTTGCAGGGAGGAGAACAGTCAGTCAGGCTATGGATTTCAATAACAGGATCGCCCAGCGGGGACGAGTTCATAGCCATAAGCCCCTCCGGCGGGAATGCAATTTTCGATTTGGCGGGAAACCCGGTATCCGCTTCGGACACAGTAACCGCGAATTTGATCGTTCAATTTATTCCTCCGGTCATTACCATGTCATCTGACAGTCTGATCTATATTGAGAATGGGGGCTTTGCCGCGGTAGCCCACAATCTTATCCTTACGGATGAAAATGATACCCATCTGGACAGCGCCTGGGTAAGGTTCAGTGCCGGGTATCATGCCACGGAGGATACACTTGTTTATTCTGGTTTAAATAACATTGCCGCCCATTATAATGATACCTCCGGGATATTGACCCTGGTCGGGAACGCGCCGGTGGAAGACTACCAGACTGCTCTGCGCGCGGTTATGTATAAGAACAAAAGTGATAACCCGTCTTCGGGCATCCGATTATTGGAATTTGTTGCGAATGATGGCGGGGGAAACAGTGAAGCGGTAAGCAGAACCATTGTTGTTATTCCCGTAAACGATCCTCCGGTTCTGACCCTTGCCGATACAACGATAAACTATACGGAAAATGCGGATCCCATTACGGTTGTTTCGGCATTGAACATCATGGATCCCGACGACAGTTACCTTGATTCGGCCTGGATAGTCATAACCGCCGGTTATCTGTCCTATGAAGATACGCTCATGGTTGAAAATCCGGGAAATGCGTCGATCAGTTTCCATGATTCCACCGGAATAATGACTGTCGCGGGACAATTGACTTTGGGAGAATATGAGGGAATCCTTGGGTCGGTTACGTATGGGAACTCCAGCGAAAGTCCGGATACGACACTTCGTATAATTGAATACGGAGTATATGACGGTGAAGATTTCAGTGACGGTGTAACCCGGCGCTTAGCCGTGACTTCGGTAAATGACGCGCCGGTTCTGTCGCTGATAGGCGTTCAAACCACCAGTGAGGATACGTCAAAGGTTATTACCTTATCGGCCACGGATGTGGATAGCGATCATCTGTCCTACACGGTTTCTTCATCAGAAACAAATGTCGCTGTAATCCTGGACGGAATAACATTAACCATGAAACCGGCGGCAAACTGGAACGGAATTGCAAATATTAGCGTGGTCGTTACCGATGATGGGGAAAATGCACTCAGTGACAGCGCCGGCTTTAACTTAATTGTAAATCCGGTGAATGACCGCCCCAATGCGTTGGCGGTAACGGGCAATGGTCCCTATGGCGGAATGGTCACCATCCCCCTGACGGCTACGGATATTGACGACAGCGATCCTTCGGAATTTACTTTTGTGGTGGTGACACCGCCGCAACATATTAGCGGAGAAATATCCATTGGAGACATAAATTATAACTCGGGAACATTTACAGCCATGGCAACCTACCAGCATGACGGCAACGGCAGTTTTACGGATATGTTCACTTACAAAGCGAACGACGGGGACGAGGATTCCGATATAGCCATTGCCACCAAGTCGGTAAATCCCTCTGATTATACATATTCCGCTACCATGACTGCGCTGTTGCAGTTGGATTATACACCATTGGGCGAGGGAGATATGATCGCTGCTTTTTCCAACAATGAATGTGTGGGAATTGCCGAACCAATTTACAAACTGGGTCAGTGGATGTATTTTTTGACATTCTACTCAAACGCAGCCGATGATTCAATCCAATTTTACGCATGGCGGTCACAAGATGATATGCTTTATCCCATTGAGGAAACGGTTGTGTTTCAACCATCTGCATCTTATGGAACCGCGCTTGATCCGTTTATATTGAATATTATTTTAAACTATGATTTTCCACCGACTGTAGCTGATATTCCCGATCAGACAATTGAGATCGGAAATACATTTACTTCTTTTGACCTGGATGATTTTGTAACTCTCCTGGATGATGATACAGTATCCTGGAGCACCGGCGGAGATACAAATCTTATTGTATCCATCGATGGTAAGAATGTTGTTAGCATATCTCCAATTGATCCTGAATGGACAGGTTCGGAGGTGATTACCTTCATAGCAACCGATCAGACGGCTGACAGCTTGTCTGCCGGTGATGATGTGATATTTACCATTCTGCCGACGGACCATCCGCCTGTGTTGAGCGTAATACCCGGCCAGGGAGTAGGTATCTATCAACCGTTTGAGTCCATTGTTCTGGATGATTATCTGAATGAATCAGATGGCGACAGTGTGGCCTGGGATTATCTGATTGCGCCTTCTGAAGAAACAGACCTCTATCCCAACTGGAATGTCACGCCGCAGGATTATATGATGACCATGACCGTAACAGCGGTCGTCGAGTCACAGGGCAGATTGGCGGACGGCAACGCCCATACACTGGCAGCCTTTTCAGGAGGGGAATGCAGGGGGACGGCAACCGCAACAAACTTTGCCGGAGCCTGGATATATTTTCTGACGGTTTATTCCAATTCATCCAATGAAGAAATCTCATTTCGCTTTTATGATGATGAATATCAGCAGAATTTACCGGTCAGTGAGACATTAGAATTTTCATCCGGCATCTCTGTCGGTACGCCGCAATCACCGTACAGATTGAATGCAGGTCATTTTTTGGTGGATATTAATGAGAACAGTCAGGTGACAATTGGGCAGATTGAGTCAGAATGGGCAGGGAGCGAAACCATCAGTTTTATAGTAACCGATGTAGGAACGCTGCATGATTATTCTGATACCTCAACTGCTATGTTTACCGTTTACCAGGATTACGCGCCTGTGGTTTCCGGGATTGACGATCAA
>Ga0256830_1000990_pt1 | contig 20775 bp, 19 predicted proteins | sample 128326metaG_FD_190537 | JGI IMG/M metagenome (GOLD analysis project Ga0256830, IMG submission 190537) | Hydrothermal vent microbial communities from Lau Basin, Pacific Ocean - 128-326 | ecosystem: Environmental > Aquatic > Marine > Hydrothermal vents | place: Pacific Ocean: Lau Basin | collected... | reverse complement strand
CGTAGGAGCACATGACATTGGCGAAAGAGTAATCGATACACTGGGATCTCCAGGGGTTATTGTCCACGGTGTTTCGATAAAGCCCGGCAAGCCTGTGATTATCGCCGTAGCCAAAGGCAAACCTGTTTTTGGCCTTCCAGGGCATCCTGTTTCGGCATCGGTTGCGTTCGAGCTATTTGTCCTTCCAGCCCTGAAACATATAGCCGGAATTAAGGACCCAGGCTTTAGAGCCTGGCCTACGGTTCAGGCCAAAATCATGAGAAATGTAAACTCAGCGCCTGGACGAACGGATTTTGTCCGTGTAGAAATACGAACCTCATCTGATAAAAAAGAGGTAGAGGCCTATCCAGTACTTGGTAAATCAGGAGCAATATCCACACTGGTTAAAGCCGATGGCTATGTAGTGATAAATGAAAATAAGCAGGGGATAAGAGAAGGAGAGGCTGTGGAGGTCAGACTTTTTTCATAACCACTAAGAAAACAAGAGCTGGCATAAAGGCATAATCAGGTTTATCCAACATATCTTATGGTTTTATTGAACATCTTGACCTTGACACCTGTTTTGCCGGATTGATATTATTTTGTCTTGTAATGTGGCGGTGTAGCTCAGCTGGTTAGAGCAGCGGAATCATAATCCGCGAGTCCGGGGTTCAAGTCCCTGCACCGCTACCATCTTATTTTATACTTACTTTTACAGGCAGAAGGTTGTCAGGCATTTTGTTCAACTCCGGATTCCTGCTGTCTTTATCGGAAAGTATCGGAAACTCCACAGGCCAGTCTATATTAATGGTTGGGTCGGACCATTTAATTCCGTATTCATCACCCGGCGCATAAAAATCCGTACATTTGTAGATCACGTCCGCAGTATCACTTAAAACGCAAAAACCGTGCGCAAAACCTTCCGGGATATATATCTGGCAGTGGTTTTCCGCAGAAAGATAAGCACCCTCCCATTGTCCGAATGTCGAAGAGCCGCGCCGGATATCAACCGCGACATCAAATATCTCACCTGCCACCACATGAACCAGTTTTCCCTGCGGGCGTTTAAGTTGATAGTGCAGACCCCTTAGGGTGCCTTTGATCGAATGGGAGTGATTGTCCTGAACGAAGTTTTTATCTATTCCGGCTTCAACGTATTTTTCCTGCTGAAAAGTCTCCAGGAAAAAACCTCTGCCGTCTCTAAAAATCTCGGGTTCGATAATAATAACACCGTCAAGAGATGTTGTGATAAATTTAAAAGGCATTTCAATTACTTACACATTCTTCGACTATTTCCATAAGGTATCGTCCATAGTCGTTTTTCATCATGTCTGAGGCCAGATTTTCAAGCTGCTTGCTGTTTATGTAGCCAAGACGGAAGGCAATTTCCTCAATGCATGAAATTTTGAGCCCCTGCCTCTCCTGAAGCGCCTGGACATAACCCGAAGCTTGCTGCAATGATTCATGTGTTCCAGTGTCCAGCCATGCAAACCCGCGGCCCAGGATCTGAACCCTGAGCTCGCCACGGCGTAAATACTCAAGATTGACATCGGTTATCTCCAACTCTCCACGTGGGGACGGCTTAAGGTTTTCTGCTATTTTCACTACATCATTATCGTAAAAGTAGAGCCCGGGTATTGCATACTTGGACTTAGGCTTCTTCGGTTTTTCCTCTATACTGGTAACATTACCATGCCGGTCGAACTCCACCACACCATAGCGTTCCGGATCTCTTACCGGATAACCAAAAACCAACCCGCCTTTACTTATTTGAACCGATTTTCTCAATACATCAAGAAGGCCGTGGCCATAAAAAATGTTATCTCCAAGAACCAAGGCGACCGCACTGTCGCCTATGAAAGTTTTACCTATTATAAATGCCTGGGCCAAACCATCCGGACTTGGCTGCTGTTCGTACGAAAAAGACAAACCGAGTTGAGAACCATCACCAAGAAGATCCTTAAGCAACTGCAGATCCTGAGGAGTGGAGATTATAAGAATTTCCCTGATTCCGGCCAACATCAGCGCAGACAATGGATAATAGATCATCGGCTTGTCATACACCGGCAATAGCTGTTTGCTCACCACGCGGGTCAGCGGATATAGACGGGTTCCGGAACCTCCGGCTAAAATTATTCCTTTCATAAATATCTAACCTAAAGTTGAGATCTTTTCTTGCCCGATCTGCACTATACTATTAAGAATGAACTACGGAACCTATAGGAGTGATCAGGCTTAATTAAACCAAATATAGTTTCCAATCAATTTAACATGTTAACCTAAGTTGTTGATATAAGTAAAAACTTACAAAGATTTTATGACTATAGAGTTCAGGAAGGTGCAATCAGCCAAAGGTGAAAAGAGCATACTAATTGATGTATCTTTTTCGACCGGTAATGCCCCGCTTTTCATGGTGTTTGGCGACTCAGGCGCTGGAAAGACAGCTCTTCTTAGACTGATAAACCGGTTGGATGAAGTACAATCAGGTGAAGTGCTGATTGACGGAAGATCAATACAGGATTATCCCCCGGTCGGGTTGAGGAAAAAAGTCGGCATGATTTTTCAAGAGCCGCGACTGCTTGAGGCAACGGTCGAGTATAACATCATGTTCGCCGTTAAATATCATGGCATGACCTTAGATCTTCCCCGGCTATTGGATAGAGTAGGCCTTGCAGGCTATGCGCTTAGAAACACCTCTGACCTGTCAGGCGGCGAAAAACAGCGTGTGGCCATTGCGCGTGCCCTGGCCGTGAATCCGGAGATCCTGCTGATGGATGAACCCACCTCGTCTCTTGATGAACGATCGGCAATTGCCATAGAGGATCTTCTGTTGGATCTCACTACAGACGGAAACCTTAATGTACTTTTTGTCACTCATGACATTCGTCAGCTAAAAAGACTTGGAGCCCCGGGAATTTTTCTTTCCAAAGGCAGAGTTGTCTTTCAGGGAGATTTAACCACGTACCTGGAGGGGCGACATGTTTGAGCCGTACAGGCTTATAGTGGTTCTGTTCTACCTTGCTATAACCGTGCTGGTGCTAAGGCATATGAAGATCAGAGCTTATCTGGATGCTGCATGGGGCGCTGCCAGGGCGGTACTTCAACTGCTTATCATGGGAGCCGTTTTAATGGCTGTCTTTAAGGTAAACAGCAGAATCCTGGACGGACTGGTTCTTTTTGGTATGGTGACGGCGGCTTCCGTTACAGCTGCGCGGCGTTCAAAAGGCACGGCTGAACTGCTTGTTGTATTTAGTTCAATATTTACAGCTTCAGCAGCTGTTATTATTCCTATGGCAACCCTTGGCGTATTCGACCGGGTTTCGTCATTTCTAATTCCCATGGCCGGCATGATCATCGGAAACGCCATGAACACCACTGCGTTGTCGATCGAAAGACTGCACCGCGAAGTGGAGATGAACAGGTTGGAGATAGAAGCCCTTCTCTCTCTTGGTATAGATGTCGAGCATACAACCGAGATGGTTCTTAAAAACAGCATATCCGCAGCACTTATACCGATTTTAAACAGTATGAAGACCACGGGCCTGGTCCACATCCCCGGCCTTATGACAGGGATGCTCATGTCCGGAGCCGATCCGGTTTTTGCGGCTGAAATGCAGGCCATTATTATATATTTGATTTTTATCGGAGCTGTGCTGTCATCTATTATCGCCACACGACTTCAAAGAAAAAGTTACTTCACACCTTACGAAGCGTTAAAACTATAAAGTGATAAAAGGACAACGACGTCTAAATAAGCCTGAAAGGCTCATCGCAGTAGGAGATATTCACGGCGAGTATCATCTGCTTAGGGAACTTGTGGAAAACCGTATTCGCTTTGATTATAAAACCGACAGGCTGGTCTTCCTGGGAGATTATATTGATCGGGGGTTAAATAGCCGTGAAGTGGTGGAATACCTTATCGATTTTAGAAGAAAGCACCCCGGCAACATTATTTTACTTACAGGCAACCACGAGGTTATGGCAAGTAACGCGCTTCTTTCAAAAAACTTTAAAGATACACACCTGTGGTACTCAAACGGCGGCTCTGCAACAGTTGATTCGTTTAAAGATGTCGAAAATGCGTCCGACTTGTTACTGCCGTTTATCGAATCTCTTGAGCTCTACTACGAAACAGATACTCATATATTTGTTCACGCCGGGGTTTCTTATTCCCTTAACCTGGTTGAAACTCCGATGGAGATTCTTTTGTGGTCTCGTGATATTGTACCGCATTGCTCCGGTAAGGAGGTTATTTCAGGACATTCCATACATCGTGAAGTAACCTTTTACAATGGGGTTACGGCTATTGATACCGGTGCCTTTAAGCACGGCCTTCTCTCGGCGTACGACGTTTTAAATAAAAAAATCTACTCCGCTTTCACAGGTCAGGATTAGTCAAAACCCGCATCTTGGGAATTTTGAGGTAAATGTGCTAATATTAGCTTGATTTAAAACCACTTTAAATAAAAAGCTATCTTAGAAAGCCCTACCCGAAAAGTTGGTTATTTCCGGCCAGAAAGATCACTACATTTCTACTTGGTTTTCTTTTAGAATTTCTTTTTAGAAGAACTTATTTTAGCAGGTTCGTTGACGGAGTTACTTATGTTTTTTTACGAGTTTCTTGTGAGGTATGAATATTGTGAAGAGTGAAGCTTTGAGAAATATTGCTATTATTGCTCATGTCGACCATGGCAAAACAACCCTGGTGGATGGAATGCTGGGTCAGGCTGGGATCTTTCGTTCCAATGAGAATGTTCAAGAGAGGGTCATGGATAATATCGATCTCGAAAGAGAGAGGGGTATTACCATAATGGCCAAGAACACAGCTGTTGAATACAACGGCGTGAAAATCAATATTGTAGACACACCCGGCCATGCGGACTTCGGGGGCGAGGTGGAAAGAACACTGAAGATGGTGGATGGTGTACTGCTGTTGGTGGACGCCTCGGAAGGCCCATTGCCTCAGACAAGGTTTGTTCTTAAAAAGGCGTTTGAGCTGAAACTGGTTCCAATACTGGTAATAAACAAGATCGACAGGCCCGACGCAAGAATTCAGGAGGTTTTAAACGAAGTTTATGATCTCTTTATCGACCTGGATGCAACGGAAGAACAACTGGAATTTCCGATTATCTATACAAACGCTAAAAAGGGCGCTGCAAAACTCAACATGGATGACGAAACAGAGGATTTGAGACAGCTTTTTGATCTTATCCTTGAGTCCATTCCTGCGCCTGCCGGTGACAAAAATGGAGTTTTGCAACTTCTTGTCACCAACATAGACTACAACGACTATGTAGGAAGACTTGCCGTTGGCAGGGTCTTTTCCGGCACGATTAAGGTTGGTGATCCGGTAGCTGTAATCAATAACAACGGAGATATCTTAAAAACCAAAACCACATCCATATATGTTTTTGAGGGCCTTAACAGGATAGATGCAAAAGAGGCCTCTGTTGGAGAGATTGTCGCTCTGGCAGGAATAGAGGGTATTAACATAGGCGACACTATTACCGACCTGGAAAAACCAGAGTCTTTGCCCAGAATAAAGGTTGATGAACCGACCATATCAATTGTTTTTTCTGTTAACGACTCTCCCCTGGCAGGCAGCGAGGGCAAGTTTGTCACATCAAGAAACCTGAAAGAACGCCTCGAAAAAGAGCTGCTTTACAATGTTTCTATCAGGGTTGATTTCAGCAAGACTGACTCCTTTAAGGTTATGGGGCGCGGAGAATTGCAGCTTGCCATTTTAATAGAGATGATGAGGAGAGAAGGGTATGAGCTTTCCGTCTCCATGCCTGAAACCATTACTAAAGAGATAAACGGCGTTCTGCATGAACCGATGGAGCTTCTAGTAATTGATGTGCCGGAAGAGTTCGTGGGGGTTGTGACCCAGCAGGTGGGGATGCGAAAAGGCAAAATGCTGAAGATGCAGAACAATGGATTCGGCAGAGTATCCCTTGAATTCAAGATTCCATCCCGTGGATTAATCGGCTTTAGGTCTCAGTTTTTAACGGATACAAGAGGGACCGGTCTGTTAAATCACCTTTTTGATGGATATGAGCCGTGGCACGGCCCAATGACCAAAAGAAATACAGGAGCCCTGGTTGCAGACAGGGCCGGAAAAGCTACCACCTACGCACTGTTTCATCTGCAACCAAGGGGAACCCTTTTTATAAAAGAAAATACAACGGTCTATGAAGGGTTGATCCTGGGTGAGAATTCAAGAGAAAAAGATCTAGATGTCAATGTGACAAAAGGGAAGAAACACACAAACATCCGGGCCGCTGCCGCAGATGAAGCCTTGCAGCTAATACCTCCAAAAATTTTGAGTCTTGAAGATGCCATAGATTTTATCAAGGAAGATGAACTTGTTGAAATAACACCCAAATCCTTACGGCTTAGAAAGAAAATACTTGATGGAAACAAGAGACGAAAAGCCAAGAGGTTATGACAAGGTTTTTAACTTCTCCTCATAGTTAAACTCTGTTTGTCCTGTTTCCATTATCCTCCTTGAGCAAGAAAGTAGCTTAACTTGGAAAAAATCAAGAGCCCTCTGTCCTTATTATTCCCAACTGTTTATATCTGCATTTTCGCCAGTACCACCGGGCTGTCCGTCCTGCCCATAGGATGATAAATCATATTCACCATGTGTGCCAGGATATACATAGACATAAGGGTTGTCCCAAGGATCCTTGGGAACGGCTTTCTTAAGATAGGGTCCGTCCCAGCCATCCACACCCGGATCTTTTTCAAGAGCGGCCAAGCCTTGAGATGTAGTAGGATAACTACCTGTATCCAGCCGGAAGGAATCAAGAGCAGATTCTATCTGGGCTATCTGGGTGCGCGCGGTTCCTGTCTTGGCCTTACCCAGCTTTTTAAAAAGTCTCGGCCCCACAATTCCCGCAATCGCAGCCAGGATTACAATCACCACCAGTAGCTCTATAAGGGTAAATCCCCTGTTATTGCGCTTCGATTTTATGCTTCTTTGTTTTTTTCCCATACAACTCTACCTCCATTTATAACGGCATATCGTAAATACTAAATATCGTAACCAACATAGATATAACTATAAATCCAACGATAAGAGCCATCACCAAAATAATAGCCGGCTCCAGCATTCCAAGCAGTCGTTTAAGCGTACGCCTGGATTCCATCTCGTACCTATTGGCAACATGCAGCAAAGTTTCCTCGAGCCTGCCTGTCTCTTCGCCCACAGCAACCATGTGGGAGACAAGGGGGGGAAACACTCCGTTTTCCCTGAACGGCCCGGCAAGCCCCTTGCCCCGGCTAACCCCATCTTCCACTGACGCAAGGCTTCTGCTCATCACCTCGTTACCTATGACATCCCTGGATATTCTTATGGCCTGCAGAATAGGCACTCCGCTGGAAAGCATTGTTCCAAGAGTACGGCAGAATCTAGCCACTGAAATCCTGGTATGAAGTTCCTTAAGCACCGGAATCTTAAGTTTGTAGCTGTCCAGTAAAACCCTTCCCTCTTCTGTTTTCGCATAGGCACGAAGCAGACCGAACAGCAATACTCCGATTATAATCCCGATCCACCAGAAACGCGAAAATATGCTGCTTATAGACATAAGAAGCTGGGTGCTGGCCGGTAAACTCTGGCCGAGATCGAGAAATATGGAGGCAAACTTGGGAACAACGTATATCATCATTACTGCCACAGCCATCCCCCCGACCAAGGTAAGAAAAAAGGGATAGATAAGAGCAGTGCGAACTTCTTCTTTAAAGGCTATTGATGTTTCCAGGAATCCGGCAAGTTTATTAACAATAGATTCCAGAACACCACCGACCTCACCAACCCGAATCATATTTACATATAAATTCGTGAAAACTTCATGTTTCGAAAGTGCCTGTGAAAGAGCCTGCCCACCCTGAATATCCTGAAGAACCGTCGAGACAAGATCACGGACAGCCTTTTTCTCTGATATTTGGCTTAGTATCATGAGCGCCCGGTCCACCGGAATACCTGCCTCAAGAAGCCCACCTAACTGCTGAGTAAAAATAAGGACATCCGCCTGGCTGATTTTTTCGAAGTAGAGAAATTTCCCAGCGTCAAGACCTAAAAAAGATTTTCCCTCTTTTTTAGTCTCCAGGGAAATTGGAATCAGACCTTGAGAGCGAAGTTGTTCTTTCACTTCGAACTCTCCAGGAGCATCAAGGGTGCCCCTGACTTTCTGCCCACTGGAATTTACAGCACGATAATCAAAAACTGGCATGAATTAGATTATCACAGGCGCGCCGGAGGGTCAATCACCCACAGGTAATCCGGAAGTGCTCCAAGCCTGTCAAAAAATAATGCTAATCCTTATACAAGCGTGTCATGAAGCCTTTTCGCGAATAAAAACGTGAAAAGCCCCGTTTTTATTGGTTATAATACTTACGACCAAACAATGTACAAACCAAAGAAAGGGGCTTTTCAAGTGAGCAAAAAACGTATAAAGAAATATAGCAAAATTCTGCAGAAAAGTAAACAAAAAATTCAGAAGCGTCTTGAGCGGAAGCAGGGTGAAGACCAGGAGAATCCTATTATGGTAGGCAGCAACATCCACTATGAAATGAGTGAGAAAGTTGGTGCCATTAGTTGTGGTGGTATTGGCGCGTTTCATCAGCTTGTAAAAAGAGTTGGATTGGACAAGGAGATTGATAATAACCTTGAGTTATTGAAAAGGCATTTACCTTATCATGTGTACCCGGAAACTATAAATTACCAGAAAACGGCAAATAAAAATACCCACCCTAAAGAGGAAAAAAGGGATGTAAAACAGAGTGGATAGTAGCGGAACTCTGTTTTACATCCCTTGAGCGGCAGCCGGCAGGGGCAGGAAGCTGTTTTTTGCCCCTGCCAAAAGAAACAGAAAACTATTAAGCTACCCCCTGAAAACAATACAAGGGGGTAGAGATTGAAAGGGTGAACAATGATACACAAGATCAAAGCAAGGAAATATCTATCCATGGCGGAACAAGAGATAACCGGGTATTTACAAGATACCGGGAGGCAAAAGATGCTTGATAAATACAGGGGATACATAGAACATCTGCTTCAGACATACCCTAAACTGACGGCAACAAAGATAAAGAGGAAACTGGAGGAAAAAATCGGGGAAGAAACCGCATCAGAGCGGACATACCGCAACTATGTAGTGGAAAGATAAAAAAGAAGTACAGGAACCACAAAGGTCATCGCAAACAATTGTTGATTACGCGGAGCAGCACGACAGTCTGCTTATGTCCTTATCGAACCCTTGGGCGCAAAGTTTGATTCCTTCCGACTGGGTGAGGTAGGGATGAAATATTTTTGCCAGTTCAGAGACCCCGATTCCATAACGAACGGCCAAGGATGCTTCCATTATCTGTTCAGAACCTTCTGGAGCCAGGATACGTGCGCCGACCAGTCTGTCCGAACCACGTTCTTTTAGCAGCTTGATAAAACCACGAGTGTCGCGGGCCGCAAGCGCCCGTGGAATACTGGATAAATTGAGACGTGATATTTCTACATCAATCCCCGCAGCGGCGGCCTCTTTTTCATTGAGGCCGACGCCGGCTAGCTGGGGATCGGTAAAAATAACCCATGGAAGTGCGGTATAGTCCCGCTGTTTTTGATTTCCTTTCAGTGCATTTTCGGCTGCCAGATTGCCTTCGTAAGCCGCTGTGTAGACAAACGCAGGTTCACCTATCACGTCGCCTGCGGCATAAACACCTGAAACAGATGTCTGTAAGTGGTCGTCCACGTAGATACATCCATCTCTACTTAGACGAACATTGACATCGCTGAGTCCCAGTCCGTCCGTAATGGGCTTACGTCCGGTGGCGCAAAGCAGATAATCCGACTCGAATGTTCGCAGTTCTCCACCTGCAACAGCCTTGATCTTAACCCTGCCGTTACCACGCTCAACGCTTTCTACCTGTACACCGGTTTCAACACTCAGCCCTTCTTCTCTCAGGTAGTCAGCCAGTGCTTCCGTGATGTCGTGGTCTTCAAGGGGAAGGATGTGATCGCTTCTCTGGAGAACCGTCACACGGCTTCCCAGGCGGGCGAACATCTGAGCGCACTCAAGAGCGATGTAACGACCCCCAAGAACTATGAGAGATTCGGGGAGTTGTGTCAGCTGGAAGGCGGATCTGCTTGTCAATGGATCCGCCTCCCGCAGACCGGGAGTACCAGGTATCCACGAACGCGAACCGGTGGCGATGATAATACTTGCTGCACTGAGCAGTTGATCACCAACGCGAACAGTGTTTTTAGATTCCAGTACAGCTCTTCCTTCCACCAAGCGCACGTTATCGTAGTCTTTCAGTACATCTATATACTTGGCATTTCGAAGGGAGTCTACCAGGTCATCCTTTTGCCGAATAATGGCGGCGAAGTCTGTGACTTTTGAAGACCCCTCGATACCAAGAAAAGAGTGGTGCGAGGCAAAATGGTGTGCTTCCGCCGCCCGGATTAGCGTTTTGGAGGGAACACACCCAACATTGACGCAGGTTCCACCTATGGCTCCAGCATTTATCAAAGTTACCCGTGCGCCGAGCTCGTGTCCGCGGATGCTGGCTGCAAATCCGGCCGATCCTCCGCCGATAACTATTAAATCTGTCGTCGTCATATAAAGAGATATCCTTTATTCGTTTTTTTGAAACGACTTTACAGTAAACCCCGCATCCTTGATGGCCTTTTTCAAAGCATCCACGCTTACATCCGGGTTTGCAACCACTTCTGCACGTGCCTGCTCATAACCCACCGATGCACTGGAAACACCGGGAACTTCCAGTAGCCTGGTTTTAATGCCATAGGCGCAGCTTTCACAGGTCATGCCTTCGATCACCAGGGTCCAAAGCGCCTGGTCACTGAAATGTCCGGTATAGTCTCCGGCGCTAGAAATAGCCTCCAGGATCTCTTGCCTGGAAGTCTCGGCGCCCTTGGAAATCCCGATTACAGCCTGTTTTTTATCATAGCTGACTTCGGCGGCTGATACGCCTGAAACACTAAGAAGCGATTTTTCTATCTTCATTGCGCAGGCCTTGCATGTCATACCTTCAACCGTTACAACCAGCTTGTCTAAGTCATCCCAGGCGGCCATGGAATTGCTGTCTCCAGTGATCAGACCGATATAGTTTGGAAAAAAGGCAAACACAGCCACAGCTATTGTTACCACCCAAAGCATAACCTTGTTGAACCTTTTAAGCGAGGAGCCAGCAGAAATCCCTTCCGGCGGACAACATGCAGTGCCGTCAGCTTTCTCCTGAGTAGGGCTGATACTACAGCAAGCATTGCCGTTTGTTGTATCTTCACATCCATATATATCCTGGGCTGTTTTTTTCGGCTTTCGATAGGTGAGAAAAAAAGCGACTCCCAGAAGCAAAAAAGTAACCGGAAGCAAAACAGGGCGCCATGCCTCAAAAGCGGCCGAGAGGGCACCACCCGAGACACCAAATGCAAGCAACAGTAGTGGCAGCCAGCAGCAGGCAGAGGAAACAACAGCCGAGGCTAAGGCACCTGCCTGGGCAAGTGTCCCTGCGTTTATAGCGGTCTTTTCATAGGAGTTTGTTCTTCATTATTTAGTTGATTGTTTAGTTGACTAACAGTGACATCTGGATTTAAATTTTTCATGACTCTTCCCCCTCTAATGCCTCGAGTATAGGACACCGGCTTACCGGAACTTCTCCCATGCAAGCGGATGTCAGTTTTGTAAGCGCCCTCTTCATTTTTGTAAGCGTCCCTATTTTTTTCTCGATGTCCGAGATTTTGGCCTCCGCTCGCACGCGGATGTCTTCGCAAGTCACTTCAGAACTTATACGAAGGGAGAGTATCTCCCTGATTTCCTTAAGGGAAAACCCCAGGTCCTTGGCCCGTTTAATGAAACGAATCCGGACAACCGCCTCTTCCGGGTACTGCCGGTAACCTGACTCTTTGCGTGGCGGTTTGGGAATCAACCCTTCCCGTTCGTAGAACCTTATGGTTTCGACCCCAACACCGGCAAGGCCAGCAACTTTTCCAATTGTAAGCGAGCCCATAGGCAGGTCTCCTTTCATTGCTGATTATATTATAAAGACCGTACCATACTACGGAGTCAAGCCTTTTTTTGTCTGCTCCAAACAACTGTGAAACAGGAGTTTAAGAGATAAGTTGTCGCGGCGAGCTGTAGAGCCGGTATTGACGGGCGATCAGCCGTGTTTTCGCTGTAAGACCCCACTGTCATCCAGATAGTGGCCAAAGGCCGATAGGGCTTCGGCTTGGGTCTTCGTGGGGATCTCAAGGCAGCGTTTTGGCTTTCTTGCGTTGTTGCTCAACATCAAAACAGGTTATCTTACTATCAGTCCGGTGTCTTATGGGACGCATTGCCACAAGGTCGTCATCCTTGTTTCTGCGGGGTTAGATACAGCAGGAGACTTTATCTCTTAAACTTCTGTTTAACATCTGTTAAACCTTTTTGATAAATCAGGCAAAGAGTGGAGTTACCAGGAAACTCGATAAATTTAATATATCACGTGTTCTTGGAAAGCTGACAACAAAAGTTGAGACTTTTTTAGGCTTTGGCACTAAGCAGCGACAACCCTGATTGAAGGGGTTTTAGTTACGCAGTAGTATTCGCACAGGCCGCATCCGATGCATTTCTCCGGCACCACTACCGGTTTCTTTTTCTCCTCCATGTAGATGGCTTCGTCAGGAAAAGGACAGCGGTTATAACAATAATCACATACCTGTCCCTGGTGGGCTATACAACTTTTGGTGTCGATTTCGGCCACACCCATCTTGATCTCACGTCTTGTTACCGGCGTAAGGGCTCCGGTTGGACAGACGCTGATGCAGACCATCTCGTCGCACAGGTAGCATGGTGCCTCTCTGGGAACTATAATAGGGGTGCCGGTGCCAAGGCCCGAACTTTCATCCGCCGCCTTGATAACTCCCTGGTGGCATGCCTTTATGCACAGGTCGCACTTCGTGCATTTTGAGATAAATTCAAGTTCATCGATGGCGCCTGGAGGCCGTATTGCCTTTGGAGTTATTTTCTGGACACCTCCCTCGATAGCATTTGCCAGCGGCTTCATAAGCATGAACAAACCCTGTTTCAGAAAGGTTTTTCTGTCTATCGGCTTGTCCTGGTCGGTTTCTTGTTTTGTCTCAGCGTCCATTTTTTAGCAGATTTGATGCAGCGGCATAAAAGTAGGGTGATATGGGAATCTCCAGGCTCCAGAGGCCTATAGTTTCAAGCGCCTTTTGTCTGAATCTTTCAGACCTTTTTTTATCTGTTTTTGCATCTGTAAGCATACGGGTCATGAGATAGGCCGCAACTGCATTTAGCTCATAAGATTTGCGTTTAAGAGAAATGTCCTCAGGGCGATAGAAGGTTCTGCTTCTGCTTTTTCTGTCAAAATCAAAAAAACCTCCTGACTCATTATCGTAAAGAAAGTCGATCATGTAGTCGGCCAGTTCTCCGGATACCAGGAGGTATTGCATGTCGCCGGTAAATCTGAATCCCTCAAGAAAGGCCAGTGCCATCCAGGCGTTGCTCTCCAGTTGGCCGCCCAGGAAACCTCTATTTTTAACATAATCATAATAGCTTAAAACTCCTTGTGATGTAAACATTTTTTCTTTCCAGAAGGCCAGGCTTTTCCTGGCTATGGAGGCGTACATAGGTGTATTCAGCACCTCTGCCGCATAGAAAAGTGTTGTTACCATCCTGGCGCTGGAAGTTGCGTAGGAAACCTTGTCAACAGCAGGAGGAGATACTTTTTTCCTTTCAGAAGCCGAGAAGTGATAATAGATCTCATCCGCACTCTGGCTTCCATAAAACCGGTTTTCCCGGTTGTTAAAAAGTGTGGTCGTGACATATTCCAATCCTTTTTCTGCCACTTTCCTGTAAAAAGGCTCTTTGGTCAGCTTGTAGGCGTGGAGATACAGGCGGATCAACTCGGCGTTTTCACCGAGAAGTTTTTCAAAATGGGGGCCGGCCCAGTCCCTGCGTGTGGCGTAGCGGAAAAAACCTCCTTCCAGGTGATCGAAGAGGCCGTAAATCGGGTTGTTCCGTTGGAGAGCCTGCGCTTTTTCTATCCATCCTTTCTGCTTCCTGTTTCTGTACAGGTCCAGAAGTATCGTGAATTCGGGCCTGTTTCCGGATACTTTCGGGGCCTTCAGGCCGGTTGTGCGACACCGGGGCTCCTCCCGACAGGCCATGGCATCAAGGGTTTGAGTTACTATTTCCAGCCAGGTTTTGTCGCTATCTTTTTCGTATTGGTCCAGTAGTCTATCCAGTATGCCGGCAAACGGGTGTTTCGAGCCTGTGCCGAAGCCGCCATAGGTATAGTCGAAACCGACCAGTGCGTAATTATTGAATCGCTTTATGATTCTAAGCAGGTCTTTCTTGTCCGCTTTTCCGCCTTTTTGAACGTCTTTTTCATCGTTTTTTCCAGGTGCGGGTTCGAACCTGTTTTTGACATACTCCGCCGTCTTTACCAGGTTTTCCATGAGCCGCTCTTTGCTGATGTATCCTGGAACAGAGACCAGCTTTTCTCCATCAGGCGCCAGTATTACAGTGACCGGAAGACCCATCCCGGGATATTGCCGCGCTATATCGCGCCTTTTGTCATAATCAACAAAGACCGCAATATAGTTGCTGTTAAGCTGCTTGGCGACATCAACTGTTTCCAAACTTTTCTCTTCGTATACATGGCACCAATGACACCAGACTGCGCTTATAAGCAAAAAGACCGGCTTGGCTTCCCTGCCTGCCTTTTCAAAAGCCTTTGGGCCGTACTCATGCCAGTGTATGAGGGAGTCTGTGTGTGTATAGGCGAGAGGTGTTGAAGGGAAAGTGAGTTGCAGAAAAAAAGTGGTGAACAAGACAAAAGCATGCAGGGAATGTCCATGACTTGTTGCAATACCCATTATTTTTGCTTTCAGCCTGAGGTTTGCTGAGAGATAGCCTTTTTCTTGTGATACAGAGCCATACCTATCAGGCATAGGATAATGCCCGCTCCCACGCTTATCAGCCGGTAGTTGGGGCCTTTTCTTAGAAACTCGAAAGGCACGTTAATGACAACCGGTCCGGACGCATCTTCAGGGAAAATCCGGAGTGATATAGTGTAATTACCCGATACTCTGGGAAAAGTTTGACGAACCCTGTAGGCGCTCTCCTCCAGGGGCGTGATACCTTCAAGCTGCCCAACCAGTGTGTCTCCGTCTTCTTTTACGGCAAAATTCATACGTCCCATGTAGGACTGGTTGGTTTTCATGTTGAGAATATGAATAAAAAACTGAACATCGTTTGGCGTATCAGAAGACATGCGCAGTTCTTCCGCCCCGTCGAAAAAAAAGGCGACCATTGTTGCGTCCCAGTCTCCTGTGGCTCCGCCGTACTGGGCTGTGGGAATCTGCGGGTAGTTTTCAGCATATCCGTAATGGGGAAAACCTCTTATATGATGAGCATGGGCGGAAGAGCCGTAAGACAGGAGCGTGGATAATAAAATAAAAAACAGAACCAGCGGCAGAGCCGCTGCAGGCCGGGAAGTAAACCTGAACCTAAGAATGCCGCGGGGGCATGTGGATATGCACTCTCCGCACTTCATGCACTCTGGGCCTGTAATGTTGCTGCCTGGAGACAGCGCCATTGGACAGCGTTCTCCGCATTGGTTACAGCCGTCATTGCAGGCAGAGCCGGAGTTCCGCTCCACCTTAAGCAGCGGCCTGAAACTCAAGATGGACAGCATTGCGCCACCCGGGCAGAAATACCTGCACCATCCCCTCCGGGATATCATGAAGTCGAATAATATAATTGCAGTGATTAATAGAAGACCTATGGTTGTAGTAGCTCCATAGAAGACCAAAGAAAAGAACTCTCTTCCTATCGCCACGTAAGGCAGCAGCAGCGGAAATATGGATATTCCGGTCAGAGGGGCAAGCAGAAGTCCGGCCGCCAGAACAATATACTTGTTTCTCCCCTTAAAACTGATTGAGAATAGAGAGAAGTAGAAATATTTCTGGAACCAGCCCCGGAGGTCATCCACCAGTTCGAGGATAGCGTTCATCGGACAAAGCCAGCCGCAAAACACCCTGCCTAAGATGAGCGCAAGTATTACAGGCAGCAGGATGGATGCCAGTAACGGCATGAACAAGGTCCCGGATGCCAGTAAATGTCCAAGGAAGGCCAGGGGGTCCGAGACCTTGTATCCAAAGATGGTAAAAGACCAGAAACTTCCCTTGATGCTGTCGGTTAGTATTACCGGCTCGGAAAAACCTGACAGGAGTGCCGCATATGCCTGGTAGAGCTTATTTTCAAAAAATGTGCCGCTAAGCTCGGCTATATGGTAGCCACCCTTGCCGAATACCTGGTACAAGACGGCTGCATAGCTCATTAAAGGAACAAATACAAGAAACACAAAGACAGCGATATGAGTCAGTTTACGGTAACGCCTGATCATTTCTGTTTTCCTTCTGAGAAATCCGGGGCATTGTCGAGGAATCCGGCGGTGCCGGATTAACAAGGGGGATGTTCATGGTTTTTGCAATTTTCCTTGGGATCACTCTTATGGCGTGAGGCAGATGAACACAGGCTTTTTCGCACAATCCGCATCCTACGCACTTTTGTTTGTTTATAAATGGCCGGGCCATGAAGTCCAGCTTTAACGCCTCATCCGGAAACGGGCATGAGTAGTAACAGATACCACAGCAGCGATTGTTCCAGGAATAACACAAGCCCTTGTCGATCATAGCCGTTCCCATGTCGACTTTTTCAGTGATATCCTCCTCGGATATCTTGGTAAGAGCGTTGGAGGGGCAGACCTCCGTGCATTTCATGCATAGGATGCATGCCTGCTCTCTTGCGATAATGTAGGGGGTAAAGAGCGAGGAAATTCCCATATCCAGGCCTGCATACTGAATAGCGGTATTTGGGCATACGCTTCCGCACTGAAAGCAGCGGATACACCTGCTGATAAACTCTGTTTCATCAGCCGCGCCCGGCGGGCGCAGAATTCTGCCGGATCCAGGTGCGCCTGCCGCCACACTGGTTATGGCTCCACCGGCCATGGCCGAAGAAGCAAGCAAGACTCCCAGTTTGAAAAAGTTTCTACGTGTCAGTTTCCTAGGAAGAAAGTTGTACACTAAAAAAAGAGGCGGGAAGACTCAGCTCCTCCCGCCGGTTACCTTATGAAATAATGTGTCTAAATCTTCTCTATCCTGGCCTTGCCGTGCTTGAAGTCGGCCTGGCCGGAGACAGGATCGAAAGCACGATTTGAGGCTGCGTTTACGTTCCATTTGTTCTTCTTCGGATCAGCACTGTCAGCCACGTTCAGGTTCCATGGTGAAAATACCTGGCCGGACATTATCTTGTTTCGCGCCGGCTTGATTTTGCTCTTGGTTCCGATACTCACGCGTGCTTCATAGGACCCGACCGGACTTACAACTCGCACCCATTCACCGTCCTTGATTTCCCATCTTTCAGCATCATCAGGATTCACCTCCACATACTGTTCCGGAACCAGTTTTCTTGTTGTGGCTCCACGTATGGTTTTTGCGGTGTGGAAGTGTTCAAATACGATGCCCAGGTTAAGCCAGAGCGGGTACTTATCAGCCTTCTTGATCTCTTTCAGTGACTTTTCCATGTAGTCGAAGTCAGGTATGGTCGGTGTCAGACCGTTATTTCTGATTTCTTCCAGTACCGGGTAGAGGTCAGAGGCGTAAACGTCCGGATCTTTACCTACTTTGTCGAGCTTGGCCACTATTTCTTTGGCGTTGGTGTAATCCTGGTTGCAGAACTTGAAGTTCGCCTTGCCGTTTTTTGTCCTGAACATTCCGTAGGGCTTGTCTGCCCAGCCTTCCTGGTTCATGTAGCGGCGCGGAGTACCGCCTTTTTTTGCGATCTCATAGTTTGGGGCGGGCCACTGCATACCCTTTAACTCCCTGAGCTGCTGGTAGGGTGACTTGCCGTCTCTCTTTTCGACTTCCAGCATACCTGACAGGTCTGCGTCCGAACCCTTGCTTGCCCTCAGAATTGTTCTGAAAACATCTTCAGGATCGTAGCATCCTTTGAATGGCCCTTCCGTCTTCTTTTTGTAGGGGAATACTTTTTCAGGATCAAGACCGAGCGCTTTTGCGAACTCTTTGCCTTCTTCTATGGATATGTCGAGATCGGCCTTTGTGTTGTCCGGTTCGGTCACGGCCTTATCGGTAACGTAAATACGCCGTTCTGAGTTTTGGTATGTTCCGCCTTTTTCTCCGACTGTTGAAGCAGGGAAAACAACATCGGAGTAAAGAACGTTGGGTGCGTGACGGTATGCCTCGGTGCTCACGGAGAAGGCTCTTGCCATGGCCGGCCGTACCATCGTGTTGGTTTCAGGCAGGTGGACATGGGTTGTGTACTTCCAGAACATGGCATGCACTTCGCCTTTCAGGATTCGTTCGATCATGCCGATGCCCATGCCCTTATTCTTGAGCTTGGTGACTGCTGTGAGGCGTTCGTTGGAGACTCCCCACTGCCGGGCTATATGATTTCTCCATACTTCATCTTTAAGCGGCTTGTTAAATGGAAGCCTGCCTGTCAGGCCGCCCATCAACCTTTCACTCATCGCGTTTGGCTGGCCTGTCATAGAAAATGGGCCGCACCCTTCGCGCCCGATATTGCCGGTAAGAAGGTGAAGGTTTATAATACTGATTGTGCGGTGCTGGCCGTGTATGGACTGGTTCCACCCTATGCCCCAGAACGAGAGAACCCCGCCCGAGCCGCGCGCGCGGCCCTTGATTGTCGCTTCAGCCCATGTTGCGGCGATCTTCTTAACGAGCGCCGGAGATAAGCCGGTACGGTCAACCACTTTTTCGGGGCTGAAGTTGGCCATGATGTTGCTGCGGTAGTCTTCAAAATTATTGGTATGATTCTTTATAAAGCTGCTGTCAACAGCATCGGGATGGTACTTCATAAGACAGTAGCCTATGGCGTTCATCAGTGAGATATCACCATTGGGACGCAGCGTTGCGCTATAGCTGTTTGAGCTGTTGACTTGGGCATAGCCGTCCATGGTGCCTGTGTAACGTGGGTCCACCACCATGGTGGGGATGTTTCTCTGCTCTTTGGTGGCGGCGACCCTCCAGAACAAAACCGGATGGGATTCGCGGGCGTTATGTCCCCAGTGTGTTATGAAGTCAGCTTTTTCTATTTCGGAGTAAGATTGCGGAGGCGTATCCGATCCCAGGGTTTTAAAATAACCTGTAACCGCCGAAGTCATGCACATCCTGGCATTTGCTTCAATAGTGTTAGACTGAAACACTCCCTTCATCAGCTGGTTTTCGATCCACTGCTCTTCCATTGTTAGCTGGCCTGAGCCATACAGTGCAACAGAGTTTCCTCCAAACTTTTTAACGATATTGATCACCTTGTCCCTGACAATATGGCTGGCCTCATCCCAGCTCACCTCGTGAAAATCGCTTTTATCAAAACTTCCCTTGGTTTTGGATACATAGCCTTTTAGTGGATCGGACATGTCTTTTCTGACCAGCACTTTCTGAAGCCTGTCCACAAACAGGGGCTCAGCCGCTGTCAGGCCCTTTATACACTGCATCCCAAGATTGACAGGGGAATCCTTGTCCGGAATAGATGCCACTATCTTGCCTCCCTCCACTACAAAGTAGGCATGGCACCCCACTCCACAGTAGGGGCATTGAGTCGGTACCAGTTTTCTGCCTTCGGCAGCTTCGGCCGAGCTTGGCCCAAAACCGTACAGGTTATCCCCTTTTTTTACATAGGCTCCGATAGCAGTTCCTGCGGCAACCGCGGCTGCTGTTCCTTTCATGAACGATCTTCTGCTGATATCCAGCCGGTTTTTTGTTGTTTTGCTCATTATATTTATCCTCCGTAGGTTTTTATTCAAGACTCCTGATATAGACGACCAGATCGTTGATATCCTTTTCGGTGAGTTCAACAAATCCCTGCTGCCCTTTAAGATAAGCGCCCATTGGTGTGCCGACTCTTCCATACATCAAGGTGGCCTTGATGTAGCCGTCAGAAGCCGCTTTCAGAAAACCTTTGTTGCTAAGAGATGGAGCGCTGAATCCTTTAAGGGTTCCAACAACATGTCCCAAACCAATTTCTCCACCTTCGCCATTAAGTCCGTGGCAGCCTATGCACATCCCTTTGAAAAGTTCTTTACCGTTTTTTACGTTACCTTTAACACTCTTTTGCAGCGGCAGTGAATCTTCGTATTGCCATCCTTTTATATATGTTGTGATGTTCTTGATTTGCCGGCTGGTAAGAATTTTTTCGAAGGCCGGCATTATTCGGTCATTACTGCCGTCCTGACGCCCGTATTTTATGGTTTTTTCTATGTAGTCCGCTGGAGCGACCTTTAAAAAACTTTGCAGATTCAGCGGTAATCCCATGCCGCCTTCACCGTCTTCTCCGTGACAGCCGGCGCAGTTTTGATTATATTGTTCCATGCCCTTGGAGTAGGTTTTATTCCAAGCTGAGTCCCTGTAGAAAGTCTGTTCGGCAAAAGATCTGCCGGCCAGAACTACCATAAATACAGCCAGAATTAAAATCTTTGATTTTGTTTTTTTTAAACCAACCTTCATTTACAGTTCTCCTTTTTTTGCCTGCCCGGCATGGGCATGATTTTATGGGGCATAAGTCGCCTATATTCTAAAATATATTATTTCAAAAAAAAAGTTAAATTTGATGAACTCGTAAAAAGTCTTAATCTCGCAACCATTTTATTTTATTGAAAAAACATGCAATTTGTGCTTGCATTTACTGATTTGATTATGGTAGAATAGTTGAATAAATTCAATAGGTTACCGGA
>Ga0256830_1000989_pt1 | contig 20778 bp, 21 predicted proteins | sample 128326metaG_FD_190537 | JGI IMG/M metagenome (GOLD analysis project Ga0256830, IMG submission 190537) | Hydrothermal vent microbial communities from Lau Basin, Pacific Ocean - 128-326 | ecosystem: Environmental > Aquatic > Marine > Hydrothermal vents | place: Pacific Ocean: Lau Basin | collected... | reverse complement strand
ATGGATTGATGAGAAATCAAAGCCTGTGAGCCTTGAAGAGCTTGAAAGGTATGGATTCGGACAGGAGTGAGTACAAGCAAGTCATTGTGGTGAGAGAGGATCTCAGGCTTTCACGGGGAAAGCTGGCAGTTCAGGTTGCTCATGCATCAATTATTGGTTACGAGCTATCTGATTCCTCTACTAAAGAAAAGTGGAAAATGGAGGGTCAGAAAAAGATAGTTCTGAAGGTAAAAAATCTTGAGGAGCTCATGAAGGTTTTTGAGACTGCAAAAAAAGCCGGTCTGCCATCAGGGTATGTGAGAGATGCTGGACTCACTGAAATTCCTCCTGGCACGATTACAGCTGTTGTTATCGGCCCGGAAAAGGCTGACAGAGTTGATAGAATTACCGGATCTCTTCCTCTTTTAAAATAGCGTAAATCATTTCAAATACCTTACCCGCTCTTTCTCTGATGGATACATCAGCCAGATCAGTTAATGGAGTAACATCGGGGTTGATTTCTATAACGAAATGCCCGTTTCTTTTGGCATGGTAGGGTAGAGAGGCTGCCGGCTGAACAGCAGCTGACGTGCCTATGACGATAACATTGCTGCTCCTGCACAACTCCATTGCCAGATTCAGCTCCTTCTCAGGGAGAGATTCGCCAAACCACACAACATTTGGCCTCATCATACCGCCGCATTCGCAGTAAGGAGGTATGCTTTCCGGTGGTTCATTCAAGCACACAGTATTTCCGCATTCGACGCATCTCATCTCGTCAATCCTGCCGTGCAAATGTATTACATTTCTGCTTCCAGCCCTTTCATGCAGGTTATCAACATTCTGAGTTACAACAGCCTTCAGCAGACCTACCTTCTCCATCAGAGCAAGAGCTTTGTGGGCTAAATTTGGCTCAGCATCAAATATCAGCCTCATTCTCCATGCATACCACTCCCAGACAAGCTCTGGATTTCTTGCAAACGCCTGTGGTGTTGCAAGCTCTTCGGGTCTGTATCTGTTCCACAGTCCATCCTTATCTCTAAATGTTGGTATCCCGCTGTCTGCTGATACTCCTGCTCCTGTTAAAGCAACAAGGTCTCCACTAAATGATTTTATGATCTCATAAAGTTCCAGATCATGCATAAATGTCATTCATCGGGGAGGGATAAAAACGGTTCGAAATATCACAATCCATTTCGATTTTTAAACATGCATGTCTTCATTCAGTACCATTTCGCTATCACAAGAGTTAAATTTGACTCAGCCCTATCAGGTATGGATGATGATCACACTCGACAGATTCTTTCACGTTTTTGATGATGAGAGGCAGGAATCCAGTATTGAGCTGAAATTCAGTCAGGAGATAAGGAGATACCATGAAATGCTTTTGAAAGAGGTGGAAAGGCATTACAGCATTGCAAAAAGAGCAAGAAAGCTCGGACTCGATCCCAAGCCAGATGTTGAGATACCCATAGCCAAGAACATGGCGGAGAGAGTCGAGAAGCTGCTGGAAATAGAGGGTTTAGCAGAAAAAATTGAAAGCTATGAGAGAGAGGGTTTGTCGAGGGTTGAGATATGCTTCAGGATTGCTGAGGACATTGTTAGAGGTAAATTTGGAGACTTTGAGAGAGAAAAAGCCTTGGATCTTGCTGTGAGAAGCTCGGTTGCAATTCAGACCGAAGGTGTTGTTGCGGCACCCATTGAAGGCATAGCGAAGGTGAAAATTGACAGAAATTCAGATGGGAGCGATTTCATCAGGATATACTATGCTGGCCCGATAAGGAGTGCTGGAGGGACAGCACAGGTTATGTCTGTCCTTGTTGGGGATTATGTGAGGAGAATGCTCGGTATTGGCAGATACATCCCTACAGAGGAGGAGATCCTGAGATACTGTGAGGAGATACCTCTCTACAAAAAGGTTGCAAACCTCCAGTATCTGCCATCTGATGGGGAGATAAGGCTGATCGCTGAAAACTGTCCGGTGTGCATTGATGGAGAGCCCACTGAGGATGCCGAGGTCTCAGGATACAGGAATCTGCCAAGAGTTGAGACAAACAGAGTGAGAGGTGGGATGGCTCTCGTTATAGCTGAGGGAATCGCATTGAAAGCACCAAAGCTGAAAAAGCTTGTTGAAAAAATCGGCATAGATGGCTGGGAGTGGCTTGACAGACTTATCGGGAAAGAGCAGGAGAACGATACGGGGAATGGAGAGGAAGCTGTCAAGCCAAAGGACAAGTATCTTTCAGACATTGTCGCTGGAAGGCCTGTGTTCAGCCATCCGTCCAAAGAAGGGGGCTTCAGGCTGAGATATGGAAGGGCAAGGAATTCAGGGCTTGCAACAATCGGCATAAATCCAGCAACGATGGTAATAGCTGGAGAATTCATAGCCATAGGCACACAGCTCAAGGTGGAGAGGCCGGGAAAGGCTGGAAGTGTTGTGCCAGTTACGAGCATTGAAGGGCCGACTGTAAGGCTGAGAAATGGAGATGTTGTAAAGATAAACAGCTATGAGGAGGCATTGAGGCTGAAGGACATGGTGGAAAGGATAATTGACGTGGGCGAGATTCTCGTTAATTTCGGGGACTTTCTGGAGAACAACCATCCCCTTGTGCCTTCAGGCTACGTTTATGAGTGGTGGGTTCAGGAGGTTAAGGGGAGAGTTCCGGAGGGAGATTACAGGAGCGTTGATGAGGATCTTGCCTTAATGCTGTGTGATGAATATAACGCCCCCCTGCATCCCGACTTCACATACCTATGGCATGACATATCCTTTGAGGATGCGAGGTATCTGAGGGACTTCATAGCAGAAAACGGTAAGGTTGAGGGGAAATATGGGAAGAGCTCTCTTGTGGTGAAACTTGACTCGAAGACAAAGGAGGTACTCGAGGCTCTTCTCGTGGAGCACAAGGTGAGGGATGAGTTCATCGTCATAGAGAGGTGGAAAGCCCTTGTCAGATGCTTGGGACTGGATTTTGATCTCAGAATTGTCAATGATACCGAAAAAGCCAGAGATGGGCTTGATTTTGTCAGAAAGGTGTCAGGAGTTGATGTGAGGGCAAGATCTCCAACAAGAATAGGTGCAAGAATGGGAAGGCCGGAGAAGTCAAAGGAGAGGATGATGTCCCCCGCACCCCATTTTCTATTCCCTCTCGGACAGGCAGGAGGAAAAACGAGAGATCTGAAAAAGGCGATAGATTACACAAAAAGCTACAACTCAAATAAGGGAGAAATTGAGGTTGAGCTGCCATTCAGGATATGCAGAAAATGCGGTAAGGAGAGCTTCTACCTTAAATGCGAGTGTGGCTCGTTTACAGAACAGGTCTATCTCTGCCCGAGATGCGGAATAAAAACAGAGGAGATCTGTGAGAGATGCGGTGGAGAGACTAATGGCTACAGAGTGTGGAAGGTAAATGTGAGAGAGCTTTACTTCAGTGCCCTGGAAAATGTGGGGGAGAGAGATATAAATGGTGTGATCAAAGGTGTGATTGGACTCACATCAAGAAAAAAGTTCCCTGAAAGGATGGAGAAGGGAATACTGAGGGCAAAGCATAAAGTGTATGTGTTCAAGGATGGGACAGCCCGTTATGATATGACAGATCTGCCTTTAACCCATTTCAGACCGAGAGAGATAGGTGTTAGTGTTGAAAGTCTGAAAGAGCTTGGCTACGAATTTGACCATTTGGGTAATGAGCTCAGAGATGATGATCAGATAGTTGAGCTCAAACCACAGGATGTGATCCTTTCAAGGGCTGCAGGAGAGTATTTGCTGAAGGTGAGCAGATATATTGATGAGCTGCTTGTCAAGTTTTACGGGCTTAAGCCTTTTTACAGCGCTGAAAGACCTGAGGATCTCATAGGCCAGCTTGTTATAGGCTTAGCCCCTCACACATCAGCAGGAGTTCTTGGCAGGATCATAGGCTTTGCAGATGTCAATGCTGGATACGCTCATCCCTACTTCCATGCGGCAAAAAGAAGGAACTGCGATGGTGATGAAGATTGCGTTATGCTTTTGATGGATGGACTGCTTAACTTCTCTAAGGAGTTTCTGCCTGACAAAAGAGGCGGTCAGATGGATGCACCCCTTGTTCTGACTGTCATTCTGGATCCGAAGGAGGTGGATGCTGAAGTCCACAACATGGATGTGTGCGAAAACTATCCACTCGAGTTTTACAGAGCGACAATGAGGTGTGCGAAGCCAAAAGAGTTTGTCAGAGCGATCGAAAGAGTAGAGGACAGGATTGAGAGTGAAATGAAGTACTACGGTTTGAGATTTACCCATGATACTGCAGACATATCCTTGGGAGTCAAGAGCAGTTCTTACAAAACCCTGAAAAGCATGCAGGACAAGGTAAAACATCAGATGGAACTTGCAAGGAAAATAAGGGCTGTTGATGAGAATGATGTTGCTGAGAGGGTGATAACCTCTCACTTTTTGCCAGACATAATCGGCAATCTGAGGGCTTTTTCAAGACAGGAGTTCAGATGTGTGAACTGCAATCAGAAATACAGGAGAATCCCCCTGTCAGGAAAATGCCAGAGGTGTGGTGGCTCGCTAACGCTCACAGTCCATGAGGGGTCAATTACAAAGTACCTGAACATCTCAAAGGAGCTGGCAGAGACATACAAAGTTAGCAGGTACACGAGGCAGAGGATAAAGCTCATAGAGGTTGAAACTCTGTCGCTTTTTGAGAGCGAGCTCAAGAGGCAGATAAAGATAGACGAGTTTTTCTGAACATGAAAATCCAGATAATGGGTGCCGGAGCATTGGGATGCCTTTATGGCTATATGCTGTCAAAAGGTGGATACGAGGTTGTTTTTGTTGCGAAAGGGGAGCAGTATAAAGCCTTAGAGGAAAAGGGTCTCAGAATTACGGGGATCGAGGAGGATGAGATTGATGTTTACGTTACAAACAGACCAGAGAGCTCAGATCTGGTTTTTCTGACAGTGAAGGCCTATGACACCATGAATGCGGCAAAAATGCTCAGAAGTGTTAAGTTTGATGCAGTATGCAGCCTTCAGAATGGTGTGGGAAATGAGGAGATTCTTGCAAGATTTTTTGAGAATGTTGTTGGAGGAGTTACAACATACGGGGCAAATATTGCAGAGCCGGGGAGGATAGTTTATGCAGGCAGGGGCAGAACCCTCATAGGGAATTACAGGGGAGAATATGCTGAGGCATTTTATGAGGTTCTTTCCAGTAGCAAAGTAAATGTGGAGGTTGTTGATGACATAAATGAGAGAATCTGGGAGAAAGCAGCGATAAATGCTGTGATAAATCCTATCACTGCAATATGCCGGGTGAGGAATGGCATGATAGCTGAAATGCAGGAGATATGGGAGATTGCTGAAAGAACAGCGATTGAGTGTGAGGAGATACTGTCAAGAATGGGGTATGAAATAGATGTCAGAGCGATGGTGAGGGATGTTGCACTGAAAACATCAGAAAACAGATCCTCAATGCTTCAGGATGTTGAGAAAGGGAAAAAGACTGAGGTGGAGTTCATAAACGGGGCATTCGTTAAAATGGCTGAAAAATTTGGGATAAATGCAGTCTATAATAGAATTCTTCTGAATCTCGTGAGAGGGATCGAGCTTGGAGTGGATTAACGTTCTCCTGATCTCAATGCTCCCGGTTTCTGAGCTGAGAGGGAGCATTCCCTATGCCATGGTTCTCGGATTCACACCACTGCAGGCTTTTCTCATTTCTGTTGTGGGTAACTTTCTGCCTGTACCATTCATACTTTACATCCTGAGAAGGTTCGATTCAGTATTCAGAAAAGTTCCCCACCTCGGAGCGGTTTACGTGAGAATCGTGGGGATAGGTGAGAGAAGGAAAAGATTGGTCGAGCTTTACGGCTATCCGGGCTTAACGATGTTTGTTGCAATACCCCTTCCTGTTACCGGAGCGTGGACGGGAGCTCTTGTTTCGTTTCTCCTTGGGATGGAGCCAAAGAAGGCATCACTGTTCATTCTGGCAGGAATTATCATCGCAGGAGTGATAGTCACATCTGCAGCTTACGGCATAAAGCTGGCAGTATTCGGTTAAATTCTTCCAAATTTATACAAATAAGCCTATTTTCAGAAATTAAAGCACTCTCCAAAAATCTTTAAAACCTGACGTGTTATGGGGTGTTAAGAATGGTGATGGAAATGACAGCAGACATCCCAGTCAAGGAAATAATGACAAGAGAAGTTTGCACGGTTTCCAAGGAAGAGAGTGTTCTCAATGTTTCGAGAAAGATGATTGAATGCGGTGTTGGAAGTGTTGTTGTGCTTGAGAACTCAAAGCCAGTCGGCATCGTCACGGAGAGGGACATAATTCACAAGGTTGTATCAAGGAACAAGGTTCCGTCAGAGGTTTCAGCGGAGGAAATTATGAATTACCCGCTGATAAGCGTTACACCAGAAACAAGCGCGAGAGAGGCTGGAAGAATAATGCTCAGAAAGGGGATAAGAAGACTGCCAGTTGTAAATGGAGATGAACTTGTGGGGATAGTTACTGATACTGATCTTCTCTCATACTCAATCGATCTTGGAGAATACATGGGTCTCCTGAGGGAGGACAACTTCATAGTCCAAGAGGTTGAGGAGGGTAAATGCGAGAGATGTGGGAGAATAGCGGAGCTTTACGATGTTGATGGAATGAAAGTGTGCGAGGACTGTTATGAAACAATTTGAGTTTTGAAGGTGGGTTTATGACAAAATTCAACAACAGATTTGGGAGTATCATGGATTTAGCATCAAGAAATGTGATAACAATCCCCCCAACATCAACCATAATGACCTCAATGAAGACCATGATCAGGTACAGCTTCAGAAGAGTTCCAATAGCAGATGCGGGAACGAAGAGGCTTGAGGGAATAACAACGAGCATGGACATTCTGAATTTTCTTGGCGGTGGGGAGAAGCACAGGCTTGTGAAGGAGAAATACCAAGGAAATCTGATTGCAGCGGTGAATGAGGAGGTAAGGGAGATAATGGAGAAAGATGTTATAAGCATAGATTACTCAAGCTCATGGGAGGATGCACTTGAGCTCCTGCTCAACAATGGGATAGGTGGAGCGCCAATAGTTGATGAGGATGACTGCGTTATCGGAATTATAACAGAGAGGGACATAATGGTCTTCCTTGCGACAAGGGCAAGATACGAGGGACAGGTAAGGGACTTCATGACAAGAGGTGTGATAACTGCTGAGCCTGATATGTCGATTGAGGATGCCATGAAATTGATGGTGAAGAGAAAGTTCAGAAGGCTGCCTGTTGTCAGGGACGGAATACTTCTCGGAATGCTGACAAGCTCAACAATTGTCCACTACTTCTCAGGAGAGGCTTTCAAGATGCTCATAACGGGAAATGCTGAAGATGTTCTGAATCAGCCTGTTTCAACAATTCTCAACAACGAGAAAATTCTGAAATACAGGGACCCACTGGTTGTGAGACCTGAAGAAAATATCTCCGATGTTGTAAGGAAGATGATTGAGAAGAATCAGGCTGCTGCTCTTGTTGCGAAAGATGGACTTGAGGGCATAATAACAGAGAGAGACTTGATGAGATTTCTCTGTTCTGTGAAATGCTGACATGTTTGTTTCCAAAGCTCTTGGCTTGTCAAGGCATGCCAGCAAAACTCTCGAAGAAAAAAGCATACTGAGGGATGCGTTTATACCACATCCTTTTTTTTCCGATGTAATAGAGGCTCTGAGATTTGACAGGAAGTTTGGAGAGATCGAGGAAGGAACTGTTGTGGCAAAGACAGTAAATGGAGTCAGAGTTATACGAGGATTTCCAAAGATAAGAAGGGCTCTAACTCTATATCCTTCGATAAAAAATCACTTTGAAAGGGAGGTTGCTGTTGAGGAGAAGATGAATGGCTACAATGTGAGAATTGCAAGACTGGGAAAAAGCCTGTATGCGTTCACAAGAAGGGGATACATATGCCCCTACACAACCGAGAAAGCCAGAAATCTGATCGGAATGGATTTTTTTAAGGATTTTCCAGATCTCATGCTGTGCTGTGAGGCTGTTGGTGAGGAGTCACCCTTTGTTCCAAAGAGAATTTATGAAATAGACGGGCTGGACTTTTTTGTTTTTGACATAAGGGAGGCGAGAACGAACAAGCCCCTTCCTGTAAAAAGAAAAATAGAGCTCTGCGAGGAATATGACCTAAAGCATGTACACCTTCTTGGAATTTACAGCTCAAAAAACGCTCACGAGGAGATTTCCAGCATCATCAGAAAACTCGGGAAGGAAAGAAGAGAGGGGGTTGTAATAAAAGACCCTGAGATGAAAATTGAGCCTTTAAAATACACAACATCCGAAACAAATGCAGGAGATTTAAGCTACGCTTTCAGGTACTTCAATGATTATGGCAAGGACTTCATGTTCTCAAGGATAGTCAGGGAGGGCTTTCAGAGCTTCGAGTTTGCGGAGAGTGAGGAGGAATTCAGAGAGAGATGTCTGAGACTTGGAATGTCGATTCTGAAACCAATGGTTGAGAGCATAAGGGTTGTAAGTGATGGAGAGTGGGTATCGGAGAAGATAAGGCTTAGATTTCAGAGCATAGAGGTGATGGAGCTTTTTTTGAAGCATCTCAGGAAAATGGGTGTTGACTTCAGAGTTAAGGAGATAAAAAAAGATTCAGGAGGAGCTGTGCTTCACTTTGAGAGAATTATGAGGAGCACCACAGACAAAATACGAACCCATCTGGAGGGTCAGCCTTGGTGAGTGTTGGGATAGATGCTGGAACCAAGAGCTATGGTGTGTATGTGCTTGAATCAAACGAGCACTTTGAGTTTGAATCAGAGTGGGTGAGGGAGAATCCTGAAAGGTTTGTGGAGTTTCTGAGTGAGCTTGACATGGATGCTGGAGCTGGGCTTTCAGGTTACGGTCTGCCTGTGAAAAAATTTTCTGAGATAACTGAAAGAGACTTTTTTGAGATGACCCTGAATTTTGAAAAGGAAAGAGCAATGGGAATGAGAGCGGTTATAGAGGGTGTAAAACAAGCAGAAGTCCCTGTCTTTACAGTGCCTGCCGTGATTCACCTTCCAACCGTCCCAGACTATAGAAAGATAAACAGAATTGACATGGGGACATACGACAAGGTGTGTTCTGTAGCTTACGTCCTTCATGAATACGGAATTGACGAGACATTTGTTCTTGCAGAATTGGGATACGGATTCAATGCGTTCATAGCGGTAAAGAAAGGAAAAATAGTTGACGGCATAGGCGGGACATCAGGGTTTCCAGGTTACATGAGCCTCTCTGCCATTGACGGAGAGCTTGCATATCTCATGAAAAGAATTGAGAAAAAGGCTCTTTTTATGGGTGGGCTTAAAAGCTATTTTGATGAGGCTGGTATTGAGTTTGATAAGGATGTTTTTTCTGAATGGGTTTTGAAGGGGATAAATGCAGTGAACACATCAGTTAGGGCAGATAAAGTTTATCTGTCGGGCAGATTTGCTTCCATGCTTTCAGAGATAATTGATAGGGAATTTGATGTTGTGAATCTGAGCAAAGAAGGAGCAAAGGTCTCCGCATGTGGAGCGGCTGTTATAGCATCCGGATATGCTGGAAGAGGTGGTAAAGAGATAGTTGATCAGCTTGAACTTTTCAATGCAGGGGGGTCTGTTCTTGATCACATCACAAATGACATTCGAGCCTTTCTGAGGGTGGATAATTATTTTTAACCGTCCGGATGTACCCATGCCTGTGATAGTCACGTATTCAAGAAACGTCTTCATCCCCCTCACAAGAACATGCAGAAACTCATGTCACTACTGCGGATTCAGGAAGAATGATGGACGGGTTATGGAAAGCGACGAGGTTTCAGATCTTTTGAAAAAAGTAAAAAACTCAACTGAAGCTTTGTTCACATTTGGAGAGAGGCCGGATGAATTTAAAGAAGTTAAAGAATGGCTCAGAGAAAGAGGTTACGGAAGTTTTGTTGAGTATGTTTATGACATGAACCTTCTTGCTATTGAAAACGGTCTTCTCCCTCATACAAATGCTGGAGTTCTTGAGCGAGAGGAGCTGAAAATGCTGAAAGAGGTCAATGCCAGCATGGGTCTTATGCTTGAGCAGGCAGTTGAGCTTGAGTGTCATTCAGAGAGCCCCGGCAAAAAGCCGGAGGTGAGGATAAGAACAATAAAGGATGCAGGAAAGCTGAGAATTCCTTTCACAACCGGAATTCTGATAGGTATTGGGGAAAGCAGGGAGGACAGATACTACTCCCTTGAAGTTATAGCAGATATGGCAGACAACTACGGGCATGTTCAGGAGGTTATAATCCAGAACTTCTCTCCAAAAGAAGGTACAGAGATGGAAAGCTGGAAAGAGCCTGAGCTGAGTGAGATGATTGATGCTGTAAGATACGCCAGGAAGGTTATGCCTGAAAGAGTGGCAATTCAGGTACCTCCCAATCTTGTGTCAGATCTCTCACCGCTGCTCGATTCTGGGGCGAGAGACATAGGCGGAATTTCTGAAGTGACCCCGGACTACATAAATCCTGAGCATCCGTGGCCAGATCTGAAAAAAATCGAAAGGAGTTTAAATGGCAGATATGTTTTAAGGGAAAGGTTACCCATTCATCCCCTCTTTGTGAGGGAGAGATGGTATGGTGAAAAACTCGCTCATCTGATTGAAGCTTACTCAGATGAAGAGGGGTACAGATGCTTGAAGTGAATCTGAAAGATCTGGTTAAAAATCCTTACAGGGCATTTGAACTCGCAAACAGACTTAGAGAGGAGTTAATCGGAGATAGAGTCACCTTTGTTGTCAACAGGAACATAAACTTTTCAGATGTTTGCATCAACAGCTGTCTTTTCTGTTCGTACAGAAACCGCAGGAATTTCATTCTCAGCCATGATGAAATCAAAAAAAAGGTGAAAGAGGCTGTTGACTACGGATGCACCGAGGTTTGCATACAGGGTGGCCTTATACCCGATGCCGGAGTAGATTTCTACGCTTCAATTCTGAAAAGCGTGAGAGAGGTGTCAGGAGAGATACACATCCATGCCTTCTCACCTATGGAAATCTATCATGCTGCAAGAAATGATGGGGTTGATGTGGAGGATGTTCTCAGAGAGCTGAAAAGAGAGGGGCTTGATTCAATGCCGGGCACAGCAGCAGAAATTCTTGTTGATGACATCAGAGAGATAATCTGTCCTGACAAGCTAAAAACCCAGGAATGGGCTGAAGTGGTAACAACTGCTCACACCCTCGGCATTCCCACAACAGCAACCATGATGTACGGACATATAGACTCATGGAAAGACAGATTTCAGCATTTAAAGCTTTTAAAGCAGATTCAGGAGGAGACAGGGGGCTTTACAGAGTTCATACCTCTGCCCTTCATGAACAAGAATAACAGGCTTGGGGAATTTGCAATGCCTTCAAATGGATTCGAGGATCTGCTGCTCATAGCAATAGCGAGAATCTACCTGTATCCGCTTATCGAGAACGTTCAGGCTTCATGGGTTAAGATGGGTAAAAAACTCGCTCAGGCCTCTCTTTATACAGGAGCAAACGACTTTGGAGGAACATTGCTGGAGGAGAATATCTCAAAATCAGCAGGGGCAACAAGTGGAGAATTTATGAGCGTTGAAGAGATAGTCGAGTCAATTCTCTCAGCTAAAAGGGTTCCGGCTGAGAGAGATACTCTTTACAACATTCTGAGGGTTTATGAAGGTAAGATCTAAGAGCTTTGCAGCGGGAACTGTTGTAAATGCTCTCGCAACGTTTAAAGGGGTGGCTTTCGGGATAGATCTCACAACAAGAGTTACCTTTTCTGAGGGGGATGAAAGGGGGTTTTACGTTGCCAGTCAGGGCAGAATCGAAAGAAGCCCTGTTGCTGAAAAGATCATGAGAAACTCAGAAATTGAGGGGGGGATTTTCGAGGTTGAGTCCGAAATTCCAAGGAAAAGCGGCCTTGGGAGTAGCAGTGCTTTCATGAATGCTATGATTCTCTGTGCTTTCAAGACAATGGATTTGGATCTCAGAGGAGACAGAATACTCAGATTGAACGCAAGAATGAGTCTTGAGGCTGGAATGAGCTATACAGGAGCTTTTGATGATGCTTCAGCCTCTCTGCTTGGAGGTTTTGTTTTCTCAGACAACCTGAAGATGAAGCTATATAGAAGGATTGAAGCGGAAGGAGAAGTTGCGATTCTTTTTCCAGAATGGAAAAGAGGTGAAATTGATCTTGAGAGAATAAGAGGTGATGTCGGGAGTTTGGAAAAAGCTTTCAGACTTGCGATGGAGGGGAAGTTCAGGGAGGCAATGCTTCTCAATTCAATGCACTACTGCCAGAAAATCGGTCTCCCATTGGATCCAGTTTACGCTGTTCAGAGTTTTGATGTTTCGACGGGTCTTTCAGGAAATGGGCCAAGCTATGTGGCATTTGGAAATGATGCTGAGAGAGTGGCTGAGGTGTGGGAGAGCTTTGGCGATGTTATAATGAGGGAGATGGTCAGCGAGCCATGTGATGATGTGGTGATCCCAGAATCTCTTTTCTTTGAGCAGTGATGCATCTCGATTTTAATGTATAAATTAATCAGATGTTGGATGTTGAAATGTGAATTGCTGTTGAAATGGAAACCATTTCAGCTTTGCAGTGCCAGATACAGCACCACCAGAATACGCAGCAGAAGGACAAGAGAAGATGCGAGAACTACCAATTTTCCTGCTGTCTTTACAAAACCTCTCTTCTTTTTGACAAAATAAACTCCAGCAACAATCATTGAGAGCAAAAACAGAAGCTGTTCTGGATCAAAGGGTTTTTCGATGACGAAATAAAAAATTATTTTCTTTAAAAAAGTTTGAAAAATGTTCTCATTGAATGTATGGACTTGTTTTGGAGGTATCATTTTATCGCTTTAACAGCAAGTTTTAAATCATTTCCCAGATTGTCTTTGCAATAGAAGATCCACACTGGGTAATAGTAATTCCGTTTTCCGTCTGAATAATAGCCGAGTTTGATGTCAGATACAGTTAATGGAAATGCTATGCTCATTGGTTTGTTAACTATCGATCCTCTTTCAAGTAGTTTCAATCCTTCTTTTGCGGAGATTATGTTGACGTTTCCTGCATATTCTAATATGCTCCATTTTTTGGAATAATAAAGAATATCATTTGCCACAGCGAATTCAATCTCATCACCGGGTCCAATTACAGGAGCTCCATTAAGCTCTCTCTTGTACTTTACTGAGACAAAAAGTGGTTTCTGGCGTATAATTTCTCCAGTTTTAACATTCAAGGCTTTAAGCATGACTCTCTCGACTTTTGCCAGTTCTGCATCTTCTGGTATACCGCCCTTTTTTAGCATAAACTTCTTTACAATTTTAAGTGCGGTCTCGTTTGAAGGTAGCGAAGGCTTGACTTTCATCAGTTCGTTAGAAACGTAGAAATCCTTTTCTCTATTCACAACTCTAAAATAGGGTGCAGTATCCGGTGCTTCCGGTGTCTTGACTTTCAGGATTATATGCTGAGCTTGATAAAATTGAGAGCCGATAACTATCCCACCTATCAGAGCAAACAGACATACCAGCGATAAGAATAAATATTTCGACTTCATTATCACCACCTCAACACGACCATTCGGCATACCAGACTGTATCGTCGTCCGGATATTCGTCGTCAGAGACGTATCCTTGCCCCCATAGGTGATCGTTATCGTACTGATCTTCAGTATCAGCAATAAGTACAGCCTTTACGCTCTCGTCATAGGTTTCTGTTGTTGCATAATAGTAGGATTGTGTTATTGTCCAGTCCCAATCAATGGCGGCTCTGAAAAATCTATCAATTAGGTTGGTGTCTGCATATGTCGTCGTGGAAAAGCCCATTATTATGTGGGAGTACTTTAACGCATTACCCCAACTGCTAACATCGCTTAGCACATTACAGCTGTGTAACAAAACCCATTCGTTATTAAAATCCCATTTTTTGGATACATCGGACGGGTCAACTGTTGTTCCACCAGAACAGGGTGACCAATCCCATAAAGCTAAAAACGTCCCCCATACAGGTAAATTGTATCCGTGACCCATGTGAAAGTGAAAATCAGCCTCATCCAGTCCCTGATATCCTGTATTGTTTATTCCAAAATCCTCTTTTGTAACACCGCTATCTTTGTGACGAAAGACTTCAGACCATCCTGCTTTTGTACCGAGCCATTCTTCGACAAGATTTGCTTCTCGAGTGCCCCATGGTGTTAAATCTCCTACATTACAAGGCCACAAGTCAGAACTGTGCTTGTAATCTTCCACAATAGTTATCGAGTACTCATATGCATTCACTCCACATGTCAATGCAAAAACAGTCAGTAGTATCGCCCAGACCAGACACCTCATGTGTTCCAATAAATGCTAAAAGCTAAAAATTTTGACGATATTATTAGAAATTTTTCAAAAATTTTCGCAAAGTTTTTATAAGACCCATCTAAATCTTAATAAAATGCATGAGAAGGATGAGGTTTCAGTAAAAGTTGTTAAAATGCTCGGTAACGATCTCCGTATTAAGATTTTGAAGCATTTGTTTAGAAGAAGGTACACTGCTTCAGAACTGGCAAAGTTACTGAATTTATCAGTACCGACAGTATATTATCATCTATCCCTTCTCGAAAAATCTGGATTTGTGAGAAAAATTCAATCTAACCGAAAATGGAAATATTACGAATTAACAAAAATCGGGGTGGGCATGTTAAACCGAAAGGTATTGAAAATAACCATATTATCGATTGCTATTACGATCATCTCTATTTTCACTTTGATGAAACTATCACCATTTGAGGCCGAGAACACACATCTTAAATCTCTTGGTGGCACCCTTACCTCAGCAGAAATTATTTTCTTTACCATTCTGACGATTGTTATTGCAACATTTTTTATTTTCAGCTGTTATAAAATAATTAAAGAGTGATTCAATTTTCAGAGCAAAGCTTACATAACCATCGAGATATTGCTGAACCATTCACTTGAAGATTTCGATTTTTGGAAAAAGCTTTAACAACCTGAACGGTATGCTGACCATGGAAAAGAGACTTTACAGGGGAAGAAAGGCTTGTTTGGTGCACCGCTGATTGTTGCAGGGGTTTACTTAATACTGAAAAATAGGCTATTCGTATCTGAGAGCTTCAATTGGTTCAAGATTGCTTGCTCTCCAGGCAGGATAAAGCCCGCTTATTATTGCTGTACCAACCCCAAATGCAAAGCCCTCAACAGCAAAAAGAACTGAAGCCGTGCTGAAAATTCCAGAAACTTGACCTATTATGAGTTTTGTAATAAAATACCCCCCAACGATGCTTAAAACCGCTCCGACAACACTTCCTGAAACTCCGAGAATTCCAGCCTCGGTCAGAAAGATCTTGAGAATGTCCGGTTTTTGAGCACCTATTGCTCTCATAATCCCAATCTCCTTTGTTCTTTCAATGGTTGACATCAGCATAATGTTGAGAATGCTAACTCCCGCAACAAGGAGAGAGATGCCTGCGATTGCCATGAGGAACATGTTTATCTGGTCGAAAACCTTGTCTATCCTTTCAAGAATGGACTTCATTTCGATTATATCCACCTTTTCACGCTTCACATTTACGGTCTTCTTTATGTAATCCTTGAACCCCTCAATATCGTCAATATTCCTGAGCTTCACAATAACATTGGTGATATTAGCTGGATGTTCTTTTATGGGAATTATGAATGCGTTATTCACTCTGATGTCAAATCTCCTGCCTTCATCTTTCAGTATCCCCGAGACCCTGTATATCTTGCCATTGATTGTGACCCTGCTCCCAACTCTCAAGTCAAGTCTGCTGGCGATTTTTGATCCAACAATGCATCTTCCTGATTTAAGGCTTAATGAACCTTTTTCAACAGTGAAAAGTGTACTGACACCCTTTTCGTCAAGTCCATAAACGGTAACTCTCATCTTTGTTTCTTTGGAACCGATCTCATACACCCCGGCCTTCAATGGAATAACCTCTCCAGGAAATGGAGATCTCTTTATCGTCTCAACTACCTTTTCATCAATCTTTGTATAGCCTGCACTCGCATTTGGTATAATTATGAGCTCATTCGCAATGTCTCCAAGATTCTCAATGACTGTTCTTTTCAGATTGTCTCCAAATATCCCTATGGATGTGATTGCAGTGACACCTATTATTATCCCGATTACTGCAAGAATGCTTCTTATTCTCGCTCTGCTCAGATTTCTAAGAGCTAAATGGAAATACATCAACAATCCTCCCATCTCTTAACCTTACAACCCTCTCAGCATATTTTTTCAGGGATTCATCATGCGTGACAAGAACCACCGTGACCCCCTCTTCTTTAAGTTTTGTTAGAATTTCCATTATCTGTTCACCAGCCTTGGAATCTAAATTTCCCGTTGGTTCATCGCAAAGCAAAATCTCAGGGTTGTTCGCCATTGCTCTTGCAATTGCAACCCTCTGCTGCTGTCCCCCGCTCATCTCAACCGGCTTGCGATCTGCAACATCCTCCAAACCGATAATCTCCAAAAGCTTCTCGATCCTTTCCCTCCTTTTATCAGGCTCTACTTTTTTGAAGATCATTGGTAACTCTATGTTCTCTACGGCAGAAAGGGTTGGAATCAGGTTGTATTGCTGGAATACAAACCCTATGGTGTCTCTTCTCAATTCTGTCAGCTCATTATCTCTTAACCCCGAAATGGGCGTTCCCTTTATGTATATCTCTCCTTCGGTCGGTTTATCCAGGCATCCTATCAGATTAAGCATCGTGCTTTTCCCGCTACCTGATGGTCCCATGATGGCTATGAACTCCCCTCTCTCTATTTCCAGATTTATGTCCTTTAAGGCTACTACCTCATAATATTTAGTCCTGTAAATCTTTGACACGTTGTCAAATATCACGTTCTTCATTTTCTTCTCAAGGCAAGAACAGCTATGATTACAACAATTAATGCTATCGCGGCACTCATGATCAATACACCATTCCCTGCTTCTCTCTTTACTGTCTTGATTTCCATCCCCTTAATTTCCTGACTTATCGACTCTATTTTACCCGCAAGATTTTTCCAGCTCACCTCTATTGATCCCTGGGTCTTGTTGGTCTTTATTGAGAATACCTCATAATCTCCAGGCATGACCGTTCCAACAAAGTATTTTTCTCCTCCAAATTCAACAACAACATTTTTCACCTCTGTTGAACCAAAGTTACATATCTCTCCTGAAAGCAGACCCTTGTCAAACTCGTAACTGCAAACCTGAACTGCGCTTTCATTAATGATGTTGAGCTTTGCAACCTCCTCTTCTTTGTATCTCTTCCCAAGCTGATTGCTGTAACTCAGAAAGACATCTATCTTCTTTTCAGCTGGAACATACAGCCTTACGTCCCAGCTTTTTCCCGGATCGAGGTATGCAGTTTTTCTTACAATATCACCTGTTTTGAGTTCCACATCTTCAATTCTGTAGCTGTTCAGATTTGTAACAACAATATCCATTTCAACCGCTTCATTTCTGTAAGCATTGCTGACACCTGTAATGTTGATGGGCACTCCTTTCTCTTCAACCCATGAAACTTCAACAGCCCGTTTGATGACATGCACATTGTTTCCATTTCTGAATTCAATCTCAAACTCAAGATTCTCTTTCTTGCTTGGATAATATATGAACTCAAAGCTCTTTCCATAACTCTCAGACGGTGTTGCATTGAAAAGCGGTCTGATGGTTACGTTCTCATACCAGTCAACATAAACCTTGAGAACGTTTTTCTGTCCCAGCACAATTTCAGAATTTTCAAGTCTCAGTTTTGGGTAATCCTCCACAACTGCAAATGGGATGTACATATCCACAGAACCATTTGGTGTAGCAACTCTAACCTTTACAGTGTATGTCCCAGGCTTGTCTGCACTAAACGAAAAGGGAAGGGTGTATTCTGACTTGGGTGGGATCAGACCTATGCCGAGAACCAGCTTTGGTGAAACGAGATCCGAATAAAACACCACGCTTTTTATATTTTCGGTATAATCATTCGGGTTGGTTATCACGAGACTGCAATCAACGACATCTCCGGGAAGAATCCTGTTAAGCCCAATTTTGTAGCTCACAGTAACCTGAGCTGCTGATGGGGCTGCGAGAATGGCGAGAGCAAATAATATAAGAACTATTTTTTTCATGGTAATCTGGATTGAGGTAATGAATATAACGGTTTCCGTTTTATTTCTTATGCAAGTTTCCGGAGTCATCCAATAACCGAAAATAAAATACATCACACCGAATGTTATCTGTGGTGCTCGATCTTGAGAGGTACGGGTTTATAAATCAGGGTCTCTTGCCACCAAAATTTCAGATAGTGAAGAGAATCGAGGCTGAAAAAGGTGACAGTCTCATTGATTCCCACAGAGAGATAAAGATGGAGTTTCTGAAAGTATGGAGAAAGGAGGATATGTCTGTTTTTGATGAGAAGATTCCTGAATACTCCTTTCTTGATCTGAAAATAGATATTCTGGGGGAGATGCTAAAGGAATGCATTTTCTGTGAGAGAAGATGCGGGGTAAACAGATATGAGCGAATGGGATTCTGCAAATGCGGTGTTGAAAGTTATTACAGCAGCGAATTTCTGCATTTTGGAGAGGAGCCGGAGCTTGTTCCATCCCACACCATTTTCTTCAACAGATGCACCTTTGCATGCGTTTTCTGTCAGAACCACGACATCGTTTACCATGATGACAGAGCTGTGAATCCGAAGGAGCTCGGAATGATTGTTGACATCAGGAGAAAGCAGGGGAGCAGAAACGTGAATTTTGTTGGTGGAAATCCAGATCAGCATGCTCATACGGTTCTTAAGATACTCAAGCATGTAAGCTCAAACATACCTGTTGTGTGGAACTCGAACATGTACCACAGCATGGAACTGTCGGAGATTGTGGAGGATGTGGTGGATGTCTGGCTCGGGGATTTCAAGTACGGAAACAGCAGATGTGCAGAGAAATACTCAAAGGTGAGAGACTACTTCCGCGTAGTGACGAGGAACTTCTCAAGAGCAAGAGAGCATGGAGAGCTGCTTGTAAGGCATCTTGTCATGCCAGAGCACGTGGAATGCTGCACGGAGAAGGTTGTCAGATGGGTCTCTGAAAATCTGGGTAGAGATGTCAGATTCAACCTGATGTTTCAGTACTGGCCAGCCTACAAAGCATCAGAATACCCTGAAATATCGAGAAGACTTAACAGCAGAGAAATGAAGAGAGCAATGGAAATTGCCTCACTCTATCTCGATAATCTGGTCTGAGTCTTTCACTCCAAACCAGAACAGAGTGCCTGCAAGAACTGTCAGAAATGATGCTGCTGTAAAAGCCAGGTAAATTCCATTCATCCCCTGTCCGCCTATATCGTAAAGCAACCCTGCAATTAATGGGCCAAAAGCTCTTCCAAGGCTTTTTGATGCTGAAAAGAACCCCATAAGACTTCCAGTGTTACCCGATACCTTTCCTTCGTATGCAACAAGACCGCTGACTGCAGGAAGGGAAAAGGCAGATGAGAACCCAAGCAAAGCTGCCAGAGCCGAGAGCATAAAGAAATCCGGTGTAAGTGGGATTAGGTAAAGAATCGCTGCTGAGACGAGAGAGGATATGAGAACAGGAATCGTAAAACCCCGTCTGTCAGAAAGCAAGCCCCCATATGGCTGGATAATGCCAGAAACAAGCAGATTCATGAAGACAATGAGGCCAATCTCTGTGTAGCTCATGCCTATCATGTGTCCATAAACGGGGAGGAATGTCATTATGCTCCCCCTGCCAATCGAGTTGAGGACTCTGTAAGCAAGAGCAAAAACAACATTTCTGCTAATGCCATTTTTCTGCAGGCGTTCCTTTTTAACTGCTTTGTACTCAGGTACTGTGAAAAAAGCAATCAAAAGTGTGATCAAACTCAAAAGAGACATTGCAAAAAATGCATAGGATTCAGAATACGCATCAGATACGACTCCTCCAATAAAGGGTCCGAAGGCCATTCCGAGAAATATTGCTCTGTTTGCAGTTCCCATGTAATTCCCTTCTTTTCCTGAAGGTGAGAACTCGGCAACCATCGCCAGTATCACAGGCATTACCATTGCAGATGACATGCCATGAAACAATCTGACTGCAACAAGCTCCTCAGGTGTTTTTGCGAATGCATAGAGAAATGCAAGGATGGAGTAAAGTAAAAGCCCAAAGAGAACAAAAATTCTCTTACCGAATCTGTCTGAAAGTTTTCCAAAGACAGGCAAAAAAACCAGTCTTGAAATGGAGAAGGCAGAGAATATGAGACCTATTGCAATTCCTCCAGCACCCATATTCTCTGCAATAACCGGCAGTATTGGTGAGATTATCCCAATGCCAATTGTAAGGGTAAACAGGGTTAATGATGTTGTAAAAAGTATATTCTGGGCCTCATCTCCACTTTCTTTCACTGAATCAGGGGTCATCAACAAAGTATATATAAGGTTTCCATCAAAATAACTTGCCAAAACGTGGCAGCGGACAAGAGGTGATGACAATGAAAGCACCGAGTGATACTACGAAGTATCTCATACACGCCGAAATAGTGGCTGATGGCGTTGTTGAAAGGCCAGATGTTGTAGGAGCGATATTCGGCCAGACAGAGGGTTTGCTTGGGGACGATCTCGACCTGAGAGAGCTCCAGAAGACTGGCAGAATAGGAAGGATAGAAGTTAAGATAGAGAGCAAGAGCGGTAAGAGCTTTGGAGAAATCAGAGTGCCAAGCAGCCTTGACAAGATAGAGACTGCAATACTTGCAGCGGCTCTGGAAACCATAGAGAGAGTTGGGCCATGCTCGGC
>Ga0256830_1000988_pt1 | contig 20781 bp, 15 predicted proteins | sample 128326metaG_FD_190537 | JGI IMG/M metagenome (GOLD analysis project Ga0256830, IMG submission 190537) | Hydrothermal vent microbial communities from Lau Basin, Pacific Ocean - 128-326 | ecosystem: Environmental > Aquatic > Marine > Hydrothermal vents | place: Pacific Ocean: Lau Basin | collected... | reverse complement strand
CCATCGAGCCTGGAAACCTCACCGTCTGAGAAGTGTTGTTCTATGAGCTTCAAAGCATCTTCCTTTCTCTCTATTTCCACGTTGATCTCTCCGGATTGATAGTACCTGCCCACCAACGGCTCAATCAACTCTGAGAGCCTCTTTCCCTTCTTTTGAAGCAAGTTCATAAGGGTTACAACGGCATAGGCGGCCGATTCCGTATAGTATGTATCAGTGACCTTGAAATACACATGCCCGGAGGTTTCGCTCCCGAAAATGGCCCCATTCCTTACCATTTCATCGTATAGAAAGGTATATCCAACCCTCGATACGATTGCCCTTCCGCCAAGTTCCTCTATTCTTTCCGGCAGAACCCGTGAAGCAATCAAATCATAAACGATCGAAGCCCCGGGCTGTTTTTCCAGCAATTCCTCTGCAATAAGTGAGGAGAGAAAATAATTTTCTATCTTCTGGCCCCTTTCATCCACAAAGAGAACACGGTCTCCGTCACCATCGAGAATAGCACCGAAATCGGCTCCTGTTTCCCTTATCTTTGCAGAAATATCAGCAGAACTTTCAGGCTTCAATGGGTTGGGCCCGTGTGCGGGGAACCTTCCGTCCGGTTCACCGTTTATTACTGTTCCATCCACTCCTATCGCATCGATCAGAGATTCAAAAACTCTCCCCGAAGAACCATTCGAAGGGTCTATCACAAGTTTCATCCCTTCCAGTCCCTTACTCGCCTTGCTCTTAAGAAAGTCTATGTAACCCTGCAGGGTATCTTCATTATTGAAATTACCCTTCGACCCCGTACCTCTTTGAATATCAGAGAGTTCCTCCTTCACTATTCTTTCTATTTCGTTAAGTCCCTTTGAATAGCTTACGGATCCGCCCTGTCCGTCGTAAAGTTTAAAACCATGATACTCGGGAGGATTGTGTGATGCGGTAACCATCACTCCGCCTCCGAAACCTCCCTTTATCTGCGAAAAATGGAGCAGAGGCGTACTGACCATTCCGATCCCGCATACATCCTTTCCTTCATCGAGTATTCCATCGATTAAAGACTGATAGAGCTCCTTCGAATGCAGCCTTGCATCGTATCCGACCATGTAACTATCACTCTTCAGAAAACGCACGAATGCCCTACCCACCCGGTAGGCTGTATCAGTGTTGATTTCCTTTCCGTATATTCCTCTTATATCGTATGTCTTAAAAATACCCAACTCCCGCTCCTTTTAAAAAAATCTCTTTTTTATCGTATTTACAGGATAGCAGAATTCTACCAACAACTCAAGTTTACCGGTTTCTAAGAAGTTGCCCTGTCATCTATTCCTGATAATGTCAACCTAAAGTTGACAGCAGAATAATTTTGCTCTATATTTTAATAGACCACCTGGTCTATTTAGGAGGAAAATATGAAAGATACATTGATCAACCTTCTTCAGGAAGCAGTTATCACTCATACATCTTCCGCTGCTATATACTACAGAAATCATAAGGACAACAAGAACACAGAAGTCATTACATATTCAGAACTCTATAACAGGGTAAAGGAACTCGGCACGGGTCTCATGGCACAGGGGATAAAACCAGGCACCCACGTAGTTATCATTGCCGGAAGGAGTCATAAAAGTATCATTACCGATATGTCCTTGAATGGTTGCGGAGCAATAATAATTCCCATAAATCCGGAAATAGAAGATTCGGAGATGAATCAGATCTTGAGCGATTCAGATGCCGAAATTGCCATTATAGATTCAAATGAAACGATGAACAGGCTTCTATCGATAAAGGGCAGGAAATTTCGTATCAGAAAGTACATAATAATGGACTCCGATTTCTCACCAAAGAATACCATTCTGGATATATTCAAGATACCTGTTTATTCATGGGATGAAATTGCAGCAAGGGGCAAAGGCAAAATTGAAAGAGGTGAAAGACAGTTTGACCTTCGTGCAGCCGCCGTAAAACCAACCGATATTGCCTATATTCATTACACAGCCGGAACCACCTCGATCCCGAAGGGCGTTCTTCTGAGCAACAGAAATCTCGTAAGTGCCATAAAGGCCTTGGCTACTACTTTTAATATGAAACCAAATCTTGTCTGGACATCTTTTCTACCCTCCAGAAATATCTTTGAAAGGACAATCGACTTCTTCAACCTCATCCAGGGTAACAGTATAGATATATTCGAAGGAGAAACGAAGGATATCCTGTCAAGCATGGAAGAACATGAACCATCCTTCGTCGTAACCACTTCTCACCAGTTTACAGGTCTTTTCAAGAGGGTAAGAGAAAAGATGGGTTTTCTTCTGAAAACACTCGTTTTATTCAACAGATTGTGGAACTGGATTATTCAGTCTATCTCGGGCAGCTTCCCCTACTATACAAAAGGCCAAGCTGCCTTAAGAAGGATCACAGGTTTTTTACTGTTGCCCCTGGTATCGCCGCTAAAGCCATTCACAGATATACCCATCAAGAAGTTCAGAAGAAGACTGTTTGGAAAGAGATTCCGGGGTTTTATCTGCACGGGCAACATGCTTCCGAGAAAAGCGGACAGCTATATGAATGCCATGGGAATTCGCATACTGGAGGGTTACGGTCTTTCGGAAACCTGCGGATTCGTAACCCTTAGAAGCATCAACAGACAAACTACGGGTAATGCGGGAGACATTCTGCCAGGTATAGAACTGGAGGTAAGGGACAAAGACGGTAAAGCCCTCCCTGCAGGAAAATACGGTGTTATACACATAAGGGGTCCCCAGGTTATGCAGGGCTATTACAAGATGCCCGAACTCACCAAAATGTCACTCTCAGAGGAGGGTTGGCTGAATACCGGAGATATAGGTTGCTTATCCTTGAACGGAAAACTCACCGTTGCCGGAAAGATGGATTTCCAGCTCGAGGTAAAACCGGGACAGTATATAGAACCGGAGAGTATAGAAGAATCAATCTCACAGTCTCCCCTTATAGAAGACTCGGTGATAGTAAAAGATGAGAACGAGAATACCGAGCTGATTATCGTCCCGTACATGGAGAAGATAAGAAACATAGCAAACCGCATGGGAATGGATACGGAAACGGGAACCGATATAATTGAAGATACGAAAATCAAAAAACTCCTGGAAAGGGATATTCTTAAGAATGCAGGAAAAAATCCGTTACTCAACACACCCCATCGTTTCGTCGTTGCTCCCGGAAGCTTCAGAATAGGAAGAGAACTAACGATAAACCACACCAAGCGAAGAAACAAGATACGCGAAATCTATGGGTAAGCTATTCCGTCTGCTCCGTATAGCTGAAATACAGTATCACCGGGGGGACACTCGTTCCCTTCACAATTAGGTTTTCTATATTGTTCCTGTCAACATATACGAGCCTTAACCCGTTGTTTACTGTCCTGTAGAGAAAGTCCACTCCTCTATCTCTGGGAACCCCGTCGAAATAGAAAGTAATAACACCGTCATAATCTTTGGCAATTTTTTCCGAAAGGTAGTAGTTGAAATCGACCACCCCGGTATCACCTGCCTCTCCCGGAATTATCCTCCCCTTGAGTTTCCCGGGATTCTGCCAGACAAACCTTCTGTTATCGGAGAGAATTATATTCCCATAGAATCGGCTGGACATCTGTTTTCCCCTCTCCAGCAGGCTCTCATAAATGGCATCCCTTCTCTCTATTTCTCCCTGTATCACTTTTTGAATATCTTCTTTTACACTCACATACACACCACTGACATTTTTCCCCTCTAAATTGTAGAAAATGGCTATTTTATCCTTCCCGTATACTGTAACCCTTAGATCGGAACCCTTAAAGAGGTAACGGTTCTCCCCTATCTTATCAACCCCTGTATATCTGAATACCAGGGAATACTTATCTGTAACAAGCTTTATTACCTTCTCATCCCTGTTAGGAAAAAACCCGATATCCATCCTGAATTTGTTAAGGTCAAACTTATTTTCCTCCAACATTTCCTTGAAATACTCTGGCCTCCAGGTCTTTTCCAGTATGGAATTGAGCACAGGGTCCTCCGCCATCAAGCGTTTCACCATTTCCACCGGGTTGCCCTTTGTCTGAAAGACCCTCAAGAACTGTCCGTAACAGTAGCCCTCATGACCATCTTCCGTTAAAACATCGTACCAGTAATTCTCGTAGGCACCCACGGCTTCTTTTTTTTCTCCCCGTGATATGACCTTTATCACCTCCCCCTTCCTGAGCCTGTATATTCTCTTTGCATTGGCTTTGGGTTCCTCACGGATTGGAAGACCATTGTTGAGTGAGAAGGCAAATGTATTGATATATTCGGAATATCCCCTGGCAAAACTCTCCGCGTCTCCTCTTTTCCCGAAGAAGCGCAGAAATCCCAGGCCGACCTCCAACTCCTCATCGTTCTTTTCGATAAGATAGGTTTTCCTTATGTTGGATTGCTGTCTCACCCTGACGATTTCGCCGTTCTGTATTCCATTGCTATCCTTGTTCCAGAGGATCACACCGTAACCTATGTATTTCTTACCGCAGGATGTAAGGAAAAGAGACAAGATCAACCCAAAGATGACAAAATAATAAAGCTTACCTTTCAACATCAACCTCCTACCGTTACAAGTCAAAATATCAGCATATTCTTTGGCTAAAGTCAATAAAATGCCTGGGATTAACACTTGCATGAAGACTCATTAAAAGATATAAATATTATTCTGGAGGTAGCATGGAGAACATAGAGAGGGTTTTCAGTAGGATAGAAGAGAACAGGGAAGATATGATAGCGCTGCAGGAACTGCTTACCGGTATTCCCGCAATAGCCCCACAGAGCGAAGGAAAGGGAGAGTGGGAGAAAGCGGAAGCACTGACGACCTGGCTGAAGAAGCTCGGGGTGACGAATATCAATATGATCAATGCTCTGGATGATCGTGTTCCAGCCGGAAAGAGGCCCAATATCATAGCGACTATTCCCGGTGAGGATGAAACCAGAAACTTCTGGATAATGACACATATCGACGTGGTTCCTCCGGGTGAACTCTCACTGTGGAATTCGGACCCTTTCAAGATGACACGGGAAAACGGGAAATTGATAGGAAGGGGCGTGGAAGATAACCAGCAGAGTCTCGTGGCATCTGTATATGCCGTGACCTCGATACTCCAGGAGGGATTGAAACCGAAATACACGGTGAAACTGATGTTTGTTTCGGATGAGGAAACAGGCTCCGACTTCGGAATCAAATTTCTTCTGGACAACTACGATTTGTTCAAAAAGGAAGACCTGATCCTGGTACCAGATGGCGGAAGAAGTGATGGCACCCTCGTCGAGGTTGCGGAAAAGAGCATTCTCTGGTTAAAATTCAGAACCACGGGGAAACAGTGTCATGCATCGATGCCGCACCTCGGCATAAATGCCTTTGTAGCAGCTTCTAAGCTCGTTCTAAAGCTTAATGGCTTGAATGAAGAATTCAACAGGAAAAACGAAATCTTTGATCCTCCCTATTCCACATTCTGCCCGACCAAAAAGGAGAATAACGTACCAAATATCAACTCAATACCGGGTGAGGATATATTCTATCTCGACTGCCGTATCCTTCCTTCGTATGACCTAGACGATGTAATGAAAAGAATAGGAGAGCTTGCCGGGGAAGTGGAGAAGGAATACGGGGTATCCGTTGAAATCGAAACGATTCAGAGGGAATCTTCCCCGCCTACGCCGGAGGATTCGAAACTCGTAAAGTCACTGATAAGGGCAATAAAACTCGTCTATGCTGTGGATGCCAGGCCAAGGGGAATTGGTGGCGGAACGGTGGGAGCTCACCTGAGAAAGAGGGGTTTTGATACCGTAGTATGGTCTAAAATAGAAGAAACAGCCCACATGCCGAATGAGTACTGCATAGTGGACAACATGGTGGGTGATTGCAAGGTCATGGCTGAGATAATGTTACGGGGATAACCTCATCCAACTTATCCGAATCTATAACTATTACTATTCTGCACTTCTTCAACGTTTCGATATTCTCCTTAAGGGCAAGTATCTGCCTGGCCGACTGGCGCGAGATAATGATATCAGTCGCATACTTACCGAACACCCCCCTCGCCATTATATTCAAGGGAAAGGCGCCAACGCGTTTTAGCAAGCCGGCTTCCTTCTCGTTATCCGTATATGCGGCCATTCCCCACTTCTTTAGATAATCCGGATAGCACATCTCCCTCTCGAGAATGACATTCATATCCTCGTCCAGAAGCTTGAAAAACATGGCAGGATTTACACGCTCCTTCTTTCTCTTCCCGTGAGCCCTAAGGAAGCCCTTGGCATATATTACGAATCCCGAGAATTTCCTTGTCGGTACAAATCCGAGATACCTCTCGATGGGAAAGGGATTTCTCTGCAGATCGAATATATTTATGATGCCACTGTTCCCGTAGAAGTCAAAAACATACCTTGCATTGTAGGTGGTAAAATCATCGGACACCTTCTCCCAGATTCTCCTTCCATCCTTTGATACCTTTAAAATCGGGCCGAGGAGTGATTCATCATTCTCCGCAGCCTCCTCCAATGTATAGTAGGAATCGATTCTTAATCTCATAATCGCTTGGAGGAATATTTCAGGAGCCATGTCAGCGGTAAAGCCTGCCGTAACGGATTTTGCTCTGGGAAATGGATACTTTTCGAGAGGCATCTTTTTACGAATATCTACAAGGAGTTTTCCCGCCTTCCAATCGAAAAAAGCGGAAGCCCTATCGGAGTAACAGCTCATACCAAGAATTACAAGGAACAGCACAATAAGAAGTGACAGTTTAAGCTTCAACCTCTCCCCTCCATTCTGTCCCTTATTAGAGAGCTCAACCGAGAAATACCGGTTACTATCTCTTCCTCGGAGGGATAGGAAAAGTTCAATCTCATCGTATTATGCCCTCCTCCATTCGGGAAAAAGGCCGAACCTATAACGTAGGCAACATTTCTGTCTATAGCCTCGATAAACAGCTCGTCCGTGTCTATATCTTCGGGCAGTGAAATCCACAGGAACAGACCGCCTGAGGGTTCATTTATCTCTACCCCCTTCAATCCCTCAAGGTTCTTCTTCAATTCACCCACCATGAGGTCACGTTTCTTCCTGTAGATATCGATATTTCTTTTGATTCTCACATCGATCTGCCCGCCGGAGATAAAGCGTTCTGCAATCGACTGTGAGAAAGCAGAGGTACAGAGATCAGTGGCCTGTTTTGCCTGTACCAGTTTATCCATTATCCTCTCATCAGCGGTAAGCCAACCGAGCCGCATACCGGGCGATAGAATCTTGGAAAAGGTGAAGAGTCCTATAACCCTGTTCTGCCTGTCCATTGCAGACAACATGGGATACTCTTCTCCTGAATATCTCAACCACCTGTATGGTACATCCTCGACTATTATCATATCGAATTCTTCTGCAATCTCCATCAGTTCCTGCCGCCGTTCCATACTCATCGTTATGCCGGTTGGATTCTGAAAATCGGGGATCGTGTAGATGAACTTTGGCATGTTCTGATAATACTCGTTTCCCGTACCGGCAGTCTTCTTGAGCTCAGCGAGCCTTTCCCTCAAGAAAGCTGTCCTCATCCCTCTCTCATCCATTTCGATTGCCAGAAATCGAGCACCATAAGATCTGAAGGCACTCATTGCTCCAAGGTAGCTCGGATTCTCAGTCACCACCAGATCACCTCTGTCGAGGAATATCTTAGCAACGAGGTCGAGGGACTGCTGGGAAGCAGATGTAACTATGAGCTCTTTGGTGGAACAATTGAAACCTCTTTTTTCAAGAAAACTGCGAAGATTCTCTCTTAGAGATGGAAGGCCCTCTGTGGGGCTGTACTGAAGGGCAAGTCCAGGTTCTTCCTTAAGAACTCCTTCGGTTATAGTGGCGAGTTCTTCTGCGGGAAAGGTTCCCGGATACGGGAGGCCTCCTGCAAAAGATACCAGCCCTTTCTTGTTGGTCAATTTGAGCAGTTCCCGTATGATAGACCTGCTCATCCTCCTTGCACTGATAGAGTATCGACTTGTAACATCCATACTGCCTCCGTCCAATTGTCCTTCACTTAAAGAAATCGGTCAAGCCGACGGAACACTACAATTTTTCACCAAAATAGATACCGGCCCATTCCCATCTTCCGTCTATATCGGGGTCTGGTTTGAAATCAATCTTCCTGAAGTAGAGATACCAAGTCGGAATCCTGTATGTCCAGTTGGTAGTCTTAAGGTATGCTTCTCGGGAATTGGATGCAATGTCGAGTTTTGAAGCCACACGAATCTTTGACTTCAGGAGGAAAGACCCGATATCAAATTTAAGGGCGATATTCTCGTTACCCTTCTCCTGTTCCCAGGATTTGGTAAAGAAATTCACCTTTGCCTTGTATCTGAGCAGCCTTCTCGGGCTTCTAAGGCGGATAGCCCTTTTTATGGCTGCTATCAGTGCCTGAAGCTCAGGAACGGTCCAGCTCTTGTCGGAGTAGTAGAAGGCAACTTTTTCACGAATCTGTTCGTGAACATTGGGCACACCGGGTATCTCTGCATTCGGAAACTGAAGAAACTTCTTGTATGACTGAATAGAGAGGTCCCACTCTCCCAGTTCCTCGTAAGCCTTGGCCAGGTAGTAGTAGGCTGCCCCCAGGTCAATCTTGTCGCTGAATCTTGCAATCAATTCCTTGTAGTAATTCACCTGGTACTGGGGGTCTTTTACAAGCCTCAAGAGAGCCTGCAGACATCTGTAATGAATGGAAGAGCCATTGAACAGCAGATCCGGATAGTTGGTGAGAATTCTCTCGTAGTAGTGCCTTGCAAAGGGATATGCATTCATATCCTCGTATGCCTTTGCAACAAGGATAAGATAGAACGCATTATAGGGATCCACCGGGTTTTTTTCCACATAGGTTGTAAGAAAGAGGATTTCCCTGGTCTTCTCCCCCTCTTCCTCCAGAATACTCGCTATCCTGTTCAAGAGAACAAATTTACGTTCCTTGCCATCCTTCTCCTCTTCCAACAACCTGAAGAGCTCCTTTAGTTCCTTCTTCTGGTCACTGTTGCCAACGAGATAGTACGAGTACTGCCCCGTATTACATGAGACAAGAAAAAAGACAATAAGGGCAATAATGATGAGAGGTGAAAACAGAACAAGGATTTTCGGGAATTTTTTTCTTGTAAGGTGCATATCTTCTGTTCAGTGATACTATCAAAAACATATGCAGTTGGCAAGAGAATAAGTGTATGTTAGAATAGCCCCGCAACTCTTATAGGAGGATTCAGTGGAAGAGAAGATAGTAAGCAGGAATGGTAAACTCGAGGTTCCGGACAATCCAGTAATACCATACATAGAGGGCGACGGTACGGGACCGGATATATGGGCTGCAACTGTAAGGGTAATCGAAGCTGCCGTGGACAAGGCATACGGAGGAAGCAAAAAGATACATTGGAAAGAGATATATGCCGGTGAAAAGGCATACAATAAAACGGGGAAATGGCTCCCCGAAGAAACAATCGAGGCATTCAAGGAGTACCTCGTAGGGATAAAGGGACCCCTTACAACCCCTGTCGGAGGAGGTTACAGGAGCCTGAATGTCACCTTAAGACAGACACTCTCCCTCTATGTGTGTTTGAGACCGGTCAAGTATTACGATGGAGTGCCTTCACCTGTAAAAAAACCGGAACTGATAGATACCGTAGTTTTTCGAGAGAACACCGAGGATGTCTATGCGGGACTCGAACTGGAGGAGGGAAGCTCCGAGGCAGGGGAAATGATACACTTTTGCCGGGAAAAGTATGGCTGGAATATAAGGGAAGACTCCGGAATCGGCCTTAAACCTATAAGCAGGAAAGCCTCCGAAAGGTTGATACGAGCCGCAATCAAATATGCAATCAATTTCGGCAGAAAGAGCGTTACCCTGGTACACAAGGGAAATATCCAGAAATTCACCGAGGGCGCCTTCAGAAACTGGGGTTACGAACTGGCAGAGAGTGAATTCGGAGACGAGACGGTAAGCATCGACAAGGTATCCGATCCTACGAGAGAGAAAAGAGTGATAATTAAGGACACAATTGCCGATATCTTTCTTCAGCAGATACTTACAAGGCCGGCCGATTTTGATGTTATTGCCACTACGAACCTCAACGGCGATTACATTTCCGATGCACTTGCCGCCCAGGTGGGGGGAATCGGAATTGCACCGGGAGCCAATATCAACTACGAAACGGGGCACGCCATATTCGAAGCGACACACGGAACAGCCCCGAAATATGCCGGCAAGAATATGGTGAATCCATGTTCACTGATTCTCTCGGGAGAGATGATGCTGGAATACCTCGGATGGCAGGAAGCAGCCAACCTTATCGACAAAAGTTTGACCAAAACAATATCCCAACGTTACGTGACCTATGATTTTGCGAGGCTAATGGAAAAAGCGCAAAAGGTATCAACATCGGAATTTGCAGATAGAATGATTGCCAATATGTGAAATGATTGACAGATACGAATGAACAGAATTGTCAGATTTATACTTGGTATTTTCACCTTTATTCTCATATCCATAGGTGTCCTTACCCTTATCGCAGCTCAGAGCAACAGGGATAATAGTGAAAAGAATTCCCAGACAAGCCGTAGCAGCCAGTCAAAATATCGCTATGTCATCCTGAAAAGGGTCAGGATGGAAAGCGGGCTCCTGTATGCCATATCAAAAAACCATGGATTTCTTATATCCTTCGACAACGGAGTAACCTGGGAGGAAAGAAATGAGGGACTACCAAGGAGAATCATCTATCCCTTCAAAGACTTTCCGGTAAGAAGAATCACCTCCATTGCCTTTGACCCTTCCAATGAAGCAAATATTGCCCTTACCACGGAAAGTGGCATTTATGTAAGCACCAATCATGGCCTCCACTGGTCCAGAATACACACCGACAAACCCATGCGAAAGACCTCATACTTTACTTCCGTCGCGATCTACCCGGGACATCCGGAGAGACTCCTTGCAGGTACCTCCTTCAACGGCTTCTTTGAAACCACCGATTCGGGGAAGACCTGGAGTGACCCTTCCTTAGACCTGAAGTTTCTCTACAAGGGTGCCGGATTCTACGAGGAAATCTCTTCGATAACCTATGACCCCTCGGATTTCAACACAATATACTTCGTCCTCGGTTTCGAGGGTAACCTGTACAGGTTGGACAGGAAAGAAAAAAGGCTTAAGAAAATAGAACTGAGCGGAAACTTCATGATAAAAAACGCGTACTTCGATTATACGGGAAAATCCGGCAGGCCATGGAACCTTATAGTAGAAACAGATAAAGGGGCATACATCTACAATGAAGGGGGAAGATTGACCTTGAAGGATGTTTTTCCGACGAGCTCTTCGAAGGGTGAAGACCCCTCGAGAATCGGCAAGGAGGAGAGACTTAAAAAGGCATCGGGAAAATTCGGCATCTACATATCCTCCCACAGGGCCTCTGGCAGCTACCTGGAAAACCACTTCAAATTCATGGAAGAGCACAGTCTTAACTCCATTGTCGTCGATTTCAAGGACGATTACGGTTTTCTCTCATACGATTCAAAACTGATACTCCCTGCAAAGATGAAAGCGATTCGCAGGAGAATCAAGCTCGAAAAACTCATAGGGGAGGCTCACAAGAGGGGTATTTACGTAATAGGGAGAATCGTCGTTTTCAAGGATCAGCAGCTTTACAATTACGATGGCTACAGGTATGCTCTCTGGGATAAGAAAAAGAACCAGCCATGGAGAAACATCAAGAAGATCGAGGACCCCGATACGGGGGATGTAAAATGGAAGCAGAGTGAATACTGGGTAGATCCATACTCGCAATTTGTCTGGCAGTACAACATTGCAATCGCAGAGGAACTTCAACGAAGAGGGGTCGATGAAATACAATTCGACTACATACGTTTTCCCTCCGATGGCGACCTATCCACAGTACAGTACAGATACCGCAGGGCAGGAATGAGCAAAACGGATGCCATAGAATCATTCCTCGCCATGGCCAGAGAAAAACTGCACATTCCCATAAGCACCGACCTGTACGGATTCAACTCCTGGTACAGGATGGGTAACTGGATAGGCCAGAGCATAGAGATGATAGCAGACTATGCCGATGTGATATGCCCCATGTTCTATCCCTCCCACTTTCCCCTGGATTTCATGAAAAACATGGACTACCTCGACAGGGCGTACTTCATATACAGGGAAGGAACAAGAAGGGCCAGTGAAATAACTGGCGGAAGGGTTCTGATAAGACCCTTTGTTCAGGCTTTTCTACTTGGAGGTGAGCTTAAAATGAGTACGGAAAGGTACACCGAATACCTGGCAAGACAGATACAGGGGACAATCGACTCTCCGTCCTCCGGTTTCACACTCTGGAATGCCTCCAACAGGTACTACATGGTGAGAATCTCTCTTAAATCCTTCCTCGGAGGAGAAAAGGCACAATGAAAAGATCGAGAATAAGATCGATGGTAATCCTATTGATATTTGCCATCGCTATTTCTTTCCTGGCGAGTTGTAAAACCGCACCTAAGAAACCCGAAAAGCCTATTCAACAAGCGGTTACGGAAGAAGAGGCAAAGAAGGCAAAAGAGGCAGAGAGAGAGAAAGAGAAAAACCTCCTCTTTGAAAGGGCAATAGGGGCACTGGAAGAAGGGACACCGGAGAAACTGGCTGAAGCGGTAAGAATCGTCAGGGAAAACAAACTGGCAGATACCAGCGAGGGAAAGGAAATTATCTTTCTTTCAAAGTCGATCTTTGATCTGCTTTATTCTTTATCGAAAGACAAAAAGTACATAGATTTCTTCTCCGCACTGGACATTTCAACATATTCGGGCAGATATCTGAAACCAGTAAGGGCACTGTTGTCGGGAAACTATCCGGATGGAGGATGGGAAAAGGCGGATGAAAGAGATTTCTTTGGCAATTTACTGGCTGCGATTTCCATTCTGGGCAGAGCCGGGGATAAAACCGAGAGAGAAAAGATATTCAAGTATCTGGACAGGGCAATCGCAGTCTCCGAGAAAAGCATACTTCCCTACTACGTGGAAGCACTGGCATACCAAAAAGAAGGTATGGGTAAAAGAGAAATCCGATCATTGGAAAAGGTTTTGCAGTTATACGGTGACTTTTTCCCTGGAAGGCTTCTCCTGGCAGAAGCTCTCCTCGAAAACAATCCATCTCCCAGAGATTCACAGAGGGTGATAACGCTTCTCGAGGGCCTTGAAAAGAAGATGAAATTCGATGCTAATACATACTACCTCCTTGCAAGGGCTTACTATAATACGGCCAAACTTGAAAGTGCATCCGTTCAAATCGCTAAGGGATTGATACTGGCGCCGGCAAATATCAACCTTTTACTCCTTAGAGCCCACATACTGGAAAGAGAAGAAAAATGGGACAGGGCACTTCGCACGTACAAGCTTATTCTGAAACAGGCACCGGAAGAAAGAGATGCACTGCTTGGCCTGGCCAGGGTCACCTACTTCGGAAACCATAACCTCAAAGGTGCCATAGGAATACTCACCGAGGCAGAAAAAAAATATTCCGATGATGCGGATTTTCCCGAACTTCGGGGAAGAATTCTTATGGAGGAATCGAGAGACAATGAAGGCCTGAAAGCTCTGAACCGTGCACTGGAGATAGAACCGAATCGAATATCCGCATTGAGGCTCCTGCTGGAGAATGCGGTAAAGATGAAAAGATGGATCCAGGGCTCCATTTACCTTTCCAGGATACTCAAGAGCTCTCAAGGCAGCCTCGATGAAGAAGATTACCTCCTTGCATACGAGATCTATACCAATATCAACGATTCTGATTCTGCACTTGAATATGCCGAAAAATTGTATAAACTTGGTACCAGGGATATATACTCGTACTACTATGCCCGGGCACTGATTGCTGCCGGAAAAAAGGAGAGGGCACTTGCCGTAATAGAAAAGGGAATCAATAAAGCCAGGACTTCTGGAAACGGTGAAATAATGAGCCGGCTCTATTACCTTAAGGGTAAAATCGTCATGGAAAATGACCCGGAAGCTGCGCTAAATCTTTTCCGGCACTCGATTTTCGAGTATCCCGAGAATGTCGATACGATGATAGAACTTGCCAGAATGTACATACGCAACAATGATTTCAGGAGAGCCAGCCTCTACTTGAGACAGGCAGTAAAGTTGAGACCTGAGGACCAGGGACTGAAGATTCAGCTCGAGCAGGTGGAAAACCAGCTTCACTGAACAGTCGTCTACGGTTAATTCTAAAAGTTGAAAAGGTTTACACTTTCATATCATGTCACGGAGGTACCTATGAAGGTTCAAAGCAAGCTTACTATTGGGTTTCTTGTCATAGCACTAATGCTGATAGTTGATCTTGGGCTGTCCTTCTTCTTTGCAAAGGAGAATGCAAACCTCGTTAATGAAAAGATATCCGTGTTAAAGATACGTGATAAGTGGAATGATTTCGAGGTCTCAACAACGAGACTTCTCGTTTCCACGGAACTCGATACGGATTTTCACAAGTGGCTTTCTGTCAAAAAGGACTTCGAAAGTGATCTCCTGGATTTCATAGAATACTTTATATACAAGAGGAGCAAACAGGCCTCCAGCGATATTCAGAACAAGCTATCCGGACTAAAAAGATTATGGCAAATCGTTTCAAAGGAAACCTCTACAGTGGAAAAGCTCTACAATACCAGCGAGATACAGGATATAGTGCATTCAAAGAGACCACTCCTCATGAAATACGGAGAGTACTCTGTTACGGGAAAGTTTCCGCCGGATCTCTTGCTTATAGTGGATAAGGTTAACCACTTCGATGTGTACAGTCAACCCTTCATAAACCTGCTCTCCGAGACGGTAAGCTTTATCGACAAGAGTGTTTCCAGACAGATCAGGCGGATGAGACTTGTAACACTTGGCATTGGAATAGGAATACTTCTTATCTCAATACTGTACAGCCTCCTCTTTGCCCGTATCTTTACGAAAAATATAAAAAAGATACACGAGACTACAAACCGTGTATCCTCGGGAGACTTTACAGGGGAGATCAGGATAAGGGCAAAGGACGAAATAGGGGAGCTTGCGGAATCGATTAATAAGATAAATGAAAATATATCCGGTATCATTGCGAACTCCATAGAGACTGCCAACCACTTCGAAGAGAATACCGAGATTCTTACCGAGAGGTCGGGAAAAATGACAGAGATGATAATGAACTCACTAAGCTCCCTTAATGAAATAGACAGGAGATTCAATAAATGGATCGAGGAGATGGAATCAAAGAGAACCTCTCTGCAGTCGATTGTTGGTATTACGGAGGAGGGTTTCAAAACCCTGGACAACATGAAAGCATCGGTTGAAGAAAGCTCTGCTGAAGTGGAGGAGATGGCTAGAACCACTATCGCCGTTGCAGAAAACGGTTCCAAAATGAGCGAAATATCCAAACAACTTCTTGAACATGCAAAGAATACTGCAAATAAAACAGGTGAAGCCTCCAGTATCATTACAGGGCTTGAAACCAAGATGAGCGAGATACAAAATATCACCAAGGTGATAACGGCAATTGCCTCCCAGACAAATCTTCTTGCCATGAATGCCTCGATAGAAGCAGCGCATGCCGGGGAGGCGGGCAAGGGCTTTGCAGTGGTGGCAGAAGAGATCCGAAACCTCGCTGAAAACTCGGCCAGGTCGGCATCAGAAATTAAAAAGATACTGAGCGAAACGAAAGATTCCATCGAGAACTCTGTTGAGAGTTTCTCCAAAATCGTGGAGGTATCGGAGAAGACCATTGAAAAGATAGAAACAATCTCGCAGTTGATAGAACAGAATGATGAAGCGACATCCGAAGAAAAGGAGGCAGCTACACAGCTTATCAATGCCATCAGGAAATTGAAAGAAATGTTCCAGAGAGTGGAAGAGGCATTCGAGAGGGAGAAGAAAGAAACGGATAGGATTGTGGAATCTTTTAAACAGTCAATAGAGGAATCGGAGAAGACAGGACGAGCGATATTCGATGTCAACAGGCGTTCCAAAGAGATAAAGGGTGAGCTTGAAGAGTTCAACGAGATACTCTCATCGGAACGTGAGCTTGCAAAGAAACTAAAGAATATCCTTTCCGAGTTCAAAATTAAGAGAAACAATGAGACTGAGAGTCTTTGATATCGCCGTACCATTGGCACTGGGCTGGCATAGGTGCATACCATTAAACTCTTGACCGTAAAAAGTCGATTATGATAATATAACGACCATAGACAGTAGGGGTTGCTACTATGTCAGAAAACTTGGATGGTACGGAAAAGATTTACTGTGCCAACTGCATCCATTGCAAGCTTGTCCGTGTTCCCTCCGGCAACGGTAATCAGTATTATCTTCGTGTAAGATGTGATGCCGGAAAATGGAAAAAGAAACTCGGTGAAGAGAAGATATATAAATATTTTACCGTGGCAAGGAGAACAGTGGACCATTGTGATGCCTACGAACCAATGGGTGATGCTAAGATGTTCCTGAAGGAACTCAAGAAAAACCTCCCCATTAAAGATGAAATCTACAGCCTTTGAAAGAACGTTTTAAGATTACTTAAGAAAGAGAAACAGATGAAAATTTTACATCGATACATAAGCTTCCTTATCCTTGCCGGACTTTCCCTGCTTTACATGTCTTGTGCAACCGAGCCTGCCACAATCCCTAAAAACCTCACCCCTGCAGAATTTTTTCAGAAGGCTCAGGATGCATCCGAGGTGGGCAACTATAAACTTGCCATGCGTTACTACGAGGCTTTCAAGAAAAAGTACCCTGACAACCTGGAGAAAAATCTCTGGGCAGACTATGAAATAGCCTTTCTCTATCATAAGATGAATAACGATGAGAAGGCGATAGAACTCTTCGACAGACTGATCGAAAAGTACGAGAAAGAGGGAAATGAGAAATGGCCCAAGGCGCCAAGGATACTGGCTGAAAAGGTCGAGGAAAACATACTGAAGAAAAAGCCCCAGCTCAAAAAATCTCCGGAAAGCAAGCAGACCGATCAGGCTGACCAGACAAAGGGTTCAAGTTAGAATCAAATCGAGAAAAGACAGGTTGATACTATGAAATACAGGTACTGCCCGGTATGCGGCAGGGAATTCGATCGATGGAACAATCAACTGCTGATATGCAAAGGCTGTGGCTACCACTTCTACCAGACTTCCAAACCGACGGCGGGTGCTGTAATTGTCGGCGATAGAGAAGACGGCAGGAAGATAGTTCTTCTTACACGCCGTGGGATAGAACCTTTCAAAGGTTACTGGGACATTCCCGGGGGATTCCTTAAGAACGGTGAGGATCCGGTAGAGGGCCTGAGAAGGGAAATACGTGAAGAACTTGGGACTGAGCTTCTGGATGCAGAGCTATTCTTTTCCGTGACAGACAGCTATCCCAGGGATGATATTCCCGAAGAGGCTCAATTTACAATCTGCCTTTATTTTATCTGTCACATTGATCCGGATACAACCCTGAAGGCAGAAGATGATATAACAGAGTCAAAATGGTTTCCTCTCGATGAAATTCCTGAAAAACTCTCCTTCAACGGTAACAAGCTGGCCCTTGAAAAGGCCCGCGAATTGTTGGAATAGCTGCAATAGCTGCTGCAAATTGTCGCTACCTCAACTTTCGGATTCATTCTCTCTGGCATAATCACAGTAATCAGAGACACTGCAATTTCCACAATCCGGTTTTCTTGCCTTGCAGGTGAATCGGCCGTGAAAATTTATCACATAAGAGAATCTCGTCTGTATATTTTCAGGAATCAGTTCCTTCAACCCGGCTTCGATCTTGTCGGGATCATTCTCCCCTGAAAGCCCCAGCCTCCCTGTAACCCTCTTTACATGGGTATCTACTATTATAACCGGAGCACCAAAATAGTTACCTGCAACGACACTTCCCGTCTTTCGCCCGACACCGGGAAGTTTGGCGAGTTCCCCTACACTTTCAGGTACCTTACCACCATACTTCTCCACAAGTGCTCTGGACATGTTCAGCAGGCTCTTTGCCTTGTTCCTGTAAAAACCCGTGGAACGTATGAGCCCTTCCAGTTCGGCTCTGTTGGCATTGGCAAGGCTCTCCGGATCGGGATAACGTTCGAAGAGCTTCGGAGTAACCATATTGACACGTTCATCGGTACACTGGGCCGAAAGAATCGTTGCAACGAGAAGTTGGAAAGGGTTATTCGACTTGAGTAAAATCCTGGCATCTGGATATTCCTTCTCCAGTATTTCAAATATTTTCAAGGCTCTCGTCTTCAGTTCATCCTTTTCTTTACTCAATTTTCCTTCCCCTCTCTTCTCCGTATGAAATATTCCCCGATTTCATCTGCCTCCATGCAGTTCAACAGGTTACTCTTTCCCAGCCATGCCTTTCTTGCCATGATTGTACCATACTTCATGTCATCAAAACCATCTATGGAATGTGCATCCGGACTCAATGCAACCATTACGCCCATGCTTCCCGCCTTTTTCAACACTTCCCAATCAGGGTCTAACCTATGCGGATTGCAGTTGTGTTCAAGCACTACCTGATTCTTTAACAGTGCTTCGAGTATCGCATCCATATCCAGCGGGTATCCCTCTCGTGACAGAAGAAGCCTCCCGGAAGGATGCCCCAGTATGGTGACAAATGGGTTCTCAATAGCCCTGATCAATCTACCAGTCGCCTCTTCCATCCCCATGGAAAGTTTTGAATGAATAGATGCAATAACGAAATCGAAACTTGCCAGCACTTCATCTTCATAATCCAGGTTTCCGTCCGGTAGAATGTCTGATTCGATTCCAAAGTAAATCCTGAATGGTTGCAGTTCTCTGTTAAGCTTATCTATTTCCTCCTTCTCTTCGAGAAGCTCCTCTTCCTTAAGGCCTCCCGCATAGAAAGCGGATTTGGAATGATCACTAATACAGAGATACCGGTAACCATTATCGATACATGCCTCTGCAAGCTCTCTTACTGAGTTGGCACCGTCAGAATATGTGGAATGAACATGAATCATTCCCTTTATATCTTCCTTTTCAACCAGGACCGGCAACTCCCCCCTTTCCGCAGCCTCCACTTCTTCCAGCCCTTCCCTGATCTCGGGCGGTATCCACGGAAGGCCTATTTTGCGGTACACATCCTCTTCATCTTCAATATTCAAAGCCTCTTCTCCCCTGAAGAGGCCATACTCATTCATCTTGAAACCCATCCTCTTTGCTCTCGCCCTCAGTATCGTATTGTGTTCCCTGGAACCTGTAAAATGCTGGAGTGCAGAGGGAAAAGACTTCTCCTCTACTATCCTGAAATCGACCTGGAGGCCATGCCTCCTAATCGATACTTTCGTTTCACCGGCACCTATTATCCCCATATCACCCGAATCGGCAAGGGAGGTGATGTTTTTTCTAATTCCATTTCCCTCGGCATTTTGCTTCGGGACGAGGAGAATATCGATATCCTTGAAAATGGTCTTACCTCTTCGCAAGCTTCCGGCAATAGTAACGCGAGCAAAGGAGTCCGATCCATTTAAAGTGGAAACTATCTCATTACCTATGGCCATCGCTTCGGAAATAAGGCGCTTGTTTTCGCTTCTCTTTATGAAATCGATTCCGGCGAGAATCTTCTGTTGACTCTTTTCACCAAAACCTTCAAGGCTGGCAAGCCTGTTTTCCAGACAGGCATATTCGAGTTCACCTATCGACGATACTCCAAGCTTTTCCCATACTGCCTTTACCTTCTTTGGTCCCATTCCCGGTATTTTCAAGAGGTCTGTAATGCTTTCCGGGAATTTTGTCTTCAATTCTTCAAGCACGGCAGAGCTTCCCTTTTCGATATACTCCTTTATGATATTCTCTATCTGCCTTCCTACTCCTTTTATTCCCGAAAGCCTATCTTCCTTCGCCAGGACAACGATATCTTCCTCATATCTCTCTATCACCCTTGCTGCATTTTCAAAAGCCCTGACTTTGAAGGGATTTTCTCCGTTCAACTCCTTGTAAAGTGCTATCTCTTTCAAAACCGATGCAATACTTCTATTATCCATTTGCTATCCCCTTCAAGCTTAATGCCTCGAAACAAAAAATGTCAATCGCAAATATACCCATTGTATATTCATACCTTTTACATTTGTTTTACAATTCTGGGCTTGATTTGGCTGTATCTTCTAGTCCTGATAGTGCAGTATTAACGCAAATGACAAGAATGTTGTTTTATTTAGCTGGATAAGGAGTAAAATAGATATGTATAAAAATGAAACATTGCCACAATTAAGAATAGGAAACCTGACGGCAGAAATACCCGTTATTCAGGGTGGAATGGGTGTCGGTATATCCCTTTCAGGACTTGCATCGGCCGTGGCCAATGAAGGAGGTATCGGAGTTATTGCGGCGGTCGGAATAGCAATGCTTGACACAGACAAGAAGGGCTCTGCAAGACAGAGAAATATCACGAGACTGAAAGAAGAAATAAGGAAGGCAAGGGCCTTAAGTGACGGAATCATAGGCGTCAATATTATGGTTGCTCTGACAGATTTTGAAAATCTGCTGGTAGCCTCTTTCGATGAAGAAGCGGACATAGTTTTTCTCGGAGCAGGACTTCCAATGCGTGTACCCCAAATATTGACCCCTGAGAGACTGAAAGAGGGAAAGACAAAAGTAGCCGTTATAGTTTCTTCCGGGCGGGCCGTTTCCATTATCCTAAGAGCCTGGTCCAAGTACGGCTGCCTTCCCGATGCAATTGTCGTGGAGGGTCCCAAGGCAGGGGGTCATTTAGGTTTCAAGAAAGAACAGATAGATGATGAAAACTACGAACTGGAGAAAC
>Ga0256830_1000987_pt1 | contig 20813 bp, 22 predicted proteins | sample 128326metaG_FD_190537 | JGI IMG/M metagenome (GOLD analysis project Ga0256830, IMG submission 190537) | Hydrothermal vent microbial communities from Lau Basin, Pacific Ocean - 128-326 | ecosystem: Environmental > Aquatic > Marine > Hydrothermal vents | place: Pacific Ocean: Lau Basin | collected... | reverse complement strand
TAGAGTCTCCGCCAAATTTCTTCGCCTGTGTCACTGTCAACGCTGCGGTCAGCGTGGTTTTACCATGATCAACGTGACCAATTGTGCCCACATTCACATGTGGCTTATTACGTTCAAACTTTTCCTTAGACATCGCGATTGTCTCCCAATAGCTAAATTACCAGCACACGCCAAAAAATAAAAAAACACCATACACCAAATATGGAGCCCATAACCGGAGTCGAACCGGTGACCTCTCCCTTACCAAGGGAGTGCTCTACCACCTGAGCTATATGGGCGCTTCACTCGCCCATCACAGGCAAAACTAACTTCAACTAAACCGCCATCTTATCCTGCTGTACCAATTTAGTAAGATTTAGATGGAGCGGGTGATGGGAATCGAACCCACGTGTTCAGCTTGGAAGGCTGACGTTCTACCATTGAACTACACCCGCTTATGTCAACCTAGCATTACACCTTAATTGTTATTTATGGTGGAGGGGGGAGGATTCGAACCTCCGAAGGATGAACCGTCAGATTTACAGTCTGATCCCTTTGGCCACTCGGGAACCCCTCCAAAAATGCAAGCGGCTTATTCTGCTGATGAAGACCCTCGATGTCAACAAAATAGTTGCATCAAAGCCATGAAAATTGTGATTTTTCTTTAAAATGAGCATTTTTAACACCACAAACAGTTGACGGTAAAATGGCCCCCTCTCGCCATAACAACGCTCTCACACCCCAAATCGATGCTATGATTTCATTAAATAAAATTAAATAATGAGGAGCGTTCAATGGCACAGCAGGGAATCCTGGTCACAGGTGGCGCCGGCTACATCGGCAGTCACGTCGTTCGACAACTGGGCGAAGCGGATCAGCGGGTGGTGGTACTCGATAATCTTTCGACCGGTTTTAAAGAGGCGGTACTGCATGGCGAGCTGATTGTCGGCGATACCGGCGACCAGCCCCTCGTCAGCCGCATACTTAAAGAGCACGATATCGGTGCCGTGATGCACTTTGCCGCCAATATTGTTGTCCCAGAGTCGGTTTCCGACCCGATGAAATATTACGGCAACAACACCTGCAATACTCGTAACTTGCTGGATTGCTGTCAGAAAGCGGGGGTTTCACACTTTATCTTCTCATCTACCGCAGCCGTCTACGGCATTCCGGAGGCGCTACCCGCCTCTGAAGAGGCGCCGCTCGCCCCCATCAACCCGTACGGCACCTCCAAATTGATGAGTGAGTGGATGCTACGTGACCTCGCTGCCGCCTGCGAGCTGGAATATGTGGTGCTACGCTACTTCAATGTGGCGGGCGCCAATGTCGAAGGGCAGATCGGCCAGTCAACGCCTGAGGCGACCCACCTGATCAAGGTGGCCTGCGAGGTGGCTACCGGCGCGCGTGAGCAGGTAGCCATCTTCGGCACCGACTATCCCACTGAAGATGGCACGGGTGTGCGCGACTATATCCATGTCGATGACCTCGCCAGCGCCCATCTCAAGGCGCTCGAATATCTACGCAACGGCGGCGAATCCACCACCCTCAACTGCGGTTACGGTAGCGGCTTTAGCGTGCGAGAAGTGCTGGATACCGTTGCTAAATGCTGCGGTCATGAGCTAAACGTCGTCGAACAGCCCCGCCGCGCGGGCGACCCACCGGCACTGATCGCCGCTGCTAGCAAGATCCGCGAAGTACTCGACTGGCAGCCCAGACACAACGATCTGACGCTCATCGCACAGACCGCGCTCGACTGGGAAAAAAAGGTACAGGCAAAGAAAAAGGGGTGATCGCACAGGGAACCCCTCTCCCTCTGTTTTTTCCCTTTTCCCTGGCAATTATAGAGTGGGAGCCGGCCGATAAGCCGGGTTCTGTCGTGGACAATCATTCATCTGGGATGTGCGTCGCCACACACCTCATGCAACCTACCCGGGAACAACGCGGGCCGCGCCATACGTTCCCCTATTTGGTCTTGCTCCGAGTGGGGTTTACCATGCCGTTGCTGTTACCAGCCACGCGGTGCGCTCTTACCGCACCATTTCACCCTTACCTCTAAACGGGCACACGTACCCGCTTACAGGCGGTATCTTTCTGTTGCACTGGCCGTCGGTTCTCACCGCCCAGGTGTTACCTGGCACCCTGCCCTGTGGAGCCCGGACTTTCCTCCACCCGACCACAAAAATGGTCGAACAGCGATTGCCTGGCCGACTCCCGGACGGGAAGATACAGGGGAAAAGAGAAAAGCGCAAAGGGGAAAAAGCCTCAATCCGCAGAAATTTCGAGCGCAAACTGATAGAGCAGGTTCTTTTTTGCGCCGGTGATCTTTGCTGTCAACGTCGCTGCCTGTTTGATTGACATCTCAGCCAGCAGCAGCCGCAACACCCGCTCGGCCTCCGCATCGACCAGCGACGCTTCAACCGGCGCCCCCCCCACCACCACCACAAACTCCCCTTTGCGCTGATTCGCATCGTCCGCTAACCAGCTCGACAGCGCCGCCAGCGACCCGCCCTGAATCGTCTCGAAGGTCTTGGTCAGTTCACGTGCGATCACCGCCGGACGATCAGCACCAAACACAGCGGCCATAGCGGCAATCGACGCTTCGATACGGTGTGGAGCCTCGTAAAAGAGCAATGTACGCGGCTCATCGCGTAATGACTCCAGCCTCGCCGTGCGCCCACCCGCCTTCGCCGGCAGAAACCCTTCAAAAATAAAACGATCACTCGGTAAACCAGAGGCCGACAACGCTACCAGCAGCGCGCTCGCCCCCGGCACTGGCACCACCCGGCACCCCGCGGCACGCGCCTGCGCCACGAGGTGGAAACCGGGATCGCTGATCAACGGCGTGCCCGCATCGCTCACCAGCGCCACCGCTTCACCCGCCTGTAGCCGGGCGACAATCGACTCGCTCACCGCCCGTTCATTGTGATCATGCAGCGCTATCGTCGGCGTCCTGATGCCAAAGTGGTGCAACAACTGGCCGCTATGGCGCGTATCCTCGGCAGCGATCACCGCAACTGCGCTCAACACCTCCAGCGCACGCTGGCTGATATCACCCAGATTACCGATCGGTGTCGCCACCACGTACAATGCGCCGTTAATAATTGACACTGACAACCCCCAGCTACTTGGTTATAGTAATAGTTGGCAGGCGCAACAGCCGGCCAATAATCAGGGGGCACTTTAACAGAGCTCACCTCTCACTGGATACTGGAAACCCAACCTCAGACAATGGTCAAACCCTCGCGCCGTTTTCGAACACTACTAACAGGCATCGCCTTTGCCACCCTGATCAGCGGCTGCTCAACCACCCCGGAAAAGAGTGGAGAGCGCGACACTGATGCGCTGATAACGTTCGCTGAAAATGCTGCGCTCGACGGTCATTACGAAGCGGCCGGTAACGCCTATAAACAGCTGGCACTGCTTGCCCCTGTCAATCTGCGCGCCGACTATCAACTAAAGGCGGCCACCCTGCTACTCGAGGGCAACTATATCGCGCAGGCCAGAAGGACGCTGCAGACAATACCCACCGCAACACTGACCCCGATGCAGCAGCTCACACTCAACCTGCTTGGCGCACGCATCGCCCTTGCTGAGGCCGAACCGGCGCGCGCGCTGGAACTGTTGCAGCAACCACCATCACCACAGACCACCCGCGAACAGCGCGCCGAATACCATCTGCTGCGCGCACAGGCCTATCGCCGTGCGGGCAACCTGATTGAGGCTGTGCGCGAATATATCCAGCGAGAACCCTATCTCGCCGCACCATTTGAGGTGCCGCCAGAGACGGTGGCAGCCGAGATTGAAGATAACCAGTTACTGATCTGGCAAACTTTGATGATGCTATCTGAGACGATGCTGGAACAGCTCCGCATCGACCCACCGCCCGACACATTCAGCGGCTGGCTGGAGCTCGCGCTGCTGGCCAAAAATACGCAGCGTAGCGATGCTGCCAGCAGCGCCCGGATCGCGCTCTCACTCGCGATCTGGCGTGAACGTTATCCAGACCTTAACGTATCAGAAAACATTCTGGCGGCGATCGACTCATGGCAGGCGGGCGATCTTCAGCGCCCTGAGAAAATAGCGCTACTGCTACCAATGGATGGCAACTTTTCTAAAGTTGCGCGCGTGATCCGCGATGGTTTTTTCGCCGCTCACTACAATGAAAAGTCGGATGAAAAAGCGCCATCGATTCGCATCTACGACACCGCACAGGAAGGGCGCACGATTACAGAGCTGTACCAGCTGGCGGTCGATGATGGTGCGGAGTTTATTGTTGGGCCGCTTGAAAAAACAGATGTTGATGCGCTACTCAAGGGCGACAACATTACGCTACCGACCCTCACCCTGAACTACAGCAGCGACACCACTGTGGCGATCGACAACCTCTATCAGTACGGTCTCTCACCTGAAGATGAGGCGCGCCAGCTAGCCGAACGCGCGTGGCTCGACGGCTACAACCAGGCGCTTGCGATTGTCCCGGAGGGGGCGTGGGGGGCGCGCATTCTGCAAGCTTTCAATGAGCGCTGGGAGGGGCTTAACGGCACCGTTGTCGAACATCAGAGCTACGCCTCCAGCAAAAATGATTTTTCCGTGCCACTGCGTGACCTGCTAAATATCGATGAGAGCCAGCGCCGCAAAAAAAAGCTGCAACGCCTGCTTGGGAGCCAACTCAAATTTGAACCACGCCGCCGCCAGGATGCCGACTTTATCTTTATGACCGCCTTTCCAAGGCAGGCACGCCTGCTCAAACCCCAGCTCAAATTTCATTACGCAGGTGACCTGCCGGTCTACGCCACTTCGCACCTCTACGCCGGCTATCAGGATAGAGAGGCCAACCGCGATCTCGACCAGATCACCTTCTGCGATATCCCGTGGGTACTCAACAACAGCGCAGAAGCGGGCAACCTCAAGTCGCGCATTGAAAAACTCTGGCCGGAACAGAGCCGCCAGTACACCCGCTTTTACGCCATGGGGATCGACGCCTACAGACTGGTCCCACAGCTCAGACATATGGCAAGATTCCGTTATGAGCGCCTCAATGGCGAGACCGGCTCGCTCAGTCTGAATGAGCAGAACCGTATCTTCCGACAACTGCCATGGGCGCATTTCAAACGCGGCATCGCGCGGCCACTCTAACCCGACTCATTAAGGCCTCGCCACGGAACGGCTCATGGGCAACACCAACAGACAGCAGCGCGGCCAGCAAGCAGAGACAGTCGCACTCACCTACCTGCAGCAACAGGGGTTACGCCTTATCACCCGTAACTACCGCTGCCGCCGTGGCGAGATCGACCTCATCATGCAGCACCACGACAGCATCGTCTTTATCGAGGTGCGCTACCGCCGTAACCGGGATTTTGGTGGTGCCGATAGCAGCGTTGACCGGCGCAAACAAGACAAGCTAATCATGAGTGCGTTACACTATTTACAGAGAGACCGACAGGCCGCGAAGCGGCCCGCACGTTTTGATGTGATCGCCATCCATGCCGACAGGGATGCGGCAACACAAGCAGATAATATCCAGTGGATACAGAACGCTTTTCAGGCCCAATATTAGTGTTAACAGGCTCCTGGTAGCCGCCATACAATCAACTTAAGAGACAGCACACCACCCTTATGGATCTCGCAACTCGTATCAAACGCATCTTCAATGACAGCGTCGAAACCAAACTACAATCCGTCGAAGTGCTATCACAACCGATTGTGACCGCAGCCGATCTCTTAACCGCCTGTCTGCTGAAGGAACATAAAATTCTCACCTGTGGCAACGGTGGCTCCGCAGCCGATGCACAACACTTCTCATCAGAGCTGCTCAACCGCTTTGAGATCGAACGCCCGGGACTACCCGGTATCGCGCTAACGACGGATGCATCAACCATCACCTCTATCGCCAACGACTACTCATTTGATGATGTCTTTTCAAAGCAGGTGCGCGCGCTGGGGCAGCCGGGTGACGTGCTGGTCGGCATCTCTACCAGCGGCAACTCAACCAACGTTGTCAATGCGATTCACGCCGCCCACGAACGTGAAATGAACGTGATCGCCTTTAGTGGACGCGACGGCGGTGAGATAGCAAAAACCCTGAGCGAGAATGATGTCGAGATTCGCGTCCCGGCCGACAACACTGCGCGCATTCAGGAGGTGCACCTGCTCACCATCCACTGCCTGTGTGACCTCATCGACTACCAACTACTCGGACAGGAGAATTGATTGTGAAGAGACTCTTTGTTGCCGCTTGCGCGTCGCTGTTAATTGTTACGTCACTTCAGGGGTGCGCCCCGGTCATCGTTGCCGGCGCGGCCACAACAGGCGCCCTCGTCGCGCACGATCGGCGCACTGCCGGCACCATTCTCGATGACCAGACCAGTGAGCATAAGATCAGCAGCGCCATTCACGCCGATACCAAACTGATGAAAAACTCCCGCATCAAGGTGATCGTCTTCAACGGTATTGCGCTCCTGGTCGGGCAGGTGCCGAGTGAGCAGCACCGCAAGCGTGCCGCAGCCCATGCACGCCAGCAGATGAAAGTTAAACAGGTCAACAACGAAATCAAGATCACCAGCCCGATCGGCCTTAAAGTGCAGAATAATGATGCCGCGATTACATTTAAAGTCAAAAGCACTTTAATCAGCGCCAAAGGGCTCTCCAGCGCTTATATCAAGGTCGTCACCGAGCGCGGTGTTGTCTACTTGATGGGGCTTGTCACCCGTGAAGAGGGAGATGCCGCGGCCAAAATCACACAGCGTGTGAAAGGGGTGCAGGGTGTCGTTAAAGTCTTTGAATACATAGAGGCTTAACAGGCTGGGAAAGGTAATGACACCAGCGCTCCTGGCGTCACTACGCGCCATTGTTGGTGAGCAGCAGCTGCTGCACGCCCCCGCCGACTGCTGGCCATACGGCTACGATAATAGTCGCCGCGAGGCGCTACCCGAGGCTGTCATTTTCCCACTGGATCATGCGCAGACCTGCCGCATCGTTCAGTTCTGCAATCAACATAAGATCGCCATCACCGCGCGCGGCAAAGGAACCGGCACCACCGGGGCAACGGTACCGATTGCTGGTGGCGTGGTGCTCTCATTTGAGCGCATGAACCAGATCATTAAGGTAGACCCTGCCAACCGCGTGATGGTGGTCACCCCTGGCGTCACCAATCAGGAGGTTCAGGAGGCGGCCGGCGAACACGGTTTCTTCTGGCCGCCAGACCCCACTAGCGCGGCTGTCTGCACTGTCGGCGGCAATCTCGCCTACAACTCATCCGGGCCGCGCGCGGTCAAGTATGGTACGCCGCGTGAAAACACCCTCGGGCTGCGAGCGATCACCGGTGATGGGCGCGAGATACGCTGCGGTGTCTACACCACCAAAGGGGTCGTCGGTTACGACCTTACCCGGCTGCTGATCGGCTCCGAAGGGACGCTGGCGATCATCACCGAGGCGACCCTCAAACTCACACCACTGCCGGAGGCGAAGCGCACCTTGCAGGCGATCTACGCGACAATCGACGACGCCGCCAGCGCGGTCTCAGCGATTATGGCGCAAGCGGTGGTGCCCTGTGCGCTGGAGTTTATCGACGGCACCGCGATTGAGATGATTCGCAACTACTCAAAGTCCGACCTGCCAGAAGGGGCGGGGGCGATGTTGATGATAGAGGTCGATGGCCTGAATGCAGGCCTCGATGAGGCGGTCGAAAAGGTGAGTGAGGCCGCCCGTAATAGCGGCCTGGTTAAACTACAGACGGCTGCCACCCGCGCGGAGATTCAGGCGCTGTGGAACACCCGCAAGGCGCTATCGCCGGCGCTGCGTAACGTCGCCCCCAGGAAGATTAACGAGGATATCGTGGTGCCGGTCTCATCACTGCCCGCGCTAACGCGCGGCCTGCAGCAGCTATCGAAACAGCACAACATTCCAATCGTAAATTTTGGTCACGCCGGCAACGGCAACCTGCACACCAATCTGCTACTCGACCCCGATGACCCGCAACAGATGCAGGCAGCGGAGCAGTGTCTCGATGCGGTGATTGATCTGGTGCTAACATTAAACGGCACCATCTCCGGTGAGCACGGCATTGGTATTGTAAAGCGGGAATTTGTGCGGCGAGAGATCGATGAAACCACGCTCACATTAATGCGCCAGATTAAACAGCAGTTCGACCCCAATGGTATTTTAAATACAGGCAAGACCCTGCCCGAGGCGACAACCGAATAAAACCGCTTACAACCCGGAGAATCTGCCCAGAAAGTGCTTTGGGCATAAAAAAAGAGCACCATCTGGAAGGGCGATAACCGTTCGCCATAGCGATGTTTCTGAGATTACACTTATTTGATAAACCGGCTGAGATCGAGCGTCTCAACCTTCCCCATCCAGAATGCATAATCGCGATGATCGCGCAGCTCATCACCGCTCTGCGGGTGTACTAGCACCGTCAGCCCATCGCGCTGCATCGCCAGCCAGGGAACGATATTTGCAAACTGGGATGGAGAGAAGGCCAGTTGACAGCTCCAGCACGGATGCGGACCAACCGGCTTCTGATGTAGACGCCCCATCTCGACCTCAAACAGATTGGCTGCATCCTCACACAACTGCCGCGCCTGCTCTAGCGTGGCCGCATCGAAATAGACATGCGCATGATAGCCCTGGATATTCGCTAGAGACGTTACCTTTTTCATTCGCTAAGGATCCTCCTGATGAGTGATTTCACTTCGCCCGGCTCAAACGGCTTGTCACATAGTGCAGAGACACCCGCCTGCTTAATCCCCGCCAGATGACTACTGCTCGCCTCGCTGGTCACCATTAGAATCGGGATCGATTTCTGCAGCCCTTTTTCACGCACATAGCGGGTTAGCTCCTGACCATCCATCTCGGGCATGTTGTAATCTGTCACAATCAGGTCAAACAGCTGATGCGCCATGCACTCAAGTGCCTCATGACCATTGACAGCCTGTACGATATTCTCAATTCCGAGATTATTTAATACACGGCAGATATGTTTGCGTGCAGTCAAACTATCATCCACCACCAGCACCAGTAAGTCATCAAGGTCGACATCAGCCAGGGTTGCGTTATCCGGCTCGATAAATTCAAGCGTCGAATAGAGTGCTTTTTTTAAATCCTCGGGGTCAAACGGCTTTGAAAGAATCGCCACCACCCCCGCCTGCCGTGCGGGTTCAAGAAATGTATCGGAGTGCTCGCTGGAGATCACCATAAAGGGAATATGTTCAAGCGTTTCATCGGCACGCATCTGCTGTACCAGTTCCGTACCGCTCATATCAGGCAGGTGCATCGCGCTGACAACTAAATCGGGCTGATACTGATGCATATCTTTCAGTGCCGACTCACCATCGTTAAACCAGTCGATTTTACTCAGCCCAAGGCGATTCAGATGACCAGAGATCACCCGTCGCTGTGTTGAGGAGGGCTCAATAAAAGTCACAGCCAGGTCTGAGATACCCATCGTGCGTTCACCCATATTAACTCCGTTATTTAAGATTCACACCCCCTAAATATGCCTATCGGCGTATCATACGATCAGTTTAGGGGCACCGGCTACAAGCAGCTCGATCGGAGCCACGCCCCGTCTCTCGCTATTTGTCATTCACTACACCCTGTGCAAAACTCCACTCTGTAGTGATGTCTCATCAGTAGTATAGTCACAACATCACCATTTAGATATCAGCTAAAAAGGAAGAGCCATGTCACCATTACTACAATCGAATCGAAGCCCGCTTTTTGCGATAGCAGGTTGCGCCCTACTGGGCATTTCACTGCTGGCGCTATCCTCTATCTCTATGGCTGCCGATGAGACTATCGATAGCGACCTGCAGCAGGCCATTAATGGCGACCACCGAAGCGAAAGCAACCGCGCGCGTGACCAGTACCGTAAACCACTCGAGACGCTGAGCTGGCTCGGCATCAGGCCCTATATGACGGTCGTCGAGATCACCCCCGGCGCAGGCTGGTACACAGAGATCCTCGCCCCCTACCTCAAGAGAGAGGGCACCTTTTATGCAGCCGGTTTTGATGCGGAATCAAAGATCGATTTTTTTCGACGTAACGCAAAAAAGTTCAAGGAGAAGCTGGCAGCCGACCCCGACGTTTATGGCCGGGTGATTCTGAGTGAAATTGCGCCGCCCACCAAAACAGAGATCGCACCGGCAGGTTCAGCCGATATGGTGCTAACCTTTCGCAACGTTCATAACTGGATGAAGGCCGGTAACAGTGACGCCATGCTGGCCGCCATCTATACCGCGCTCAAACCCGGCGGCATCCTCGGCCTGGTTGAACATCGCGGCAACCCCGATGTGAAACAGGACCCTGAAGCGAAGTCAGGTTATGTCAACGAGGCTTATGCCATTGCGATGGTCGAAAAGGCGGGCTTCAAGTTAATCGGAAAGTCAGAGCTACTCGCCAATCCAGAGGATAGCCGAGACCACCCGCATGGGGTCTGGACGCTTCCGCCCACTCTGCGCCTCGGTCACAAAGATCAAAGTAAATATCGCGCCATCGGCGAGAGTGACCGCATGCTACTAAAGTTTGTAAAGAAATAACCCAGGAGAGATAAACACTATGTATATCGCCATGAATCGTTTCAGGATCGCCCCCGGCAGTGAAGAGGCGTTTATCGAGATCTGGAAAAACCGCGACACCTATCTCGATACGGTACCCGGCTTCAAGGCGTTCAACCTGCTACAGGGGCCCAAACATGATGACCACACCCTGTTTGCATCGCACTCCATCTGGGAATCAAAAAGTGACTTTGAGAACTGGACAAAATCTGAAGCCTTTCGCAAGGCGCACGCCAACGCGGGAGGAGCAAAGAAAGATATCTACCTTGGACCGCCACAGTTTGAAGGGTTTGAATCGGTCGTCTAGCCAGAAGTTCGCTAACAGATAGCGACAGACTTCAGTCTAGGCCCATAACTCCAGTATAAAGTGACGCATCACTGACGCAAGCAGATCACTGCGCGTAATAATACCGACCAGTTGACCGTTATCGACTATCGGTACGGCACCGATGTGTCGCTCCACAAAGAGTCGTGCAATGTAGCGCACGTCGGTATCAACGGCAGCGGTCAACACGGGCGACGATATCAGCTCGCCCACCGGCGCCTCACCACCCCGAACCGGCTGCCGTTGATACGCCTCATTCACACCGGCAAGATGACGCAACAGGTCACGGTCTGAGACCATCCCAAGCAGCTCACCCACTTCGCTAGAGACCACCGGCAGATGGCGAAATCCCCGCGCCTGAAAAAGCTGCATCGCCTCATCCACGGTCGTTTCCGGCGTCAACGTCATCACCGGCGAGACCATAATCTGCCTTGCCAGTAACTTCTCTACCGCCACATGCTCCGCCGATTGATAAGCCGCACGTGCGGCACCGCTCATCATCTGCTCAGCTGCCAGCACATCATCTTCAAATTTGTGCGGGGTGTGGTGCGCCTCATCGATCGCCCGTTTAGGGGCGATCTTTTCCGTCTCCTCCACCTCGCGACGCAGAAAGAGCCTCTTCATCGGCACAGGATTACTGATACCGGGACCGATCAGGATAAAAGCCATAGACACCTCGCAGGATGATCAACCATTCATCGCCATTCGATTGATGGAATCTCTGATTAATTGTCATTACGAGGAGTGAGGCAACGAAGTAATCGCATATCTCAATGATTCATCAGGCATCGAGATTGCCGCCCTAAAGGGTTTGGACTTCCAGGCCATCACGCTTTGCTCGCAATGAGAGACAGAGCAATTAATCAGAAGTTACTTAATGTAGTACCTCCGAACGTTGATGTCGAGCGGTGCCGTCCCCCTATCGACGCGGGAAACAGAATAACAGAGCGATCCTGTGTGACAAATTGTCGCGCGACACTTTGTCACATTTTCAGCCACGCAGATCATCTCTACTATTGCGACCTCTGAACAGATTAACAACAAACATGAGGAGTGCTCTCTTGGTCATCCCTGGATTCAAATATCGCCCACTTAAACTTGCCCTGCTGCTCGCCCTTGCCCCGGCTGCGACACTTGCTGCAGAGCCTACGACACTCAGTACCGTCACCATTACCGGCACCAAAGAGGCCCAGCCAGTAGCTGAATCGACCGCCTCTGTCGGCGTAATCGCCAGCAGCGTGATCGACGAACTCAAACCCGGCCACCCCAGTGAGATCATGGGCAAAATCCCCGGTGTGCATGTCAACGTCACCGGCGGTGAAGGCCACATGACCGCCATTCGACAGCCGATCACTACCAGTCCGGTTTACCTCTACCTCGAAGACGGCATCCCAACCCGCTCCGCCGGTTTTTTTAATCACAATGCACTCTATGAAGTCAACTTACCGCAGGCCGGTGGCATCGAAGTGACCAAAGGCCCAGGCACTGCACTGTATGGTAGCGACGCAATTGGTGGCGTGATCAATGTGATGACCCGCCCGGCGCCACTCAAACCCGAAGCCGAAGTGACTGCCGAGATAGGCGACCACGGCTGGAATCGACTGCTGGTAACTGGCGGCACAACCAAAGGTGATGATGGCATCCGGGCCGACCTTAATATCACCACCACAGATGGCTGGCGCGATTCGACTGAGTATGACCGTCAATCTGCCACCGTGCGCTGGGATCGTTTTTTAACCAGCGGCGCAACATTAAAGACCGTGATCACCGCATCCAATATCGAACAGCAGACCGCCGGCACTTCACGTCTATCTAAAGAGGACTACCTCAATAACCCGACTAAAAACAAGACCCCCATCTCACTGCGCAACGTCGAGGCGCTACGCATCTCCAGCGCCTATGAAAAAGAGGAGGGGAACACCCTGCTCAGCATCACCCCGTATGCCCGCTACAACAGCATGGAGCTGCTCCCCAACTGGTCACTCACCTATGACCCGCAACACTACACCACTAAAAATCACTCATTGGGACTGCTGACCAGATACCGGGTAGACTTTGCGCCCAACCGTACTCAGCTGGTTGTCGGTATCGACCTTGACCATAGCCCCGGTAGCCGTGATGAAAATGCGATTACAGCTACCCGTACCAACGGTATCTTTACCGCTTATACCGAAGGGGAGAAAACCTACCAATATGATGTCGATGTCAGCAGCGTCGCCCCTTACATCCACGTTGAAAGCTCACCCAGCGAAAAGCTACGCATCGATGCCGGTCTACGTCTCGACTACATAGCCTATGACTACAGTAATCAGTTAGGGGTAGAGAGAAGTGGGTCTCATCGACGCCCGGAGAGCACCACCGTTGAGTTTGATCATCTCAGCCCTAAACTGGGTGCAACCTACGCCTTTAGTGACACCCTTAACGGCTACGCCAACTATCGCAACACCTTCCGTGCGCCGAGCCAGAGCCAGCTCTTTCGCCAGGGGCGCGCTGTTAATACCGTCGACCTGAAACCAGTTGAAGCCGACAACTTTGAGATTGGTCTACGTGGCAAACGCAGCAGATACAGCTATGAAGTCTCCCTCTATCATATGACTAAAGAGAATGACATTCTCTCATTCCGTAACACCACTGACGGCACACGTGAAACACAGAATGCGGGTGAAACCCTGCATCAGGGGGTCGAGATCGGCTTTGGCAGCGCACTTAGTGAGACCATCAAACTCGACATCAGCCACAGCTATGCGAAACACACCTACGAGCAGTGGAGCCCCAAAACAGGCATTAATTTCAGCGGCAACGAGATGGCCTCTGCCCCGCGTGTCATTAGCGATGTGCGCCTCAACTGGCATGCCAGAGCACTCAATGGTGGTCGCATAGAGCTGAACTGGGAACATCTCGGCAGCTACTGGCTGGATGCTGAAAATACCCATCAATACGAAGGGCATGACCTCTACCACCTGCGCGCCAACTATTACCTCAACAGACATCTGGAACTGTTTGGGCGCATCCATAACCTTACCGATGAACGTTACGCCACCGGCGCCTCTTTTAGTCAGTTCAATGGTGAAGAGTTTGCCCCTGGCCTGCCGCGCACCCTCTACGCCGGAGTCTCATATAAATGGTACTAAAGCACGCCCGTCTCTGGAAATGCTGTAGCGCAACCCTGGGGATCCTGATCCTCGGGGGCGCTTCATTCTCGGCCGCCGCAACAGCACCCATGAAACACAAAGGGGACGTAACCCCTGCAGCTGTAACCCCCGTGGCTGAGGGAGCTCCATCAATTCACACAGGCGCTGTACCAACAGCAACCTTTGATGCCAGCGGCAGGCTATGGGCTGTATGGGTGTTCGGCCCGCACCTCTATGTCAACCACTCTACAGACAATGGCAACACCTTCAGCACACCCATAAAGGTTAATGCTGAAGCGGAGAAAATATCGATCAACCCAGAGGCGCGCCCACATATTGTAGTCGCCAACAACGGCAATATTTATGTTAGTTACGCGATCAAATTAAAAAAACGTTTTAGCGGCCACGTAAAATTTAGCCGCTCCACCGACGGCGGGAAAAGTTTCTCCACTCCGACTATCGTTAACGATAACCGCGATATGATCGGCCATAGCTTCCCGTCACTGAGTATTAACTCCAGGGGGCAGATCTTTATTGCCTGGCTCGACGCTCGTGACCGACTCGCTGCAAAGAGGGCGGGCAAAGCGTACAACGGCTCAGCGCTCTATTATGCAGTCTCAAATGATAACGGTGCCAGCTTTCAACCCAACGTCAGGATCGCCGACACCACCTGTCAATGCTGCCGTATCAGTATGGCGGTCGATAGTAACGACCTGCCGGTAATCACGTGGCGTCACATCTATGGCGATAATATTCGTGACCAGGCGATCATTCGTTTCACCGATAAAAACAGTTTCAGCCTGCAACAGCGTATTAGCGAAGACCAGTGGAAAATCGACGCCTGCCCCCATCACGGCGCAACCCTGGCGATTGATAATCACGGCAGTTACCACGTCGCATGGTTCACTAACGGCGATGCGCGGAAAGGCCTTTTTTATGCCCGCTCCAGTAATCAGGGCCAACAGTTCACCGCACCATTACCGTTTGGTGATCTGAATGCACAACCCAAACACCCGTCACTGCTGTCGATTGGCGACACGCTTTACCTTGCCTGGAAAGAGTTCGATGGCGAACAGAGTCATATCCAGCTAATGCAGTCACACAATAACGGCGTGACATGGCAAGTAACGCAAACCATCGCCTCATCTAGCAGTAGTAGCGACCACCCATTTCTGATCAACAATAGCGGTAAAGCCTACCTGTCATGGCACACCAGCGCCGAAGGCTACCGCCTGCTCCCGTTACCCGCAGAACAGAGCGCTACAGTAGATCCAGCACTGCTCGACTTTGTTAGCGGCTCGATGGCGCAGATCAGCGCGCAACAGCAGCCACCCTATATCATCAGCTTCTGGTCGATCGACTGCCCACCCTGCTATAAAGAGATGAAGATGTGGCGCGAGCTAGAGAAGCAGTACCCATCGATGAAGGTCATTCTGATCTCAACCGATACTCTGGAATTTAGAGAGGAGGTGATACAGACCACTACTGATCTTGGTGTCGCCCACTTTGAGTCATGGCAGTTTGCCGACAGTGCCGAGCGTCTGCGTTTTGAAATAGACCGACACTGGTTTGGGGAGTTACCACGCACCTACTTTCATGGTCGCAACGGCAACACCGAGGCAATCAGCGGACTACTTAACCGTGATGCCGTTGAGCAGTGGCTAAAACAGAATCGTACCCCCGCAACCGCTGCGGCACCCCTCCGATAACAATGGCATTCAGAGGTGAACATTTTGTAGCACTCACCGTTGCAGTCTCCCTGCATGCGGGACTCGCCGCCACACTGATATTTTCGACACCGCCGAAACCACTTGATATAAAGCTGGATCTCGGTTTTGAGATGGTTGAGCTCATTCAGGTCGAAACGCCCACCACGACACCAACACCAACACCGACACCGACACCGACATTAAAAGAGAGCACCCCAACAAGGGCATTTCATCCTGAGCCACAGAAAATCGTGCAGGCCGCACCACCAGAAGCTGTTATTCCGGAGATACCGGAGCTACTGGAACCAGCGCCAGAGGTAGTTGCACTGCCAGCGCCTGAGCCGCTCGAGAGCAGGCCTGAAGAGCCAACCAGACTGGCCGGTGTCAGCGATCCATTAACGGCAGATCAGGAAAAAGCGTTGCCGCTGCCGGCTACCTCTATCAATGAAGAGTATATTCCACCATTAAGCCATAGCCAGTATCTGCATAACCCCAAACCACGCTATCCACGTGTCGCAGAAAAGCGCGGCATGGAAGGGGTGGTGATGATCAATGTTCGTGTCGGCCGTGATGGTCGCCCTGTCAGAACATTAATTCACACCTCGTCAGGCTACGGTGTGCTCGACCGGGCAGCACTAAAGGCGGTACGCAGCTGGCGCTTCGAAGCGGCTCGCCGCGGCAACAGTCGCGTTGAAGGTGAGGTGCTGGTACCAATTCATTTCGAACTTACAAACAAAGGTTAATCAGTAATGGTAGCAGATAATATACAATGGCTCGCATGGTGGCATGAGGCCGACATCGTGATCCAGTCAGTCTTTATTCTACTCATTTGCATGTCACTACTGAGCTGGGGTCTGATGAGCTATAAGGCGCAGCAACTACACCGTATTATCCGTGAAGAGCGCCAGGCATCAAATCATCTGATGGCAGCTAGAGAACTGGAAGCAGCAAAAGAAAAGTTGCACCTATCACAGCCGAGTTATGTGGTACTTGATGAGGCCCTGAAACAGCCCGACCATTACGGCCGCGAAGCGCTCTCCAGCCAACTCAGCCAGAAACTACAGGAAGAGAGGTTACAGCTTGAAAGTGGTCTAACACTACTGGCAACTATCGGCAACTCCGCACCTTTCATCGGCCTGTTTGGCACTGTGTGGGGAATCATGCATGCACTGCACACCCTGGGTGGCGGCGACACCGTACTGACACTTGATACCATTGCAGGGCCCGTCTCCGAAGCGCTGGCCGCAACCGCTGCGGGCATCTTTACTGCAGTACCCGCTGTGATCGCCTACAACCTGCTGGTGCGTCGCATCCGTTTTCTTAGCGGCGTCATGGAAGGGAACGCCACCCGCATACTAAATCGGCGCTGCGCTACGGGTTGCTCGATATGATAAACAGTGTGTCGGGCAACCATGGGCATAGTGAACCGATCTCAGAGATCAACGTCACCCCACTGGTCGATGTGATGCTGGTGTTACTGGTGATTTTCATCCTCACCGCACCGTTACTGGCACAGGCGATCAAGGTTAACCTGCCGCAGACCGCTGTGACCTCAACGGCCAAACCGGCAGCGACTTACCTAACGCTGTTTTCCGATGGCCATTACGAACTGGATCAAATCACGATAGATGCCGACAGACTCGCCGCTCTGCTCAGTGAAAAACTCACCACTGAACCAGAGCTGGTATTACGGCTGGAGTCTGACGCTAGCGTACCCTATGAACAGGTGGCGCAGCTGCTAGCGATTGCTAAACAGGCCGGGGTAAAGCGGTTGTCAATGGCCACTGAAGCACGATAATATTTATCATAAACTGTTACTGAGACAACGGTTAGCGCTTGTAGTGTGAGGTTCAATGAGCTGCGAGTAACAACAGACTCGCAGCTCTGAACTTTTCGTTTACTCTGATTAAGCAGGCAATTCCATCACACTGAAATTCTTGCGCATGCCGTTAACGAGCAGGCCGATCGCCATTTCAAGGATCTCCTGCTCAATCCATTCCGGGATATAGGGAATATCGAACTCCTTATTGATTCGTGTCGCTAACACCGCCTTGAGCTGTCTTGCATCTTCATCTGAGATCCCATCACTGGAATTTTTCACCAGCCCATAAATTTCATTGGGTAGTTTGCGGTAGAGCAGGCGATCAATCTTCTTCACGATCTTCACCATAATCGTCTGCTCAGTACCTTCCTTGATATATGGAATATCAATCTTTGCATTTAGCTTTGTCGCTAGCGCCTCCACTTCATCAACATTAAGCATCTCGATCTGCACATCCATATCATTCGCGATTTGCTCTCTTTGCTCATCGGTTAATGTAATAGAACTCATGCTATCCCCCTTAAAAAAATTTCTGTTGACTCAAACAACCAATACGCTTATTAATACTCAGCTTACCGCTAGCCAGTCGGTAAGTCGATCTACAACCAGGCATGTCACGCTGAAGGAGTGAATAGCAACATTATCATTGAAGTCATGCCTGTCTGCTCATATACTTCGGGGAATATCAGGCATGAAGCTTATTGCAATCGATGAAACCAACGGCCAAAAATAAAAAGCCGCCGAATATGCGGCGAATCATTAGCTTCATTAGCGCGATCATTGTTAGCGCGATCACAATTGTTGCATTTGCTTTACCTCAAAATGAATCACTGCTCTCACCTGGACCAATGAACCCCGGACATGAAGAGGTGATCTGCGAAGAGTGCCACCTTGATGCAGAAGGCAGCACACGGCAGCAGCTACAGGCCAATGTTCAATACCTGCTGGGGAATCGAAAAAATAGTGCTGCAATAGGCCACACAGCCGTCAGCAATGATGACTGCCTTGCCTGCCACCGCCGCCCCAAAGATAACCACCCCGTATTCCGCTTTAATGAACCACGCTTTAGCAAGGCACGGCGTGAGCTCGCGCCACAGAACTGTAACTCGTGCCACCAGGAGCATCGGGGGCAGCGTGTTAGCATGGCGATTGATTCCTGCAAGAGCTGCCATAAAAAACTCGAACTAAAAAAAGAGCCGCTGAAGACTTCACATAAACAACTGATCAAAGAGAAGCGCTGGAAAACTTGTCTCGGCTGCCACGACTTTCATGGCAACCATAAGATGAAAACAGAAACTGACCTACAAAAAATACTCACTACCGCACAGATCGAGGCATACTTCAAGGCGAACAAGTCACCCTATTCTGAAAACAAAAAATATAAAGCCAAAGAGAGCCGTTACGATGAAAAATAACAGGGCATTTATCCTCACTACGCTTAGCCTCTCAACGCTCGCTATCTATCTATTTGTCTCTGCCCCACCACCACTGGAAGAGAAAAAAGATGAGATGCATACCATCCCGGTTGAAGTCGCCCTGAGAATTATGCAGCAACAAAATGATGTTGCACGCGCACTCTATACTAAAGAGATCGTGGGACAGGGGACAAAACGTGGCATCAAGTTTGACGAAGAGTGGGAAGAGGATGAACTGCACGCCGGGCCTTTACCTGCACAGTTTTTACGCCTCACCGCTGAGTCACTTGAGCGCAACCCAGTACAGCTGGGGCTATTTCTAGGCTCAGATTTCGCCATTAACAAAGCTAACGCCTTTGAAGGACAGCAGCTCGACATGTTCAAAAAAGTAAAACAGAGCCGTCAGCCAAACTTCTTTTATGTGAGTGATGCGCAGCGTTATGCTTACATGGCACCCGATGTCGCCTCCAGCAAGCCCTGCGTCACCTGCCATAATGAGCATGACGAAACACCTAAAGATGACTGGAAACTCAATGATGTGATGGGCGCTACCACCTGGACCTACCCAAAACAGGAAATTGGCTACAAAGAGATGCTTGAAATGGTAGATGCATTAAGGGATGGTTTCAAAGAGGCTTACACTGCCTTTCTTGCCGAAGCGGAGAAAATGGAAAACGCACCGCGCATTGGTAATCGCTGGCCGAGAAATGGCCTCTATCTACCAGATGTCGAGACCTTTATGATTCGACTCAACTGGCGCTCATCAGAGAAAACACTCCGCACACTCGTCTCCACCACTCAAGAAGAGAACAAGGTGCCAGAACTGCTCGCTCAAGGAGAGATTGACTAATCATGGAAAATACCAGCACAACAGTTGCTTCTCGCCCCACCCCTGCTGCGTTGACACCACCAAAGCGCGCCGCTAAAAAAAGCACTAAGCGCCACATCTCAATTGGTGTTGTCCTCTTTGCACTGCTGACCGCACAATACGTTGTCCCAATTCAATGGCAACAACTGGCGCAACTACAGAGCAATGAGCTATATAAACAGCTCACCGGTTTCACAATCTTCTGCTTTATTTTATTACAGTGGCGGCTAGCTCATCTGCGTGCTGCCAATCGCAACAGAGAAGCAAGAGGCAATCTCAACACCCACCAGTGGCTTGGGGTACTCGCGCCGGTATTGATCTTTTTTCACAGCACACAAACCGGTCACGAACATCAAACCGCTCTGCTATTTCTCTTTATTGCGACGGTGTTCACCGGCCTGTTTAGCTTTCATACCGTAAAACTTAGAAAACAGTGGTTTATTATGGGCTGGACTATTGTTCACATCACGTTTGCAACTGCTACCATCGCACTGCTTTCGTTTCACATTTACGTAGTGTTCTGGTATTCGTGAAGCTTATTTTTTCCGCCACACACTCTTTTGTATCGTGATATAAAGCTCTTCAACTTTGGTGCGCGCCCATGGAGTTTTGCGTAAAAATTTAAGACTCGATTTGATAGAAGGATCACTATTAAAACAGCGAATGTTGATACGTTCACCCAGCGCTTCCCAGCCGTAATGGTCAACCAGAGTGGTGACGATCTTTTCCAGCGTAACGCCGTGCAGTGGATTATTGGCTTGTTGCTCATTCATGAACAGCGTTTTTCCTTCAGTAGCAGTTCGGGTAAATGGCGATAAGGGCCGTAATAAGTTTAATATCTCTCAAGCCCCACTCCCAACCGCCAATGGTAGTGGCTACGCCCATATCTCTGCAAGAAACTGGTTCGAAACATCCCCTGCCAGTGCGCTTACGAGCCAATTCTACTGGCTTACTTCTGAATAGCGGAAGCATGATATCAGGTGGTCATTTACCATTCCAGCTGCC
>Ga0256830_1000986_pt1 | contig 20827 bp, 19 predicted proteins | sample 128326metaG_FD_190537 | JGI IMG/M metagenome (GOLD analysis project Ga0256830, IMG submission 190537) | Hydrothermal vent microbial communities from Lau Basin, Pacific Ocean - 128-326 | ecosystem: Environmental > Aquatic > Marine > Hydrothermal vents | place: Pacific Ocean: Lau Basin | collected... | reverse complement strand
GGCCAGGATCCGGGCCAGGCCGCCCTTGCCCACGCCCGCCGGGCCGTGGATGAGCAGGGCATGGGGCAGGCGCCCGGCGGCGCGCTGGGCCTGGAGCCGGCTCCAGGCCCCGGTGTACCAGGGCAGCCATGGAGGGGTCTCAGCCATGGGCGGTGAGCTCCTCCACGATGCGGGCCAGGTCCGCCTGCACCTGGGGCAGCGGCCGGCCGGCGTCCACCACCCGGAAGCGCTCGGGCTCGGCCGCCGCCAGGTCCAGGTAGCGCGCCCGCACGCGCTCGAAGAATTCCAGCCGCTCTTGCTCGAAGCGGTCGGCGGCGCGGCCGCGGCCGGCGGCCCGGGCCAGGCCCACCTCGGGGTCCACGTCCAGCAGGATGGTGAGGTCGGGGCGCAGGCCGCGCTGGGTCCACTCCTCCAGCACGCTGATGCGGCCGCTGTCCATGCCGCGGCCGCCGCCCTGGTAGGCGTAGGTGGCATCGGTGAAGCGGTCGCACAGCACCCACTGCCCCTTGTCCAGCGCGGGGCGGATCACCTGGGCCAGGTGCTGGGCGCGGGCGGCGAACATGAGCAGCAGCTCGGTGTCGTCGCACATGGCGCCGTGGCCGGTGTCCAGCAGCAGCTCGCGGATGCGCTCGCCGATGGGGGTGCCGCCGGGCTCGCGGGTGACCACCGGGTCGATGCCGCGGGCCACCAGGCATTCGAGCAGGAACCGGAGGTTGGTGCTCTTGCCGGTGCCCTCGATGCCCTCGACGGTGATGAACAGGGCGCGGGTGCTCATGGCGCCGCATCCTTGCGCGGCGGGTATGACGAAAAGGCCCGCCGGCGGCCCTTGAGCTGGTAGCGGATCACGGCCTCGTTGTGCTCCTCCAGGGTGGCGGAGAAGTGGTGGCTGCCGTCGCCGCGGGACACGAAGTACACCGCGTCGCCCTCCTCCGGGTGCAGGGTGGCATGGATGGCGGCGCGCCCCGGCAGGGCGATGGGGGTGGGCGGCAGGCCGCGGCGGCGGTAGGTGTTGTAAGGAGTGTCGCGGCGCAGGTCGGCGCGGCGCAGGTTGCCGTCGAAGCGCGCGCCCAGGCCGTAGATGACGGTGGGATCGCTCTGCAGGCGCATGCCCCGCTGCAGGCGGCGGATGAACACCCCGGCGATGGCGGCGCGCTCGCTGGCCAGGCCCGTTTCCTTCTCCACGATGGAGGCGAGGATGAGGGCCTCGTAGGGCGTGCGCAGGGGCAGGCCCACGGCCCGCTGCTCCCACTCCTCGGCCAGCACCCGCTCCATGGCGCGGTAGGCGCGGCGCAGGAACTCCACGTCGGTGGTGCCGCGGGGGAAGTGGTAGGTGTCGGGCAGGAAGCGGCCTTCCGGGTGCTCGCCGGGGCGGCCCAGGCGCGCCATGACGGTGGCGGCGTCGGCTTCGCCCAGGGTGTGGTCCAGCGCCTCGTGCGCGTTGACGGCATCCATGAGCTGGCGGAAGGTCCAGCCCTCCACCACGGTGAGGCTGTACTGGATGACCTCGCCCCGGGTGAGCTGCTCCAGCAGCCGCACCGGCGTGGTGCCCGGCGCCAGCCGGTATTCGCCGGCCTGGATGGTGGTGCGCCCGCGCCAGCGCGCGTGCCACAGCAGGTAGCCCGGGTGCTCGAGCACGCCCTCGCGCCCCAGGCGGCGGGCCACGCCGGTGAGGGTCTGGCCCGGCTCCACCCGCAGCTCCAGCCCCGCCTCGGGCAGGCGGAGGGGGTTGTCGAGAAAGGCGGAGTAGTCCCACCACAGCCAGCCGGCCAGCAGGCTCGCGGCCAGCAGGCCCATGGCGGTGAGCTTGTACAGAACCTGTTTCACGCGAGCCTCAGGCGCCGGCGCGCCACGTCCACCAGTTCATGCACCAGCGCCGGCACCGGCAGCGGCCGGCCGTCCACCTCGCACACGGGCCAGGCCCCGCGGACGCTGTTGCACAGCAAGGCCCCGCCGGCGGCGGTGACGTCGGCCGGAGTCAGGGTGCCTTCCTGCAGCGGGATCCCCTCCTGCGCACAGTGCTCCATGATTATACGCCGCATGACCCCCTTCACGCCGCAGTGCTCCAGCGCCGGGGTGGCGAGCCCCGGCCCGCGCACGATGAACAGGTTGGCGGCGGTGGCCGAGATGACGCAGCCCCCGGTGTCGCACACGAGCCCTTCGCCGATGGCCGGATCGGTCCACTCCCCCCGCGCCAGCACCTGCTCCAGGCGGTTGAGATGCTTTATACCCGCCAGGTGCGGCTGGCGCGCGAGCACCGTGTCGCAAAACCGCACCCGCATGCCGTCGCGGGCCCAGCCCGGCGGCATGGCCGGGGCCTCGTACAGCAGCAGGAAGACGCGCCCGCGCGGCGGCGCCGGCGGCGCGTAGCCGCGCCCGCCGCCGGCCCGGGTATAGATCAGCTTGACCACGCCGTCGGCCACCCCGGCCGCCAGGCGCGCGAGCCAGCCCTCCACCCGCTCCAGGTCGGGCGGCGGCAGGTGCAGGCGCTCGCAGCCCTCGCACAGGCGCTCGGCGTGCAGCGGCCACAGGGGCAGGTCGCCGTCGCGCACGCGCATGGTCTCGAACAGGCCGTCGCCGTAGTGCAGGCCGCGCTCCTCCAGCCCGATGGAGGCGGCCTCCTCGCCGTCGATGAGGGCGCGCAGGATCATGCCTGCTCCAGGGCCCGCAGCACGCCGCGGGCCTTGGCCCGGGTCTCCTCCAGCTCGCGCCCGGGGTCGGAGTCCATGACGATGCCGGCGCCGGCCCGCACCTCCAGCATGCCGTCCGCCGCCACCAGGGTGCGGATGAGGATGTTGAGATCCATGCGCCCGTCGTGACCCAGGTAGCCCAGCGAGCCGGTGTAGGCCCCGCGCCCCTCCCCTTCCAGCTCGGCGATGATCTCCATGCAGCGCACCTTGGGACAGCCGGTGATGGTGCCGCCGGGAAACACCGCCCGGATCACCTGCGCCGGGGTGACGCCCGCGCGCAGGCGCCCGCGCACGTTGGAGACGATGTGGTGGACGTGGGCGTAGGACTCCAGGGTCATGAACTCGTTCACCTCCACCGTGCCCGGCACGCACAGGCGGCCCAGGTCGTTGCGCTCCAGGTCGATGAGCATGACGTGCTCGGCGCGCTCCTTGGGATGGGCCAGCAGCTCCCGGCCCAGGGCGCCGTCGCTGGCGGCGTCGCGCCCGCGCGGGCGGGTGCCCGCGATGGGCCGGGTCTCCACCCGGTCGCCGCGCACCCGCACCAGGCGCTCGGGCGAGGAGCTGAGCACCGTGCCCGAGGACAGCCGGGCCAGGGCGGCGAAGGGCGCGGGGTTGGCCCGGCGCAGGCGCCGGTACAGGGCGCAGACGGCGGCGTGGTCCAGGCCCGGCAGCCGCGCCCGCCACGGCCGGGCCAGGTTGACCTGGAACACGTCGCCGTCGCGGATGTAGCGGCGGATGCGCTCCACCGCGCGCAGGTAGTCGCGGGCCGGGGCCTCGTCCCAGGCCGCCGCCGGCGGCGGCGGGTCGTCCGGCGGCGCCGCCCGCTCCAGGTCGGCCAGGATGGCGGCGCGCTCCTCCGGCGCCAGGCCGTCGTCCACCAGCCAGGTTTCGCCGGTGAGGCGGTCGCGCACGATGGCGCCGTGCACGCGCACGGCCTCCGCCACGGGCAGGCCGCCGGGCGCCGGGGGCAGGCGCAGCCCCGGCTCCGCCTCGGCCGCCAGCTCGTAGCCCAGGAACAGGAACCAGCCACCGGCGAAGGGCAGCGCGGCGGCGCCGGGGGGCGCCGGCCGGCGGGCCCCGGCCCAGAGCCGGTCCAGGGCGTCGAGGAAGCCGGCGCCGGGCAGCGGGCGGCCGTCCAGGTGCAGGGTGCCGCCGGGCGCCAGGGTGAGGCGGGTGCCGGGGGCGGCCAGCAGCAGGTCGAACCGGGCGGTGACGCTGCCGGCGGCGGCCGGGGCGGCGCAGCTCTCCAGCAGCACCGGGTAGCGCCGGGGATCGAGGCGGTGCAGGGCCAGCAGGTCGGGCGGCGCGGCCACCGCCGTGACGCCGGGACCGGCCGCCGGCTGCGGCAGGCTCATGCCGGCGCGCCCCGGGGGCGGGGCTCAGCGCAGGCGCGAGAACACCAGGGTGCCGTTGGTGCCGCCGAAGCCGAAGGAATTGGACAGCGCCACATCGATCTTCATCTCCCGTGCGCTGCCGGGCACGAAGTCCAGATCGCACTCGGGGTCCGGCGTCTGGATGTTGATGGTGGGCGGGGCCACCTGGTCACGGATGGACAGCACCGTGAACACCGCCTCCACGCCGCCGGCCGCGCCCAGCAGGTGGCCGGTCATGGACTTGGTGGAGCTCATGGCCAGCTTGTAGGCATGATCGCCGAAGGCACGCTTGACCGCCAGCACCTCGGCCTTGTCGCCGGCCGGGGTGGAGGTGCCGTGGGCATTGATGTAGTCCACCGCTTCCGGATCGACGCCGGCGTTCTTCAGCGCCGCCTGCATGCAGCGGCAGGCCCCCTCGCCGCCCTCGGACGGCGCGGTCATGTGGTAGGCGTCGCCGCTCATGCCGTAGCCGATGACCTCGGCGTAGATGCGGGCGCCGCGCCGGCGCGCGAACTCGTATTCCTCCAGCACCACCACACCGGCGCCGTCGGCCAGCACGAAGCCGTCGCGCTCGGCGTCCCAGGGCCGGCTGGCCGTCTCCGGGTCGTCGTTGCGGCGCGACAGGGCGCGGGCCGCGGCGAAGCCGCCCAGGCCCAGCGGGGTGGTGGCCATCTCGGCCCCGCCGGCCAGCATCACGTCGGCGTCGCCGTACTCGATGATGCGGGCGGCGTCGCCGATGCTGTGGGTGGCGGTGGCGCAGGCGGTGACCAGGGCGATGTTGGGGCCCTTCATGCCGTAGCGGATGGAGACGTGGCCCGAGATCATGTTGATGATGGCGGCCGGAATGAGGAACGGCGACAGCTTGCGCGGCCCGCCCCTGGTGTAGGCCTCGTGGTTGCGCTCGATGGTGCCCAGGCCGCCGATGCCGGAACCGATGGCGACGCCGATGCGCTCGGCATTGTCCTCGGTCACTTCCAGCCCGGCGTCGGCCACCGCCTCCGCCGCCGCCGCGATGCCGTACTGGATGAAGGTGTCCATCTTGCGGGCATCCTTCTCCGACATGTAGGCGGTGGGATCGAAGCCGCGCACCGAACCGCCGAAGCGGACCGGAAAGGCCGAGACGTCGAAATGGGTGATGGGGCCGATGCCGCTGCGCCCGGCCAGGATGTTGTCCCAGGCCTCCTTCACGTTGAGGCCCACCGGCGACACCAGGCCCAGGCCCGTCACCACCACGCGTCGCTTGCTCACCAGATCGTCTCCTCGCACCGCGCGCCGCCGGGCGGCGCACAAAAATTTAAGGCCGCGACCACTTTCACCGTGGCGCGGCCTCCAGGTCCCTAGCCAGCAGGATCAGCCGATATGGGCGTTGATGTAGTCCACCGCTTGCTGCACCGTGGTGATCTTCTCGGCGTCTTCGTCGGGGATCTCGGTCTCGAACTCCTCCTCCAGCGCCATGACCAGCTCCACGGTGTCCAGCGAGTCGGCGCCCAGGTCGTCCACGAACGAGGCGTCGGGCGTGATCTCGTCTTCCTTGACCCGCAGCTGTTCCACCACGATCTTCTTCACACGTTCTTCAACACTGCTCATGACAGTCGGTTCCTCCTGGCTATGGATCTCAGAATCCGGGCTCTGCTGGGCACGGTATTGTAGTGAAAAGCGCCCGCCTTTGCCATAACGGGCGCCCCCCGCGACGGGGGTATAAATTCACAGTAAATCAACATGTTGTGGCTCAGGCCATGTACATGCCGCCGTTGACGTGGAGGGTCTCGCCGGTGATGTAGGCCGCCCCGGGGGAGGCCAGGAACACCACCGCCGCCGCCACCTCCTCGGCCTGGCCCAGGCGCCCCAGGGGGATCTGGGTGAGCAGGGCCTCACGGTGGGCCTCCGGCAGGGCGCGGGTCATGTCGGTGTCGATGAAGCCCGGCGCCACCACGTTGACGGTGATGCCGCGCGGCCCCACCTCGCGGGCCAGGGCCTTGGAAAAGCCGATGACCCCGGCCTTGGCCGCGGCGTAGTTGGTCTGGCCGGCGTTGCCCGCCACCCCCACCACCGAGGCGATGCTGATGATGCGGCCGCGGCGGGCCTTGGTCATGGCCCGCAGGCAGGCCTTGCTCATGCGGTAGATGCTGGTGAGGTTGGTGTCGATGATGGCCTGCCAGTCTTCGTCCTTCATGCGCATGAGCAGGGTGTCGCGGGTGATGCCGGCGTTGTTGACCAGGATCGTGGGTGCGCCCACGGCCTCCTCCATGGCCTTGAGCCCGGCCTCGATGCTGCCGGGATCGGTCACGTCCAGCACCAGCCCGCGGCCCTCGATGCCGTTTTCCTTCAGGGTGTCGGTGATGCGCCCGGCACCGGCCTCGGACGTGGCGGTTCCCACCACCCGCGCGCCGGCCCGGCCCAGGGCCAGGGCGATGGCCTGGCCGATGCCGCGGCTGGCGCCGGTGACCAGGGCGATCTCGTTCTCCAGCGACATGTCGTGTCTTCTCCCCCTTGTCGTTGATCGTCGTGTGACGGATTCAGGCCGACAGGGCCTGGGCCAGGCTGTCGGCGTCGAACACCGGCTGCACCGCCAGTGCGCGATCGATGCGCTTGACCAGTCCCGTGAGCACCTTGCCCGGGCCGCACTCGATGAGGCGTTCCGCCCCCCGCGCGCGCATGGCCTGGATCACCTCCACCCAGCGCACCGGGCTGTGAAGCTGGCGCACCAGGGCGTCGCGGATGGCCTCCGGATCGTCCGGCGCGGCCACGTCCACGTTGTTGATGACCGGAATGCGCGGAGGCCGGAGGTCCACCTGTTTCAGCTCCGCCGCCAGGCGCTCGGCCGCCGGGCGCATGAGGCTGCAGTGGGACGGCACGCTCACCGGCAGCACCAGGGCGCGCCTGGCCCCGGCCGCCTTGGCCTGCTCCACCGCGCGGGCCACCGCATCGGCGTGGCCCGCCACCACCACCTGGCCCGGGGCGTTGAAGTTGACCGCCTCCACCACGCGGTCGTCGGCGGCCTCGGCGCAGATGCGCTTCACGGTGTCGTCGTCGAGGCCGAGGATGGCGGCCATGGCCCCCTCGCCCGCCGGCACCGCCTCCTGCATGAAGCGCCCGCGCGCGCGCACCAGGCGCAGGGCGTCCGCGAAGTCCAGTGCACCGGCGCACACCAGCGCGGTGTACTCGCCCAGGCTGTGGCCCGCCATCACCGCCGGTTCGGCTCCGCCGCGCTCCTGCCACAGGCGCCAGCAGGCGACGCCCGCGGCGAGCATGGCGGGCTGGGTGTTGGCGGTCTCGTTGAGGCGCTCGGCGGGACCGGCGTGCACCAGCGCCCACAGATCGAAGTCCAGGGCCGCGGCCGCCTGCTCGAAGGTCTCGCGCACCACCGGCTCATCGGCCAGGGCATCGAGCATGCCCACCGACTGCGAACCCTGTCCCGGAAACACGAATCCCAGGCTCACGTGTCAAAGGCTCCTTTCGTATCGTGTCACTGTTTGTTGTCCCCGCGCCGTGAAAAATCTTCAACGCAAAGACGCAGAGGATGGACGATTCGCGGCGAGGAACCCGGCGCGATCGCCATGCGATCGCACCCTACGCCCTTCTGTCCTCCGTCTTCTGTCCTCTGTCCTCTGAATCGCGGCCGGGCGCCGCTCCTACATCGTTCGTTCCACCCGTAGGAGCGCCGCCCATCCAGAGAACAGAGGACAGAGAACAGAGGACAGAGACGTAAATTCCTTCGGTACGGTCGCTGCACGATGGCACCCTGCGGCTTTCCGTCCTCCGTCTTCTGTCATCCGTCCTCTGAACGGGGGCCGCTCCTACACGGCCATTCTGACCTCTGCCTTCTGTCCTCTGTCCTCTGAATCGGCTGCTCCCGCACACCTTGCGGCTTTTCCCGGTACCCGCAATCCCCCTCAATACCTCAACAACGCCGAGCCCCAGGTGAAGCCGCCGCCAAAGGCCTCCAGCAGCACGGTCTCGCCCGGCTTGATGCGGCCATCGCGCACGCCGATGTCCAGCGCCAGGGGAATGGAGGCCGCCGAGGTGTTGCCGTGCTCGTCCACGGTGACGATCACCCGGTCCAGCGACATGTCCAGCTTGCGCGCGGTGGCATTGATGATGCGGATGTTGGCCTGGTGCGGCACCAGCCAGTCCACCTGGGACTTGTCCATGTCGTTGGCGGCCAGGGTCTCGTCCACGATGCGGCCCAGGGTGTTGACCGCCATCTTGAACACCTCGTTGCCCTTCATCTGCATGTAGGCCTTGCCCTCGTGCAGCAGCTCGCTGTGCTCGGAGACCCCGGCCGGCACCGTGAGCAGGTCCTTGTAGCTGCCGTCGGCATGCAGGTGGGTGGAGAGGATCCCGGGCTCGTCGCTGGCGGCGAGCACCACCGCGCCGGCGCCGTCTCCGAACAGCACGCAGGTGCTGCGGTCGGTCCAGTCCACGATGCGCGACAGGGTCTCGGCCCCCACCACCAGGGCACAGCGCGCGGTCCCGGTGCGGATGAACTTGTCGGCCACGCCCAGGGCGTAGACGAAGCCGGTGCACACGGCCTGCACGTCGAAGGCGGCACAGCCGTGGATGTCGAGGCGCTCCTGCAGCAGGCAGGCGGTACTGGGAAACACGCGGTCGGGCGTGGTGGTGGCGACGATGATGAGGTCGATGTCCGCGGCCGCCACGCCCGCGGCCTCCAGGGCGCGGCGCGCGGCCGCCTCGGCCAGGTCGCAGGTGGTTTCGTCGTCGCCGGCGATGTGGCGCTTCTTGATGCCGGTGCGCTCGGTGATCCACTGGTCGCTGGTATCCACCATGCGCTCGAGATCGGCGTTGGTGAGCACCTTCTCCGGCAGGTACCCCCCCGTGCCCCGGATGCGGCTGAAGGTCACGCCCGCTTCTCCTGCACCAGCAGCGACTCCAGCCGTGCGCTGATGCGATGCGGCACGTCCTGGCGCACCTCGGTCACGGCCACACCGATGGCGGCGGCGAAGGCCTTGACGTCGGCGCCGCCGTGGCTCTTGACCACGATGCCCTGCAGCCCCAGCAGGCTGGCCCCGTTGTATTCGCGGGGATCGATGCGGCGCTTGAGCGCGCGCAGCACCGGCAGGGCACACAGGCCGGCCAGGCGCGTGAACAGCGAACGCCTGAACTCCTGGCGCATGTAGTGGGCAATCATCCTGGCCACGCCCTCGGAGGACTTGAGCATGACGTTGCCCACGAAGCCGTCGCAGACCACCACGTCGGCCTCGCCCAGAAAGATGCCGTCGCCCTCGATGAAACCTGTGTAGTTGAGGGGACTCTCGGCCAGCAGGCGGGCGGCCTCCTTCACCTGTTCGTTGCCCTTGATCTCCTCCTCGCCGATGTTGAGCAGGCCGACGCTGGGCCGCTCGTTGCCGTCCACCGCCGCCGCCAGCACCGAGCCCATGACCGCGAACTGGAACAGGTGGGTGGCGTCGGAATCGATGTTGGCACCGAGATCGAGCACGTGGGTGTGGCCGCGCACCGTGGGCAGCGCGGTGCAGATGGCGGGCCGGTCGATGCCCGGCAGGGTCTTGAGCACGAAACGCGCGGTGGCCATGAGCGCGCCGGTGTTGCCGGCGCTGACGCAGGCCGCGGCCTCGCCGCGCTTGACCAGGTCGATGGCCACGCGCATGGAGGAATCCTTCTTGCTGCGCAGGGCATGGGACGGGGCCTCGTCCATGGCCACCACCTGGGTGGCCGGATGCAGGCGCAGGCGGTCGCCGCCGCCCGCGCCGTGGCGCTTGAGCTCGGCCTCCACCGCCTCGGGCCGGCCCACCAGGATGAGGGTGAGATCGGGGTGGGCCTCCAGCGCGCGCAGGGCCGCGGGGACCACCACCGCCGGGCCGTGGTCCCCTCCCATGGCGTCGAGCGCGATTGTGCTGTCTCGCTGGTTCATGATGGGCCCGGGCCCGGCCGCCCTATAAATAAAGTAAAGCGGGACATAGCGTCAGCCACTATGTCCCGTCATACATCCCGTGCAGGCGGCCGGCAACGGCCCGGCGGCCGTGCCTCCGTGTCTTCAGTCCTCGCCCGTGTCGAGCACCTTGCGGCCGCGATAGTAGCCGTCGGGGCTGATGTGGTGCCGCCGATGGGTCTCGCCGGTGGTGGGCTCGATGGACAGCGTGGGCGCCTTGAGGGCGTCGTGGGAACGGCGCATGCCGCGCTTGGACGGCGTCTTGCGGTTCTGTTGAACAGCCATGGTCTTGCCTCGAAGTCAGTCTGTATCCGTTTTCTTCAGTTGGGCCAGCGCGGCGAACGGGTGTTCCCGCTCCGGCTCCGGTTCGGTTTCCGGCGCCGCCGCCCGGGCCGCGGGACAGGCCTCGGGCGGGTGCATGGGCACCTGCGGCAACGCCAGGAGCAATTCGTCCTCCACCACGTCGGCCAGGCGCAACGCGTCCTCGCCTACCAGGCAGGGTTCGTATTCCGGTCCCAGGCCCGCCATCTCCGCCTCGTGGTGGACGAAGGCCAGCCGCACGGGGATGTCCACCTCCACCGTCACCGGCTGCAGGCAGCGCTGGCACACCAGCCTGAGGCGGCCCCGCACCGTGCCCTCCGCCACGTGGCCGCCCTGGGGCGCGCGGGCGAAGCTCAGCTCCACTTCCACCTCGCCGCCGTCGGCGGCCAGCAGCGGGGCCAGCCGATCCAGCCCCGCCAGCGGCAGGGGCCCGGCCAGACTGCGGCCGGTCTCCGCCAGGCGGAAAGGGTCGATCTGCTGCGGCAGCCGTTGTGGCCGCGTAGCCATAACGGGCGAATTCTAAAGATCGGGTGGCCAAGTGTCAAAAAAATGCAGGGAAATCGGGGCCTTCTTGCGCCCCCGCCACGGTCCGGCCTTGACAGGGCAGGCCCCTTTGCGTAGAGATCGGGGAGCCTCGCCGGCGGCCTCCCCTGCCGCGGTCCGGGCCGGACCCCTTTGATGATAAAGAAAATACTCATTGCCAACCGCGGCGAGATCGCGGTCCGAATCGTCCGCGCCTGTGCCGAGATGGGCATCACCTCGGTGGCGGTGTACGCCGAGGCCGACCGCTACGCCCTGCACGTGAAGAAGGCCGACGAGGCCTACAGCCTGGGCCCCGACACCGTGGCCGGCTACCTCAACGCCCACCGCCTGGTGAACCTGGCCGTGGCCACCGGCTGCGACGCCCTGCATCCCGGCTACGGCTTCCTGTCCGAGAACCCGGAGCTGGCGGAGATCTGCGCCCGGCGCGGGATCCGCTTCATCGGCCCGGGGCCGGAGGTCATCCGCCGCATGGGCGACAAGACTGCGGCGCGGGCCGCCATGCGCGAGGCGGGCATCCCGGTGACCCCGGGCAGCGACGGCAACCTGTCCGGCCTGGACGAGGCCCTGGCCCTGGCCCGGGACATGGGCTACCCGGTGATGCTCAAGGCCACCTCGGGCGGCGGCGGGCGCGGCATCCGCCGCTGTGACGACGAAAACGAGCTGCGGCGCGCCTGGGACCGCGTGGTGTCCGAGGCGGAAAAGGCCTTCGGCAGTGCCGAGGTGTTCATGGAGAAGTTCATCGAGCGGCCGCGCCACATCGAGGTGCAGATCCTGGCCGACAGCCATGGCAACGTGATCCACCTGTTCGAGCGTGACTGCTCCATCCAGCGCCGCCACCAGAAGCTGGTGGAGATCGCGCCCTCGCCCCAGCTCGACGAGGCCCAGCGCGAGCGCCTGGGCGAGCTGGCGGTGCGCGCCGCCCGTGCCGTGGGCTACGTCAACGCCGGCACGGTGGAGTTCCTGCTCGATGCCGACGACAACATCTACTTCATGGAGATGAACACCCGCCTGCAGGTGGAACACCCGGTGACCGAGGCCATCACCGGGGTGGACATCGTGCAGGAACAGATCCGCATCGCCGCCGGACTCAGGCTGCGCTACCGCCAGGAGGACATCCGCCGCCGCGGCTACGCCATCGAGTTCCGCATCAACGCCGAGGATCCCAAGAACGACTTCCTGCCCTGCTTCGGCCGCATCACCCGCTACTTCGCCCCGGGCGGTCCCGGGGTGCGCACCGACGGGGCCATCTACTCCGGCTACGAGATCCCGCCCTACTATGACTCCATGTGCGCCAAGCTCATCGTCTGGGCACTGGACTGGGACGCCGTCATCGATCGCGCACAACGGGCGCTGCGCGACATCTCGGTGTTCGGGGTCAAGACCACCATCCCCTACCACCTGGAGATCCTGCGCTCGGCGGAGTTCCAGAGCGGGCGCTTCGACACCGGCTTCGTCGAGGCCCACCCGGAACTCGTGAACTACTCGGTCAAGCGCTCCAACCGGGACGTGGCCGCCGCCATCGGCGCCGCCCTGGCCGCGCACATGGGAATCTGAACATGCCGGCACTGAAAGTCACCGACACCATCCTGCGCGACGCCCACCAGTCGCTCATCGCCACCCGCATGCGCACCGAGGACATGCTGCCGGTGTGCGACCGCCTGGACCGGGTGGGCTACTGGTCGCTGGAGGTCTGGGGCGGCGCCACCTTCGATGCCTGCATCCGCTTTCTCAAGGAGGACCCGTGGGAACGGCTGGCGGCCCTGCGCCAGGCCCTGCCCAACACCCGCCTGCAGATGCTGCTGCGCGGGCAGAACCTGCTGGGCTACCGCCACTACTCGGACGACGTGGTGCGCGCCTTCGTCCAGCGCGCCGCCGCCAACGGCATCGACGTGTTCCGCATCTTCGACGCTATGAACGACCTGCGCAACATCCGGGTCTCGGTGGAGGCGGTGAAGAAGGCCGGCAAGCACGCCCAGGGCGCCATCTGCTACACGGTGAGCCCGGTGCACACCATCGACCAGTTCGTGGCCATGGGACGCGAGATGCAGGCCATGGGCTGTGACAGCGTGGCCATCAAGGACATGGCCGGCCTGCTCACGCCGCAGGCCACCCACGACCTGGTGTCGGCCCTGGTGGATGCGCTGGAGATCCCGGTGCACATCCACTCCCACGCCACCTCCGGGCTGGCCGCCATGTGCCAGTGGGCCGGTGTCCATGCCGGCGCCGCGGGCATCGACACCGCCATCTCGTCATTCTCCGGCGGCACCAGCCATCCGCCCACCGAGAGCATGGTGGCCGCCTTCTGCGACACGCCCTGGGACACCGGCCTGGACCTGGAGCTGCTGCAGGAGATCGGCTTCTACTTCCGCGAGGTGCGCAAGAAGTATCACCAGTTCGAAAGCGAGTTCACCGGGCTCGACACCCGGGTGCAGGTGAACCAGGTGCCGGGCGGCATGATGTCCAACCTCTCCAACCAGCTCAAGGAACAGGGCGCGCTGCACCGCATGGCCGAGGTCCTGGCCGAGATCCCGCGGGTGCGCAAGGAACTGGGCTATCCGCCGCTGGTCACCCCCACTTCGCAGATCGTGGGGACCCAGGCCGTGCTCAACGTCATCACCGGCGAACGCTACAAAACCATCACCAACGAGGTGAAGCACTACCTGCAGGGGCGCTACGGCCGCCCGCCCGGCGAGGTGAGCCCGCAGGTGCGGCACATGGCCATCGGCAACGAGGAGGTCATCGAATGCCGTCCGGCCGACCTGCTCAAGCCGGAGATGGACGCCCTGCGCCAGGAGGTGGGCGACCTCGCCCGTTCCGAGGAGGATGTGCTCACCTATGCCATGTTCCCCGACGTGGGCCTGGAGTTCCTGCACCAGCGGGCCGAGGGCACGCTGGAGCCGGAGCCGCTGGAGCCGCCGCCGGATCCCGCCCAGCGCCCGCCGGTGGCGGCCACCGAGTTCAACGTCACCTTTCACGGCGAGACCTATCACATCGAGATCACGGGCACCGGGCATCACCTGCACGACAAGTCGCCCTACTACCTGCGGGTGGACGGCCAGCCGGAGGAGATCATCGTCGAGCCGCTGAAGGAGGTGGAGCTGGACGCCGAGGGCCAGCCCGTCAACGCCGCCCATCCCGCGCGCCGCGGCCGGCGCCCGCGCGCCACCGAGCCGGGCCACGTCACCACCTCCATGCCCGGCACCATCGTCGAGGTGCTGGTCGAGGTGGGGGCGAAGGTGTCCGCCGGCGACGCCGTGCTCATCGCCGAGGCCATGAAGATGGAGACCGAGATCCAGGCCCCGGTGGCCGGCGAGGTCAAGGCCATCCACGTGGCCAAGGGCGACAGCGTGACCCCCGACGAGGCCCTCATCGAGATCGCCTGAGCCCGTGAAGCTGATCCTGGCCTCCACCTCTCCCTACCGGCGCGAGCTGCTCGGGCGCCTGGGCCTGCCGTTCGAGACCGCCTCGCCCGGCGTGGACGAGTCGCCGCAACCGGGCGAGACCCCGCAGCGGCTGGTGGAGCGGCTGGCCTGCGCCAAGGCCGAGGCGGTGGCTGCGGCCGAGCCCGAGGCCCTGGTCATCGGCTCCGACCAGGTGGCGGTGTGCGAAGGCCGGGTGCTGGGCAAGCCCGGCGGCCACGCCGCCGCGGTGGAGCAGCTGCGCAACGCCTCCGGCCGCACGGTGACGTTCTACACCGGCCTGTGCCTGATCAATACCGCGCGCGGCACGCGGCAGCAGTGCGTGGAGCCGTTCTGGGTCGTGTTCCGCGAGCTCACCGGCGAACAGATCGAGAGCTACCTCGAGCGCGAGCAGCCCTACGACTGCGCCGGCAGCTTCAAGTCGGAAGGACTGGGCATCGCCCTGTTCCGGCGCATGGAAGGCCATGACCCCAGTGCCCTCATGGGCCTGCCCCTCATCCGCCTGGTGGCCATGCTGGAAGCCGAGGGCGTGGACGTCCTCGGCGGGCGTTTACAGTGAAGATTCCATGTCCGTGATGTAAACGCAGAGGCGCAGAATACCCGTAGGGTGCGTTCGCCCTGCGAACGCACCGGGTTCCTGACTGCGAATCATCTTCCCTCTGCACCCTTTGCGCCTCTGCGTCTTTGCGTTGAAAGTTTTTTGCGGCGCGAGTTCACCGGTACCGCCCGTTGCGCTTGTCGCCACGGGCGGTCATTTCAACGACTGCCCTTCCAGGCCCAGGCCGCGGGCGATGACCTGTGCGGCGCCGGCGCCGAGGCGTTCGGCGAAACGGTCGAGGAAGGTGGGCCGTGGCGTGTAGTCCACGATGCGCTCGGCGCCGATGAGCTTGCGCGCCACCCAGCTCGAGCTGCCCAGGCCGTCCACCAGGCCCAGCTCGACGCTCTGCTCGCCGGACCAGATGAGGCCGGAGAAGATCTTCTTTTCGTCGCCCTTGAGGCGGTCGCCGCGCCCGTCCTTCACCGCCTTGACGAACTGGCGGTAGGTGGTTTCCAGCACCTGCTTGAAGTGGGCCACCTCCTCCGGGTCCTCGGGCGAGAAGGGATCGAGGAAGCCCTTGTGCTCGCCGGCGGTGTAGAGGCGGCGCTCGATACCCAGCTTCTTCATCGCTTCCACGAAGCCAAAGCCGTTGGAGAGCACGCCGATGGACCCTACCAGCGAGGCCTTGTCGGCATAGATCTCCTGTGCCGCCACCGCCACGTAGTAGCCGCCCGAGGCACAGATGTCGGTGACCACCGCGTACACCGGCTTGTCCGGATACTTCTCGCGCAGGCGCCGGATCTCGTCGTTGATGTAGCCGGCCTGCACCGGGCTGCCGCCGGGGCTGTTGATGCGCACGATGACCCCGGCGGCGTTCTCGTTCTCGAACGCCGCGCGCAGGCCGCTGATGACGAGGTCGGCGCTGGCCTGGGCATCGTCGGCGATGACGCCCTTGATCTCCACCAGTGCGGTGTGGCGCCCGGCCAGGCCGGGGGCCACGGCCCCCTCGCGCGAGGTGAAGAGGAGCACCAGGAGCAGGAACAGGTAGGCGAGGGTGAGCGCCTTGAAGAAGATGCCCCAGCGCCGCGCCCGGCGTTGCTCGTTGAGGGCGGCGTAGGCCAGGCGGGTGAGGACGTCCCGCTCCCAGCTCTCCGCCGGTTTCGCCGGCGGCTGCCCGCCGCCCTGGTGTTGTTCGTCGTTCATGGTGGGCCCGTTCGGTGCTGCTCGTTGCGGGGATTATATACGGGCCCGGCGCCGTGTCAGGAGACGGCGGCAGCGGGCCCTGCCAGCCAGCGGTCCAGGGCGTGGAGATCCGGCACCAGGGCCAGGGGCCGGTGGCGGCGCAGGCGCTCGGCGTCGTGCACCCCGTGGGTCACACCCACCGCGGCCACCCCGGCGGCGCGGGCCATCTCCAGGTCGTAGTCGGTGTCGCCCACCATGAGGGCCTGCTCCGGGGCCACCGCCAGTTCGTCCAGGATCTCGTGCAGCATCCTGGGCGAGGGCTTGGAGGCGGTCTCGTCGGCGCAGCGGCTGGCATGGAGGTAGCGGCCCAGGCCGGTCTCGGCCAGCACCCGGTCCAGCCCGCGGCGGGCCTTGCCGGTGGCCACCGCCAGCAGGCGGCCGCCCGCGTGCAGCCGCGACAGCAGCTCGCGGGCGCCGGGAAACAGGCGGCTGGGCGTGGGGTTGCGGTGCAGGAATTCCTCGCGGTAGGCCTCGGCCAGCCGGGCGCGGGTGGCGGCCCCGGCCTCCGGGTACAGGCGGGCGAAGGCGCCGTCGAGGCTGAGGCCGATGACCTCGCGCAGGCGTTCCGCCGGCAGCGCGGGCAGGCCCGCCGCCTCCGCCGCCCGGCGCAGGCAGTCCACGATGCGGGCCTCGGAGTCCATGAGGGTCCCGTCCCAGTCGAACACGATCAGCCGAAATCCGTCTTGCACGTCATGCATCCCAGTCGTTCCAGCACCGCCAGCAGGTCCGCCGGCAGCGGCGCCGTCACCTGGAGATGGGGGCCGCCACCGGGCATTTCCAGCGCCACCGACCACGCGTGGAGAAACAGCCGCCGCAGCCCCGCCCGGCGCAGGGCCCGGTTGAACGCAGCATCGCCGTAACGCTCGTCGCCGGCCAGGGGATGGCCGGCGTGGGCGGCATGGACCCGGATCTGGTGGGTGCGGCCGGTGAGCAGCCGCACCTCCACGAGGGTCACGTCCTCCCCCGTCCAGCGGGCGGTGAACTCGGTCTGCGCCGCCTTGCCCGCCTCGCTCACCCGTACCACGCGCTCGCCCGAGGCCAGCACGTTCTTGCGCAGGGGCACGTCGACCCGGTGGGGCCCGCCCGGCCACGCGCCCCGCACCAGGGCCAGGTAGCGCTTGTCCACCCGGCCCTCGCGCAGGAGCCCGTGCAGGGCCCGCAGGGCGGAGCGCCGCTTGGCCACCAGCAGGCAGCCGGAGGTGTCCCGGTCCAGGCGGTGAACCAGCTCCAGGTAGGGGGCCCCGGGCCGCAGCGCGCGCAGGGCCTCGATGACGCCGAAGCTCAGGCCGGAACCGCCGTGCACCGCCACCCCGGCGGGCTTGTCCAGCACCAGCAGGCGCTCGTCCTCGTACAGGATGGCCCGCTCCAGCCGCTCAAGCAGGGCGGCCGGGGGGCGCAGGGTGCCCGCCTCGCGCCGGCGCACCGGCGGCAGGCGCAGGCGGTCGCCGGCCCGGAGCCGGTAGTGGGGCTTGATGCGGCCCCGGTTGACCCGGACCTCGCCCCGGCGCAGGATGCGGTACACGTGGGAGCGGGGAACGCCCTTGAGCCGGGCCAGGAGGAAGTTGTCCACCCGCTGCCCGGCCTGGTCCTCGGTAATCTCGAGGATTTGCACGCCTTTTCCGGTGTTTTCCATGCCGTTGACCGCCCGTTCCCGCCCTGTTCCCACCGATTGCCCCGCCGGGGCAACATTGATATAGTGCGCGCAAGTCTCGGATTTTTCGAGGCCGCGTGAAAACGCGCGTAATTTGACTGGTTTCGGGCCCGGGTGCAAGGCGCGCGGGCTCCATGGAACACTGGCTGGTCGCCGGTGGCAGGGCCAAAGGACCCGGGCCGGCGGCTGTAAATGGAATCACTGCGCTCCCATGCCCGTGCTGAGTAGGCATGGCGGGCGGTTCGTCGATCACACCGTTTTACGAGGCGCTGCGCCGACCGAAGCGCACGCGTGCTGCGTTGGACGGTCGGGCGACCCCGCAGACCCCACTCCCACGGGTCGTGGTTGAGCGCCTCAGCACAAGGTTTACACATGAAAAGAATGCTCTTTAACGCAACTCAGCGTGAAGAGTTGCGTGTCGCACTCGTCGACGGCCAGACCCTCTACGACCTGGACATCGAGACCACCCAGCGGGAGTCGAAGAAGTCCAACATCTACAAGGGCCGCATCACCCGCATCGAACCCAGCCTCGAGGCCGCCTTCGTCGACTATGGCGCCGAGCGCCACGGCTTCCTGCCGCTGAAGGAAGTGGCCCGCTCCTGTTTCAAGGAGGGGGCGCCGGCCTCGGGCCGGGTGAGCATCAAGGAGGCCCTGGCCGAGGGCCAGGAGCTGGTGGTGCAGGTGGACAAGGAGGAGCGCGGCACCAAGGGTGCGGCGCTGACCACCTTCATCAGCCTGCCCGGGCGCTACCTGGTGCTCATGCCCAACAACCCGCGCGCGGGCGGGGTCTCGCGCCGCATCGAGGGCGAGGACCGCAGCGAGGCCCGCGACGCCCTGGCCCAGCTCGACATCCCGCCGGACATGGGGCTCATCCTGCGCACCGCCGGCGTGGGCAAGAGCGTCGAGGAGCTGCAGTGGGACCTGGACTACCTGCTGCACCTGTGGAAGGCCATCGAGGAGGCCGCGCGGGAGCGGCCGGCGCCGTTCCTCATCTACCAGGAGAGCAACCTGGTCACCCGGGCCATCCGCGACTACTTCCGCAACGACATCAACGAGATCCTCATCGACGAGCCCGAGGTCTACGAGCAGGCGCGGGAGTTCGTGGCCCAGGTCATGCCCCACAACCTGCACAAGGTGAAGCTGTACCAGGACCCGGTGCCGCTGTTCTCGCGCTACCAGATCGAGTCCCAGATCGAGTCGGCCTTCCGCCGCGAGGTGCGCCTGCCCTCGGGCGGCGGCCTGGTCATCGACCACACCGAGGCCCTGGTCTCCATCGACATCAACTCGGCCAAGGCCACCAAGGGCGCGGACATCGAGGAGACTGCGCTGCAGACCAACCTCGAGGCGGCGGACGAGATCGCGCGCCAGCTCCGGCTGCGTGACCTGGGCGGCCTCATCGTCATCGACTTCATCGACATGACCCCGTCGCGCAACCAGCGCGAGGTGGAGAACCGCCTGCGCGAGGCGCTCAAGGTGGACCGCGCCCGGGTCCAGGTGGGCCGCATCTCCCGCTTCGGCCTGCTGGAGATGTCGCGCCAGCGCCTGCGCCCCTCGCTGGGCGAGTCCAGCCAGGTGGTGTGCCCGCGCTGCAACGGCCAGGGAACCATCCGCGGGGTGGAGTCCCTGGCCCTGTCGGTGCTGCGCATCATCGAGGAAGAGGCCATGAAGGAGAAGACCGGCCGGGTCGTGGCCCAGCTCCCGGTGCCGGTGGCCACCTTCCTCCTCAACGAGAAGCGCGAGGTCATCGCCAGCCTGGAGAGCCGCCACAAGGTGCACGTGGTGCTGGTGCCCAACCCGCACATGGAGACGCCGGCCTACGAAGTGCAGCGCATCCGCGAGGACGAGATGGCGGAACAGGGTGCCGGCCCCAGCTATGAGCTGGCCCGCGAGCCCGAAGAGGTGGTGGACACCAGCCGCTTCACCGAGGCCCCGCCCGCGGCCGAGGCCCCGGCGGTGAAGGCCGTGGCCCCGCCCACCCCGCGCCCGGCACCGGCGCCGCCGGCGGCCGAGACCCGGCAGCCCGCCGGCCCCGGCCTGTTCGTGCGCCTGTGGCGCGCCCTGTTCGGCAGTGGCGAGGAGAAGAAAAAGCCCGCCCGGAGCAAGAAGACCACCCAGTCCCGCCGCCGCAGCACCGGGTCCGGCCGCGGCAAGGCCCAGCGCGGAAGCAGCCGCGGCAAGGCCCAGCGCAGCGCGCGCGGCGGCCAGCAGCAGGCGGGCGCCCGCAAGGCCGAGCAGCGCGGCGGGCGCAACGGCAACGGCGAGGCCCAGCAGAAGGAAACCCGTGCCGCCCAGGCGGCGGACAGTGCCAAGGCGGCGGCACCGCAGCCGTCCGCCCGGCCCGAGGAAAAGCCGGCAGCGAAAGAGGCCGCTGGCGGCGAGGGCCAGCAGAAAGAGACCCGCAGCCGGCGCGGGCGCCGCGGCGGCCGCCGGCGCCGGGGAGGCGGCAGCCAGGCCCAGGGACAGGCCCAGGCCGATCAGGCGGCGGCGCCAAACCAGGCCCAGGCGGACCCGTCCCGGGAGCGCAACGGCCAGTCCCGGCCCCAGGCCGCTGAACGGCCGGATTCCGGCGGCACGCCCCCGCAACAGGCGGAAAACGGCCGGCCCGCACCGGCCCCGCGGAACGGCGGTGGCGCACCGGCGCCCGCCGGCGGCCCGCCCTCCCCGGCGCCCACATCCGCTCCGGCTGCGGCCCGCCCTGCCCCGGCCCCCGTGAAACCGGCCGCCGAGGCCCGGCCACCGGCAGCGGCGGAGCGCCCGCAGCCGGCGCCCGCGCCGACTCCGGCCGCCACGCCCGCGGAACCCCGGGCCCCGGCCGCGTCCCGCCCGGAACCCGCCACGGAACCCGCGGACAAGCCGGCACCCGCGCCCAAGGCGGCCGACGGCACCTCCGGCACGGGCGGCGACTCCTGATCCGGACCGCGGCCGGCGGCCGCGGTTAAAGTGCGTGTCCCCGGGGACGATATGTCCCCCGGGGCGCCCGCTCGCGGCGCCGGTCCGGCTCACGACAACACGAGAGATCCGCCATGCGCCGCACCTCTTTCTTGCTCAGCCTGCTCCTGTTCACCCTGTGCCTGCCCCAGCCCGCACCGGCGGAAAGCGAGGAACAGGCAGAGGAAGGCGCACCGGCGCCGCTGAACTATCTGCC
>Ga0256830_1000985_pt1 | contig 20844 bp, 13 predicted proteins | sample 128326metaG_FD_190537 | JGI IMG/M metagenome (GOLD analysis project Ga0256830, IMG submission 190537) | Hydrothermal vent microbial communities from Lau Basin, Pacific Ocean - 128-326 | ecosystem: Environmental > Aquatic > Marine > Hydrothermal vents | place: Pacific Ocean: Lau Basin | collected... | reverse complement strand
AACCGAATCTTTTTTTTAAGAACAATCAAAACATGCCACAACCAGAATTTATTAAGCCTGCCTGGATTGCAATAGTAGAAGTTCTCAAACGTATAGAAGACCAGCCATATCACTGGCCTGTCGGGAGGACTACCTTTCAAAAGATTGCCTATGTATTGACAGAACTGGGTTTGCCTACAGGACTGAAATATCAAAAAAGTAGTTTCGGACCATTTGCCCCTGAATTAAAAAGTGTAGTAACCCGACTTTTAAATAATGGCCTTATTCGGGAAGAACGCCTTGGCAGGATGTTTCATGTGAAAGTTGGTCCAACCTTTCAGGATGCCAGAAAGGCTTATGCCGAGGATCTCAAAAAATGGGAAGATATTATTTCAAAGACGGTGGACCTTTTTATGCGAGTTAATACAAAGATGGCTGAAATAATTGCTACAGTCCTTTTCGCATACCGAACGATTAAAGAGGTTAATAACAAAAGACCTTCTGAGAAAGACATACTTGATGAGGTAATGAAATGGAAACTAAAAAGAAGGCCACCTCTTAATGAACAAGATATTGCTATTACTATCAGAAACCTTGCTGCACTTGGATGGCTTAAAGTAACTGCAAGTAAAGAATTGCCATTGCCAGAAGAAGAGGTTATAGATGTCTGATATTGTGTAAATTATGTAACATTAAAAATATACACGGAAGCAATTGACTTCCGAGTAGTTTCCGAGTTGTTTTCCGAGGTCGTGTGGCCTTTTAGAATATTTTGTACTCTATTAAGAAAGATGATTGATGAGGTGATACTCGAAGCAATAGTCACAGGTCCAAAAAATATTTTTGAGAGGTTGTAGAAGAAGAATCATGGGAAAATGTAGAGTACATCTTTTATCTGATTTGCCGGCAGAATCTGATGCTTTTGGCCCCCATGGAAGAATTGCCAGAGCCATTGCTAATCTTATAAGAGAGGAAGAAGGCGGGAAAACCATTGCATTAACTGGCTCATGGGGAAGTGGTAAATCAACAGTAGTTCAGATTTTAAAAAATTTACTTTCAAAAAAGGATAATTCAAAAGATGAGTCTGATGTTGAGGTTTTTATCTATGATGCCTGGTCTCATCAAGGAGACCCGCTACGAAGATCTTTTCTTGAAGAACTGGTCCAGTTTCTAATGAGAAATTTTGGAATTGATAAGAACATATGGGAAAAAGAAATAAAAAAGAGAATTCGGAAGTATGAAGAGGAAACTGAATCTACTTCTACCCCTATTTTAACTTGGCCAGGACGATTTTTAGCCTTCTTAACATTATTTTTACCTTTAGGATATACCTTATTTAGCCAATATAAAACTCAACCAGAATCTAAAGTTTTTGGTTTATCTCTGTGGTGTGTTGGGTTATTTATAGTTTTATGTCCAATTATATTTATTCTTTTAACATGGATATGTTGGAGACCTTGGACACCTTGCAGACCTCTAACTGCCCTATTAAAAAGAATTTTTACTAAAGATTTTTGGTTAAAACATAGACATCCACATGAAGATGAAAGTCTTGTCAGTTTTTTTATCCAAAAAACGCGTATAAAAAATGAATCTAAAACAATACGGACACCTGAACCTACTTCTATAGAGTTTAAAGAGATTTTTGAAAAGAGTTTAAATGAGGCTTTTAATAAAGCAAAGAAGAAACTTTTGATAGTTATAGATAATCTTGATCGCATCCCAACTCAAGAGGCATTATCAGTCTGGTCTACAATGCGAACTTTTTTTGAAACGGGCACGCAAGAAAACCAGAATTGGATATCTAATTTCTGGCTTCTTGTTCCATTTGACCCAGGCGCCTTATATCGTTTATGGCCTGAAACAACTGACAAAGCTGATTTAGCAAATGCCTTTAAAGATAAAACCTTTCAGGTTACATTTCATGTGCCACCTCCTGTGCTTTCTGATTGGAAAGAATTTTTCCAGAAGCAGTTTTCAGAAGCATTTCCCAATCATAGTGAAGAAGACTTTCATAAGATATATAGACTATTCAGTATAAAAGGCATACCAGAAGATCGACCACTCACTCCAAGAGATATTAAATTATTCATAAATAGATTAGTAGCCTTACACCTAAAATGGGATTGTAATATTCCCCTGCCCTTACAGGCATTATATGTTCTTAATCAAGACAAAATAAGTAAATCACCAAATATTATTACAGACAAAGAATTTATTAGAGATAACACTCGTCTGATAGATATCGTTGATGACCGTGAATGGCAAAAATATCTGTCTGCTTTACATTTTAATGTAGAACCCATTAAGGCTATTCAAGTGTTGATAGAGAATGATGTTAGTAAAACATTAAAGGAAGGGAACATTGAAAAGATTAGTAAATATCAAGATATTCCAGGATTTTTAGAAGTTTGTGAAAAGATTATCGAACAGGAGCATGAAGACTGGTCTTTAAAATCACCTGATTATCTTGCAAATGCAGCACTTGTAATTAATAGTATCCAACCTTCTTTAACATACAGTTGGAAGCAAATCTGGAATTGGATTTGTCAAGGTATTTTAATGGTTGGGAAATGGAGGAAATTAGATGAAAATATAGGAAAAGGCATTGTGATCATATTAAAATACTGTCCACCTAATGAATATGAAAAATACATAGAAAAAATCCTTGCGGGAATTACTAATCCTATCCATGAAACAAAAGAAGAACAAGATGAAGAAATTGAAGAAAAAATCAAAAACTGGATCAATGGTGTTCTTGTGATAATAAAACCAATACATGAAAGGGGGTATGGCGAACTGATAAAAAATAAATTTCGTGTTTCAGGAGATGCTGAACTCTATATAAATGTTCTAAGTCTATTATCTAACAAAACCAAAGAAAATGAAGATAAAAAATTGAAGGAATTAATACACTACTTTCAACCTGAATGTAAGCCTCAAGAGGTTATCCAGTATCTGTTAAATATATGCAATGAAGGGAACTTTAATTATACTCATGCTAAAACAATTGAAATAATGACTCAAATAGACTCAGACTGGCCATGGCAAGGGCTGACTAAAACATTAAATAGTAGATTACAAGGGAATAATAATCTGCAGCCTCATGAAATTGGTGCATGTGTAGAATCAATGATTTTATTAGCATTCAAGAATGTAGATCCAGTTGCTCTTGATAGATTAAAAACTCTCGCAACACACGGCCATTTAGCACATCATTTATATAATTCATTTCAGGCTAAGGATTTTAGAAGTGTATCACTATGCATGTTTCCAATATTTGAATTTGTTACAGAAGGCAATCTACAAAATAATATTGGTAATTCATCTGCTGGAATTGGTAACTATAACTCTATTTTCCAAAATCCAAATGGTTATCCTGAGATAATTAATAATTTTGCCGAAAATCTTTTTAATTTCAAAAAAGTAGATATCCTATTTGATAAGATAAGCAATAATGCTGCAAGAGAATTTATCTCAGCCGTGCTTAAACATTTTCTTGAAAATAGAGAAGATTATCATCTCTATATCAAACCCTCCCATATACTTGAAACCTACTCTGAACTAAGCAAAATACTCCAAAAAAAGCTTCTGGAAGAACTCATTGAAAAACTTATTGAGAAAAGTGATTTTATTCAAGTAATTGAAAAACATGGTTTCTCAATTGATTTAGCAGAACTTTATCTCATTGTATATAGGAAGAGTAAAACTCAAAAACCAACATCCTTTGTTGAGTTTTTAACAACAGGACTTCGCAATGTTGACAAAGAGGAATGGTTGCAGGAAATCACAGAAGAAGGAGAATTATTAGACCTATTATTAGAACTCAGTAAAGACGAGTTCTCCATAAATCTAACCATAGATTTCCAGGATGCTCTTATTGAGCATGTTAAAAACTTACTTGATGGAGAAGAGCTGCCCGTAAAATATATTGATAACTGGAATAGTATCCTTGATGCTCTAAAAGACGACTCCAGAGAGACATTTTTACGCACTCTCCGTGACGAGCTTATAAAACATTCTTCAAAAGAAATTTATCCTATTCTTAAACTATATGGTGAGGTTTTACTGGAATCTACAGTATTGGAAGAAAAAGCAGATGAAGTGGTTAGATTATTATTTACAGAAGTCATTAACAAAAAGATTCATGAAGAACTAAGTTGGCTTATTGAAGCTCTTAAAAAGAAACAAGAAATTCTTGAAAAATGTCCGGAGTCCTCTAAAAATGTTTTCATTGAGAGGATTAAAAAGATCTTGGAAGAGATAGATGTAGAAGATGAATTAGCAGAAATCTTTCAAAATATTGCAAGAATTGTTGGACTTAATCCTGAGGAATATATGACCAAAAATGATGCTTCAGAAGAAGATACAGATGAGCACGAAGAATCATCATGAAAAATGTAAAACTCATCAAAGCTGTTTTACCAATATAGGAGATATCGACGAATGAGTAAACTTGAACTTAGTCTTGTTGAAAACGCCTTTGATTTTTTCTTAGAAGCAATCGATCAAATCGACCAAACAAACCCCAAAAAGCTGAAATTCTCAATCCTAAATATGGCTAGTGCTGTAGAACTTATTCTTAAAGCCAAGTTACAGCAAGAGCACTGGGCACTGATTTTTAGAGACCCGTCCAAAGCATCTTGGGATTATTTTGAGAAAGGCAATTTCCGGTCGGCGGATTTCCAGGATGTTCAAGACCGGATAGAAGCAATATGCAAAATTAGGCTGTCAAAACATAAGACAATTCTTAAAAAGCTCAGGGAGATGCGAAATCGGCTCCAGCATTTTGCCTACTCAGGTCAGGTAATGGAGATCACGTCGGTTCTAACAAAAACATGGTCATTCCTTTGGGACTTCATCCATGATCACCTACCCGAAGAAGCGGAGGAACAAGAGGCACGTCTTAATGAAATCCGAGAAAGGATGGCCAGGCATGAAGTGTTCATCAAGCAACGTTTCAACGAAATTAAGGGGCAACTGGATGAGGCAAAAGAGGATGTAGTGCCGGTTATATCGTGTCCATCTTGTTTACAAGATACGTTGATTATCCCTGGAGGAGAGGCTCCTACCTGTTGTTTTTGTAGATATGAACGCGAACCTGTTGAGGTAGCTGACGATTGGGCCACAGTTTTTGTTGGCTATCCGCACACAGATCCAAAAGAACGCATGATTGAACCGGTTTTAAAAGAATGTCCTGAATGTGGTCAGGAAACCATGATTGAATTCGAAGATGATAGTATGATCCCCCCTGACCCTGCATGGGTTTGCTTTTCGTGCGGTGAAAGTGGCCCTCCGATGGTAATATGCCACAATTGCGGAGAGGAATTCCCTTGGGAAGGTGAGGTCTACATTTGTCCAGATTGTAGGGGGGAGGAAGAAACAAATGAATGATATCTGCCCCCGCCTCATAGAGGTTGCTCTACCTATTCGTGAAATTTCAGCTGAGAGCGTTCGCGATAAAGGACTCCCTCAATCGCATATAAGCCGGTTACATAAATGGTGGGCAAGGCGGCCTTTGGCAGCCTCAAGAGCAGTGGTCTTTGCATCTTTGGTGCCAGACCCTGATGATCCAACATGCCCTGAGGATTTCAAAGAAGCAGTGGAACGATTTTTAAAAACTGATGTGCCTTCAAAACTTAGATATTACATGAAAGGAAGAAGAATCATCAGAGACGAAGATCCATATCGGCCTTATAAATGGTTAGATGATACATTAAGGAATCGTCTTTTAATGTTTATTGCTAAGTGGTCGCCAGAAACACTTGCATATGAAAAAGATGAAAGCAGCAAAAAGCCAAAACCAGCAGAACTTCTTGATGACCGTTGTCTTGTTAAATGGGAGACTTCTCACCCCGAAAATCAACAAGGGAGGGTAGTTCTTAAGATTGCACAGGAACTTATACGGATAGCTCATGATGGCCAGACTCCCACAGTGCTTGACCCATTTGCAGGTGGTGGTGCAATCCCACTTGAAGCGGGTCGTCTTGGATGCAAGCCTATTGCAAATGATTACAATCCAGTGGCATATCTGATTCTCAGAGCCACATGTGAGTTTCCACAAAAGTATGGTAAACCTGGTAAGCGTAAGGTTATCGTTGAGGAGTTTGGCAAGAAAAAGGTTGAGGAGATTGAAGTTCCAAATGTCCTTGTCCACGATGTTGAAAAGCGGGCTAAATGGATACTTGAGAGGGCAAAGGATAAGATAGGTTATCTCTATCCACCTGGTAAGGATGGCAGGCCTGTAGTCGCCTATCTCTGGGCAAGAACGGCACCATGCTCAAACCCATCCTGCCGTGGAGAGATACCGCTTTTAAGAAGCCTGCTGATATGCAACAAGAAAGACAAAAAGGTAGCACTAACCATGGAAATTGATAAAAAGCGTAAAGAAGTTAGTTTTGGAATAGCAAAGGGGAAGGATATTAAAGATACTAACGGAACTGTTTTATCTAAAGGTGCAAAATGTCCGTTTTGTGGACAGACTACAGCAACAGAAGATATAAAACAGGCATCTTTTGATGGCTCCCTTGGTGAAAAAATGGTAGCAGTTATTGTGGAAGATAGTAGAGGCAAGGATTACCGTCCAGTAGAAGAAACAGATATTCAGGCATTTAATAAGGCAAAGGATTTATTAGATCCTTACCTTATACCTAACGAGCCAATGCCTGATGCTCCAGATCTTGTTTCAGGGCGTGGATGGAACTTCAAAACCTGGGGAAACCTTTTCAACACTCGTCAACTTGTTGCAATACAAACCTTGATAAAACTTCTCCAAAAAGCCATAGATGAAATGTCAAAAACAATACCGGATAGCAATTATAAGCAGGCATTAGCTCTGTATCTTGGTCTATGGATAGATCGGATAGCCGTTTTTGGAAACAATGTTTCTCGATGGCGACCTGCTAAAGAAGAAATAGAAAATCCTTTTGATGGACAAGCCATAAGAATGATCCTAGATTATCCAGAAATTAATCCTCTGGCAAATAGTTCTGGAACTGCTTCAACACAATTGCACTATATGCTTAAAGTTTTGGAACATGAGACTGCTTATACAGAAGTAAAATATCATGAATCAGATGTGTTGCTTGGTAGTGCCAATTCTCTTCCTTTAAATAATAATTCAGTGGATTATGTTATTACTGATCCGCCATATTATGATGCAATAAATTATGCAGATTTATCAGACTTTTTCTATGTGTGGCTTAAACGAAGTATAGGAATGTGCTTCCCTGAGGTTTTTACTACTCTGCTTACACCTAAAAGTGAAGAAGCAACAAGCTTAAAGCATCGTCACGAAGGTTCAATAGAGAGAGCACGTAACCATTATCGCCGTCTGCTTAAAGAAAGCTTCAGTGAAATGCTTCGTATCGTTAGTTATCCTAAGTTAATAACAGTTATGTTTGCACATCAGTCTACCGAAGCATGGACATCATTGATTACAGCTTTATTTGATGCTGGACTCACACCATTTGCGACATGGCCAATTGCCACTGAAATGCCTAAAACTGCTTTAGCTTTAGGAACCGCATCTCTGGAGTCATCAGTAACAGTAGTATGTCGTCCTCGTTTAACAGGCAGTGCTACCTCATTTAAAGATGTCAAAAAAGAAATTGAAAAGGTTGTTCAGCAGAAGGTCAAAGAATTCTGGAGTTATGGTCTTCGTGGAGCAGACCTTATTGTTGCCTGCTATGGGCCAGCTGTTGGTGTATTCGGCAAATACGAACGGGTTGAAAAGGCTGATGGAACTCCGGTGGAGATACCAGAGCTCCTTGAACTTGCCCGCAAAGCAGCCCGCGATGCCATAGCTGGAGAGTTTCAGGGTGATGGTGTCTCTACTCTTTACTATGTCTGGGCTAATCTTTATGGTATCTCAGAGCAGGCATGGGATGATGCCAGGCTGGTGGTGCAGGTCGGTGGCGAGGATGAAGATCCCTTTGAGGTTGCTCGCAGGCATGGAATATTTGTGGTGGATGGTTCAAAGTGTCGTCTGGCTCTGCTTACAGACAGGGCAAACCGTCGTGGGCTTGGTATAGACCAGAATCCTCCTTTCATTGATGCCCTGCATAGGGCAATGATTTACTGGAAGGAAGAAAATAGATCAGAGCTTGTATCCTATCTGGCAGAACGAGGCCTTCTTGAAGACGGACCATTCTGGAAACTTGCTCAGGCACTATTTGAGGTGTTACCTAAGGATATTGAAGACTGGAAGATCGTTAGCGCCTTGTTAAGTGAAAGAGAGACTCTTAAGGCTGAGGGTAAGAAGACAATAGTACCTGAAGAGCCTTATTTATTGTAAAATTAAAACATGGAAACCAGGGTTAAAATAAATGATTCATTTCTGGATGAATATTTGCAATGTTTAAAGGAGCGGTTTGGCTCGCATCTGGTCAAAGTCATACTTTATGGCTCCAGGGCAAGAGGAGATTATCAAAAGGCTTCTGACTATGATCTGATTATAATACTTGATAAGATTACAAAAGATACCTACGACAAACTGGATGAGATATCAGGAGAATTTCTGTATAAATATGGTGTTATTTTTTCTGCCCTTGTGGTTACTGATGAAGAATACAAAAAGCAGACTTATAATCCACTATTTATGAATATCAGGAAAGAAGGAATAACATTGTGAATGACTTAACAGAGCAGTTAGATAAAATAATTTCCAAGGCTCATCGTTCATTAGAAGCAGCAAGAAGAGACTTTGATTATGAAGATTATGATTTTGCATCTTCAAGGGCATATTATGCTGTGTTTTACGCTATTGAAGGGCTATTACTTACAAAAGACATGTCATTTTCAAAGCACTCTGCAGTTATAAGTGCTTTTAATCAGTACTTTATAAAAGAAGGAATTTTCCCAAAGGATTTCAGTAAATTTCTAACCCGTCTTTTCAGAGAAAGGCAGATAGGCGATTATTCTTTTGAGCCCGGGATTACAAAAGAAGATGCCTACGACGATATTGTAGTAGCAGAACAAATTGTCTATGCTATAGAAGAATATTTGAAAGATAACAATTATCTTACGAGGGAGGAATAAATGTCTCAACTTAAACCCTGGTATGCTGTTGCTACTCCTCATGAAGACATAAGAAAAGGCAGACTTGATGAGTCTGTTTTTGCTGCCAATCTATGGGCAGTGGTCCAGGGCACAGCACCAGAGGTTTATCTTGACCCAGAGGAATTTTTCCGAAAGACCTACATGACAGTAGGTCTCAGAAATATCCTCTTGAGAGTTGCAAGGGCTTTAAACGGTAATGCCGAAAGTGGAGACAGAATTATCGGCCTTCAAACCACTTTTGGTGGTGGCAAAACACATACACTGGTTGCACTCTGGCATATGGCAAAACACGCCTCAAAACTTATGAAAGCGGAAAATGCTTCAGAGTTCCGAGATATTCTTGGCGATTACATTCCATCTAAAAAAATAAATGTTGCAGTTTTTACAAACACTACATGCGATGCAACCCAGGGGCGTAATACCCCCGAAGGTGTTCATACCCGCACTTTATGGGGTGAAATCGCTCTTCAATTAGGTGGTAAAAAACTTTACGAGAAGGTTCGCGCCAATGATGAGACACAGCGAGTGCCACAGGGTATATTTGTGAATGTTCTGCGTGAGGCATCTCCCTGCCTGATTCTACTTGATGAGATCGCAGATTACTGCGTGGGGGCAGCAGCAGTTCCTGTTGGAGATACTACACTTGCAGACCAGACTATATCATTTATTCAACAACTGGAGGAGGCAGTGGCTCAGGTGCCTGGTGCTGCGGTTGTTGCAACACTGCCAGCCAGTCGTCTGGAGGTAGCTCAAAGCGAAAAAGGGCAGGAACTTTTCAGTGCATTGGAGAAACGCTTTCAGCGGTTAGGTGCAGATATAAAGCCAGTTGCAGATGATGAAATCTATGATGTAGTTCGTGCTCGTCTATTTGAGTCTATCACAACACCTGAAGAGCCAGACTATCCATTAAAGGTAGCTAAGGTATATCAGGGTATGTATGCCTCTCATGCTGGAGAAGTGCCAGCAGAGGCATCAAAGAATACATACCGAGAACAGATAGAAAAGGCATATCCTTTTCATCCGCTTGTTATAGATGCATTATATACTCGGTGGGGTAGTCATCCTGATTTTCAGAGGACACGAGGTGTATTAAGGCTTCTTGCAAGCATAGTGGGTGATCTCTGGTCTCGCCGTGAAGGTAACACGCAGACCCAGCACCTGATACAGCCCTGTCATATAAGGTGGTCTATAGATGCATTGCAGGCTGCGCTGACACGACTGTGGGGACCAGCATATCAGGCAGTAGTTGCAGCAGATGTGCTTGGAGAAAAGTCAAATGCAGGCGCTTTTGATGAAGAAAGAGGCGGAGATTATCGACGTGAGATGATTGCACAAGGGCTGGCTTCTGCAATCTTACTGGGTTCTTTTGGTGGAAATGGACATCGCTCTGGCTTTAGTTCAAAAGACCTGAAACTTGCCTGTTCACGCTATGGACTTAACTGGAACTATACTGATGGGGCACTCCTTGAACTGGAAAATCGTTGTTTTTATTTACATTCTACATCAGCAGGTAGCCTTGGTAAGCGTTACTGGTTTGGAACGAAACCAACACTAAACAAACTGATAGTGCAATATCGACAGCAAATTGCAAAAGAAAATTTTGAAGAGGAAATTTTAGAAGCCATCCGCATGCAGATACAAAAGGGGCCATCTGGAGAGGCAACATGGCGAATAATTATTAACCCTGAGGCAGACCTGCCAGAACAGAAAAGTTTAACTCTGCTTGTGCTTCCTCCCTCACTTTCCTGGAGCGAAAACGGTGGGGGAAAGGATGAAATACGCAAACGCATACTGGAGCTAAGCGAGCGTTGTGGGGCTAAAGATCGTATCTATAGAAATACATTACTCTTTCTGGCTGCAAATCCAAGAGGATTAATCAAATTACGCCAGGCTTACAGGGAACGTGCGGCACTGCAGTGGATAAAGTCTGATTACTGGGATCAACTTGATGATGAGCAAAGAGGTGATCTTAAAAAGAGGCTTGAGACTGCAGAGCGAGCAGCTCTTGAAGCACTTGGCCCTGCGTATACGGTGGTGCTTCGTGTTCAAGGCCAGGAGATAGAAACCTGTATTCTTCAGGATGCCAGAACAAACTTCCTGGAACATCTCAACTACATATGGAATACACTTATTGAGGAAGAGGAATGGATACTGCGTCGCATAGGCCCGGTTATGTTACAGAAAACAGGCCTTGTCCCGGAGCAGGGAGGAATCAGGGTAAAGGATGCAATTGATGCCTTCCTGCGTTTTACGGATAAACCAATGATTGCTTCTAAAGAGGCTGTGACTTCAGGGCTTAGGCAGGCGTGCTCAGATGGAATTGTTGGAATTGGCCGTGGGACAAGTCCCACAAACCTTATGGCTCGATACTGCAAAGAACAGGTTTCCATTGATCCCAACGAAGAAGGCCTATGGATAATTCCACCTTTCGAACCAGAAAAGGAAAAGGAGTCTTCATCAGTAAGCAGTGGAGCTACAAATAGCGATACAGCGATTACTGAAACACCTGATGATAAAAGTACAACTACTGAACCTATACAGGCAATCCGTACTATAAAGCGATTCAAAGTTAAGGGTGCTGTTCCTGTTGAAAATTACAGTGAACTTTTCCGTTGTTTTGTCGGCCCAGCAGCACGAATGAACCTTAAAAAACTCCGCCTCGGTATAGAGTTTGAGATGGAAGTGGGTGAAGGCAATAAACTTGACCCTAATAATCCAACACTCAAAGCCATGAAAGAAGCCGCACAACAGTTGGGGTTGATTTTTGAGGTGGAGGAATGAAATGAGTGGTTCGTTTTTTTCTCAGTCAACCTTGTTACAGTATCCAAACAGCTTCACATATTGCCGAATGGTCTTGACCAAGACCTGATTATGTTCCGCATGATTACTCAAACCAGTGACGAAGAGAGGTGGATCATGATAATGGAAAAGTTTTTGACTATGATAGATACGTTTTCATTTAGTAGCATTCCTGATTCAGCTCGAACAGCCATATTTAGAAACAAGACATGGACACTCACCAAAACCAGTTAAAAGATGGTGCGCTGGTGAAATGGATTCAACGACTCATTCAAGATCTAGAGATGTTTTTTTCATCTCGTATTAGCCTTTGTATCAGGCATGCTAAGAAAGCAATTCTGCACGGCGCTGCTTTACTATGCTCTCGCATCTATTGGGTAAAGTATCGAATCATAGCTTTGAAAGCTCGTCATGGTGGTATCATTGGATCGCTTGTCTTATTTCTTCTAATCGGAACCAACGTTTATTGGGCTCCAACAATCCAGAGCACACTGGAACCATATTTTTCGACTGGTGAGAGGCTGGCAAAGCTTCGGTTACTGCTCCTGACTTTGGGAGGCGCATTGATTGGCGCTGCTGCCATAGCCTTTTCGCTTATAATGTTCGCTATGCAAGTCAATATTGAACGCATGCCCCATGGGCTGTTCAGGAAACTCAGTTCGGATAAGAAATTGCTTGGTTCCTTTATGTGCACATTTCTCTTAGCGATTGCAGTTGCCGCTTTGTCTCTTATTCCCACTAAGTCATGGCCATGGCTTGCAATTGCTGTAATGGGTGCTGGATGGGGGACCACCCTAATTCTGATTATTTTTCTTTACGCCTATCGGCGTGCTCTCTTTCTAATTAATCCATTGCGGCAACTTGATATTTTGCTTGACAATACTTGCAGGGAAATGCGGAGTTGGGACCGTCGAGCACGTCGTGCGGTGACCCTCTTGAAGACTCTTGAGAAAACAACATCTAAACAAGCTTCTTCCATTGATAATATGCACGACCTTCCCCGTGTAACATTCTTCCAATTTAATCCTCGTTGGACGGATAGTTCGCGACAGGCGATACTGCATGCAATATCATTCGCACGACGGTTTGCTGAGCAAGGAGATCACGAAGTTTCCGCTGCTGCACTGAATGTGATAGTTGGAATCAATGCGGCCTATATAGACACCAAAGGGAAAACATTTTTTTCGACTCATCCGTTTTTTGATAACCCGCTTGTCACCGATGCATTCATTAATGAAACCTTAGAGCACCTGCGGCAGAACATACGCATTGGCCTATCCCGAGGTGACGAACAACTGATAGAGCAAACCTTTAAAACGTTTGCGCAGCTTGTTCTCGTATACTTAAAAATCGACTACGTAGACAAACATGCTTCCAAAACTCACGCGCAACTTGCCACACAGTATCTCTCTGACGCAGTGCTGTCTGTTCTACCTTACAACATGCCGGATGTACTCATGGAAGGACTTCGGCTCATGGGTAACTCGGCCCAGAGTTTCCTTGCCTATGCGAATGTGAATGACGTAATTACAATCACAGAGAAAATCGCATCAGTTGCATGTGCTGGAATCGTGAACGAGAACTATCGTCCTGTCACGTTGATAGGTATTGAGCAACTTGCAAGACTGACATTCACTCTCATCCAAGTTAAGTCAAATGACATTAAATTCGCAGCAAATAGTATAAAGAAAAACATTTCTACTGTCGCGAAGCTCTTCCTTAACGTTCCAGATGGACCGTTGTCAAACATCCATAGTACCTACTTAGCGCCATACTATTCATGTAGTAGTACACAGAGCCTACAAGTCTGGCTGACTGACCTGGTCAATGTGCTTGTTGAAGCCAAAGAAGATAATGAACAGGCGCAGGTGATTATCAGAAATATAGAGAAATGGGCAGGTGGCTTATATCAGCCAGAGAAAGAGCTTTTTCTATTAGCCATAGAGAAGAAATCGCATTTTACGTTCGACATAATTCATTGGATTGCGCATATAACCAAGCTACTTTTGGTAGTTTCAAATGCACCCGCATGCGACGACTACACCCGTAACAAGCTTAGAAAACACGCACTTTGGCTCGTTTCAGTGTTGTCTTGGGTCCCCGATGATCAAGAAACGGTAGCCTTTGTTGAAACCTTCCAGATGACAGAAACTTTGTTCGAAGTCGCGATGGATGCATACCAGCGTAATTGCATTGAGATTTCGAAGCAGGTTCATGATCTTCTCTTATCGTGGGCGTTCAAAGCAGGTAAGTATCAAATAGGGTGGGCAATTCTGGAACGTTCGATGTACGGCTTGGCCACACTCGTTCTTGCCAAGAATGACGATAAAGAATGCGAAAGACTAAAGGGGGCAATTTTAGACCGTCTAGAAAAGGAAGGGGCACCGAATCAGGAAATCCGAGACCGTACGGCTAGAGATATACGACAACGAGCGGCAACGCTCTATCGAGAAGGTCACTGGTCTTCACGCATCGAAAATGCTATGATCCAAGTCAATCACGAGAAACTACGTTCGCTTTTGGAAGATATCGCTAATCTTTTATCCCCTAAAATGGAGTAATCGACCAAAAAATATTCAAATCTTATGAGTAAGTAGTTCAGCGAGATCGTGAAGCTCTACGCTTTGCCTCGGATTACTTAGGTACCCATTTGTAATGCTTTTAGTGTTTACCACAGATAAAACCAACCACTGATTATCAATCAAATGCCTTTTTCAAGAGAAAGGCAATTCATATTTGTACTGAATCTTAAATTGTTAGTAACCTTCCGAAATCTCCATATCCTCTAACTTTTCTACAAATGCAATGCTCTTTTATATCAGTTTTACCTCTACTTATTGTTCCTTCCATAATATAGTACTTAAGGCAGGATATGTCTCCAGCAGGACCCATGAAATCTGTAGTTAGCTGCAGAAATGCGGTAACTGCATGGCTTGCTACGGTCGTTGTCAATGAAATAACTGATGGGGCATCTGTATCTATGTTTTGGACATATCCTTCACGTAATAAACTTTCTCTTTCCTGTTTAGGTAAGGCCTCAGCTCCAATTCGGCCAGCATTAAGAAATTCATAACACCACAAGCAAGGCTTATCTGGCATTAATATATGTACAGAGCCAGAAGCACCACGAATTTTGTCTTCCTTTGCATCAATTTGCACTCCCATATTAATTAATGGAATGAAATACTGATAAGAGAGTTGGTTTAAAACTGATCTTCCCCAATGTTCATCAGTACAAGAAAATATAATATCCCGATCGAGAAGGGCTTTAACAACATGTTCCTTTACAACAGAATCCTGAATTGCTAAGATGCGAATGTCAGGATTTATTTTTTTGAGATGATTTGTTATGACTTCCACTTTGGGTATCTTCTTTTTCCACCAGCGAGTAATTCGATACCAGTGAGGATATGCATCTTCATAAGTGCTCCCATAAATCCGTGAAATATTTGATGGTTCAAGAACGTCAGGATCGATTAGTATAATATTGCTAACTCCAATTCTAACTAATTGTTCTGCTACAGAAGATCCTGTCCCTCCAACACCGACAATACCAACCTTTGTATTTGCAATAATGCTTTGTCCTTTTTTCCCAAAAGCTAATATCTGTCTATCGTAAATTTTATAGTCGGACTCACAGTTAAAAGTGTCGCAATTAAGATATATTGTTTGTATATAGCGTCCTAAGATTTTTAAAGAGGAAACAGGTTTTACTTCTCCAGAAGGTTTCCAGATTCGGGCTCTTACTTTTTCTGGTGACATCAATAAAGAGCCAACTGGAACATCGGGTATGTTTTCCCATATGGCCTTTGCTAATCTTCTTTCACCTTCGTTATCTGAATGGGAGTATGGACTGTTTGTTGAATGGCTGTGACATAGAATTACTCCAAGTCTATTCTGCTCACAGAGAGAGATTAAACCATTAATTGCTTTTGGAGATAGATCAAGATGGTAATTCTCCCGAATACGGTACTCAGACCTTGGAATTTCAACAACTCGCCTGACAATAAGTTCCTCAGAGTTGCCTGCGATTTTCCTTCCAGTTAATAGAAATGCAGCTCCCTCTTTTGGCAGATCGGCTAAAACAGATGACCTACATTGTTCGTAATCTTTCTCTGAAATTCGGATTACATATTCTTTTTTCATTTTAATTGCATAAGCCTCCTGTTAATGAATTCAAGAAATGTAAAGAGATTATCAACTCCTGGATTCCATTTCTGAGGGTGCCATGAAAAGCGCAACCACTGTTTGCCGAGTATATTTTCTACTGTTGTAGATGCCTGTCCATTTGATTCTTGAAGACGAAGATCTGGATCAGTCCAGAACATATCCAGTTTACCATTTGGATATGACATAGGAATTTTAAGGAGTAAATCTGTAGTTGTCTTGTTGTATCCTGGAGGTAATGGATACTTTTTTATTATCAGCAGAATTAATCCTCCGCTCTCATGGACTTCCACATCATATCCTTGAGTTTGTAATTGCTCGATTTCTTGAGCAAGGTGCTGTGGCACTGAAGCCACAGCACCGAAGGTTCCTGGAGGAACAACCCTGAATCTATCCCCACTCTTCACTTCGATGGTGCCTTTTATTTGGACATCGTCTATAGGGAGTTGACCTTCGGGATCAGGGGCCTTGACAACTTTCCATACTTCATAATCCTCACCTGCATTAGCAAGCTTTCTTATTTCATCAGCAGAAATGGTGTTTGTGGTGATATGGTGGGGAACTTGATTAATTAGAATGGTAATCTTTTTTTCGCAGTCTTTCTTTTTCATTTTAAACCTCCTTTATATTTCTTTTATAATATATGCCATTATAATATCGATAATTTGCCATGCAAAAAAGGGTTTCTTTATGGCATATAATATTAAGGGGGGTTGATGGCAGATAATGTTGATGATAGAACCTTAAGACATTTACAAGAAGCAGATTGGGACGATCTCATTCCGCGCCTTACACAATATGCCATTTATAAACTTTCCTATTTGAGATTTCACAACAATTCTCCTTTAAGTGGTATATCAAAGGAAGAAATCGCTCAAGAAATCGTAATGAAATCAATTTTCCAAGTAGTTAATGGCACACGAAAGTGGGATTTAGAAAAGAATGAGGATCTGCTTAATTTTTTGAAATCAGTTGTAAAAAGTAATATAAGTCATTTGTTTAGTAGTAAAGAATATAAACAAACCAAACGTCTTTGTAAAAGTTCTGTTGATGGTTATAATCAGCATAATGAAACGAAAGAGTTTATCGAACGCTCTGAAGAAGTTAATGATAGTATCTTTCGAGATTCTCCATCTACTCCAGAAGAAATCATGATAGAGAAAGAAACATGTGATCGCTTACTTGAGATTGTTAAAGGAGATGATGAGCTTGAAACCGTTATTCTTTGTATATTAGAGGGATATACAAAGCCAAAGGATATAGCTGAACAAATGGGCGTTGAACCTAAAGTTGTATACAATTTAAAGAAAAGACTTCGTAGAATATACAAAGACATTTTAAAAGAAAAAGTGAGGTGGTGTCATGAGTTCTAACAATCAAAAGCCATTTGCAGATGACCGGAATTTTATTGACCTTTTTACAGATTTCTTAGGTAATACCGAAGGTGAATCAAAGGAAGATATTAAGGTTGAACTTAAAAAACAGGGAATTGATGTTGAATATATAATTAATAACGTTAAAAAATTGATTAACACAAAAATTGATGAAAGAAAAAGGCAATGGATGATTGACGCTAAAAAAATCCGAAACAAAATGCGAGAACAAATAGAGTCTTTTAAAGAAGATATCCCTGAAGATATCAGCACTATCAAAGAAAAAATAAAACAGTTAATGACCCATAGTGAATATAGTGATCAAGCACTCGCATTTTTCCGTAACTATAATGAAATGACAGATACGGAGTTGAAACAGCTTTACAAGGATTTTCTAAAGCTTTTATCATTACAAAAAAATAATTTTAGTGGCAATGAGAAACCCTGATAAGTTGTTCGCGGTACTTAGAGCTAAAGAAATAATTAAAAAGCTTCATATAGAGGAGCCTAAACATATTATTATTGAAGATATAGCTGCCGTGCGAGGAGTATTTATAAAAGAGGAGCCAATGTCAGGAGCCGATGGAAGATTAGCAACTTTAGGCGATCATGGCATTATAACTATCAGAGAAAATATAGATATCGCCGCGAAAAAAAGATTTGTGATAGCACACGAGCTTGGCCATTTTGAACTTCATAGAGGAGAAATTTTTAACATACGTTGCACTGATAAAGACTTCTTTAGCTGGTATAAAGGCAATCCACTTGAAATTGAAGCTAATTATTTTGCCGCTGAATTATTAATGCCAGAAGATATCTTCAAAAGAAGAGTATTAGGAAAAGAAGTAAGCAAAGAGCTAATAGAATCGTTGGCTTATGAATTCAATACTTCACTTACTGCAACTTCAATAAGATTTGTAACACTAAGACCTGAGTATGCTCTTGTTTGTTCAGAATCCTCATGGATAAAGTGGTTTGTTGTAGATTATGATCATTTTCCTTATTACATAAATACATCGGGTAAAGTTCATAATGAATCACTTGCCTATGATTATTATCATGGATTAGATCTTCCAAAACACCTTTTTCCCGTTCAAACGTATGCATGGCTTGAAAACAGATATCCAATAAAAGCAACCCTAAAGGAATTAGCTATTCCCATAGGAAGAAAATATAATCAGGTTTTGAGTTTTTTATTAGTTGAAGAAACCTAGGATTGACGATTTTTGCCGTGTAGAGTGGTTCTGTTTCACTAACTGCATAGAAATTGTGGCTATTTCAAAAATATGTAATGATTTATTATGTAAATTTTCGTAGGTTAGAAACTATGGTAACTTCGAATCGGCCAAATAGTTTATTGCGGAACCGGATGGAGTCACGGAGAAATGTGCGAAAGATTCTTGACACTACCAAGTAAATAATTTAAATAGTTTAATTAAATAATTTTAATAAACTGTTAAAATCCAGCGATATGAGATTAAATTTTTTGGGACAGTAAAAAATATTTGGCATGTGTGAGGATCTGGATAGAATATGAGAAATAAGCAAAAGGGCGGGTTCCCCCGCCCTTTTGCTTAGCCGAACGGCCAGGCTTTGTAGCCGTAATCTTTGGCGTACATTACCTTGCCAGTTCGCCAGTGACGATACCAAGTACGAAACCTGATATCCCTAACAGGTGGCTTTCTGACTCTTGCCAAGGGTTACACCTCCTTTATAGTAGCACCCTTGACAAAAGATGTGTTATGTGGTAAGATTCTTTAACTGACATTCACATCTTTTGCTGCCCCGGTGCTACCGGTTTTTGGGGCATTGCTACAAACCTCAGTGACTTGGCGGAGTCACTGAGGTTTTTTATTAAAAGACTTATACAACATCCATGTATTACATTAAAGTAAAGCACAATATGTTGTATTTGTCAAGTCAAAAGATCCAAGTTGGTATAAGTGGTTAATTTTTTTAAGCATTTTTGGTGTATTGATGGTGAAATAAAAGATAAAAAAGGCAATTATCCCCTTAGAGGGACTTCCTGTATACTGGATAGATACGAATCCAGATACAGGAGGTCTCTATGGGACTTTACGATTACAGAGAATATATTGCTAACGAAGAAGCTTGTAGAGAGCTTCTTCGAGAAATTCGATGGCCAGATGGAGTTGAATGTCCTCGTTGCAGTGAAAAGAATATCTGGCAGCTTGGAGTTAATGACAACTTCAAATACAAATGTTCTAAATGCAAATACAAGTTTACGGAGACTACTGGTACTATATTTGAGAAGACCAGAACACCTATTTCTAAATGGATTCTGGCAATAGGACTTTTCAAAGTGGGAATATCTGCCAATCAATTGAAGAATGAAATAAAAGTAACCTATAAGGTAGCCTGGCAGATGCTTAACAAAATAAGGACGGCTATAAAAGAGGACCCTGTCACTAACAAACTGTATGGGCGTGTAGAGGTTGACGAAACTTATTATGGAGGCAGGAGAAAAGGTAAAAGAGGCAGAGGAGCCTCTGGCAAGCAGCCTGTTGTCGGAATAATCCAGAGGAATGGGGCTGTACGAACTATAGCCATTCCTAATGTTAAAAGTAGTACACTTCAGAGAATTATCAGAGAAAATGTTAAGAAAGGTAGTATTATCTACACGGATAACTGGCGAGGCTATCGTGGCCTTGATAAAGAGGGGTTTAACCATAAGATAATCAACCATAATAACGAATTTGTCTCTGATGAAGGAGACCACATCAACAACATGGAGTGTTATTGGAGACTTTCTAAACATAAGCTTTATGCGAGACATCATAATATTTCTAAAGAATATTTGCCCCTTTATCTTGCTGAGTCTGATTTTAAATTTAATCACCGTTTTCATAATGATTTTATCAGGTTAATATTATCAAAATTGATCCAGGTACCCTTAAGGGGATAATTGCCTTTATTTTTAATCTTAACAAAGAAATAGATAAATGTGCTGAAAGTAGAGCATACTTGGCAAGATGTGTAATGGTAGGTGCACTTCTTGAGGCAGTTTTATTGTCAATAATTGATATCACTAATGTCCGGTAAAAATTATTAAGAGAAGGCTTGAAACCTCCTTTAAAGGTGATACAGAATATCACCAAAGCCAACAAACACAAGGAGGTTCAAGCCATGGCACATTATAACACAATCTACAATCAACTGTTACATCTCATACCGAGACATAAATTTGAGGCATTGGTTAGAAGGTACGAGGGAGACTATTATACAAAGTATTTTACCTGCTGGCAGCAGTTTCTCGTACTTCTTTATGCACAGATAACAGGCAAAGACTCTCTCAGAGACATAGAGACCTCTCTTAAAGCTCACAGCAACAGGTGGTATCATATAGGGCTTAAAGACATAAAACGATCAACCCTTTCTGATGCAAACAATCACAGAGACTATCGTATATATGAAGAACTGTTTTACAGTCTTCTTTCGAGATGCA
>Ga0256830_1000984_pt1 | contig 20905 bp, 17 predicted proteins | sample 128326metaG_FD_190537 | JGI IMG/M metagenome (GOLD analysis project Ga0256830, IMG submission 190537) | Hydrothermal vent microbial communities from Lau Basin, Pacific Ocean - 128-326 | ecosystem: Environmental > Aquatic > Marine > Hydrothermal vents | place: Pacific Ocean: Lau Basin | collected... | reverse complement strand
CGCTGATTTTTCCTCCACCAGTTTGATTTCCGAAGAGTCTCCCCCACAATACACAACTGCATTCACATCCATGTGGGACGCGAAATGTTCCAGTAATTCCTTGCGAAATCCGGTGATTATGTTGATTACTCCGGGAGGCACATCCGACGTTTGCAATACTTCCGCCCAGGTGAGTGCGCACAGCGGTTTCGTGTTCGAAGCGAGGATCACGGCTGTATTCCCGCCCACGATCACGGGAGCGACCACCGAAACCAACCCTAACAGGGAAGAAGCTTCCGGGGCCACAATCGCGACCACGCCGGTTGCTTCCGGCACCGAAAAATTAAAATAGGGTTGGGCCACCGGGTTTACGCAACTGAATACCTGCTGATACTTATCGGCCCAACCGGCGTAATAAATCAACCGGTCAACGGCTGAATCAACTTCCTTCTCCGCCGTCTGCTCCGTCGCTCCCTGCAATTGCAATTCACCGACAAACTGACTGCGCCGGCCTTCCAGCATTTCGGCGATGCGATAAAGAATCTGCCCGCGGTTGTACGCGGTCCGTCCGGCCCACGGCCCACAAGCCTTCCGGGCCGCCACCACGGCCGCGCGGAAATCCTTTCGCGAACCGCGACAAACATCCACCACCGGCGAACCCCCGGCCGGCCGCCATTCATAATACCGACCCGATTCCGTTCGGGGAAATTTTCCGTTAATATATAATTTGTACGTTTTACGAATATCCAACCGTTTATTCATACCAACTCCACGTAAGGCAGCAATCCCTGAAGACCTCCTTCACGACCCATACCGCTCTCCTTGTAACCGCCAAAGGGGGAGGTGGGATCAAATTTATTGTACGTGTTGGCCCAGATAACACCGGCCCGAATCTGCCTGGTGACCTTGAATATCTTCGCTCCCTTGTCGGTCCAGACACCGCCGGAGAGACCGTAGGGCGTATTGTTGGCCTTGGCAATTACTTCATCCACCGTACGGAACGTCTGAATCGGCAACACCGGGCCGAATATTTCCTCCTGCACGATTCTGTGGGACTGAGAAACATCGGTGAACAGGGTGGGGGCATACCAGTATCCCTTTTCGGGTAATTTGCAAGGCGGTTGAAAAATCTTGCCTCCCTCTTCTTTGCCGATGCGAACATAGGATTCGATCTTTTCCAACTGCATCCGGGAATTAATCGCCCCGATATCGGTGTTTTTATCCAGGGGGTCACCGACAATCAGGGTCGCAAGACGATCCTGAAGTTTACGTAGGATTTCCGGCGCTATACTTTCCTGGACATACAGACGCGACCCGGCGCAACAGACATGTCCCTGGTTGAAAAAGATCCCGTTGATGATTCCTTCCACGGCCTGGTCGATGGCCGCATCCTCAAATATTATATTCGCCGCTTTTCCCCCCAACTCCAGGGTATACCGTTTTCCGGTACCGGCCAGGGCCCTCCGGATATATTTTCCCACTTCGGTGGAACCGGTAAAAGCAATCTTATCCACATCCGGATGGTTTACGATCATCTGTCCCGTTTTCCCGCCCCCGGTTACAATGTTCACCACCCCCGGCGGCAGATCCGCGGCCCGGAACAGTTCGGCCAGTTTCATTGCCGTGAGGGGGGTCGTCTCAGCCGTTTTCAGCACTACCGTGTTGCCCGTTGCCAGGGCCGGCGCGATTTTCCACGCCGCCATGAGCAGCGGAAAATTCCAGGGGATAATTTGACCGGCCACTCCCAGAGGGCGTGTTTTCCGTCCGGGAAAAGCATAATCCAGTTTATCCGCCCAACCGGCATAGTAGAAAAAGTGGGCCGCCGCCAGCGGAATGTCGATATCCCGGGATTCACGAATCGGTTTCCCTCCATCCAGGGATTCGATCACGGCGAATTCCCGGGCCCGTTCCTGCAACAGGCGGGCAATGCGGTAAATATACTTGCCCCGTTCCGCCGCCGCCATGGGTGACCAGACTTTCCCGAAAGCCGAACGGGCCGCCGTCACGGCCCTGTCAATGTCCTCACCGGTTGCCTCGGGAACCTCCGCCAATTTTTCTTCGGTGGCCGGATTAATGGTGGCAAAATAATTTCCTTTCACAGGGGGAACAAATTCACCGTCAATAAACAATTCATAGCGTCGTTTTAAACGAATGTGATCGGTGCTTTCCGGAGCCGGGGCATAGGTCCAATCGGTATTATAATCGATATGCGGATTGTCCCCTTTCCTGTGCTTCTTATCTACGGTCATGGTTATCCTCCTCAATCGATGGAAAAATAATCCCCGGACTGGTACACACCGGTGGCTTGTTTGACAATTTGCATTAAGACATCATTGGCCAGCGAACTGGCTCCAAACCGAAACCGGTCGGGGGTCAGCCAGGCCTGTCCCAGGGTTTCCCGCACCATCACCAGGTATTGGATTGCCTGTTTCGCGGTTTTTATGCCACCGGCCGGCTTCATGCCCACTTTTTTCCCGGTGCGAAAATAAAAATCGCGAATCGCCTCCAACATTACCAGAACAACCGGTGGAGTGGCGGCAGGACTAACCTTTCCGGTAGAAGTCTTGATAAAATCGGCCCCGGCGGCCATGGCCAGATCGCCGGCGCGACGCACGTTATCCAGGGTTACCAATTCACCGGTTTCAAGAATCACCTTCAAATGGGCCGGGCCACAGGCCGACTTTACCGCCGCGATCTCATCGTAAACATACGCATAATCCCCCTGCAAAAAACGACCCCGGGAAAGAACCATATCCACTTCATCGGCGCCGTCTTCCACCACGCCTTTCACTTCCGCCAACTTGAGCTTAAGAGCGGTCATGCCGCCGGGAAAAGCCGTGGCGACCGACGCCACCTTAATGCCGGTCCCCTCCAACGCTTGCCTGGCTGTGGAGACCATCGACGGGTAAACGCAAACCGCGGCTACCGTCGGCAAGCCGGGAAAAACATCGTGCAAATGGGCCGCCTTGTAACAAAGTTGCTTCACCTTGCCGGGCGTATCCTTTCCCGCCAGCGTCGTCAGGTCCAGCATGTTCAACGTCATGGTAAGGGCCTTGACCTTGGCCTCTTTTTTGACGCTGCGCTTGAACAAACGCGCCACCCGTTCGTTGACGCCGATCTCATCGATTGGGGGCGCCCCTTCCACAATTGCGGCCGGGGAATTCACTGAAATACACCTTTGACTTTCTGAACCAGCCGACGCGCCTGTTGAGCGGTGGGCGCTTCGGCGTAAATACGCAGGATCGGTTCCGTGTTCGATTTTCGCAGGTGAATCCAGCGATCGTTCCAGGTGAATTTGAGACCGTCCTCGGTATTAATCACGGCATCAGCAAAGAGCCGGCGTACTTGTTCCAACGATTCTTCCACCCGGATTCCTTTCAACGCCACGCGATCCTTTACGATTTCAAATTGCGGTAACCGGGCATGGATCGCGCTCAGCGATTTTTTCGACAACGCCATCCGGTTCAATACCAGGGCCCCGCCTACCAGGGAATCACGTCCCAGATGCGCTTCCCTTAATATGACACCGCCGTTGCCTTCGCCCCCCAGGTTTGCGCCCAGGTCCAGCATCTTCCGAACAACGTTTATTTCACCCACAGCCGACCGTACAACGGTACATCCGTAGCCTTCGGCCAATTTGTCCAGCACCATGGAACTGGACAGGTTGGTCACAAACGTCTCCTGCCGACGGGTGGTAAGCAAGTACCCTTCCACAGCCAGGACCAGCGTGTATTCCTCTCCCAGAGGCTTCCCTTTTTCCGAAACTATCGCCAACCGGTCGGCGTCCGGATCCACCGCAAACCCCACGTCCACGGAACCGGTTTTCACGGTTTCACAGAGTGTCGCCAGGTTTTCGGGCAGAGGTTCGGCGCCGCGGACAAAGTCGCCTGTCAATTCGCAATTTACTTTTACGACTTCGCATCCCAGAGCATCCAGCAACATCGGCAGGGCTTCCGCCCCGGCCCCGTTCACGGCATCAATCACCACCCGGAACCGGCGTTTCCTGATGGTTTGCAGATCAATGCACTTCAGGTTAACAATATGGTTTACGTGTTTTCGCAGGGCGTCGTTTTCCGGGATATACGCCCCCGGTTCGGTGGCCTTTTCAAGCGTTTCTCCGCTATCTACCAGGGCAAATAATTGTTCACATTCCCCGGGATGGAAAAAAGTCCCGTCGCCACGGACGAATTTCAGACCGTTCCATTCGATCGGGTTGTGGCTGGCGGTAGTAATTATTCCACCTGCCGCTTCGGTCTTTTCAACCACGAACTGTACCGTCGGAGTCGGCACAATCCCGCAGTCAACGACATCGCGACCCAACGCGATCAGGGTTTCGGCGAGCGCCCGGTTAAGCGCTTCGCCGGAAGGGCGGGTATCGCGTCCCAGAATAACGGCGCCTTGTGGCAGGAACTGATGAACCGCCTGCGCGTACCGGCAGACAACTGCCGGCGTCAGATGTGTTGCCGTTAAACCGCGAACTCCGGAAATACTGCGTATAAGCATGGTAAAAAATAAAAAAGGCCCGAGGAAAACCCCGAACCTTTTTCGACGAACATAATGGTAGGTTAGTGTGAAGCCAAACGGGCTAAACGCCGGCGCGTTTTTTTCAACGCCGTACGTTTTTCATCGCTGGGCTTTACGTAGAAGGACTTACGCTTAATCTCGCGCAAGACTCCGGCCCGTTCCCATTTTTTCTTGAAACGACGCAAAGCCCGCTCGAGCATTTCACCTTCCCGTACATTTACCTCAACCACGTGTCATCACCTCCTTACGAGTGATTATCCTAAATAGGTTCTTAACGTTTTACTCCGTGAACGGTGTCGCAGACGGCGAATAGCCTTTTCCTTTATCTGCCGTACCCGTTCACGAGTCAGACTAAATTCCTCACCGATTTCATTCAGTGTGAGGGCGTAATCGCGATCAATACCAAAATACATTTTGATTACCAGTCGTTCCCGTTCTTTCAATGTATTCAGAGCCTGACGAATTTCATCTTTTAGAGATTCGTTCATCAGGGGAGCGTCCGGCGCGATCTGATTTTCATCCACGATCACATCGATCAGGGAATTCTTTTCACCATCCCGAAAGGGCGCATTCAGAGAATGGTGCCGCCGGGAGATACGCATTGCGTCGATCACTTCGTCGGGTGTTATTTCCAACTGGCGACTAATCTCATCTTCCCTTGGAGACCGTTCGATCTCCGCCTCAAGCTTTTCGGCCGTTTTGGTAATCTTGCTGATTGTTCCTACACGATTTAACGGTAAACGAACAATACGCGAATGCTCCGCCAAAGCTTGCAATATAGACTGGCGAATCCACCATACGGCATAGGAAATAAATTTGAATCCACGCGTTTCATCAAACCGCCCCGCCGCTTTTATGAGCCCCAGATTGCCTTCATTTATCAAATCAGTGAGCGGCAATCCCTGTCCCTGATAGTCCTTTGCAACCGATACAACAAAACGCAGGTTGGCTTCGGTTAGTTCCTTCAGCGCTGCGCGATCACCCATTTTTATCCGCTGGGCGCATTCCACTTCCTTCTCCGGGGGCAAGGGCTCAAAGCGCCCGATCTCTTCGAGATAGCAGCTTAAGCTACGATTGGATTCATTAACTGATCTTCCGGTTTTAGCCATAACCCTTTTACTGAAACTCAATTCAGGTAAAGTGTTTTAATTTACACATTCCAGGGAGACATCTCAAGGTTCGCTTACATTTTTCCCGGAATTTTCAATAACGTTATAAAATCTTCCACCGACAATGTTTCCGGACGTCGGGAAAGATCGATTTTTTCTTCAATATTTTCCGGTAGTTGAAAGCCTCTCAGAGAATTGCGAAGCATTTTCCGTCGCTGGGAAAACGCAGCCCCCACCAAGCGCTCAAAACGGTCGAAATATTCATCCTCCACCAACGGTTGTGTCCTTGGTTTTAAGCGGATGAAAGCCGATTCGACCTTGGGACGGGGAACAAATACTTCCGGGGGTATGGTAAAGCAAATCGACACTTCCAAAAAAGCGCTTACCATAACAGTGATTCGGCCGTAAACCTTAGTCCCCACCCCGGCCACCAACCGCTCAGCCACTTCTTTTTGAACCATCAGATAGGCGTCGGTCCATAAGCGGCGTTGTTGGATTAACCAAAACAATATCGGGGATGTGATATTATAGGGGATATTGCCCACGACCCGGACCGGTAAATCCACCGGCAGGGAATCCAGTTCCAGCAAAAGCACGTCCCCGTGAATAAAATGGCACTCCCGCAACAGTTCCCGGCGTTTCAGATGCTCAATCAACCGGGGATCAATTTCTATCGCCGCCATTTGCGAAACATGGGGAAGCAACCGTTCGGTGAGCACCCCCTCACCGGGCCCGATTTCCAGAACCCGGTCGCCCGGCCGAGGGCGGATGGTCCGGATAATCCGGCGCAGAAGGTTGGGATCTACCAGAAAATTCTGTCCCCATTTCTTTTTCAGAAAATGGTGTATCATGTCAGGTGACCGGCAAGGCAAAAAGGGTTTCGGTATTGCGATTCGTTGACTCGGCGACCTCTTCGAAGGGCCGGCCCCGGATTTCCGCCAGCGCCTCGGCGACCCGCCGGGCCCGCGCCGGTTCATTTCGTTTCCCGCGAAAAGGAGCCGGACTTAAAAACGGGGCATCGGTTTCTATTAAGATACTCTCCAACGGCAATGCTCTGGCCACTTCCGACAAACTACTGTTTTTAAACGTCAGATTCCCCGCAAATGAAATATAAAACCCCAGATCGATAAAAGCCTGAGCCGTGTTCAGATCACTGGAAAAACAATGAGCGACCCCTCGCCCGGCGTTACTTTCCTTCAGGACAGATATTACATCCCTGTCGGCATTCCGATTGTGAAAAATGATCGGCTTGTTTAATGACCGGGCCAATTCTATCTGTGCCTGAAAGATTTTTTTCTGAACCGCCGGATCCGATCGATTCCGATAATAGTCCAGACCTATTTCCCCCACGGCAACCATTTTCGGATGCCGCAGCAATTCCTCCAGGCGGTGAAGGTAATTATCGGGAACATCCCCGGCTTCATGGGGGTGAATGCCCGCCGCCGCAAAGACGCCGGAGTACGATTCGGATAATTCCAGGCAGGAAAGGGATGTTGCCAGGTCAATCCCGACGCAGATTAACCGCGTTACACCGTTTTCCATAGCGCGTTCCAGGACGGCCTCAAGGTCATCGGCCAATCCGTTCAGGTAAAGGTGACAGTGTGAATCGGTAAGCATGGGGTAGTGATATTACAGTCAATCCCGCTTGCAATAAAAATGTTTTCCTGTACGACAACCATCCTGGCTACGTTGCACTACGCCAGGTAAACACTGGTTGTCGTCTCATAATCAGTACACTAAGCATTGGATCATCATCGTCAAGCAGGCCCGCCTATCGAAGTAACACGTAGACAGGGATGCTTGACATACGAAATCGTCGGGAAGCGCCCGGCATACCGGCGGATTGTCTTCTGGTTACTCTGAAGAGTTAATTCAACGGTACGCCGACAACAAATCGTTAAATTTGAAATATTTCGAACAGTTTTGAATAATTTACGGAATGACAATAACAATCAAACCGAATTTTTCATAACTTCTTTTGTCGCCATGCAATCGAAAGATAAGAATTCGTTTCAAATACCACCACCACGCATGGCCCGGGACCATTTTCCATAACAAGAACAAGCATTTTAAATATGGAAGGGTTACTAAAATGAAAATTGTTAAAACACCAAAGAGTCGGCTTCATGAAACAGATTTCGACAATTTGGGATTTGGAGATGTCTTTTCCGACCACATGTTCAGCATGGTCTACGACAACGGGGCATGGTTGCCACCGGAAATTATCCCTTTCGACAATCTCAGCATTTCACCGGCATTAAGCTCCCTTCATTATGGCCAGATTATCTTTGAGGGTCTCAAAGCATTCCGCGCACACGATGGTTCCATTAATATTTTCCGCCCTGAAAAACACCATGAACGATTAAACAAGTCCTGCCGCAGGCTTTGCATCCCTGAAGTTGATGGGGAAACATTTCTTAACGGAATAAAAGAATTAATCACCCTGGACAAAGATTGGGTTCCCCGAAAACGGGGGTATTCCCTCTACATCCGTCCCTTCATATACGGGGCCGATGTTTACCTGGGGGTAAAGGTTTCCGACACGTACCGTTTCCTGATTATCACCTCTCCCGTGGGAGCCTATTACAAAGAAGGCCTTAACCCCGTCCGGCTGATTACCTCCGGCGAATACGTCCGTGCCGTAAAAGGTGGCGTGGGCACGGCCAAAACACCCGGTAATTACGCCGCGAGTTTGTTGCCCGCTTACGAAGCCAATAAAAAAGGCTTTACCCAGGTTTTATGGCTCGACGCCCTGGAACGGAAATACATCGAGGAAGTGGGCACAATGAACATCTTTTTCCTCATTGACGATGAATTGATAACGCCGCCCCTGGAAGGAACGATCCTGGCCGGAGTCACCCGGGACACGGTTATTCACCTGGCCCGTGACTGGGGCATGAAAGTAAACGAGCGGCGACTTACGATAGATGAAGTTTTATCGGCAGCTCGGGGAAACCGCTTGAAGGAAGTCTTCGGAACCGGCACGGCGGCGGTTATCTCGCCCGTAGGAGAAATCCAACATGAGCAAACGTTGATCACGATTAACGATGGCAGGATAGGGTCGGTCTCGCAAAAGCTCTACGATGAAATAACGGGAATACAGTACGGGGAGAAAGAAGATCGCTTCGGATGGTGTTACACTATCTGAGTTGGTACCTGATCGGAGGCGGATAAAAAATCATGAGCATTGCCATATGGCAAAAATAAAGGAGGCTTGTTTTCTCCATCCATAGCTAAGGGATTACTCAGTTTTAAAAAGCACTTTTTCCCCGGCAATTGGTTACTGCCAATAATATAAAAGTGATAAATTACTAAAATTTTTTACTTCGACATGAGGTGCTTATTCAAAACTGTCTTACTATTGAAATTGACTTGATTCGTACTTTTCTTAGCGTAAGAAAAGTACCAAAAGAAGCAGTCGCGGTGCCCCGATTTAAATCGGGGCAAGGCGACAAGATATCATGAAATACCAAGTTAAACCATTTTTTGAAAAAATCATTGATCGATATTGTACAACCCTATTCTAAACAATACTAGAGGAAGACTATTATATGTGAGCAATGTTAGTAAATTATTACATCCGGAAACAACCGGATTTATCACGACCGGTAGGATCGGGACGCGTACCGTTCCGTTGTTTCCGGTACGATTGATAATAAAATAAAAGAGGAGTTCAAAATGGGATCAATTAAAGGAACGAGAACGGAACAGAACCTGTTGAAGGCTTTTGCCGGAGAATCACAGGCACGGATGAGATACGATTATTTTGCCAAGCAGGCGAAGAAGGAAGGCCTGGAACAGATTTCCGCTTTCTTCGCGGAAACAGCTTTAAACGAAAAGGAACATGCCAAACGATTCTTCAAATTTTTGGAAGGCGGTCCGGTGGAAATTACAGCGACTTACCCGGCCGGCAGAATTGGAACAACCCTGGAAAATCTTCGCTCCGCGGCCGAGGGAGAAAACGAAGAATGGACGGTCCTGTACCCGGAATTTGCCGATATCGCCGAGGAGGAAGGATTTAAAGATATCGCCAACACTTTTCGGATGATTGCCCGCGTGGAAAAAGCTCACGAGGAACGCTATAATAAACTGTACAACAATCTGGAAGCCGGCGAAGTCTTCGAAAAGGACGGCGTCGTAATCTGGAAATGCCGAAACTGCGGCTATATCCACGAAGGGAAAAAAGCCCCGAAAAAATGTCCGGCCTGCTTGCACCCGCAAGCTTATTTTGAAATAAAAGAAGATAACTATTAAGCCTGACCGTTTACTTCCACACGACTTTTAGCCTGATTAATTCGTTGGAAATGAATTAATCAGGCTGGAATCATCATTTCGTTTGATAAATCATTATTGTCAGGAATTGGCGGAGTGACTGGCGGAGTAACCCGGGTTGAAGCCGGATATGCGTTTAATAAATACCCGCCCCACTCTCAATCGAACTTTTGTCGACCGTTACCAGGGTCAGTTTTTCCCCCTTTTTTGCCGCCAATAACATACCGTTTGATTCAATCCCGCGTATTTTCGCCGGTTTTAAATTGGCAACGATAACGATCATTTTGCCGATCAACTCTTCGGGACGATAATACTCCGCAATGCCGGCCACCAGTTGTCGTTGTTCTTCTCCGACCCGGATCTGCAATTTCAAAAGCCGATCGGCCCCGGCCACTTTCTCCGCGGCCAGAACTTCCGCAGTCCGCAACTCGATTTTTTTAAATTCGTCATAGGTAATGACATTAACGTCCGTATCCGGCTTGGTCTTGGTTTGCTTTTTATTTACATGCTTGGGCACCTCGATTCTTGGAAATAACGGCGTGTGTTTCCGTAGGACAGTCCCCGGTTTCAATGCTCCCCAGGTTGAGCCCGTGTTTTCAGCCCCCAGGATTTCCAACACCGTTTTCGTCCGGTTGGGCATCACCGGTTGCAACAACAGCGCACCGATGCGCAAGGCTTCCGCGGCGGTGTACAAAACCCGTCCGGCGGCGGCCAAATCCGATTTTACCAATTTCCAGGGCGCCTGTTGTTCCATGTATCGGTTCACACCGCGAATGAATTGCATTGTTTCTTCGATGGCTTCATTAACCCGTAGCGCGTTAATGAGCTCCTGAACCTTAACAAACATATTCAAGGCATCCTCGCGGATCTTCCTCTCAGCATCCGTAACGGTTCCCGGATCGGGAAGGACACCATCAAAATTCCTTTCGATTAACCGGCTGACCCGGCTGAGCAAATTTCCAAAATCATTGGCCAGGTCACTGTTGTACCGCTTAATGAAGGACTCCATGGTAAAGTTCGCGTCCTGCCCCAGTACCATTTCCCGCATCAGGTAATACCGCACCGGATCGACGCCGTATTGATCAATGAGTGCCAACGGATCAACAACATTCCCCAGCGACTTGCTCATCTTCGATTCTCCGCTAAGCCACCAACCGTGCGCAAAAATGGTCCGCGGCAGGTCGATCCCCGCTGACATGAGCATGGTAGGCCAGTAAATCGCATGGGTCATCAGAATATCTTTCCCGATTAAATGAATATCCACCGGCCACCATTTTTTAAAGGCCTGTTCATCGGATCCGTACCCCGGGGCGGTGATATAATTAAGCAAGGCATCAAACCAAACATAGGTTACGTATTCCTTGTCAAACGGTAATTCAATCCCCCAGCTTAAACGTGACTTGGGCCGGGAAATGCAGAGGTCTCCCAACGGTTGCCGTAAGAAACCGAGAATTTCATTGCGACGGTGGGTGGGTTGTAAAAAATCGGGATGTTCATGAATGTAATCGATTAATTGTTGTTGATAACGACTCATTTTGAAAAAATAATTTTTTTCGGTAATCAGTTTTAATTCCCTTTGATGCTGGGGACATTTCCCGTCCTCCAACTCCTTTTCCGTATAAAATCGTTCACATCCCACACAATAATGTCCGCTGTATTCGTCAAAGTAGATATCGCCCGCGGCATACACCTTGTCGAGAACGGACTGAACCACTTTTTTGTGTCGCGTTTCGGTTGTACGAATAAAATCGTCATTCCGGATATGCAGCTTTTCCCACAATTGGAGAAATCGCGGGGCCATTTCGTCACAATGTTCTTTCGGACTGATCCCCCGTTCTTCGGCCGCCTGCTGCACTTTTTGTCCGTGCTCATCGAGGCCCGTCAGGAAAAACACCTCCTGCCCGCCAGCACGGTGGTAGCGGGACAACACGTCGGCCAGGATCGTCGTGTACGCGTGCCCGATATGGGGTTGATCGTTCACATAATAGATAGGGGTGGTAATATAAAATTTGTTTGCTTTCATCTTCAATTAATTAACTCCCGTTAAGCGGATTATGACAAGTCCCGAAGGAAAAGAAAAGCCTGAGTGGCGTTTTTGCCTTGAGAATCAAACCGGGTTTTTCGAACACTCCACAATTCCTTATCTGCGTTTGTCTGACAAAGCGATGACAGCTCTCATCCTCTCCGAATCGTTTCCGCCTCGCTTACTTGCGCAAAGACCGCTGGATTCCGATCAGGAGATTAATCAAAGTTAAGGGCAGGTAACGATTCTGTGCCAGAGCGGTAATGGCATCTTCCAACTGTTCGCCGATGCGGTTTAAATCGGCATTCGGGTAACCCTCGTTAAAAGTGCGTAAATCATTCAACAGTCCTTCAAGATGCAGTTCATCAGCCAATCCGATCCGTAAACGATAGGCGCTTTTAAACCACAATTGCAGGAGGTACAAATTAAATATGTATTCATCGGGGTTCGACGTAGCCAGGCGCGAAAGGCCGGACACAAACTCCCGCCATTGGAAACCGTCGGCGCGGACGACCGCGAGAGCCGATTTTCTCATAATCGACAGCAATTCTTCGGTCGCGCGGCGCGATAGTGAAAGCGCGCGATGCATATCCCCCTGCGCCAAACCGGCGATGAATTGCGCCTGTTCGGTTTCCATATACTGCTCCAACACGTTCCTGACAACGGCTGTTTCCAGAGGCGGGAAATCAACTTGTTGGCAACGCGATACGATCGTCGGCAACAAGTCGGCCTTATGGTCCGTTACCAAAACCAGGGTCGTCCGGTCCGGTGGTTCTTCCAATATCTTTAACAAGGCATTGGCGGCTTCGCCCTGACCGGCGGATAATAAATGCGCATCGAAAATAAGGACCACTTTTTGTCCGGACACCTGGCTTTTCAAATACAGGGTTTTCCGTAACTCGCGGATGGAATCGATGCGAATCCGGTTGGCTTTGGGAATCATTATTTTGTGAAAGGGGTTTTTTGCTTTTTCCTGGATCGCCGCGGTCAATAAGTCAACACTGCTTTGGGGCAAGTTATCCAAAACCGAACCTTTGTTGTCCCCGGAAGATTTACCGGTTGGCAAGGGGACTACCAATTTCAGGTGTTCATGTTGCAGGGTTGCAAAGAGACGGCAGGAAGGGCACGAACCGCAGTAGGTATCGGAAAGAGATTCGCAATTCAGCAGTTTGGCAAAGGCAATTGCCACGGCTTCCTTGCCGCATCCGGGAGGTCCCGTAAACAGGTAGGCGCTCCCCACCCGGTTTGTTTGCCGGATACGCACCAGTTTTTTCCAGATGACCGGTTGTAAATCGGGAACCGAAATATTTATCGTTTTCGTAACCATTTTTCCGGGTTTAGTTTTTGGCTTTTACCCCAAATTTCAAAATGAAGCATGGCACCGTTCACGGAACCGGAATCCCCCATATAGGCAATAACGTCACCGGCCCGCACCTCGCTGTCCACGTTGGTTTGCAAATTCGTGACATGACTGTACACGGTATAGAACCCTCCGCCGTGATCAATGATAATCGTCGTTCCGTAACCGCGAATATAGGTAATCGTGGTAACAATTCCATTGAGCACGGAACGAATAGGTGAGCCGGGTTTCCCTTTAATGTCAATCCCGGGATTTTCCGTGGTGGTTTTCAGTTTCGGGTTCCATTCCCGGCCGAATTTGGTTATCACCCGACCTTCCGCCGGCCAGGAAAGTCTTCCTTCCAATTCGGCAAAACTCTTGGCTTTTAATGCCGCCTGCTGGCGACGGATCCGTTCCTCGCGCTCAAACCGCGCCTTGTCTTCCAATATCTTTTTAAGTACCGCCCCTAATTCCTTTATCCCTCTTTGTTTCTCCCGGATGACGTTGGCCAACTCAGCTTTATTTCTCCGAATTTTAACCAATTCCTTTTCCCGGGCAATTTTTTTCTTACGCAGGGTTTCCTTCTGCCGTTCCTGTTCCCTTTTCAAAGCCCTGTTCCTGCGCAGGGCGGCTTCCAGATTTAATTTTTTCTGCCCGATATCCACCAGTAACGACTTCAAACGGATCTGGTTTTTCCGCTCGATTTCAGAAATGATTTTCAGGTAGCGGACACGATATACCGCCTGTCGCCAGGAGGTGGAACTTAACACTTTTTCCAGGGTGGACAAGGAGCCCTTTTTATAGGTGTGAATCACCCGCCGTTCGTACCGTTTGCGAAGATTCTCCAGTTCCCGCGTCTGTTTGGAAATTTCCGACTCCAGGCTTCTGATTTGCTGACGGGTTGTCAGTTCCTTGCGTTGCAATTCGGTGATCAGGCGGTCCAATAATGAAATTTCCTCTTCCAGGTTGGAAATAATTTTCGCCGTGGTTTGTTCCTTGCGCCCCTCCCGGGCGATGCGGGTCCGCACGTCCGAAATCTCCTTTTTCAGGGCTTCGATCGCCTTGCTCTGGTAATTCAATTCCTCGTCGAAATCACGTGAAGCGGTTTGCCCTGACAGGCAAACCGCAAGCGACAATGAAATAAGCAGTATAAACCGGGTCAACATCGTTGCTGAAAATACCCCCTCCTCTTCAGACTTCGCAATGGGCGTTTTTCCATAGTCTTTCGCCGTAAGGTCCTACCGACCATGAAGACCTATTTTCTGAGGTTCCGGGCTGAGTGCAGTGTTATCCCGCCATATATCGGAACGAAATGAAGATCGGGAATCGCCGCGTATCCGTCCCCGGACTGTAAGATCATTTTATATATAAGTGTGACAAAAATTATATTACTGTTGAGAACATGATTTTACGCGATTCTTCAAATGCAAAAACCGAGATGTCTGTCAATGTCGGTAACCGGCTTCCAAAACTGTGTCCTGTCCTTCTTACAACTGTCCTTTTGGTTCATGGTCGGGAGACCATGAACGATCAGGTTGAATTTAAAAATACATGATCCTGCAAGGTCTCCCGACCTTGCAGTGATTACCACCTCACCGCAAGTAGGTTTTTGTTTCCCGTCTTTGTCTTTTGAATATTTTTCACACCTATAACAAGGATAACGTTTCGCAAAAGTGTTCCCTTGACTGATCCTTGTTCTTTTTTCTATTTTGGGTCGTATTTTTGGAGATAAAATTGAAGAACGCGTTGTGGACCAATTTATTTGAAGGGTGGCAAAAAACGGAAAGCCAAACCGTAATGACCCTGAAGCAGGTTCCGATTTTTCGTGGATTGACGAATAAGGAATTCAGAGAAATCGAAAAGCTGATCCATGAACGGACGTACAAACCCCAGGAGATTATTTTTAGGTACCAGGCCCGGGGGGAAGGAATGTACATTATTCTCAGTGGTGAAGTGGAAATATATCTGGAAGATGAAAAGGGAAATAAAAATATTCTGGCCGTGCTCCGCGACGGTGAATTTTTCGGTGAACTCTCTTTGCTTGACGCGGAGGAACGGTCCGCCACCGCCGCCGCAACAAAAAACACCATTCTGCTGGGATTTTTCCGACCGGACCTGCTTTCCCTCATGGAACGCAACGCCGAACTTGGGAATAAAATCCTCATGAACCTGGCGCGGGTTACCAGCACCCGGCTTCGAAAAACAAACGAACTCCTTACGGAAGCACAAAAATTACAACCGAGACCATAACCACCTCCTGCGTTTTAAACAAAATTTACAGGATTCTCGTCGGACTCCTGTTTATCGGTTTCCTGTACATTATTTGGCCCTACATTGCCTCCGTTGTCATCATGCTGATCTTTGCCTTTCTGTTTACTTCCGTTCTATTGCCAAGCGTCGATTTCCTGGAACGCAAAATCAAAAGCCGCGGCCTGAGTGTTCTGATTATTACCGTTGCATTATGCGCAACATTCGTACTGTTTTTAGGTAGTTTTGCATCCAACTTTATTGAACAGGCCAGTAGCTTCTCCACCCGCTTAAATGAAGAACATACCATGGACAACCTGAACGTGTTTATGGAGAAAGTCATGGACGCCATGCCTGATTTTGTTTCCGAGTTCAAACCGGACGAAACCGCCCTGGCAACCAAACTCCAGGATGTTGTCAAGGGGGTAATTCAAAACCTGTTAACCTTCGCCGGAAAAGTCGGGGGCTTCATTTTCACGACCATCATGGTCATTATTTTTACCATTATTCTGCTCCACGAATACCACAATTTCAAACGCTCACTGGTGCACTTTATTCCCAATAAATATTTCGAGGTGGGACTGCGACTGATCTTCAACATCGAGCATCAGATATCCAGTTATTTGCGGGGCCAGTTGCTGGCCGCCAGCAGTGTCGGAATTATGTCGATCATTGGTTTGTTTATCTTAAACCTGATGGGCGCCAACCTGACCCTGATCGTCTTCATCGGCATTATTGCCGGCCTGGCCAATCTGATACCTCTTGTTGGCCCTTTCGTGGGCATGATTCCGGCAATCCTGATCGCGATAATGAACAATCTCGGCAATGAGGCGGCCATGAACCATTATCTTTTCGGAGTGATTCCTTCCTGGTTCTATATTTTCGATATCGCCCTGATGTTCCTCATCGTGCAACAGATCGACAACAACTTCGTCACTCCCATATTGGTCGGTGAAAGCGTGGGATTGCACCCGATAATGGTTATAATCGCGTTGTTAATCGGAGGAACATTACTGGGACCGTTGGGTATGCTTTTCGCGGTTCCGGCCGCCGGGGTTTTAAAAGTTATTTTTCAGGAAGTATCCTTTGTAACCAAGAACGCTCACCTGTTGTGAACACGGCCGGTCCGGGTTGCGGGCCGGCTTCGTATTTTGCTCTACTCCTCCTCAATTTTAAACAGGATAAATTCGCGAAATGACAATTGCAGCGTCCGGCCGTTTTTCAATCGGTAAATCCAGAGCTGGGAATCCTCACCTTTCGGGGTGGTTTTCCGAACGATTTCGCCCGGTTCCCCCAGGATATCCTGGACTTCCGGGACAGTCATTCCCACCGTCAGTTTTTTCCTTTTAACGATTTCCATCGCCTTCCGCTCTCGCTCCATCCGTCTCTCAATCCTGCGCTGCGTCTCAAGCGTTTCATACGCCGTTAATTTTTCCTTCAGGGCCTTCAGTACACGTTCATTTTTCGTTCCCAGCCCGCCGGTTAATTCCCGGGCTTTTTCCAGGGATTGGATTGCCAATTCAAGCGCGTCGAAATCCGTCACCCGGTTGGCCTGGGCAACCAATCGAGTCGCTGCCTGGTAGCGCAGCAAATCGGCTTCGATCCGGACTTCCGGATCTTCGGTTTCCGCCTTGTCCAGCAGTTCCAGCGCTTTGAGGACGAAGTCGTTATCCAACGCCGTCTGCCCCTCTTTCAGAAGCGCCCGCGCACGAAAGCGGGGCAATGCTTCCTTCGCCTGTTCGGAAATGCGTACCGTTCTTTCCACCAGTGACAAAGCCTCCTGCGCCCTGCCCTCCGCCAATAATTCCTCCGCCCGGTACATCCTGTCCCGGGCGATCATGGCGATACGTTCATCCAGGGCTTTCGCCAACGTTGGGTCGTCGGTCAGGGAACGCGCCTGCAAGTATCGGTTCAAGGCCTTGTCGGTTAAAGCCCGTTCGTCAAAATTCATACCTTCACGCATGAGCTGGACCGGAATTTTACGGTCACATTCCCGGATGAACGCTTCCGCCCGGTAGCGGTTTGCGTGTTGCGGATACAGGGAAATGAATTCCTGGAATTTTTCTTTGGCGGTAACATAATCCCGATAGTAATAATAATCCTTTGCCACATCGCCCACGGTCTTCTTTCCACCGTAAAAGGCCGATATCGTCAGGAACAGGCCATAATTGGCCAGATCAAACCGGGTGATGGGTGTCAGGTCGTCGGGGTCGGAGATATGATTAATCTTTGTATACGTGTGTTTGAAGTCAAGCCCGACCGTAAACCGGTTGCTCATACCGGGGTCCAGGATGTAACGGATACCGATGCTGTATGATACGGACGGACCCCAACCACTGATGGTCCGATCATATTCTTTTTCCGGCGAACGGTAAAATTTACTCGTAGCCAGACCGTAGGTGTACCGAAAGCTCAAAAACCAGGGTTCGAACCATTGCAAGTTCGCGGAATTGCTGATGCTCATCTCCAACAGGCGCGGAGCGAAAGACCTTTTCGATACACCCCAACTTGATTGAACCGTCCCCCATTGATTTGTGGGAAGTGTCGCGGGGAAAAAAATGGACGCATAGCGAAAATTCAGTCCGGTATGAATGTCCGCCCAACTGGTATTGAACAAATAATAGCTGAGATTGGTTTTTAAGACATCCAGTTCAACCTGGTGTCCGATCCGCGCCGTAAATGATCCACCCTTAAACCCGGAAACCGACTGTTCGTAGCGCATCCAATTGCTTCTGACCGCCTTTCCCTCCTTGCCGCCGCCACCGTTAAAACCGATACCGTAGCGCAACTCCAGCGGAATCAGATTTACCGGTTCATGGAATTCCCGTCGATGAAACAGCCGATCGGACCAATACCCTTTTTCATACTTTACTCCGCCGTTCTTTCGGATATTGATCAACCCCCAAAAATATGTTTTGGTCGTGTCGGATTTGCCGGTATCGCCAAGTATCAAACCCGCACTTAAACAGAAACCCACAACCGAGATTAAAACATAGGATCGCATGGTCATTCAAAATAGTCGTTTTCCACGGTTTTGAGCAAGCGAAAGACACCGAAAGAAGGAAGGCCACGATTATGTACATTTAAAGAGCCAAGTTGAGCGAAGCGAGTCCGCAAGGCGGACCGACGGATGTCAGGAAGCGAAGCGAGTCCGCAAGGCGGACCGGCGCATGCCGGGAAACCAATCCGCCGGTTTGTTTGCGGGATTGTTGGTGGAAATACAGTAATAACTGAAATATCTGTTGGCATTAATTGTCAACTTCCGAACTTATGTCCGGTCATTCCTGCAACTGTCCTTTGGTTCATGGTCGGGAGACCATGAACGATCAGGTTAAGGATATATTCAAATTTTTCGGGTAGCCCTTTACCCCGACAAGAGTGCCGTGGGGAATTCTTCGGATAAATATGTCTGGGGGTATTTCCGCATGCTATTTTTCCCTAACTTCTTGGTCACTTCCCTGTTGGGAACAATGTTCGAATCGAACAATAAAAGGTGAAGGATTTGCACCGTCATAAAATGACATCGAACCAAATAACTACAATCACCCGCTATGCCGGAAGAGTGATCGTCGCGCTGGTTTTCCTTACACTGGCAACGGCACAGGATTTCACCATTGCCCGTATTCACTACGGCGGCGGCGGCGACTGGTACAGCGACCCCAGCAGTTTACCCAACCTATTATCATACCTTAACACGCAGACTCCCATACGGGCTGCTGAAGAAGAGGCGCGCGTAAAACTGACGGACAAGGAATTGTATTCTTATCCCTATCTGTACATGACCGGGCATGGCAACATTCGTTTCACGGACGAGGAAATTATACGGTTACGGGAATTTCTATTGCGGGGGGCGTTTCTGCACGCCGACGACAATTACGGCATGGATGTCTCTTTCCGGCGGGAAATGAAACGTGTTTTCCCAAACAAGGAATTTGTGGAATTGCCACCCGATCATCCGATTTTTCACAGTTTCTACGATTTCCCCAACGGCCTTCCCAAGGTTCACGAACACGACGGCAAACCGGCTCAGGCCCTGGGACTTTTCGACGGTGACCGGTTAATGGTTTTGTACACGTACCAATCCGACCTGGGTGACGGGTGGGAGGACGAAGAAGTTCACCATGATCCCTGGGAAATCCGTGAAGCGGCCCTGAAAATGGGAGTGAATATCGTATTTTATTCCTTGACTCAATAATGCCTTTTACGTCCGGACAAGCAGGAAAAAAGTCAAGAGATTCGGAATCGGATGTTCGTTTTGACCATTGTGAGTCATTCATACGAATATCCATTGCCGGTTTAATAACCCCCTTTATCAAATAATCGTGAAATCCATTACCGATCATCTGAAAACCATTCGCCTGGCCGCAATAAAAACCGATCTTTCGGTTTTGGCCTGGATGATCTATTTTGCCCTCCTTGTCCTAGGATTGCTGATGATCACGACGGAGTCGATATTTTATCTTTCCCCATCCGTTCGCAACGTTACCTGGCACATTTTGTTTGCCCTTGGTCTTCTGGCGTTAACAGTTCTCCTGATCGCCTCTTTTTTCATTTTTCGCAATCGCATTCCCCGTTATCGCTTGTCGACCCTGGCGCGACGCGTAGGGGCTCTGGCTTTTTCCAAGGAAGATACCGTCGTAAACGCCCTGCAATTGGAACGATCCCTGGGAAAGAGTTCCTCACAGGCGTTAAGCAAAACCTACATTCAGGAAGTCGTCCGGGCCCTGGAAAAATTGAATCTGAATTCGTTGTTTCCCAACACACAGATTCTGCGCTGGAGGAACCTTACCGCCGGCATGTTGGTGATCCTGGCGCTGACGATTTTATTCACCTGGGATCAAAGCAGCGCCGCAGTCTATCGCTGGGCGCACCCCAAAACGGAATTCCCGGTACCCAAACCGTTCGCCCTGGAAAGCCTTTCCGGAGATGTTCACCTGTTAGGCGGGGAATCGACGACGATCAGGATCCAGGCGCTTTATGATCGACCGGATACGGTTTACCTTGAATTAACGACACCGATGGATTCGACGAGCAAAACGGAAGCAGCGATCATTAAAACCCTGAGCGCTTCCTCCGATACCAACGGCTTATATATGTTTACCCTCAATAAGGTTGATCAGGACTACATTTACCGGGCAATGGTGCCCGCAAAACATTTTTGGCAGGCATGGAGGGAAGTTTCCTCACCGGATTACCGGGTTCTGGTGACGGATCGTCCGGCCATGGAATCTTTCTCGATTACCGTAATTCCGCCCAAATATTCCCGTCTGGATCCGCAAACCCAAACGGGGAATCAAGCCAACGTTCAGGGTCTTAAGGGATCAACGATTGCCATCCGGCTTACCAGCAATCGCCCCCTGGCCAGGAGTTACATAAATCTGGACGGTGAAAAAATCGCGCTCACGACCAACG
>Ga0256830_1000983_pt1 | contig 20931 bp, 16 predicted proteins | sample 128326metaG_FD_190537 | JGI IMG/M metagenome (GOLD analysis project Ga0256830, IMG submission 190537) | Hydrothermal vent microbial communities from Lau Basin, Pacific Ocean - 128-326 | ecosystem: Environmental > Aquatic > Marine > Hydrothermal vents | place: Pacific Ocean: Lau Basin | collected... | reverse complement strand
TATCTCATCGGTTGGCATGCCGGTAAAGAGGGCGCCGTCTCCAGGGTTGTTGACCGTGGGGTTTATAGGCTCCATCGGCAGGTGCAGCATGACCTCGAGCCCGCTTGCGTGGGCCATCTCGGCCACATCCCTCGAATGCCTGAGATGGGGCAGAACTGACACGGTGACCGGGACGTCGAGATCGATGAGGCTTTCGAGCTTCCTCAGATCCGTACCCATGTCGTCGATCACTATGGCCACCCTTGCAACCGGCTCAGGCACAGGGATCGACGGAGGCTCCTCCTTCGTCACCGTGACCTCGCCGGTCCGCCTCTCCAGCCCTGTGTAACCCTTGAGGAGCACGACAAGAAGGGCACCTGCCGCGAATGAAAAAACAAGGAGGGCGACCACGAGGATCCGCCCTCCACCCTGCCTGTTCCCGTTCTTCATCTGTCCCTTGGGGTTCCCTCCATGAACCGCGCCGTTCCTATATCGCCTCTTTCATCGTCTCCTGAAAGATGAGCCAGCTCTTGAGGTAATCCAGGGCCCTCTTGAGCTGTATGTCCTCCACATCCTCCGGGACCTTCTCCTCTTTAACGATTATCCGCTGCTCCTCCTCGTCCGACGGTTCGGCCTCCTCCTCGAGGTGCCCGGCGAGGTCCTTCTCCTTGAGGTGGTTGCCAACGCTCGTGCCGACTATGATGTCCGGTGTGATACCCTTGGCCTGTATGGACCTGCCAGAAGGGGTGTAGTACTTGGATGTGGTTATCCTCACGGCCGAGCCGTCCGCAAGAGGGATTATGGTCTGCACCGAGCCCTTGCCGAATGTAGGGGTTCCGAGTATGACGGCCCTCTTGTGATCCTGCAGCGCCCCTGCGACTATCTCCGATGCGCTCGCGCTGCCCTCGTTTACGAGCACCACCATAGGATAGTACGGGTGCGTCCCGAACCTGTCGGCCGTGAACTCCATCGTCTGCCCGCGGATCCTTCCCCTGGTGGAGACGATGACACCGCTCGATATGAACTTGTTGGAGACGGAGATGGCCTGCGGAAGGAGCCCGCCCGGGTTGTTTCTCAGGTCAAGTACCAGCCCCTTAAGCTTTCCGCTGCGCGAGCCGAGCTCCGTGAGGGCCTTCTCCAGGTCATCGGTGGTCTTCTCCTGGAACTGGGTGATCCTGACGTAGCCGAATCCGTCCTCCAGCTCCCTCCACTTGACGCTCTTGATCTTTATGATGTCCCTCACTATCTCGAAGGGCTTGGGCGCATTGAAGCCCTTCCTCATGATCCAGAGGGTCACCGGGGTCCCCTTCTTTCCCCTGATCAGCTTCACGGCGTCGCTCAGGGAGAGGTCCTTCGTGGGCTTGTCCCCTATCTTCACTATTATGTCCTTTGCCTTGACCCCGGCCTTGTATGCGGGTGTATCCTCTATGGGCGAAACCACCGTCAACATACCGTCCCTCACGCCTATCTCGATACCCACTCCTCCGAAGGCGCCCTTTGTATCGATCTGCATCTCCCGGTAGTCATCCGGTGTGAGAAACGATGAATGCGGGTCCAGCCCCTTAAGCATACCCTTCACCGCGTCGTAGACGAGGTCGTTTATGTCCACCTCGTCGGTGTAGTTCTCCTGGATGATTCCGAGAACGTCGGTGAATATCCTTAGACTCTCGTACTCGTTCGTGGCTACGGCCCCGGCCTTGCGGCTTGAACCGGACACGGGAAGCACCAGCAGGGAGGCCAGCACCGCCACAAGAACGAGCCACTTTACTGTCGATCTCTTAAGCATTCCTGTCTTCCTCCATGATAATCTACAAGTTAATATAATAACCTTAAATTGAAAACCAATCAAATCTATCTTGCACCGGGGTGGTCTTCACCCGGCGGCGTTCGGCTGCTCAGCAGATCACCTGCCGCGCCGCCGCCCGGCGTCAAGCCACACAAGCGGGTCCTTCGGTATGCCGCGATAGCGTACCTCAAAGTAGAGTCCCGCAACGTCATGCGGGCCCGAATCACCGACAAGGCCCACCACCTCGCCCTTTTTCACCCGATCCCCCTTCTTCTTCAATACCTCCGAGAGGTAGGCAAAGAGGGTATAGAACCCGCCGCCGTGGTCCATTATGAGGACCTGGCCGTACCCCTTGAGCCAGCCGACGTATATCACGTTGCCGTCGTAGACGCTCTTCACCCCGGTGCCGAACGGGGCCTTTATGACGATGCCGTTGTTGAAGGTCACGGTCTTGAACCTGGGGTGGGTCACCTTCCCGTAAAATGAGACGATCCTTCCATCGACTGGCATCGCAAGCCGCCCTCTCATGGCGGCAAAGCCGCTTCCGCCGTATGCGGCCTCCTCTCTCCTGAGCCTCTCTATCACCTCGAGGAGCCCTGCCTGGGCCTCTTCGAGCTCTTTGGCGAGCCTGAGGTAGTTGTCCTTCCTTTTCCTTATACTCGCAAGAAGCGTCCTCCTCTTCCTGAGCGCGGCCTCGGCCTCCCTCTTTTTGAGCTTCGCCTCCTTCCTGGTCGAGTAGAGCCTCTGCTGCAGGACCTTGAGCCTCCTCCTCTCGTCGGCAAGCTCGGCGAGGTTCCTCTGCGCGTCTTCGAGGAGCCTTCTGTCAGCGTCCATGACAGCCGACAGGTACTTGTACCTCCTGCCGGTATCCCCCGACCCTGCGGCTGAAAAGAGTGCAGGGACCATTGCGCCGGACCGCATCTTGTACATAGCGCGCAGCCTCGCAACAAGTCGCCTGTCAAGCCTGGCCTTCTCCTTCCTGAGTATCCCTATCTTCCGGTCGGTTACGGTTATCTCGCTGTTTATCCTGCTCAAGGACGCATCGAGCCTTTTAAGTTCATCCCTCTTCGCCTTGAGGGCTCTGTCCATCCTTTCGAGCTCTTCCAGTATGCCCGTCTCTTTTCTTGATATCTCCTTTATCGAACTCTTCGTCTCCCTGAGCCTCTTTCTTAAATCCTCCAGCTTCTTCTCCTTGGTTACAAGCTCCCTCGTGTCAGCAGCCCGGCAGTCCGAGACGAAAACCACGGCAAAGACCGAGGCAAGCATGATCGAAACCATCAGGGTTCTTCTCATGGACTACACCTTGAGAAACCGGCCCATGGATATGAGGCTTCCCGCCCCGCCCAGGACCAGGCCGGAAGCTACGAATATGAGAAGGAGCAGGCCGGGAGAGAAAGGGTTATCCAGCAGGAAACCGAAGTAGGGCGGTATGTAGGCGCCCAGCATGTGCCGTCCTGCAAAGAGAATGCCCAAGGCAAGGACCCCGCCCAGGACCCCCTCTGCAACACCCTCCATGAAGAAGGGTATCTTTATGAAGAGGTCAGGCGCTCCCAGATACCTCATTATCTCTATCTCTTCCCTTCTCGCGTATACGGTGAGCCTTATGGTGTTTGATATGATGAACACGGTCGCCGCCACGAGGAAGACGCCTACAAAGAGCGCCGATACCTCTACGAAGCGCAGGAAGGCCGAGAACTTCTCGACCCATTCGCTTCCGTACTGCACGTCATCGACCCATCCGAGCATCCCGAGCCTGTTCACGATGGAGCGTATGTCCGACGGGTTTATGAACCCAGGATCCAGGCTTATCTCGAACGACGCAGGCAGTATGCCGGGCTCCACCCCGTCGAGTACGCCGGCATTCCCACCGAGCTCCTTTTTGAGGATCTCCAGGGCCTCCTTCTTTGAAACGTACCTTACATCCCTTACGCCCGGGATCTCCCTTATACCGGCCTCGAGGAGATCCACCCCCTTTTTCAGCGCGCCGTCCTTTATGTAGACCGCGATACGCGTCCTGTCCCCCCAGCTCCCTGCTGCTGCGTTCAGGTTCACAAAAAGCGTCAGGAAGAGACCGAATATGGCAAGGGTGAACGCGACCGTAAACGCCGAAAGAACGGTTGTAGCGAGGTTCCCCCTAAGGCTCCTTGCCGCGTCGGAAAAGGCGTAGATGAGGCCGAACCCCCGGGACATCAGCCGACGAGCCTCCCCGACTCAAGTGCTATGGTGCGCCCGCCGAGCCTCTTTATCATGCCCTGATCGTGCGTGGCCACGACCACCGTCGTTCCCCTCGAGTTCACCTCCCTGAAGAGCTCCATCATCTCAACGGCCAGCTCCGGGTCGAGGTTGCCGGTGGGCTCGTCGGCAAGCAGTATCGTGGGTTCCTTCACAAGGGCCCTTGCCACAGCCACCCTCTGCTGCTCACCGCCGGATAGGCTCAGCGGGTTGAAGTTTGCGCGGTGCTGAAGCCTCACATAGGAGAGGGCCCTGGCAACCCTCTTTCTCACCTCGGCGGGCCTGACCCCGGTTATCCTCAGCGACAGGGCCACGTTCTCGAAGACCGTCCTGTTCGTGAGGAGCTTGAAGTCCTGGAATATGAAGCCTATCTTTCTCCTGAGACGCGGGATCTCGTATGCGGGTATCCTCGCGTAGTTTCTTCCGTCGACGATGGCCTGGCCGCCCGTGGGCGCCTCCAGGCCGAAGATTATCTTCAGGAGAGTGGACTTGCCGGCCCCGCTCGAGCCGGTTATGAAGACGAACTCGCCCTTGGCTATCTTCAGGGTAATGTCCGTCAGCGCGGGCACGCCGCCGTCGTAGTTCTTGTAGACATGAAAGAGCTGGATCATCGGGGCAGATGGAGTGCACGGAGAACGCCGCCACGCCTGCCGCAGGAGGCCCCGCCCACTCCCTGTTAACACGGCTGCACCGGACCATGCAGCGCAAAAAGTATAAGGATCATCAAATATTATCCCAGCTGGGTGGTCCCGTGTCAAGGGTTTAAGCGCCGGGCTCCGGCAACTAACTACGGGTGAAGGATCCGCTCCTTCGGCCGAAGGAGCCTTTTGAGCCGCCGCCTCAGGCGGCCCGCCGTGCCCACGAGCGAAAAACCTTTCCAAAGGCCGCCACACAAAGGGCATAGGGGGCAAAAAAGAACAGGGGACCGCCTTTTGAAGGCTCGTCCCCTGTTTTATAATGAAAATGGCGGAGCCGACGGGACTCGAACCCGCGCCCTCCGGCGTGACAGGCCGGCGTTATAACCAACTTAACTACGGCTCCGTTGTGCAACCATGCAACGGGTGCATCCCATCCCAGGCACCCTCATGCAGTCTTCACTGGTAGGCGGAACAGGGATCGAACCTGTGACCTCAGCCTTGTAAGGGCTGCGCTCTCCCAACTGAGCTATCCGCCCGCTCTGTTCCAGACCCATGGAAGGACCGCCGTCCGTGCCTTGTGACAACGGCCGACTTCATTGTTTAGCAGCTTTCACGTGCGATGTCAAGGATATTGTGTACGGCGACGGGTCAGTGCGTCACAACCGCGTCATCGCTCTTGACGGACTCGCTCCCGGTGTCCTCGAGGTAATCCTCCTTGGGCTCCCTGAATATGTTCTGCTTCCTCTTCAACTTCAGGGCCTTTACGAGCACCTGGTCCATGTGCTCCACGGTCACCACGTCCACCTTCTTGAGCACCTGTGCCGGTATATCCTTGAGGTCCTTCTCGTTCTCCTTGGGTATGATGACCTTCGCGATCCCGCCCCTGTGCGCCGCGAGTATCTTCTCCTTGAGCCCGCCTATGGGCAGGACCTTGCCCCTGAGCGTTATCTCTCCGGTCATGGCGATGTCCTTGCGTACGGGTATCCTCAGAAGGGCCGACGCGATGGCCGTGGCCATGGTGATGCCGGCTGAAGGACCGTCCTTGGGTATGGCCCCTTCGGGCACGTGTATGTGTATATCGAGCTTCTGGTAGAAGTCCTTGGCGAGGCCGAACCGCTCCGCCCTGCTCCTGATGTAGGTCATGGCGGCATGCGCGCTCTCCTGCATCACGTCACCGAGCTTTCCGGTTATCGTGAGCTTGCCCTTGCCCGGCATGAGGGCCACCTCTGTGGCGAGAAGATCGCCCCCGGCCTCGGTCCAGGCAAGCCCAACGGCCACGCCGACCTCGTCCTTGGTCTCGACCCTGCCGTAACGGTACCTCGGCGTGCCCAGGTACTTCGCGACGTTCCTCGACGTTATCTTGACCTTGGTGTCCCTGCCCTTCTTTAGGACCTCCCTGGCCACCTTCCTCAGGATGGCCGCTATCTGCCTTTCGAGGTTCCTCACGCCGGCCTCCTTGGTGTACCGCCTTATGATGTTCAGGACGGCCGACCTCACGAAGACTATGTTATCGGGGCTGAGCCCGTGGTACTTGAGCTGCTTGGGTATCAGGAACTTGGTCGCTATGTGCAGCTTCTCAAGCTCCGTGTACCCGGGTATCCTTATTATCTCCATCCTGTCCAGCAGCGGATACGGTATGCCCTGCATGGAGTTCGCCGTGGTTATGAACATGACCTTGGAAAGGTCGTAGTCGCAATCGAGGTAGTGGTCGTTGAAGGTATGGTTCTGCTCCGGATCGAGGACCTCGAGGAGCGCGCTTGCAGGATCCCCCCTGAAGTCGTGGCTCATCTTGTCGACCTCGTCGAGGAGTATGAGCGGGTTGCCGGAGCCGGCCTTCTTTATGGACTGGATGATCTTTCCGGGCATGGAGCCGATATACGTCCTCCGGTGCCCCCTTATCTCGGCCTCGTCCTTCACGCCTCCGAGCGACACCCTCACGAAGTTACGGCCGGTGGCCCTGGCCACGGACTTCGCAAGCGAGGTCTTCCCAACACCCGGAGGGCCCACGAGGCAGAGTATAGGCCCCTTCATCTCGTCGACCAGCCCCCTGACGGCAAGGTACTCCAGTATCCTCTCCTTCACGTTCTTCAGCCCGTAGTGGTCCTCTTCGAGCACTCGCTCGGCCTCCCTTATGTCCTTCTTCTCTTCGGTCATGTGCCCCCATGGGAGGGCCGTGAGCCAGTCGATGTAGTTTCTTACGACCGTGGCCTCGGCGGACATGGGCGACATGAGCTTGAGCTTTTTAAGCTCCTGGCGGGCCTTTTTCGTGGCCTCCTTGCTCATCTTCTTCTGCTTTATCTTCTCCTCGAACTCCTGTATCTCGCTCTTGAACTCGTCCTTCTCACCGAGCTCCTTCTGTATGGCCTTCATCTGCTCGCTGAGGTAGTACTCCTTCTGGGTCTTCTCCATCTGCTTCTTGACCCTCTGCCTGACCCTCTGCTCTATCTCGAGTATCTCGATCTCGCCTTCGAGGAGCGAGTACAGGCGCTCGAGCCGCTTGGTCGGATCCTCGGTCTCCAGGAGCTTCTGCTTCTCCTCGAGCTTCACCGTAAGGTGCGTGGAGATCGTGTCGGCGAACCTGCCCGGATCGTCTATGGACGTAGCGCTCATGATCATCTCGGGCGGGACCTTCTTGTTGAGCTTGACGTAGGTCTCGAAGGCCTTGAGCACGGACCTCATCAACGCCTCGGTCTCCATGGTCTCTTCGTGGACGTCCTCGACCTCCTCGATCCTGACCATGAAGAGCTCTTCCTCCTCGACGTACTCCTTTATCCTCGCCCTGCGCTTGCCCTCGACAAGGACCTTCACCGTCCCGTCGGGAAGCTTCAGCAACTGGAGTATGGTACCCATGGTGCCCATGGTATAGATGTCCTCTGCGAGCGGATCGTCCGTCTTGGCCTGCTTCTGCGCAACAAGCAGTATGCTCTTGTCGTTGCCCATAGCATGGTCGAGCGCCCTTATGGACTTCTCCCTGCCCACGAAAAGGGGCACCACCATGTGCGGGAATATGATTATGTCCCTGAGGGGTATGAGCGGTACTATTTCTCTATTATTGTATTTCAATATCTAATCCTCCCTGGCAACCGGAATTAAGGTATACCTGCTTATGTGAAAGCCGGGGCGGGAAAAGCCCCTCCCCGGCTCGTCGTAAACCGCCTGTTCGGGCGACAAAGGACACGGCTCAGGCCGTCCCCACCTCCTTGCTGTTCTCGTATATTAGTATGGGGTTGCCCTTGCCGAGTATCACGTCCTCGTTTATGATGCACTCCTTCACATTGGGCTGGGAAGGAAGCTCGTACATCGTATCGAGCATCGAGGTCTCCAGTATGGACCTGAGACCCCTTGCACCCGTCTTGCGCTTCATGGCCTCCTTGGCGAGCGCATTAAGCGCACCGTCGGTGAACTTGACCTTCACGTTCTCGAGCTCGAAGAGCTTCTGGTACTGCTTCACAAGGGCATTCCTTGGCTCCGTGAGTATCCTCACCAGGCTCTTCTCGTCGAGCTCGTCGAGCACGGCAACGACAGGAAGCCTTCCCATGAACTCCGGTATCAGGCCGTAGCGCATGAGGTCCTCGGGCTCCACCAGGTGGAGGAGCTCGGAAAGGTCCTTCTTCTCCCCGCTCCTGTCGGCCGACTGGTGCGCATTGAAGCCGAGCGTCTTTTTTCCGACCCTCTGGCTTATTATGTTCTCGAGGCCCGTAAAGGCGCCTCCGCAGATGAACAGTATGTTGGTCGTATCCACCTGCAGGAACTCCTGCTGGGGATGCTTTCTTCCGCCCTTGGGCGGCACGTTGGCGACGGTGCCCTCTATTATCTTGAGGAGCGCCTGCTGCACCCCCTCGCCCGATACGTCCCTGGTGATCGAGGGGCTGTCGCTCTTCCTGGATATCTTGTCTATCTCGTCTATGTAGACTATGCCCTTCTGGCACTTCTCGACATCGTACTCGGCGTTCTGCAGAAGCCCCAGTATGATGTTCTCAACGTCCTCTCCGACGTAGCCGGCCTCGGTCAGCGTGGTTGCGTCGGCTATGGTGAAGGGCACGTTCAGGATCTTCGCAAGCGTCTGCGCAAGCAGTGTCTTGCCCGAGCCGGTCGGCCCCAGAAGGAGTATGTTGCTCTTCTGAAGCTCGACGTTTCCGAGGGAGACCTTGCTCTCTATCCTCTTGTAGTGGTTGTATACGGCAACGGACAGCACCTTCTTTGCATAGTCCTGTCCGATGACATACTCGTCAAGGATCCTCTTTATCTCGGCAGGCTTGGGAATGGACTGCGTCTTCTTCTTGTAGTCGTCCTTCTCGTACTCCTCGGCAATGATGTCGTTGCACAGGCCTATGCACTCGTCACATATGTAGACCATGGGGCCAGCGACGAGCTTTCTGACCTCGTCCTGCCGCTTCGAGCAGAACGAACACGTCAGGTATCCATCGCCTCTTTTCTTGTCTCCCGCCATTTATGGTACCTCCGAATATAATATGCATTGGATGGTCATTTTCTCTTCTTTATGACCTCATCAATTATACCATATTCTTTGGCCTGTTCGCCAGTCATAAAGAAGTCCCTTTCGGTATCCCCGTAGACCTTGTCGAACGGCTGGCCGGTGTGCTTGGAGAGTATCGATGTCAGCTCCTCCCTGAGCCTTAGTATCTCCTTTGCCTGTATGTCTATGTCCGTTGCCTGTCCCTGCGCTCCGCCGAGCGGCTGGTGTATGAGGATCCTTGCATTGGGCAGGGCGAACCTCTTCTTCGGGGCACCGCCGGCAAGGAGCAGCGCACCCATGCTGGAGGCCTGCCCCATGCATATGGTCGACACATCCGGTCTCACGTACTGCATGGTGTCGTAGATCGCAAGCCCGGCGCTCACGAGACCGCCCGGCGAGTTGATGTACAGGTGTATGTCCTTCTCTGGGTCCTCTGATTCGAGGAACAGCATCTGGGCGATAACGAGGTTCGCCACGTTGTCGTCCACCTGCGTGCCCAGAAAGACTATGCGGTCCTTCAGGAGCCGGGAGTAGATATCGTACGCCCTCTCGCCGCGGCCTGTCTGTTCTACAACCATTGGGATCAGCATGATCAACACCTCTTTCCGGTTTTATGGCCCGGAGCTCAGGCTCCAGGCACCACTATCTTCTTTTCCTCGAGCAGCATGTCGAAGACCTTGTTCCTCCTTATGCTGTCCCTGAGGGCCGCCATCGCACCCTTCTGCTCCTCGAACCTCGCCCTGATGGCCTCGGCGGACTCGCCGCGCACCGAGGCCATCTCCTCTATGGCCTTGTTCACATCCTCGTCGGTGGCCTGTATATCCTCCCTGTCCGCTATGGCGTCGAGGACTATGTCACCGCGGGCCTGCTTTTCGGCCATCTCGCGGTACCTCTTCTTGGACTCGTCGGATATCACGTCGATCCCCATGGGATTGATCAGCCCCTTGCGCACGCCGTCCAGCACGTTGTTCATGACCTGCACGTAATACCTGTCCACCAGGGACTCCGGAACATCGAATGGATTGCGCTCCTCGATCTTTTCGAGCACCTCCTTCTGAAGCCTCTCCTTCTCGGCCTTCTCCTTTACGCGCCTGATCTCTTCCCTGACCTTGTCCTTCAGCTCATCGAGGCTCTCGCACATCAGGTCCTTTGCGAAGTCGTCGTCGAGCGCTGGCAGGACCTTCTCCTTGACGGACTTGATCCTCACGCTGAAGACCGCGTCCTTGCCGGCCACCCTCTTGTCATGGTAGGTGGCCGGGAACGGCTTTGTGAACTGGCGCACCTCACCGGCCTTTGCGCCCTTCGCCACCTCCTCGAACTCAGGCAGTATCGCGCCTTCGTCGCCTATGATGAACCTGTAGTCCTTGCGGCCCGCTCCCTTGAGCGGTTCGCCGTCGACCGAGCACTCGAAGTCGACCGTGACCAGGTCTCCCGTGCCAGCGCCCCTGTCGACGTCCTTGAACTGCCCGTTACGCTCCCTCAGCATGTCGAGGTTCCGCTCCATCTCCTCCTCTGTCACCTCCACCGGCTCCCTCTTGACCTCGATGTTCCTGTAGGTCTCAGGGTCTATATCCGGCATTATGTCGACTATGGCGCTGTAGACGAGCGCAGACCCTTCGCTGAGGTTCTTTATGTCCACATCGGGCATGCCGATGACCTTGAGCCCGCTCTCCTTGACCGCATCGGGGTAGGTCCTCTCAATCAGCCTTCTTGCAACGTCACCGAGGACCTGCTTTCCGAACTTCTGCCTGAGGATGTGCTCTGGCACCTTGCCCTTGCGAAAGCCCTGGACCGAGGCCTCCGGCCTCAGGGCGTCATACTCCTTTTTTACCGCAGCGGAGAACTCCTCTTCCGGAACCTCCACCTTGAGCATCTTTTTTAAGGGTCCTAACTCCTCTACCTCTACCTTCATCTACGCTCACCTTTCCTTTTTTATTTACTGGACACTTCGCTCACTAACCCCGAAGCGCGAGCTTCGGGAAATGCGCCAACTATGTTTGAAGCCCCCTGCAGCGCTCAAGAGGGGGATCTGATCGCTCGCCTGCCGCAAAACACACTGCTCGGCGCTCCGGCGTCGTTCGACTCCCGCCGGCGCTCGACGCCTCCCGGCGCCTCGCTCCATGTATAGGGCTTCAACGGTGCGCCCACTCTCCGGCATTCTGGTGCGAGAGGGGGGAGTCGAACCCCCACGGTTGCCCACCAGATCCTAAGTCTGGCGCGTCTGCCTGTTCCGCCACTCTCGCGAGGCCACAGCGGTTCGGATGTTAACCACGGCAAGGTCACGGCATCCTCTGCGAATGCACCATACCTGTGAAAGGGGATAAGCCGATTATGCAGGGGTTTTGAAATCCCTGAAATCACTTGTAATTATTATAATTAATAAACCCAGGCCATGCAACAAAAATATACCCGCTTTTCGGCACAGGGCCTCCCCTGCGTTGGCCGAGGACGGCGCATGGACTGTTTTCTCTGGAAAATCCCCGGCTTCCCCAATTCCAGGACAAACACACCACCACCCCGCAAACGGTGTAGAACCTTCAGATGCAGGTAATACTTCCTTAAAAATGTTCCCACGGGCCTCAAACAGGCTTCTGAACATGCATCGCGAGCGTTGACCCCGGAGCCCGCTTCGAGGTTAGGGAGCGAAATGCAATTGTATAATTCCTTACATGAGAAGATTCCCTGAGCCCACTGCAGGGAGCTTCAATCCGCCTGTAACAGGTTGGGGGCGGTGGGGGCACCGGCTGTTCATCTTCATGAAGTCGAGCGTCAGGTACTGCTTCGAGACCAAGGCCAGCCTAACCCATTTTCAGGCGCAGCTGATAAACATGGACAAACATACTGATACAGAAAAGCAAGACGAACCGATGGAGGTAAAACATATCTTTGGTAATCATACCGTCTCTTGGGTAAGCTCGCCATACGCAGGGAGGTGCGCGAAGCCCCCTCGATATAGCCGGACCAGAAGGTCTTCCTCAAGGGGAAGGCCGTGCAGAGATAATACCGTTCCGAAGACCCGGTCAAAGGCTTTGCGGTATCTTCAAAAAGGATCATCGCTTGCGAGGTCGCTCCTCAGAGGGCGAAAGGATGGGACGAGACCTGAAGAAAAAAGATTGCTTGGCTCCTTTACGATACTTGCGTACCTGAAATTTTGATCATCGACAAAAGGCACGGGCCTTCTTCAAAGAGCGGACGGTACTTCAAACAAAAAAGAGGGGCGGGTTTCTACCCGCCCCTCTTTCGTTACATCCGTATCTACGAAGACCGGACCCTTAGTAGTTCCCTGTGATCATAAAGTACGCGTAGTCCAGGTCCTCTGTGTCGCTGGCCGTTCCTGCGGCACCGTTCTTCTCCCAGTAGTCCTCCATGCGTTTGCCAGCAAAGAAGCGGGAAACCCCGGCCTGGAAGGTCACGGCGCTGTTGTACTTGTACTTAACAGTGAGGTCTATCTCGCTTCCGACCTCGTCAGAGCAGGTGGCTCCAGTGGTGGTGGTGCAGCCAGCGCCACGAAGCCCGGAGGGCGCGTTCATCCAGTTTCCGGCGCCGTACCAGGCGTCCATTTCCTCGTCGAGCGTGAAGTCCCAGTAGTCGAGCTTGACTAAGGTCTTAGGGGTGACCTTTGCGGTGGCGTTGAGGTTCCATGCCTTGACGTTCCTCCACCCCTGCTGGTCTGCGTAGCCGTAGTGGCCGTGGTTCGTGGGGAAGAGGTTCGAGAAGGTCTCTATGTCGTTATCCGATGCGTTACCGTCACCCGATGCAACGGTGTACTCGCCGCCTATCCTGATGCCCATCGGGGCGCCCGGGATTGCGGCGCCTGCCCTTATGGCCAGTGCGTCGGCGTCAATGTCATAGTCCCTGGTCGTGGTGTTTATCTCACCGGTCTGCTTGGCGTACTCGACGGTGTAGTCGACGATCCCTGCCTTGCCCTTGAGCCTTGCACCATAGGTCCAGAGCTTCTGGGGCTCGTCGATGCCTGCGATCGAGCCGGTGTTGTTGGTGAGCAACTGGGTGGAACCACCGTCCCTCAGGAGGAGCAGGTAGAGGTCAAGCGCGTTGTTGGGTATGGTCTTGACCGTAGCGTACGCGCCGTAGAAGTCCCGGTCGTTGTCGTTCTTGGCCGATGTGGCGTTGTTCTCATCTATCTTCGATGTCCAGAAATCGACGTCTAGCAAGTCGCTCCTGTACATGGCCTTAACCGCGTCGAAGCTCCTGCCGTTGTTCGACCATCCGAAGGAGCCCACAAGCCTCTGGTCTCCGTAGACGAGCTCCTGGCGGCCGACCCTTACCGCAAGGGGGGAGCCGAATATGTTGTCTATCTGGAGCCAACCCTCATGGATGTCGAGCTCGTAGTCCTTCTGGCCCTGCTCTGTAAGTGCAGGACCGCCTGCTGAGTGCTGGAACTCACCCCACTCCCTAGTATCCTGTATGGTTACCTTGATCGTCACGTCGTCCGTTGGCGTGGCAACACCCCAGAGCCTAATCCTCTGGCCCCAGAAGCCCTGCTGGTCGTCGTCAGCCGTACTTGCGTGAGCATTATCGTCTGCAAAGTCCGTGTTACTCTTCTGTTCGGCCCTCAGCCGGTACTGGCCGCCGAATTCGACCCCGGCCTCAGAGGGCATGGTCCACACCAGAAGTGCGGCAAATGCAATAAACAGTGCCCAGAACTTTTTCATTACTCGCCTCCTTCGTTTGTTGTTCTTCGGTGGTTCAAAAGCTTGATACAGCCGGGCATGGAGGCCCGGTCGCTTCTTCCCTTCACCTGCCTTTCCTCGAAAATTTTACGATGTAGTAGTTCACCAAGGCCTTGTAGGGCCATAAATTCCTCATGACTCTATCATCAGGAAAATCCCCTTGTCAAGTCTTTTTTTGCACTTCTTTACATTTATGTTGTTTTTTCTTAAGGGGCACTCGAAGGCCCCGTCCCGAGGCGTTCATATCACCCCGGCCTTTATGAGGTCGTGGAGGTGCACTACCCCCACTATGTCGTCCTCGCCGCCGCCTGAGTGCACGAAAAGCGCGGTTATGGAGTGCTCCTCCATCTTCCTCAACGCGGCCTCCGCAAGGGCGTCTGCGGATACGAGCTTTGGGTTCGATGTCATGACCTCGCCGGCCTTCCTTTCGAAGACCCCCATGCCCTTCTCAAGCGCCCTCCTGAGGTCGCCGTCCGTTATGACACCCACGAGCCTTCCATCCTCGAATACACCGGTTATGCCGAGCCTCTTTGCGGTCATCTCGAGGATCGCCTCCTTCATCTCGGTCGACGGCGTGACGGCCGGGATGTCGCTGCCTGCGTGCATGAGCTCCCTTACCTTCATGAGCCTTCGACCGAGGCTTCCAGCAGGGTGGAGTGTTGCGAAGTCCTCTTCCCTGAAGCCGCGCCTTTCAAGGAGCACCACGGCCAGGGCGTCCCCCATGGCGAGGGTGGCGGTGGTGGAGGCGGTCGGGGCAAGGCCCAGCGGGCAGGCCTCCTCCCTTACGCCAACGTCTATGACCACGTCGGCGTAGCCCGCAAGCGTGGAGCCTGTCCTTCCGGTCATGACTATCATGGCTACGCCGAGCCTCTTTACCGCCGGGAGCATCCTTATGATCTCCTCGGTCTCGCCCGAGTTGGAGACCGCAAGCAGTATGTCGCCCCTGGTGAGCATGCCGAGGTCGCCGTGGGCGCCCTCGGCCGGGTGGAGGAAGAAGGCCGGCGTGCCGGTGGAGGCGAGCGTGGAGGCGATCTTCTGGCAGATGATCCCGCTCTTGCCCATGCCCGTTACGACCACCTTGCCCCGGGTCTCGAGGATTAGGTCCACGGCCCTCGTGAAGCTTGCATCAAGCCTGTCCTTCAGCGAAGAGACGGCCTCGGCCTCTATCTCTATGACGCGCCTTGCGGCCTCGATGGATATGTCTTCCTTCATGCCGGTACCCATTGAAAAGCCACTTCCCTCCGATCACCCGGAAATGGGATACACCGCAGGCCTTACGAGATCGTCTATCTCCTTGAGCCTTCCAAGCAGCCCCTCCACGTCCCCGAGCGCTATCGAGTTCGCTCCGTCGGAGAGCGCCCTTTCGGGGTCAGGGTGCACCTCCATGAATATACCGTCAATGCCGACCGCGGCCGCGGCCCTTGCAAGGTAGCCCACCATGCGCCTGTCGCCGCCCGAGGAGGTGCCCCTCTCTGACGGGAGCTGCACGCTGTGGGTTGCGTCGAAGACGACCGGGAAGCCTGTCTCCCGCATGAGCGGAATGGACCTGAAGTCGACAACAAGGTTGTTGTAACCGAATGATGTGCCGCGCTCGGTGAGTATCACCCTGTCGTTGCCCGCGGAAAGCACCTTCCTTGCGGCCTCCTTCATGGCCGCCGGGGCCATGAACTGGCCCTTCTTTATGTTCACCGGAAGGCCGGTCCTTCCGGCCTCCACTAAAAGGTCCGTCTGACGCGAGAGGAAGGCGGGGATCTGGATGCAGTCGACGACCTCCGAGACCGGCCCGCACTCGTGCCTGCAGTGCACGTCCGTGAGAACGGCGACACCGTACTCCTCCCTGATCCGCCTTAAGAGCCCGAGGCCCTTTTCCATGCCCGGCCCCCTGTAGGAGTCCACCGATGTCCTGTTGGCCTTGTCATACGAGGCCTTGAAGACAAAGGGTATCGAGAGCCTCTCCGTGACCTCCAAAAGTGTCTCGAGCGTCAAGAGTGTGGTCTTCTCATCCTCTATGACACAGGGGCCGGCGAAGACGACCATCGCCCCGCCGCCTATTGTAACGTCCCTTATCCTTATCTTCTTCACCATAAGTAATCGAGTAATACTGTGTCGCCACCTCCCTTCACGCCGGGGGAGCAAAAGAGGGGATTGCTTCGGGACTTCGTCCCTCTGTTAGACGAATTAATCAGAGTTTCCTTAGAACCTTAGAAATTGATTGCCCGCCTCCACCGCACCTGGGACCCTGAAGCCCCACTGCACACCATCACCGGGACCCGCGGCGCGTACCCCTCCCCGCCTTGCCCTTCTTTCCGCCTTTCCCGGCCCCAGCCCCTCCGGCCTTCTCCCTCAGAACGGCCTTCACGAAGTCGCGGAAGAGCGGATGTGGTGAGACCGGGCGGCTCTTGAACTCCGGGTGGAACTGGCACCCCACGAACCAGGGGTGGTCCGGAAACTCCATTATCTCGACGAGGCTTCCGTCCGGGCTCAATCCGCTGAACTCGACACCGGCCTTTTCCAGTTCGCCGCGAAGCTCGTTGTTGACCTCGTAGCGGTGGCGGTGCCTTTCGGATATCTCGATCGTGCCGTATGCCTTGTGGACCTTCGACCCCTTCCTCAAGACACACGGATAGGCACCGAGCCTCATGGTCCCGCCCTTCTTCTCAACGCCCTTCTGCTCCTCCATGAGATCGACCACAGGGTACGGGGTCTCGGGGGCGAACTCCGCTGAGTTTGCACCGTTCAAGTGGGCGAGGTGCCTCGCGATCTCTACCACCGCCATCTGCATGCCCAGGCAGATGCCGAAGAAGGGTTTTCTGTTCTCTCTCGCGTAACGTATGGCGCTTATCTTTCCCTCCACGCCCCGGCTTCCGAAGCCGCCGGGGACCAGGACGCCGTCCACATCGGAAAGGAGCGAAGAGGCTCCCTTCTTCTCCACCTCCTCTGAGTCTATGTACTTGAGGTTGACGCGGCAGTTGTTGGCCAACCCTCCGTGGATGAGCGCTTCGTGGAGGCTCTTGTAGGAGTCCTGGAGGTTGACGTACTTTCCCACTATCCCTATGGTCACCTCGTGGCGCGGCCTCTCTATCTTCCTTGCTATCCTCTCCCACTGTTCGAGCTTCGGCGCACCGGTCCAGATATTGAGGAGGCTCACGATCTTCTCATCAAGCCCCTGGCGGTGCAGCACCAGCGGGACCTCGTAGACGCTCTCCACGTCCTGGGCCGATATGACCGCATCCTTTTCCACGTTGCAGAAGAGCGCGATCTTCGTCTTGAGCTCGACCGAGATCTCCCTGTCGCTCCTGCAAAGGAGGATGTCCGGCTGGATACCTATCTCGCGCAGCTTGTTCACGCTGTGCTGGGTGGGCTTGGTCTTGAGCTCCCTTGCCGTGGCTATGTAGGGCACGAGCGTCAGATGTATGTACAGGACGTTCTCCTTGCCGAGGTCGAACCTCAACTGCCTTATGGCCTCGAGAAACGGAAGGCTCTCTATGTCGCCCACGGTCCCGCCTATCTCGACGATTGCAACGTCCACCCCGTCGGCAAGGGCCAGGATGTTGGACTTGATCTCGTCGGTGACATGGGGGACGACCTGGACGGTTCCGCCGAGGTAATCGCCCCTGCGCTCCTTCTTTATGATGGAGTCGTATATCTGGCCGGTCGTGAAGTTATTGCGGGTGGTGAGGCGGGCGGAGGTGAACCTCTCGTAGTGGCCCAGGTCGAGGTCAGTCTCGGCGCCGTCGTCCGTTACGAAGACCTCGCCGTGCTGAAACGGGCTCATGGTGCCCGGGTCCACGTTTATGTAGGGATCGAGCTTCTGAAGCGTTATGGCGAGGCCGCGGGACTCAAGGAGCGCCCCGATGGAGGCGCTGGCTATCCCCTTGCCGAGCGAGGAGACAACACCACCGGTCACGAATATGAACTTGGTCTTCAGGTGCCTTCTTTGTTCAGCCATTACGGAAATACGCGCTCAGAGCATCCCCCTTACCCTGTCGAGGTCTTCGGGCGTGTCCACGGAGGCAGGGTTGTAGGAGGTTTTAACGACCCTTATCCTGAAGCCGTTCTCGAGGGCGCGCAATTGTTCGAGCGACTCGGCCTCCTCCAGCGGTGTCGGCGGCATTGCGGCGAGCCTCAACAGAACATCCTTCCTGTACACATAGAGTCCTATATGCTTGTACGCCGTGGAAAGGGGTCCCCCGGAGGGGTGCCTGTGATACGGAATAGGGCTTCTGGAAAAATAAAGCGCATTGCCTCTTGTGTCCACCACGACCTTCACCACGTTGGGGTCTCTGAACTCATCGGGGTTGTCTATAATGGTTGCGGGCGTGGACAGCGAAAGCTCCGGATCGTCCATCAAGGGCCTTACGACATCGTCGACGAGGGCCGGATCGATGAGGGGCTCGTCTCCCTGGACGTTTACCACAATATCCGCCTCAACCCCCGTTGCCGCCTCGGCCACCCTCTCGGTGCCGGTCCTGCAGGTCCGTGAGGTCATCACCGCCTTCGCGCCGAACGCCTCAACGGCCCTCTTTATCCTCTCGTCATCGGTGGCGACGGTAACGTCGCTCAAGGTCTCGGCCCTTGCGACACGCTCGTATACGTGCTGGACCATGGGTTTGCCTTTTATATCCATCAGGGGCTTGCCCTCGAGGCGTGTCGAGCCGAACCTGGCGGGGATAAAGGCAACCACTTTCATCCAAGTCAATATATCAAATACAACTTCCTTGTCAAGAGAATGGGCGGATAAATACACGCAGGGGCCATGCACAGGGGCATGTGAGCCCCCAGTGCCGCGTAGCTGCACTCCAAGCTGTGGAGGTTGACTACGAAAAGTATTTAAGTTACACTCGAAGTGCACGCAGGCTGTTGATCACTTGTGTGCCGACGTATGTGTTACCTGTGAGAGGATCAGAACACTTAAGATACACGCCCGGCACGGCGGCCTGCACCGGAAGCTTCGATCTCCGCGGGGAGATCAACATTATATTAACACAAGGAACCTCTGACTTATTCATTGAATAGTCATTGCTAAGCAATCTCTCGATCCGTAACCAGCATATTTTAGAGATTGCTTCGTCGCAAGCCGCTTCGCTTCACTGGGGGCTTCGGCTCACCTCAAGGGCGACATCAAAAAGCAATAAGTCAGAGTTTCCATAGTACACGACCTGCGATATAGACCGGTGTTTGCGGCACTGACAAAGGCGGCCGCGACGGGCAAGAGACCGTCCATGCAGGTGTATCGGTTTCGAGATGCCACGTAAGGAACCCGTTGAAATAAGGTGCTCGGCGTGCGGTGCGAGCTTCAGGCTCTGGATACCCGTCGGAATGCTCACGGAATGGGGAGCGGGCGAGGAGATCAACTGCATAAGGTGCGGCGAGCGCTTCATCGTGAAAAAGGGTGTGGACGGGGTCGAGGTGGCCGGGGTAGAGGCGGCGAAGGTCGAGGCCGCGACCAAGGAAGAGGCCGAGGCCCCGAAGGCGAAGGTCCTTTTCATTGACGACGACAGGCTCTCAATAGCCATCGCCGAAAGCACGCTCTCGGATGTCCCCATAAGGCTCGTTACGGCCTCCAGCGGTGAAGACGCGGTCGAGAGGTTCGAAAAGGACGAGTTCAGCCTCGTCATAGCCGACCTGCACCTCAGGGACCCGGACAACCCGGAAAGCAGGCTCGACGGCGAGGACGTTCTGAGGAAGATGGTCGAGTCGGGCAGGAATGTACCGGCGATCATAACCACGGGCAAGGACATAATAGACGACCTCGTGCTGGACCCCAAGTGGTTCGACCTGAACGTCAAGGGCTTCGTGCAGAAGGGCAACCCCTTCTGGGGCGAAGAGCTCAAGACAAAGATCAAGGAGATACTGGAGCTCGACTGATCCCTTGGGTACCATCATCCACGGTCAGTAGGCCTGCAACGGACCGTCTCAGCCTTCCAGGTAGTTCCTTTCCAGACATGCGTATGCGCTGTGGTTGTGGATGGACTCCCAGTTCTCGGCCTCTATCCTCGCCCAGGTGACACCCTCGACCCTTCCGAGGTTCAAAGCCGTCTCCCTGACCACATCCTCCACGAACATGGGGTTGTCGTAGGCGTGCTCGGTTACGAACTTCTCGTCCGTACGCTTGAGAAGCGAGTAGACCGGGCTGCTTGCGGACATCTCCACGACCTCGATGATGTCCTCTATCCACACGAAGCCCCTGAAGCGGATCCCCACCCTGACGATACCCCTCTGGTTGTGCGCGCCCCTCGAGCTTATCTCCTTCGAGCAGGGACACAGCGTCAGGACCGGCACCATGACCTCGAGCACGAAGTCCAGTCCCTCGCCGAGCGCCCCGGAGAACCTGCACCTGTACTCCATGAGCCCCCTGGAGCGGGAAACAGGCGCGGACTTCTCTATAAAGTAAGGAAACTCCACCTCGAGGTGGGCGGTGGAGGCGTCAAACCTCTTCTTCATCCTGTCGAGGATCTCCGGGAAGTTCTTGACCGTTATCTCACCGCGGTGTTCGTTCAGTATCTCGATGAAACGGCTCATGTGGGTGCCCTTGAAGTGGTGCGGCAGGTCGACGTACATGTTGACCGAGGCCACGGTGTGCTGGGTTTCGTTCCTCTTGTCAAGGACAACGATTGGATAGCGTATGTCCTTGACCCCCACCTTGTCGATGTCTATCCGCCTTGCGTCGGGCTCGCTCTGGACGTCTCTGAGTCTCTTTCCTCTCATGCCTACTCGCGGTACGCAGCGGAAGCATTCTCGCTCTCCCAGACCCTTACCTTTCTTACCCGTACGTTGCCGTCGTTGAGCGCAAGGGAGAGCTCGTCGAAGATGTACCTTGCGATGTTCTCGGCGGTGGTGTTGAGCCTGTCGAACGGTGGAAGCTCGTTAAGGTACCTGTGATCGAGGTAGCCGACCACCCTCGCGGCCTCGGCCTTAAGGCGCTTGAAGTCCACGCCCATGTCTATGTGGTCGAGCTGTTCGACCTCCACGTGGACCTCCACCTTCCAGTTGTGGCCGTGCAGCCTCTCGCAGGCGCCCTCGTATCCCCTGAGGTTGTGCGCCGAGGAAAACCCGGTTACAATGGTCAGCTCGTACATGGTCTTCAGTCTACCATAAAAACACGGTTTGTAAATCCGGCAAAAAAAC
>Ga0256830_1000982_pt1 | contig 20933 bp, 20 predicted proteins | sample 128326metaG_FD_190537 | JGI IMG/M metagenome (GOLD analysis project Ga0256830, IMG submission 190537) | Hydrothermal vent microbial communities from Lau Basin, Pacific Ocean - 128-326 | ecosystem: Environmental > Aquatic > Marine > Hydrothermal vents | place: Pacific Ocean: Lau Basin | collected... | reverse complement strand
TCAGGCGGGGAGAGGCGAATCATCTTACCGAGTGGGCATCTACTCTTGGGCAGATCGAGGGAGATGTGACATTTTTCAATTTTCTGGCTTCCCACGATGGGGTAGGAGTGCTTCCCGCTCATGGTATCCTCAGCGAAAAGGAACTGGAGGGCCTTGTGGAACTTGCACTCTCTGGGGGTGGTTTTGTTTCTTACAAGGCTACACCTGGGGGAGAAATTCCTTACGAATTGAACATCAGTTACTACGATGCCATTTCAAAGGGAGAGAAAACAACAGATCTAAGGGTTAAGAAGTTTCTCTCTTCCCAGTCCATAATGCTTGCACTTAAAGGAATTCCGGGAATATACATCCACAGCCTTTTGGCAACGCCAAACTACAGGGAAGGTGTGGAAAAAACAGGTGTCAAACGCAGCATCAACAGGAAAAAATTTGAAATAGAAGAGGTAGAAACTCACCTGAAAGACAAGGATTCGGAGGTCAAAAGGGTCTTTGACGGTTATCTGGCTCTGCTTCAGGCCAGGAGAGGTGAAAAGGCCTTCGACCCCCTCGGGAAACAGGAGGTTCTGGAAGTTGCGAGACAGGTCTTTGCCGTTCTCAGATCCGCAGTCGACGGGGGAAGCAGGGTACTGTGTCTTACAAATACTTCCCAGAAGCAGTGCCAGTTCGGGATAGATGTGAGTGCTTTGAATATCCGGGGAGGACCTTCGATCGGGAAAGAGGATATGACCTCTGAAAGGGGCAGTTTTGCGAGGGATATCATATCAGGGAAGGAGTATTCCATTAAGAAGGGCCAGCTGATAGTAGATATGGACGGGTACGATACTCTCTGGCTCAAGCTTTAGGAGAGCAGCATAATCGATGTAGAGAAAATCCCCGGGGGATACTGAATATACGATATCGAATCCTTCCCGGGGATTTTGTTCAATCCGGTTGAACGAGGGTCGATTGAAAGATACAACCACCCTCGTCAGCTCTTGTCAGTCTTCTGGCGAGAAATCATCCTTGCTCGCTCCGCATACAGGGCAGACCCAGTCCTCCGGAAGATCTTCAAAGGCAGTTCCAGCCTCGATTCCGTTGTCGGGGTCGCCTGCTTCGGGATCATAGATGTAACCGCACACATTGCAAACATACTTCATTTGACACTCCTTGAATATTGAATAAGAATTATTGGCATCGTTATCGGAAAATCATATCGGCTACCAAATCCGAAAAACGATATCCAAAGATTATATCCAAAGCTGATATCCTGAAACTAACCTGACTTTCTCATTCCCAGTTCATGGTCCAGCATCATGAGGCCGTTACCAGAAGAACCGACTAGTTTCAGCTTCTCCACATACTCACTGGCAGACGCTTCCTCTTCCACCTGCTCGGTCACGTACCACTGAAGAAGAATCTCCGTCGGCTTGTCATTCTCTGCTCTCGCCAGGTCCATCAGCTTGTTTATCGCAGATGTAACACCTTGCTCGTGCTTGTAGGTATACTCGAAAACGGCAAGCGGAGAATCCCATTTCTCAGGGGGCTTTTCTATGGCATCGAGCACGACTCTACCGCCACGCTCGTTTACGAAGGAATAGAATTTCATTGCATGTTCCATCTCTTCCGAAGCCTGGACTTTCATCCAGTTTGCAAAGCCCTTGAGATTGCTTGCCTCGAAGTACGAGGCCATCGAGAGGTACAGGTATGCCGAGTACAGTTCGGCGTTTATCTGCTTGTTGATTGCATCTTCCATCTTCTTGCTTATCATAGTTCAGCCTCCCAGAGGCCGTGAATATTGCAGTACTCCCTCGCCTTGATACTGCTGCCGCTAACCTTGAAAAATGCTTCTGGCTTGTCGCCCGGTTTGAGGAACTGCCTGTAGGCGACACCGTCCGCTATCAATTCTATCCATTCGATATAGTGCTTCTCTTCCATAGGATGCAGTGTGCTTCCCACTACGACCCTGTAACCGTCTCCTTCTTTTGTTATCACGGGAACATGTTTCTCTGTTGCAGAATCGGCTGTCTTCTCTTCGAAGAGTTTCATCGGCTGGCCGCAGCAAACCAATTCACCCTTGCCCTCGTGCAGTACCTCGACGATGTTTCCGCAAACTTCGCACTTGTAGATTTGAAGTCTTTCAGTCATTTTTTACCTCCTATGACTTATTTTTTTTTCACATTCGGAACAAACTCCGTAAAATTCTATCCTGTGCCTTATGGATGAAAAGTTACTTATCCTTTTCACCGTGTCATCTATCCCTTCCAGAAAGTCGGATGGGGCTATATCCTCTATCTTTCCGCAAATGGTACACCTTATATGGTAATGGGGGGTAGTCTTGCCGTCGAAGTGCATCTGCCTGTCATCCATCTGGAGCCTCGATATTATCTGCTCTCTGCTCAAAATTTCCAGGTTACGGTAAACGGTTCCAAGGCTGACCCTTGGCATCTTCTTCTTTACAATCTCGAATATCTGGTATGCGGTGGGATGCGTATCTAGTTTTTCAAGTTCCTCGATTATCAGGCGCCTTGCCTTTGTCATCCTGAGTTTCTTCTTCTTGACCTCTTTTACTTTCGAAGCATTTTTAAGAATCATTATCATTTACAAATCTATTGAAGTATACTTTTCATGTCAAGAAAAAAGGAGTTTTTCTACACTTTTCACCGGTTCTTTAATCTGTTAGAATACCACCCGACAAGATGGTAAAGATAATACAAGCCAAGCTCCAGGCAACATTCCTTATACTGATACTTTCCACCGCCTCCGCCCATGCCTACGGGGAGAGCCCGGCTGCTGTAACGGAGAGGCTCTTTCCCCCTTCGACTAACCCCTTCGAGCTCTCACTCCTCGGCGATACCCTGGTAATGTCTTCTGCGGCATTGGTGTTTTTCAGTGGGAGGTACCTCTACGAGCAGAAGGCATTACCCGACATACAGGAGGTTAACTCCCTGGACCCTTCAAAGATATTCTTTATAGACAGGGTTACAATGTTCGACTACTCGAAACCACTTCATATTGCAAGCGGAGTAACCGAGTACACGGACCTGGCATTACCTGTCGGAGTTATTGCCCTCTCTGCTCTTGGAGTCGGTGAGGAAGAAAATGATTCAGGAGGAATAGGGGAGAGCAGGCTTCACAGAGTACTGGAGATAACCCTGATGTACGGAGAGGCACTGGCGTACTCCCTCGGTGTAAAAGATGCCATAAAGGGGCTTGTGAACAGGTACAGGCCATATGCATACGGAAGCTACTACAGTGCAGGTGAAATCGCCGCCAACGCGGATTCGAGGTGTTCTTTCCCGTCCGGCCATACTACGGCTGCCTTTACCGGTGCCGTGTTTGCCAGCATGATCTTCAGCAAGTACTATCCCGATTCCGTACTCCAGCTTCCCGTCTGGATAACATCGCTCGGTATTGCAACTGCTACCGGGGTTCTACGTGTCCTTTCCGGCAATCATTTTACAACTGACGTATTGGGTGGTGCACTTATAGGTTCTTTCTTCGGTTTCATTGTGCCCTTCCTGCACGAGGTGAAGGAGGATGATCGGGAAAAATGAGAGGAATTGGTTTGAAAATTGCCCCGGTTAAAAAGGTCGGAGTTGCCTTCGGAGGAGGTGGAGCGAGGGGACTTGCCCACCTCGGTGCGCTTCGTACCCTGCGGAAGAGGGAGGGGTATTTCCCCGGAATAGTGGCTGGAACTTCGGCCGGTTCCATAGCGGCAACTCTCTGTGCAAGTGGTATCTCACAGCGGGAAATCGAAGAGACGGCAATGGAGTTCAACTGGTTCAGGTCGGTAGTGAGTCTTTCCGATACCCTGCGTCATTACCTCGGTAAGAAAAAAGGAGGGCTGGTTTCCAATGCCAAGCTGGGAGAATCGATAAACAGGCTGATAAGCGGGAGGAGTTTCGACGACTTCGAGATGGACCTGGCAGTTGTTGCAACGGAAATAGAGAAGAAGACAAGGGTGATATTCACATCCAAGAGAGCGGCAGCCAGAATAGACTGGAACTACCTCTACCAGTTTCTCCTTCCACCGGAGGGTAACAAGCCTGGCTGTGAAACCGTGGTGATTTCGGATTTCAAGGATGTGGGAAAGGCCGTCATGGCGAGTTGTGCGGTCCCCGGCGTTTTCATGCCGGTGGAGATATACGGGATGATGCTCCTGGACGGGGGTGTGGTTGACCAGGTGCCGGTGGATGTAATAAGGGCCATGGGGGCGGATTTTGCCATAGGGATCAGTCTTGCCCTGGCTTTTCTCCCCCCGAGGATAACGAATGCTCCCCAGGCCCTGTCCGGAATGGTCGGCCTCCTTGGTGTTCAGCAGCTAAGAAAGAGCATGGACATGGCAGACATAGGTTTCCAGGTCAAGGGTATCGAGTACAGGAGCCCGGTAAATCCAAGGCAGTATGACCTGATAAACCTCGGAGAGGAACAGATGAACTACTGGATCGATTATCACGAACGAAAAAAAAGTGGCATACTGAGGCGGTAAGCATGGATGCAAGGATACAGTGCAAATTGATGGTAACGGGAAATCCGGATGATGTGAGGAATTTCAAGGAGGAGATGAAGGGTGAATATCCCTCCTACGAAATAGGCCACGGATGTCCTTCATGCAGGGTTGAACTGGAACCGCAGGAATCGGAAGAACATTCACTCTGTTTCAACAACGTGGTATCTGTACCCGAAGACAAGCTTAAGAAGGGTTACCCAAAGGCTGGCATGTACTGGGAGATAAACAACTGGGGAGTGAAATGGGGTGCCGTAGATGACAGAATAGTGGCCGAGAATGACACCTCGATAACTTACAGGTTCTGGACCCCGGCAGTCCCTCCCAGGAAATGGGTAAAGGCTGCCTCAGAGAGCTTTAAAAACCTCCGCTTCACACTGGCATATTTCGGAGAGGAATGCTTTCCCTTCTGGGGTGTGGAGGTTTTCTCGGGCGGAGAAAAGATCTGGGAAGCAGAGATTCCCAGGGAAGAGGGCGAAGCCCGGCTGAATGAGGAATGGAACAGGGTGGCAGAGGGCTTACTCGTCGATCAGGAGTGAGAGACGTTCCTTTATGAAATCAGCCTTGTCTTTCAGTTCGATTTTTCCCGTTTTTATGAAGAGTGATTCGGGATGCGCCGGATTCAAGAATACCGAACCACCGCTTTCGGAAATAAGCCTTATCACCTTGTCTGCAGAGACCTTGGAGATCCTTGCGAATTCGACCCTGGCGATACCATTCTTCTCCACGAGCTTTGATACGTAGAGCTTCCTGCAGATGATTCTCGTTTCGGATATGGATAGTAAGTTCAATACCTCTTCTGGCATCGGCCCGAAGCGGTCCTCTATTTCCCTGTAGACTGCCTCCATCTCCTCCTCTGTTGATATGGAGGCTATCTTCTTGTAGATTTCCATCTTTTCCATCGGTTCGTTTATGTATGAATCCGGAATGTAGCCGGAGTATTCCAGCTCGAGATACGGTTCGGGGGGTTCATCCCTCTTCTCTTTCTTGAGCTTTCTTATGGATTCTTCGAGAAGTTGCACGTAGAGATCGAATCCCACCGCCATTATGTCGCCGTGCTGCTCCCGCCCCAGCAGGTTCCCGGCACCCCTTATTTCCAGGTCCTTAAGGGCTATCTTGAATCCTGAACCGAGGTCTGTGTAGTCGGATATTATGCTCAAGCGTTTCATTGCAAGCTCGGAAAGGGCCCTCTCTCTCGGATAGAGGAGATAGGCATAGGCAGGTACATCAGACCTGCCGACACGACCCCTTAGCTGGTAGAGCTGGGAGATACCAAACATATCGGCCCTGTCTATTATGATGGTATTGACATTGGGAATATCCAGGCCGTTCTCTATGATGGTGGTTGCAAGGAGAAGATGGAAATCCCCGTGTGTGAACCTGTGCATGACATCTTCCAGTTCGTGTTCATCCATCTGCCCATGCGCCACCTCTACCAGTATTTCGGGAACGATCTGACGCAGCATCACGAGAACCTGGGGAATCGTGCTTATCCTGTTGTGAAGGTAGAATACCTGTCCGCCCCTCTCGACCTCCTTTATTATTGCATCCCTTAGTATGTCCGTGTTGAATTCTGTGACTATCGTCTCTATGGGAAGCCTGTTCTGGGGAGGTGTGGTTATAAGGGACATGTCCCGTACCTTCATGAGTGACATATGGAGGGTTCTTGGAATGGGGGTTGCAGTAAGAGTAAGGCAGTCTATGTTTGTCTTTAGCTCCTTTATCACTTCCTTGTGCTTCACTCCGAAGCGCTGTTCCTCGTCCACTATCAGCAGACCGAGGTTCTTGAAGTGAACATCCCTCTGGACGAGCCTGTGGGTACCGATAACAATATCCACGCTTCCCTCTGCAAGTCCCTTGATAACCGCAACCTGTTCTTTCCTGCTTCTGAAACGGGAGAGCATCTCTATCCTTACGGGGAAACGCCTGAACCTTTCAGAAAAGGTCTCGTAATGCTGTTCCACGAGTATCGTGGTCGGAGCTAGCAGAGCCACCTGCTTCCCGGCCATCACGGCCTTGAATGCCGCCCTCAATGCTACCTCGGTCTTCCCGTATCCGACATCTCCGCAGACTAGCCTGTCCATCGGTGTATCACTCTCCATGTCCCTCTTGACTTCCTCTATGCATCTTAGCTGGTCCTCCGTCTCCTGGTAGGGAAAACCGGCCTCGAATTCGTTCTGCCAGTCGGTATCGAGCGGGTATGAAAATCCCTGTATGCTCTTCCGCTCGGAGTAGAGGCGAATGAGCCTCTCTGCAAGCTCTTCCACCGATTTCCTTACCCTGTCCTTCCGTCGTTGCCAGCTTCGTCCCCCGATGCGGTCCAATTTTGGTTTTCTTCCATCCTGGGTTATGTATTTCTGAATGAGGTTTACCTGTTCGATGGGTATGAAGATACTCTCTTCCCCGTCGAACTCGAGTTTTATGTAGTCCCGCTCGCTTCCCAGCACCCTTATTCTCTCTATACCCTTGAAAAGGCCTATTCCGTAGTTCAGGTGAACGACATAGTCTCCCGGGCTCAAGTCTACGAACGTATCTATGGCCTTCGTCTTTGCCCTTGCAACAGAGCGGGGTATCCTCCGCTTTCTGCCGAATATCTCATTTTCCTGAATAACGAGTATCTTTAATTGTGGTACTGCAAAACCGGATGAGATACCGGATGGTATGACAAATAGCCTCCCATCGGCATCCAGGTCTCTTACCAGAAACTCGATTCTCTTTGCCTGCTGCTCGTACACTGCAAATATGAACACTTCATAACCAGAATCGAGGTAGTTCTTTAGTTCATCCTTGAAGAATGAGATGTTTCCGAAGAAGGACCTCGAGGGATCCGAGGGGATTCTCACCCTGAAAGCGGCCTGTTCCTGCGAAGCCGAATCGGTTATCCTGGAAAAGATAATCCTTCTTTCCATTGCGCCAGTTACCCTTTCAATATCTGCGAACAACCTCTCCGGCGGCAGCACGTCTTCCCCGTTTCTCACTCTCTTCCTGTAGAGTTTCACATTCTCCTCTGCAATGGATTTGTAGGTGGAGGATATCAGTGTCTTGTCCCTTATGAAAAGGAGTGAACTCTCCGGAAAGTAATCGGGGAGGGTGACCGGATTTTCGTAGAGAAAGCCGCTGTAATCGTGGATACTCCGTGCATAAGTCTGGACAAGGGCCTCCTCTTTAAGGCGCTCGGCAGATTGAGGCTCCAGCCCGGCATCTATCAGCCTGCCCGTGAAAGAATCGAGGCTGCCTGCGTCAAGTATCAACTCTCTCATTGGTGGTATATTGATACTTTCCAGCCGCTCCGTCGATTGCTGAGTGATAGGGTCGAATCGTCTTATCTCTTCGACCCTGTCGAAATCGAGTATTATCCTTATGGCATTCTCCTCGGAGGCGGGATATATGTCTATTACTTCGCCCCTCACGGAAAACTCGCCCTTCATGCTGACCCTCGGGACCCTTATGTAACCGGTGGTCTCGAGAAGGGATTCCACCTTTGTCGTATTTATCGTATCGCCCCGGGAGAAGCGGGCTATCCATTTCTTGAATACTTCGGGAGGAGGGAGGTAGTAAAGCAGCGCCCGGAGCGGGGCAATTACTGCCAACCTCTCACCGGAGAGGAGCCTTGTAAGGACGGAACTTCGCTGGCGCATCAGTTCTGGAAGGGGCGGAAGGTTTTCATAGGGGAGTATGTTGAACCACTTGAAAATCGAGATTTTTTCGGGCATGAACTGGCTTAGATCCTGGTAGAGGTTTTCGGCCTCTTCTTCCGTTGCAGTTACGATGAGTGACGGTTTCCCGGTATCGTGGAAGAGCTTGTAGAGAATTATAGATATGAATCCGTCCTTTACCCCTTCGATTTCGAGGGGAAAGGCATTGGCCTCGATTTTCCCAAGGATTTGCCTGTATGGTGGAAAGGCCTCCAATTTTTTGATGATTTTATTAATGAATAATGTTATCATTTATTTTACCGAATATAATAATGGAAAAACAAAAAATGAATAGAAAGAAATATACGATTGTCCTTATTATTCTATTGATTCTTGTACAGGTACCCTCTTTTTCACTTACCGGTGATGCCATAGGTTTCACCATAAATTTTCACAACAAGAAGGTGTATTTTCTCGGTGATCCCGTATGGATAGAGGCCGTTATTACCAACAACTCGACGGAAACCTACCATTTCAAGGTTGCAGACAACAGGTACTACACTCTCGACTTCACCGTGAAAACGCCCACAAATATCAAGCTTGTTCACTCAAGAAAATTTACCATAGAGCGCAATTCGGATCAACCTGTCTTTTTCAGGGAGATAAGCCTGGAACCCGGGGAGAGATACGGCGTTCTTGTGAACCTCAATGATTTCATAGACTTCAACAGGGCCGATACCTACATGGTTGAAGCCTACTTCTATCCCGAACTTTTCGTAGGGAACAAGCCCGAGTTCTTCGTTTCGAACAGGCTGACCCTGGATATACGGCCTGCACTGAAAACTGCAGAGGCACGGGAAATGACGAACCTCGTTACCGGCGAGAAGATAGAGAGGCAACCCATACCGCCGGACGAAGTGGTAAGTTTTACCCTTTCAGCCAGGCAGAAGAGCCAGTGGAACAGATTTTTCCTCTACCTGGACCTCGAGGAGTTGTTGAAGAAGAATCCGAGCCGCAAGCGCCAGTACATAAGACTTTCAGAAGAAGACAGAAGGATGATGTTGAAGCATTTCAAGGAAGAGTTGAAACAGGAGGTCGTGGATAGGGATATCCTCGTTATACCCTCCAGCTTTCGGATACTGAAAACCACCTATACACCTTTCGAAGGTACCGTTGAAGTGCTTGAGAAATTCAAGTACACTGATTATACGGAAAAGAAAAAGTACACCTACTACCTTGTAAGGAAGGACAAGTACTGGATGATTGTCAATTACGAGATACAGAATCTGGGAACGGAATAACCAGGTGGTAAAAAAATGAAAGTCTTGCTTGTTGCGGAGAAGGACGACTTTAAAAACCTGCTCTCATATCACCTGAAACCCATCGGCTTTGAAATCGTACACTACAGAGACCCCGTCAAGGCTCTCGACAACCTCGAGGAGCTGAACCCCGATATGATTCTCTTTCACTCGGGCGATTTTCCAAGGCACTGGAAGCCACTGCTCAAGCTGCTCAGGGAGAGCAAGAGCAAAGAGGAGGTTGTATTCATCCTTATTACCGGTGAGAAGATGGATGTAGATGAGGCAACAAAGGCAACACACCTGGGAGTGAATGGTTTCGTTAAGGAAAACTTTTCCGACAAGGAAGAGATATACAGGCTGCAGGACCTCTTTAAGAGGTACAAGTCGATTAGTGACAAGAGGAAGTTTCACAGGTTCATTCCCGCCGAGTACGACAAGCTCGAAATGCTCTTCACCCATCCACGGCGGGCAGTCCTTGTTACCGGCTCGATAGCAGAAATTTCCATACAGGGTGCAACCTTCGTACCGGATATCAGTTCACTTACCGAGGACGTAAAGGTTGGGGAAACTATTTCCCACTGCTCGCTCCTTGCCGGGGAGAACCTTATTCACGTGGATTGTACGGTAATGCGGAACAGGGGAGATCTTGGCCTCAAGTTCAAGAGTTTCGAGGCAGGTGGCCATCACAAGCTTTTCCAGTACATCCAGGAGCGCCCGGAACGAGAATTGAAGGCGGCTCTTGGCAGGGAATAGGGTATGGGAGTAGGGCATGGGAGTAGGGCAGTCAGGTTTTTCCGCTTATCCCTCTTCTTGAATTTCTTACGTTTCTTATACCAAAAGGTGCCCAAAGAAGAAGAAAGACGGCAAGTCCCATTATTTCAAGTCCTATGAGATACCTGGGGGAGGGCCCGAATGTTCTTGCAAAGAGGTCGACGATAGAACCTGTAGGGGGTGGGTATCCCGTTATGAAGTAGTTTCCCCTTTCGAAGGGCGGAACTTTTTCTAAGAGTATATTGAACCCGTACGATACTATCACGAGGAGATTGGTTATGATTGCTACTTTTAGAAGTGCTTTCAGTGTAGGCCGGTAACGATGGGCAGCCACGATGTAAGAGGCGCCTATCATTATAAATCCGTGTGAAATGAAAAAGGAGAAGTATTTAAAATCGGGAAATCCCCTGGCACCGATATCCGGGGCCAGAATCGCCTGAAGTGCCCCTCCCAGGCCCCAGAAAAAGATGAGGTCGTACATGAGGTTTTTGACACGCGGTGATTCCACGTAGAAAACAGTGATGAGCATCAGAATGGATAAGCCGCACATCTGGATAAGAAGCCCCGATGAGGGTACCCACCCATCAGTCACATACCAGTAGATATGGTATATGGTTTCGTTTGTAAAGAGGATCAGTACTATTGTCGCTTCGGTAATTGCCCTCGCCTTAGATGAAGGCTCCTTTCTGAAATACACTCCTACCGCGATACAGGCTAACAGCACCATCAATGCCGGAATAAGGTGTTCTTCAGAGAAGGTTCTGAATTCCCTGTTCGGGATTCCCCTCTGTATCGTGATGTCATGGGATTTGCGTATCACCTCTTTCCCCGATTCATCCTTGAGGATTGCTGTGACCCTCCACTCTCCGTCCCCTTCCAGGTCGAAGAGGGCATGAAAGGAGTTAAGGAGGTAGAGGATTTTCCCTTTGTCTCGAACAGCGTCTCTCGGTGCTTCTTTTGTTACTGTTTTTTCTGTATTGCTTCCCGTTGTTTTAGGGGCAATTTTACGGGCAACGACAGTTACGGTATGTTTCGATTTCGCATTTTCATGCCACGCATGGCCCTCTGCCACGAAGTGGCCCGGAAACTTCCTTCCCGAAAGCGGCACTGCAAGCTTTATCCCGGAGGGAGCCCAGTCGAGGATGAAAAATAGAAGATCCAATCCGACAAGGAATATCGCTCCGGCGAGGGCAAGGTACTTTGTTTTCATGCTTCAAGGCTAATTTTAAAGCCTTGAGTTTACCCATTCAAGGATTTTTTTCTGCGGTCTTTTTCCCCGTAATTTCCAGAAACTCTTCTCTTTCCACAACTTCTTTTTCGAGGAGAAGCTTTGCAAGTTTTTCTACCGTTTTCTTCTTTTCCGTAATTATCTTTCGGCTTCTCTCGTATGCCTCGTCCACGATTCGCTTGACCTCGGAATCTATAAGGGCTGCTATCTCCTCCGAGTATTCCTTTTCGGTTGGCTGCCAGTTGTCACCCTTTAAAAAGGGATTTCGTGGCCTCTCGTAGACGAGTAGGCCAAGCTTTTCGCTCATTCCGTATTCCTTTACCATGGAACGTGCGATATCCGTTGCCCTCTGGAGGTCATTCTGTGCTCCGGTGGAAATATCGCTAAAGAATATCTCCTCGGCCGCACGGCCTCCAAGAAGAACGGCAAGCCTATCCTCCAGTTCTGATTTTGTCATGAGGTACCTGTCTTCCGTGGGGAGCTGCAGGGTATAACCAAGGGCAGCTATACCACGCGGGACTATTGAAATCTTCTGAACGACATCCGTATTGGGAAGTTCACCTGCAACTATCGCATGGCCGGATTCGTGGTAGGCCACTATCTCTTTCTCCTTCGGGCTTATTAGTCTCTTCTTCTTCTCGAGGCCGGCAACCACCCTCTCTATAGCTTCATCGAACTCGGCCATGGTAACCTCATTCTTGCGTCTCCTTGCCGCTAGAAGTGCTGCCTCGTTCACTATGTTGGCAAGGTCGGCTCCTACGAAGCCGGGAGTCCTTGCAGCGAGCATGTGAAAATCCACATCCTTGGCTATCTTTACATCCTTTGCATGAATCTTTAGTATCTCTTCCCTTCCCTTGAGATCCGGTTTGTCCACTACTATCTGCCTGTCGAACCTTCCCGGCCTGAGCAGTGCGGGGTCGAGTATTTCGGGCCTATTGGTGGCACCCATTATGATTACACCTTTTTTCGTATCGAATCCGTCCATCTCCACGAGTAACTGGTTCAGGGTCTGTTCGCGTTCATCGTGGCCGCCTATCGGGTTGAAGCCCCTTGCCTTTCCCAGTGCATCGAGCTCGTCTATGAAGATTATGCAGGGAGCCTTCGCCGTGGCCTGTGTAAAGAGGTCGCGCACCCTTGCAGCACCGACACCTACGAACATCTCCACGAATTCGGAACCCGAGATGCTAAAGAATGGAACACCTGCCTCCCCGGCAACTGCCTTTGCAAGGAGTGTCTTGCCGGTACCGGGGGCTCCGACCAGGAGGATACCTCTGGGAATCCTCCCGCCAAGGCTTTCGAAGCGCCTTGGTTCCTTAAGGAAATCCACGACCTCCTTTAGTTCCTCCTTCGCCTCGTCGATTCCGGCCACGTCCTTGAAAGTTATCTTCTTGGCATTGTCGTCGGCAGATATCAATCTCGCCTTGCTCTGGCCCACCTTCATCACGCCAGGGCCACCCATTCCCATTTTATATACCATGTAGTTCCAGATGGCTATCATTATTATTATGGGAATGATCCAGGAGAGCAGGTTGCTCAGAAAGGAATTGGCCGGCTTGCCGGTGAACTTTACATGCTTTGCCTCGAGTTCTTTTACCAGGTCAGGATCCTGAATCCTGTTCGTGGTAAAAGGTACCGGCTTGTCGGACTTGCCTGTCGGGTCCTGCATGAGCCCCTTTATCACCGTATCGGAGATGACGACTTCCTTTATCATGCCCTTTTCCAGGTATGTCTTGAAGTCGCTGTACGGAATTTCGACGGATGCACCGACCAGGAAGAACCATTGCAGGCCGAAAAGTATTAGCATGCTTATAAGGAAATATGCAAGTGTTACCTGTGTTTTTTTGTGTTGTTCAGGATTCATTTTCCCTCCTTGTACCTGTTCATCGTCTTGCCGAATCTTTCCCAGGGGTCCGAAGATATACTTGCGTAGGGACAGTTGGGAGCGTGCTTCTTTCCGTACCTGTAAACCCCGTCTAGCCTGTCATCCTTGAAAACGACCTCCAGTCCCATCTTGTCAAGTTTCACAAGAAGAACGCGTCTTCTCTCTCTTATGTTCCAGCAGCCGGGACAGACACCGACCGTTGCAAGCTCATGGCTGTCCTTGTAACGGACACGTACCATTGCCCGCCCCTCGAGGACGGCAAACCTTCTCTTTAAGGACAATACTTTCTCCCTTATTCTCTCTAAAATTAAGTTAAAATTAAATTACGGCATGTTCAAGTAAAAATTTGTATGTAGCATTTTTACATTCTTACAGGTAGGGGCGAAATACCTTCATGTCGAAATGCCTCCAGGTTGAGATACCTTCATGTCGAAATGCCTTCAGGTCGAAATGCCTTCAGGTCGAAACCAGTGCAATCCGGTTTTTCCCTCCCCCGGACAATGCCATGGAAAGTGCCTCTCCGGCTCTCTCCAGGGAGCGGGCTGAATCGAGGGGTATTCCCGAATATATCCCAATGCTCACCGTTCCGTCTGTCCTGTCAGCTATGGCCTTTTGCAGCCTCTCAGCCAGTGCCCTTGCCTTTCTTGCATCCACCTTTTCCAGCAGTATGACAAATTTGTCGTCGTCCAGGTGGCTTATGTAATCGGAGGCTCTTACAACATCCTTTAAAATCCTTGCTATGTCAACGAGAAAACGGTCACGGGCCTCCTTGCCTCCTTGTTCGGCAATCTCGTTCATCGATTCCGGGGATAGGAGCAGAAGTGACATTGGCTCGATTGAACCCATGTAATTCCTTGCATTTTCATCGAGAGTCTTTTCGAAGGCCCTGCTATTCGGCAGTCCCACAATCGAGGTAAACTCCTCTTCATCTTTCGATGCATTTATCCTGGCGAGTTCCCTGTAGAATTTGACCATGGCATTCATAATTCCCTGCGAACGAATGGGTTCCGAGGGAAAGGGTACTATCTTGTCCCTCCCTTGCTTCTTTGCAGTGATAAGAAGCTGTTCGGCGGCAGCATAGAGAATGTTTGCAAGTCTTCTGTCGTAACCAAACTCACTCCCAGGGTGTCTTATGCTTCCGCCGGAAAGAGTCACCTTTACCCCTGATTTTTCGTGAATCTCGTATTGAATGATCGATTTGAGCCTCTCACACTCCGAGTAGCCTACAATACCATCGATGAGTACGGCAAATTCCTCACCACCCACGCGGTAAGCCCCTGCACCCTGCTCGAGGAGGAATCTTTCAATATTCCTTATGAGCCTGTCGCCTTGCTCTATTCCACTGTTCGTGTTGATTTTCCCAAAGTAGTCCACATCGAAGAGAAAAAGCGTACATCCCTTTTTCGTATCGAGCCTCTCTCTTAAGTCCGAATTGAGCTTCCTTACTCCGGGAAGGATTACTTCCTTTTCCTTGGCTTTTCTTATCATGTCCGGCTATTTTTCCAATATATCAAAATGTTCTATTTTATTTTATATATCGAATGTAGGAGTGTCAATTAAAAGATTTTTTCTACTATGTTGATATTTTACACCCTGGCTTTTTATACTTACCCGGAGAGCTGGGAATCGATGCTTCTTGACATTAGTTCCATGCTGAAATATACATAATCATAAACTTTTTTAACAGGAGCGGGAATTGAAAGTTCTCTTTACAGGAATTCAACCAACCGGCGAACTCCACATAGGAAATTACTTCGGTGCCATAAAGAACTGGGTGAGACTTCAACACCAGTATGAAACCTATGTTTCCATAGTGGACCTGCACGCAATAACGATACCTTACGAGCCATCCGAAATGCAGAATCGTATACTGAATCTTGCACTCAACCTATATGCCTGCGGGATAGACAGGGAAAATACCACCCTCTTCGTTCAGTCCGAAGTACCGGGACATGCAGACCTTACCTGGATTTTCAATACGGTAACTCCCCTGGGTGACTTGGAGAGGATGACGCAGTTCAAGGACAAGGCGAGGCAGCACAGGAAAAATGTCAACGTGGGCCTTTTCGATTACCCCGTTCTCCAGGCATCCGATATTCTTCTTTACAAGGGAGAAGTAGTGCCGGTGGGAGAGGACCAGGTTCAGCATATCGAGCTTACCAGGGAGATTGCAAGGAGGTTCAATGCCCGGTTCGGAAATACCTTTCCCGAATGCAAGGAGATTCTTACCGAAACACCGAGGATAATGGGCCTGGACGGGGAATCCAAGATGAGCAAGAGCAAGAACAATCACATCGGACTGCTCGATGACAAGGAGACCCTGTGGAAAAAGATATCCGTTGCAAAGACCGATCCGGCAAGAATCAGGAGAAATGATCCGGGTAATCCGGATATATGTAACATATTCTCCTATCATAGGCTTGTTACCCCCGAAGAAGAGAGAAAAGAGATAGCGGAAGGCTGCAGAACTGCCGGTATTGGTTGTATCGATTGCAAGAAGAGGCTTGTGGAGAATATGCACAGGGAACTCGGACCAATCCAGGAGAGGTACAATGAATTATTGCTTGAAAAAGATACCATTGCGGATATTCTTGAAAGTAATAATGAACATTGCAGAGAAGTTGCAAAATCCACCATACTTGAAGTCAAAGAAAAGATGGGGTTGAAACCTGTATGGAAAATCTAAAATTAAAAACAGAACAGTTAAAGATAAACAGCCTGGGGCCGGCAAAGATAGATTGTCCCATAAAGCTCTCCACCGTTTATGGTGACAATATCGTAAACTACGTAAAGGATACCGAATCTGTTCTATACTGTAATGACAGGGACAGAATTCTTGAAAGGTTAAAAGCGGGTAAAGACATTCTCGCCTTCGAGAAAGCAGGGCCAAGAAAGAAGATATATTTCGATCCCTCCAAGACCAAGGCGGGAATAGTGACATGCGGCGGTTTATGCCCCGGGATAAACAATGTGATACGTTCCCTGGTAATGGAACTCTACTACAGGTACGGGGTAAAAAAGATTTTCGGGTTCAGGTATGGCTACAGGGGATTCATAGCAAAGTATGGCTATGAACCACTTGAGCTAACTCCCGATTTCATTCGTGATATTCACGAGAAAGGTGGCAGTATTCTTGCCTCTTCCAGGGGACCGCAGCCTACCGAAGAGATCGTTGACTGCCTGGAAAGAATGAACGTCTCCATTCTTTTCGTTATCGGGGGAGACGGAACCCTTCGAGGGGCACAGGAAATCTACGAGGAGATAACCAAAAGAAAACTCAAGATATCTGTCATAGGAATACCCAAAACGATAGACAATGATATATCATACGTGGAAAAAACCTTTGGCCTGGAGACGGCTTTTTCCATTGCGGCAGAGGCGATAAGAAGCGCCCATACCGAGGCAAAGGGTGCTCCCTATGGAATCGGCCTTGTAAAGGTAATGGGAAGACTCTCCGGTTTCATAGCTGCCAATGCAGCCCTTGCGATGAACGAGGTAAACTTCGTGTTGATTCCCGAGGTTCCATTCGACCTACACGGACCAAGGGGGTTCCTAAAGGCTCTGGAGAACAGGCTCGAGAACAAGGGTCATGCTGTAATAATAGTTGCCGAAGGAGCAGGTCAGCAGTATCTTATGAATGATTTCGGAAGAAAAGACGATTCGGGCAACCCCGTACTGGGAGATATAGGACTTTTTTTGAAGACGGAGATAAAGAAATATTTCAAGGAGAATACCAATTACTACGTGAACCTGAAGTATATAGATCCCAGTTACATGGTAAGGGCGGTTCCTGCGAATGCTCATGACTCGATATACTGCATGCAGCTGGCACAAAATGCCGTTCATGCAGGGATGGCAGGGAAAACAGGAATGCTTATCGGTAGGTGGAACGGGGAGTTTACCCATGTCCCCATAAGTCTTGCAATCTCTGAAAGAAAGAAGTTGTCTCCGGAAGACCCCTTGTGGCTCTCTGTTCTGGAGAGCACGGGACAACCTATCAGGATGGTGAATGAAGAGGGTGAGGAAAAATGACGATTCGAAGTTATCTGCAAAAAGCCGGTATCTTTGAGATTGAAAAGTATTCTTCACATCCAAACTACTCGAAGGATTGCGTGGCATTTACCGGTGCACCGAGAAAGCATCCGAATGATCCGGACAAGCTCATACTGATATCGGATCCTTTTAGTACGAACACGATTTTTTTCGAATTCAAGATGGATGACATAAAGCACATGGAGGAACTTCCCAGCATAGTATCCGAGACCGGTGAGAGCCTGAAAATCGTTAAGATATGGGTAAAAAAGGGTAGTCTCGGCCTAAAGTATGAACCCTTCGTCGTTGAAGATACCCTTCGATACCTTCATGATACCGAGGTGCTTCTTCAGGAGGAGCAGAGTAACAGTTAAGCAACAGGAGGAATAAGGTTTTGTATATAAGGGATGATTTTGTTTTTACTTCAGAGAGTGTGGGAGAGGGACACCCGGACAAGATATGCGATCAGATTTCAGATGCGGTCCTAGACTGTGCAATAAAAGAGGATCCTGGATCGAGGGTTGCATGTGAGACCTTCGCAACGACCGGAATGGTTTTCGTTGGAGGCGAGATCACGACGGAGAGCTACATAGATCTACAGAAGATAGTGAGGGGTGTCCTAAAGTACATCGGTTACGATGATCCTTCCTATGGTATAGACTACAAGTCCTGTGCCGTAATCTCCTCCATTCATGAACAGTCGCAGGATATCGCCCAGGGGGTCTTGCCAGGGCAAGGGCTTCACAAGGAGCCGGGAGCCGGAGACCAGGGAATGATGTTCGGTTTTGCGTGCAGAGAAACCCCGGAACTGATGCCTGCTCCAATAATGTTTGCCCACCAGATAATGATGAAAGCCGCAGAAGTGAGAAAGAGGGGAGTGCTTCCCTTCTTGAGGCCTGACGGTAAATGCCAGGTTTCCGTTCACTACAAGGACGGAAAACCGGACAGGGTAACGACCGTGGTGCTGTCACACCAGCACTCTCCCGAGGTTAGCTATAAGGAGCTTAAAGAGGCTCTGATAGATGAAGTGATAAAGGTTGCCCTTCCGGAGAAAATGATTTCCGGCAAGGTTGAGTATCATATAAACCCAACGGGCAGGTTTGTCATTGGTGGTCCTCATGGCGATACCGGACTTACCGGAAGAAAGATAATCGTCGATACCTACGGAGGAATGGCAAGGAACGGAGGAGGTGCATTCTCCGGAAAGGATCCGACGAAGGTGGACAGATCGGCTTCCTACATGGCACGTTACATAGCAAAGAATCTCGTTGCTGCAGAGATATGTGAACGCTGCGAGATACAGGTAGCCTATGCAATTGGAGTTGCGGAGCCTGTTTCTTTGTATGTTTCCACTTTCGGAACGGGCAAGTACCCGGAGGACAAGATAGAAGATGCGGTAAGGAGGGTCTTCGATATGAGGCCTGCAGGAATAATAAAGACCCTGGATTTACGCAAACCAATTTACCAGGAAACTGCAGCGTACGGGCACTTCGGCAGGGACAGTTTCACCTGGGAAAAAACCGACAAGATCGAAGAACTGCTGGAAGCATTGAAATAAAAAAAGGCTGCCTGAAGGCAGCCTTTTTTAGTGCATGACCTATTTTTCTACTTTACGAACTCGCTTCTTCCGGAGATTATCTTTAGGAAATGCTTGGAAAGTATAAAGGTAGCTTGCTTTCCGCCCTTGCTGGTATATATTCCTTTCAGTATCCTTCCGATCTTCTTTCCCTTGAAGTGTCCTCCGCTGCTCAAGTAAATGTCAATGAGCGGATTGGCTGTTATGTCGGACAGCGGGTAATTTACCACGGTGTTACCGTTGGAATCCTTTGTAACGAGACCGTTCATGTCCAAGGTAAGGGTGTAGGTAGTGCTTCCGCCGCTCGAAGTGGTAATAGTTTCTGTTCCGGAGAATGTATTGCTGTTGGCTGAATCTTCTGTAAGTGTTATTTCTGTCTGCCTCCAGGAGCTACCGGTTGTTTTCTTTGTTATTGAATGGTAAGTGGTGACTCCCGATGCATCGACGGTTATATCGATTTTCTCCGTTCCCGTAGTAGTCCAGCTTAAACTTCCCCAGTTAAAGCTTCCCGAGCTTTTCGAGCGAATCTGCTTGTTACCGCTGGAATCCTCCATGTAAACCCTTATGGTGCTGGTTGTGGAGTCTATACCAAGCGAGGTTAGATCTGTAAAGACGTAGCTCTTTGAGTACTTGTTGCCGTCGGAGAGTTCGGCGTAGAATTCCTTGGCCTGCGTGGAGACATAACCGCTTTCCGCTGTTCCGGGTATGGTGGACACGGTTGTAGAAGAATACTGGCCATCTCCGGAAACCGCCGCTTCCTTAGCCGGCTCTGTTATGGCACTCATGGAAGAAGGAGGATCGGGAAGCGTTGAGGGATCGTCGGGAATGGCGAATTCAGATGCCTTGAATACCATGTCATCGACATACCTCGTCCATTCCACGGTTCTCGTTTCCACTCTGCCGTCGAAGTAAACTGTCTGAATCGATTCGAACGCGGTGGCATCGGCGTTTCCGCTGGAGTCTACCAGATCCCAGCTATCACCCTTTACCCTGTAAGTTTCCACGGTATAGTCCACCTCCGGTGAAAGGGTTGGATAGATGTAGAGTTTCACCTGGTAGTCACCCCATCCGTCACTCACCGTTCTGAGCTCGATGTAGGCCTGGTAGCCCTGGGTTCCGTAGTAGTCGCTTATGTAGCCGGAAGCGGGATACCTGGCAAAATCCCCAGAAAGGTAAGTGGTGTAGTACTCGGCAGGTGTAAGGTCGGGTAGACCAGATGCTGCCCAGGGACCGAATGTCTTTGTACCTTCCGGGGTCTGGTAGAGAGACAGTGATGCATCGAGGCCAGGAATCATGGACTGAATAGCCTCTGCGTCCCCGGATGCATCCTCGGCATTCATCGTGGTAAAGAAACTGCACGATGCAAAAATGATGGCAAGGGGGATAAATACCACAAGAAGCAGTATTTGTTTAGTTTTCATATGAAAACCTCCTCTTAATTAAGTTTATTGTTTACATATTTAATTGGGACATTTTAACTGTGGCAGGAATTATCCAAACCATATAATTATATAGCCTTTCTCCTTGAAAAACAAATATTTTTTTATTTTTTTTATAATCGATGAAAAATTTGGCTTTCTCGTAATAAAATAATAAAATAGTACTATGAAATTGAAATTTTTCGATGTGCTTGTAATAGCGGGTGCACTTCTCCTTGTAGTTCTGTCCTCGATATACGCATACTCAGGGAAAAATGGCCCTCTCTATGTTCATGTGGAATCTGCAGGGGAGGAATGGTACCTCCCGTTATCGAAGGATACATCACTGGACGTACAGGGCCCTATTGGGATAACGAAAGTGGAGGTTGTAAATGGAAAGGCCCATGTGGTATCTTCACCCTGTCGGGAAAAGATATGCATAAGGTCTGGTTTCATTTCCAAACCGGGGCAGTGGGTGGCGTGTCTACCGAACAGGGTATTTCTCTCTATAGAAGGTAAGGGTGACAGCGGAAGTGAGGTCGATGCGGTCAATTTCTGATGAAAAGTCTCTCTCTCTGCTATCCTTCCTGGCGGCGCTCTCCCT
>Ga0256830_1000981_pt1 | contig 20936 bp, 18 predicted proteins | sample 128326metaG_FD_190537 | JGI IMG/M metagenome (GOLD analysis project Ga0256830, IMG submission 190537) | Hydrothermal vent microbial communities from Lau Basin, Pacific Ocean - 128-326 | ecosystem: Environmental > Aquatic > Marine > Hydrothermal vents | place: Pacific Ocean: Lau Basin | collected... | reverse complement strand
ACGTTCCTTCCGTCAAACACTGTGAATGGTATGTCAAGTGTGCTGAGGAGATTTCTGATTTTTTCACCCAATGGTTTCTGAGCAGATATCCTTTCTCCGTAAACTCCTCTCCAGCTTATCAGGATCGGAAGAGGGAAACTGTAGGTTCTTGTGAGACTCATGAGAGCGTTGATCATGTTGCCAAAGCCTGATGACTGCACAACCATAACGGGCTTTTCACCTGCCATGTACAGCCCTGCAGATATTCCCACACCCTCTTCTTCCCTTGAAAGAGGTACAGTTCTGAACTCTTCTGTGAATCTCTTTAAAAGAAGACGAATACGCTCGCACGGGAGATGCAGAACGTGCGTGATTTTCACCTTTCTGAGAGTCCTTATCACCTCCTCCTCTATCATTCTATCATCTCCAGATCTTCCTCACTTTCGACAATGTAATCAAATTTTATTTCTCTCACTCTGTAATCTTTTTTCAGGAGATCAAGACCTGAACCGGTGATATTTACCAAAACTTTCTTTCCTTCAATGCTGATTTTATCGAGAGAGGCCATCGCAACCTCTGCAGCAGGATAAAGCTCGAATCCGTAGATTTTTTTAAACTCACTTCCTGCAATTTTTGCCTCTTCTGTAGTTATGCCCAGTGCACCGCCTTTCGTTTCTGTGAGAATATCTTTCAATCCCCCTCTCTGATTATAGAGAGGCCTTTTATTGGACAGGACCTTGGCATACAGTTTCTCAACCGGATCAAAGTCGTAGTAAGGTACTGATTCAAGGTTTTTGTTCCATGCCTCCACAATCGGAATAAAGGGGATATTCTGGGACAGTATAACTGAAGGTGGATTCATTCCAATTCTCTTCATTCCATCAAAAAATGCTATTACTCCTGTACCGCTTCCAACAGACTGAACATAGAAATCAGGGGAGAAACCAAACCTCTCAACGAATGCATAGGCCATGGTGGCTAATGCATCCCTTCTTGCAAAATTCAGACCACCACCTTCGTAAATCACATTCTCATTTTTTTGTGCAAAAATTCTCGCAAAATTTGTCGCAAAATCGTAACCTCCTTTCACTCCAACCAGAGTGACATTCTCACTCCTTTCCAGCTCAAACATGCAGCAGGTTATCTCTTCAGGTATGAAAAGAGTTATGTGGACATTCTCAGCATACTTCCCGAGCTCTATAAAGGCATTTGCTGTATTTCCAACTGAAGACAGCGTAATATCTCTCCTCCATTTTTCGGAGTATTTAAGTGATGCAAGAACTTCAAGCTCCTTGAATGTACATGTTCTCATTCTCACGTTAAAATCAGGGACGTATCCGTTGAGTATGAAGTATATCTCTGAGCCGTACATTTCCGAGTATTCCTGACTTTTGAGTATGGCAGGAAACTCGTAATACTCAATTCTGGAATTTATAGGGAGGTAATCAGAATACCGCCATATCCCAGAGCCCCTGAAAACCGGTTGTCCACTGTACTCCGTTTTTATTATTGAATTGCAGCCAGATGGACAGTTAAAGCTGAATCCCGCATCGTTGAAGGAGCTTTTGCATTCAGGACAATAGAGGTAGTACTTCATCCAAAACAGATGTGGAGATTGGGTTATATATAAATTCCGGTATGATACATCCCTTCTCTTATGCTCACAAATACAATTATTTTTAGGAGTTTTTATATTAAATTAAATTAATATTAGAATTAAAATTTACTAAATTATTAATATTTTTTATAAAATTTATAAATAATATAATTTAAAATATTTGTAATTGAACTTTAGTATTTTTTATTAATTATTTATAGATTTTAATATTATTAAAGCATTATATTTATTGTCATTTTGCATTCATTACATAATTTATGTAACAAAAATTGTGTAAATTCTGCAAATCCCTATGCTTCAACTTGATTCATGCAGTTACCCCCCCTTAAACATGCCATATCTTTACTATTCATATATAATGTGGAACACTTGAATTCCCAAATCACCATTTTTTAGGCACTCCTAATTTCCATTTATTCCAGAAAACCTGTAACACTTATTTTTTAATTAAATTATAATAAAAATTTATAAAATTTTTATGAAAAAATTATTATAACTTTAATTATAATTTTCATTAAATTAATTTTACTTAATAATAGATAAATATATAATAATTATAATTAATGAAATTTAATTAATTTTACTTTAATAAATTAAATTTAATAAAAAACTAATTGTGAAATGTCTGTCATGTCAGAAGTTCGGCAATAAATGAGCATCCACTGCATTTCGGACAGCCAGATCTGAATTTGAGTGGACCTATTCCCATGGATTCTGCTGTATCCATAATCTCTTCTGCGATAAGAGTGAGTTTTTTAAAATGAAGTTTTGGTGAGCTATAACCATTTGGAGGTCTGAATGGGGCGATAAACGGGTAGACATCCATGTCAACCATTTTTCGAAATCCATTCACCAGGGATTCTCTTGTCTCTCCAAGTCCTGCTATAAGCCACGATGAAACGTTCCATTCCCCGAAAACTCTGACAGAATGTTTCCATGCTCTGAAGTATTCTTCGAGTTGTGGTTTACCAGGAACCACCCTGTACCGTATTTTTTCATCAAAAGTTTCAGCATGAATACCTATCGTGTCAGCCCCACTCTCGTAAAGTTTCTCTATCCAGAAGACATTCACAGGTTCTATCTGGACGTGCACATCAATGTCAACTTCTCTTTTTACGGCTTTCACAGCCTCAATCAGAGCTCTGGCACCTCTGTCCTTTCCTTCAAGGGTTCCGGTTGTGAGTGTTAAATGTCTGCTTTTATCCTCTTCATAAGCCAGTTTAACTGCCATGGCGAGTTTTTCTGGATTTTTTTTCACTACAGCGTTTTTAATTCCATTTTGAATGTTACAAAACATGCATTTTTTGTTCTCACTCCAGTAAATGCATTTCCTTGACACAGCAGAAACAAGGGCATCATATCCGTCAAGTGCAACCAGTTTTCCGGCGGGAAAACCATCTACTGTTTTTGAATAGTACTCTGCTTTTGGGAGATCAATTTTCCCTTCTTTTTTTTCGTTTCTGTAAAGAATGTAATTTTTTCCGGATTTTTCAATTCTGAAGGGCGTATATCTCCCAGAATCATTAACAACAGGTGCAGAAATCACAGATCCTTTTAAAATGAACCCAAGACCATCTGTTGGACCTGCACCGCCCTTTCTCAGGGGTTCAAGATCTGTTCTGACACCGTACACAAGAAGCTCAAGTTTTGTCTCATGGTCAAGCATAGATTTTCACCGCCTCATCAGGATTATCTGCAAACGGTATGCTTGCAAGAGCACCAATAACTCCCCTTTCTCCGGTAACGGGTATTAGCTGGACCCCATGTTTTTCAGCAGTCCTGTAGGCTTCATCAATAGAGACAACTCGGCTTTTGACGTTTTTTGCATAATCAATCAGCCCGTCATCCGGTATAATTCTGGTAAAAACTGCCATGGCAGTTTCATCGCTGTACGTATTTTTTCCCAGCATTTTTTTGAATTCTGAAATGAGTTTTTCTGTGTTATCTGTTGCAAAAACTACAGAAATTGACACGCAGTTCGTTGTTTTTTCCGGGGTTTTGGTGTAAAGCTGAACTATTGAATGGGAAAGGTAGTGTGCAAGTCCACGTTTATCCATTCTGTTTGCGATTTCATTTACAAGTGCCCATGTTGCACCACCTTTGCTACTGTCGGTGTCATCAACACCTATAACAACCTTGCTGTATTTTTTTAGCTTTATTCTTGCCTTTCCCAGCTCCGATCCTCCTCCAAGACTCAGAATTTCTATCCCATCCACTCCTTCTGCAAGCCCCCTGCACACCGTTGCAGCAATCCCTCCCCCTGCCAGTCCTGCATAGGTCACCTCTATGAACCCGTCACTTATCTTCGCAGATTCAATTCCTGCACCGGCGATTCCAGGGATCAGATTGAGTTCAGCCCTTCCTTTTTTAAGAACAAATATGTTTCTTGCACCTTCTCTTCTTCCCGAAACAACAAGATCGCTGACTCTTGGATAGTGATAGGTCTCCCAGGCAGAACCTCCAATGCATTTTCCCCTCGCATGGAACTCGTGCAGCTCGATGAAGTTGCCATCTGTCATTGCAATAACCTTTTCGTAAGGTGAAATCCAGGGAATTTTCCCGTATTTTTCAACAAGCTGTTCTTTGTTCATGAAGTGACTTTTTTCCATGCCCGTTCATAGCTCGTTTGAGATTTAATTCTTTCTGGAGATTGATAAACGCTGAAATCTGGTTTCACGCATCAGGAGATCAGTTGGGATCGGGAGCATCACAACACGAAAAGGGTTTATTTATCCTTGATTTTTGCTCAGTAAGGGATCATTCCCAGTAGGTGATGCGACATGGAATCACTGGTTGTTACGGATCTTCAGAAAAAGACTGAAGCGAATGTAAGGGATTACGACGTGGCAATTATAGGTGCCGGACCTGCAGGACTTACTGCAGCAATTTATTCGGCAAGATATGGTATGAAAACGGTTTTTTTTGAGACGGTGAATCCGGCATCTCAGCTCTCACTAACACCGGTAATTGAAAACTTTCCTGGATTTGAAGGGAGCGGCTTTGAACTTCTGGAAAGGATGAGACACCAGGCTCTCAAGTTTGGTGCCGAGCACAGGTTTGAAAGTGTTGAAAAACTCAGGAAAATCAACGGGAGTTTTGAGGTGATCACTGAAAGTGGTGTTTACAGAGCCAAGGCAATCATATTTGCCACGGGAGGTGAGCACAGGGAGCTTGGGATTCCTGGGGAGAAGGAATTCGTTGGAAAGGGTGTAAGCTACTGTGCAACCTGTGATGGACACTTTTTCAGAGGAAAGAGAGTTCTGGTTGTTGGAGGAGGTAACACTGCTGTTACAGATGCCATTTATCTCAAGGAAATTGGTTGTCAGGTTACACTTGTGCATCGGAGAGATGAACTTAGGGCTGAGAAAGCACTGCAGGATGAATTATTTAAAAGAAACATCCCTGTTATCTGGAACAGCATCGTGCTGAGAGTAGAAGGAGATGAAAAAGTCAGAAAAGCCGTGCTCCTCGATAGAATTGAGAACAGAGAATTTGCTGTTGAGACTGACGGTGTATTCATCGCTGTCGGCATACGACCTGCAACAGATATGGCAATGGATCTCGGAGTTGAAAGGGATTCAGCAGGATACATAAAGGTAGATAAAAAGCAGAGGACAAATGTTGATGGAGTTTTTGCCGCAGGTGACTGCTGTGACAATCCATTGAAACAGGTTGTGACTGCATGTGGGGATGGGGCTGTAGCGGCAAACTCGGCCTTTGAATATGTAAAAATGATGGGAAGCTAAGAAATCCTGGATATCCTGAGGTATGCATCGTACAGTAAATCGGCCGTATCAAGAATTCTGTCAAGATTTTTAACTTTCCTGAGTCTTTCCGGTATTCTTTCAAATCCAGTTTCGGCACCCTTCATAGCTCCCGCTATTGCAGCGATTGTATCTGTATCTCCTCCAGCATTTGCACCCCTGATCACAGCCTGTTCAAAATTCTTGGATGAAAAATAGCAGTAAAATGCCAGTGGGACTGCATCAAATGCCATAATTGTGTTCCCGATCTCCCTGACTGCCTTTGAAAGGGAAGAATTCCGGATCTGATATGCGTATTCTATTTTTTCTGCCATAAGAGTATCGTACTTTTCAACTCTCTTTACAACCTCTTCAAAAAGCATCTCATCCTCGTTCAGTATGCAGGCAACCCCAACAGCAACAGCAACACTTCCGGCAATTGCGGCGTTACCTCTGTGGGTTATTGATGAGGCTATTGCTGCGTAGTTTTCAACGAGACTGTAGTTGTGATGAAAAAGCAGTCCTATTGGCGGAGATCTCATTGACGAGCCATCTGTATCTGACTCAATACCGCTTTCCCTCCATGAATAACCTCTTTTCAAATTGGTTATTGCCCTTGATGATGTTGGGCCATATCTGTGTGACAGACTTATATCTTTCAGCTTTTCAGCAAAGTTTTCAGGAGAGAAATAAAGGGTTTCACATAACGATTCTGCAAGAATCAGAGCCTGTTCTGTATCATCAGTCCACTCCCCAGCTTCAAGTCCGTCGTCTGATGGCATGAAATCACTGATTTCCCCGTATCTCTCTCTAATTTCCTCGAAGCTCATACCTTCAACGGGCATTCCCAAGGCATCTCCTATTGCAAGTCCAACCATTGCACCTCGAAAGTTATCCTTCACAGATGATTTTAATGGATAGCAGAAATAACTACTTTTTGATCTGTAGATTTAATCACAAAGATTAAATACAGCCCAGCAACAATTTTTCTGAAGCGGGGTGGGGTAGCCAGGTAATCCCGGCGGGCTCATAACCCGCAGATCCGTGGTTCAAATCCACGCCCCGCTATAATCCCTCAGTCACCCCACCCTCCGAAACAGTCGGGTTTGCACGGGCCTTTAAAATTCGTGCTTTACATACTCTTATATAGCCAAAAATCCTGAAATCTGTATATCGACGGAGGTTTTGATAATGTACAGGGCAGTTATTTTTGACTTTGAAGGAACACTTGTTAACTTTGCATGGGACAAAGAGAATGCTGTGAGGGAGGTCAGAGAACTTCTCATGAGTAACGGCGTATCTGCAAACGGAAGCTATGCTGAGCTTTACAATTTTGTTGCAGCAAATCACCCTGATCTGAAGAGTGACGTGGACATGATCTATGACAGATATGATCTCATGGCTTCCAGAGTGTGGAAACTCAAAAATGAAGTTCCTCAAGTTCTTTCCAGCATCTCAGCTGTGAAGGCAGTTGTCTCAAATGTCGGAGGGGACTTGCTGAGAAAGTTGCTCAATGATTACGGAATAATGAACTATTTTTACACTGTTACAGGTAGAAGGGATGTGAGGATGCTCAAGCCATCGGATGAGGGTTTGAGATGTACACTGGAAAAAATGAATGTTTGCAGTGATGAGACTCTATTTGTCGGAGACAGTGTTTCAGATGTGCTGGCATGCAGAAAAACAGGAATGGATGTGGCTGTTGTTGAGGGTGAAAGCAGTTTTGAAGAGCTTGATGCTGATTACAAATTGAGCTCACTCTCGGATATACTTTCTCTCCCCATCCAGGGCCTGTAGAGATCGTTTTCAATTCCAAGCATGTCAAGGACTCTGCCAACGGTTGTGTTCACTATGTCCTCCACTGATCTGGGCTTTGTGTAAAATGCCGGAACAGGTGGAAAGATCACCGCTCCAAGCTCTGAAAGAGATGCAAGGGTTCTGAGATGGCCTGAATGAAGTGGTGTCTCCCTCACAACAAGAACCAGTTTCCTCCTCTCCTTCAATGCAACATCAGCCGCTCTAACAACCAGATTGAAATTGAGAGAATTTGCTATTGCGGACATCGTTTTTATAGAGCATGGAATAACAACCATCCCATCATGCTTGAAGCTTCCGCTTGCAACTGGAGCGGTAAAATCCATGTGGTCATAGCAGAAATCGGCAAGACCTTCCACATAATCTGGAGAACAATCGGTTTCTATCTCTATATTCTCTCTTGCCGATGGTGTTATAATGAGATGTGTTTCCACATCACTGTTGCTTAGATATTCAAGCAGCCTTATTCCATAAATCTGACCCGATGCACCGGTGAGTGATACAACAATTTTCATGCTTTCACCATTTCCCTCTCAATCAGTCTCAGCTTGTACCTCTGAATTTTTCCTGTAGCGGTTCTCGGGAGATCCTTAACAAAAATCCATTTTTCAGGTATTTCAAAACCCTTTAACCCCTGTTCTCTGAGAAATGTCCTGAGTTCAGATACAATTTCGTTTTCAAATCCTTCGTCGAGTATTGCATAGCAGGCAACGACCTCAAGACCGTTTTCGTTGAATCCCTGAACCACAGCACACTCCATTACTGCAGGATGCTTGAGCAGAGCATTTTCAACTCTGACCGGTGAAACCCAGAGACCACGGGTTTTTATCAGATCATCTGCTCTGCCATAATGTCTGTAATACTTTCCTTCCCTCATAAATGTATCTCCGGTGTCATACCACTCCCCCAGAAAAGTGTTTTTCGTCTTCTCATGCTTCTCCCAGTAGAAGGCCGCAATTGAATCGCCCTTTACCAAGAGTTTTCCGATGCCGTCTCCTTCTATTTCATTTCCCTCATTATCAACAAGCTTTGCCTCCCATCCGGGCATCACAACTCCGGTGTAGCCAGGCCTGACCTTTCCGGGATAGTGACCGATAAACGCATAGAGTGCCTCTGTGGAGCCGATGTGTTCAACTATCTCCACACCGTACTTTTCTTTGAAGCTGTACCAGATGCTCTCAGGCAGCGGTTCCCCGCCACTCACAGCCAGTCTCAGACTGTGGTTTTCTGGCGCATCCTCTTTAACGAGTCTGGCATAGAATGAAGGAACGGTGAACAGAACTGTCGGCTCACGTTCCTGAATTATTCTGAGGGCTCTGCTAACATCCGGTCTGTCAGGATCAAGAATTGTTGTTGCTCCAAAATAAAGACTCCCGAATCCACAGCTTGCAAGCCCGTAGGAGAAAAACAGCTTGCTTATTGAGTAGCATACGTCTTTTTCATTAATTCTGTAAACGAGTTTGTGTATGGTTTCACATACCACCACAGGATCATGCTGCAAATGAACAACTCCCTTGGGCAGTCCCGTTGTTCCGGAGCTGTAAAGCCAGAATGCCATTGAATCTCTGCTAAGTCTGAGCGGTGTGAAATCTTCTACCTTTCTTTCCGCCATTTTTCTCAGATCTCTTTCATCAAATACATTCTTGAGATACTCCGATCTTTCGCAGGCCTTCACTGCCTGTTCGTATCCACTGAAAACAACGGCATACCTTGCTCTTGAATCTTCTAAGTAGTAATGATAGTCTTCAGCTTCGAGATACGTGTTCACAGGAATCGGAATTGCTCCAAGCTTCATCACTGCATAGAAAGCGAGATAGAAATCAATGGAGTCTGGCAGAACAAGCAAAACCCTGTCATCGTAACACATCCCCTCCCTCTGGAAGCTGGCTGCAACACTGTCAGTCATGATTTTCAGTTCTTCAAATGTCAATTTCTCCTCCTCTATCCCCAGTTCTTTGCTCCCAACACATATGAGAGCATCCTTTTTCCTGAATTTCTCTGCAGAGCCATCCACAATGATCTCGGCAAGATTGAATTTTTCTGGGATCTCTATCTTAACCTCTTCACCCCTGTCCGGCATGCTGTCTCCACCTTTCAAAGAGTGTTTTCAATTCCATAAAAGCTTTATTAACCCTCAGAAGGCAAGGTATTAGCTGTTCAGCCATGAATTTCCTCCTTTCAGAGAATCTCCTTAATTTCGTAAAAACTCCTTATCACATGATCGGCATGAGTACTTGCCTCTCCTCTTACAGCATAATGAATCGTTTTAAATCCATGCCTCTTTGACATTTCTATATCCTTCACAGGATGGTCACCGATCATGTATGCATGATCCATATCAATTCCGCCACTTACAAGATCCTCTCTGAGCCTTACGTAAAGGCTCCCGTCTTCCTTGGAGACTCCTGTGAAAGAGTCATCTATTTCTCCATTTTCTCTGAGAACGCCCCTGGGAGAATATATGTTTGAAAAGAAATGTCTCAGGTTGTAGTTATTGAGAAAATTGACAATTACATTCACCGCCCCCATATCTGAAACCACATCAATTCTGTATCCCTTAGATTTCAGATGCTTCAGAGCTTCATAAATTCCATCTGCAGGTTTCAGAAGCTTCTGTTCAACTTCGTAGTATTTTTTTACAAGACATGGATTTTTCTCAAGAACCTTCTCCTCAACCTCGTGTCTTCCCCTTTCATGGAGCTTTCTGAAATCGCCATATTTCTCAATCAGTTCTCTGTAAAGTTTTACCTTTTCATTGATAATCCCATGCCTTTCCCTTTCCTCATCTATGAAAACCGCAGCCATCCAGTATTCGACCTTTCTGTTGGATGAATCCATGAGACACTGACCGAAATCAAATCCAGCCCACTTTGTCATGGAGATCCCCTTTAAAAATTAAAATGAAAATGGCAGATCAAGTTCCTTCCATCTCTTTCTGATTTTTTCCACAACATCCTTGTCGAGCTCAATGACTGTCGGCTTTCTCTCCCATTCGTATGGTGTTGTTGCATCCATCAGGATTCTCGATACAAGCATTCTGCGATCGTAATAGTCAGTGTGGACCGGGAGAGATGGGTCGAGTGGTGTTGATCTGCCCTTCTTAATTATCTCGGTATCTTCAACAGGATTGTATCTGACCGAAAGGGCCCACCATACCCTGTCGAGATCATCTGCCCTTATGTCCTCGTCAACAATAATGGCGCCCTTTAAGCCATAGTTTCCAAGGACTGTGGCGAAGGCTGCAAGACCCGCGTGTCTTCCATGTCCCGGATAAAGCTGTTTGATGGATATTATTGCCCAGAATCTCCCCGTGCTTTCAGGAGGGATGTAAACCGATTGAATTCCCGGCACACCCATGTTTGTGAGCTGTGTCCACAGCTCTGCAGTCCTGTTGATTGACTGAACCATGTGGGTATCTGTCACGGGTCTTCCAACTGTAGTTCCCCAGAATATTGGATTGTCCCTGTAAAGGATTCTCTCTACCTTCAACCAGGGTTTTGGAAATGTTTCCTGTGCTTTTCCTGAATAATAGCCGGTGTACTCCCCAAAAGGACCTTCTGGTCTGAAGTTCTCTGGATTGGAGTCTATGAATCCCTCAACAACTATTTCTGCTCTTGCAGGTACGGGAAGTCCTGTGAGATCACTTTCAATCAGTTCAACGGGCCTCTGCAGTAAAGCACCCATAACATCGTACTCGTTGGTTCCATATGGGACGAGGGTGCTTCCCACAAGGAATCCGAGAGGTGGTCCGCCAACCACAACAGCAGCCGGCATGGGTTTTCCAAGCTCCCTGTATTTGTTGAGCATAACCTCGGCATCCTTGCCTTTGAGAAGCTGAAGTCCCAGACTTCTGTCATCAAGAATCTGCATTCTGTAAACACCACAGTTCACAAATCCCGTTTCAGGGTCTTTGGTAACGAGATAGGCTGTTGTTCCGAAATACCTTCCACCATCGAGAGGAGTCCAGAACGGGACGGGAAATGCTGTGAGTTTCACATCGTCTCCTTCCATTTTATTCTCAAGCACCGGACCATCCGAAACGAACTTCGGGCTGACCAAACCCCCTGTTACTCTCTCAGTCCACTCTCGTGCAATATCCACTATCCCATAGGACGGATCCATTCCCAGTGCAAGAGCAACCTTCGATGGCTTGGTAAATGCGCTTGTCAGCACAGGGGTTGAATAATCCCTGACGTTCTCAAACAGAAGCACAGGACCTCTCTTTTCTTCATTTATCTTGGCGATGTGTGAGAGCTCAAGATTCCAGTCAACTTCAGCCTTTATTCTTTTAAGCTCTCCAACCTCTTCGCATATCTCAATGAATTCTCTCAGGTCGCCAGGTGCACTGAATTTGCGGTGTGAATGGCTCTGACCTGATTCAATTGGAGAACCGCATTTTGGACAGGATTCAATTGGCTCTTTTTCTTCCTCTCCTTCCCATCTGAAGCCACAAACGCTGCAAACTTCCATTTTCCATTCACCTCATTTTTCTGCTATTAAGAAAACAGTAACAGCCACACCAACATAAAATTATGTCAAGACTCGATCTTTAAAACTCAATAATAAAGTCCACTAATTCACTTTTTAGAGGTGTAAATCAGGCTTTACGGGTAAATTTTAAGTAATGTTTGTTTCTTTAATTAGGTCTGTGCAGGGTGAAAAAATAAGTCCTTCAAGACTGACCGAAATTCTGAAGATGCTTGGTTTAAGAGATACTGAAGCCATCATATATTTAATTTTGCTTAAAAAACCAGGTATAACTGTGAGCGATCTTGCCAGGGAAACCAGACTTACAAGGCAGAGAGTGTACGATATACTTGACAGCCTAAGCGAAAAGGGACTGATTTATGTTTCAACCCAGAGGCCTAAGAAGTTTTTTGCCGTGTCACCTGAGGTAGCCACCTCAATTCTTGTGAGAGATATGGAAAAGAGACTGTACAGCCTTCTGAGACTGAGAGAGGAATTCGTTCACATTTTGAGATCGCTGGGGTATGGAAGGAGTGTTTCAAATCACATATCCTACGAGGTTACTGGAAGAAGAGCACTGGTTGGTGCTATAAAGGATCTGATAAACCGCAGTACTAAGGACCTCTCCATAGCTGCAACAAAAAACGAAACCATGAGGATTGTGTATGAATACAAGCCCGAAATTCTTGAGGCATTTGAACGGGGGGTCAGCATATTCATCGTTACCGAAGTTGATGGAATTCCAAGTGACATTCTTGAATTTCTGTCGAAAATTGCAGCAATTGAAAATTTTGAGCTTTCAGCCAGAATTTACGTGAGGGACGGAGAGGAAGCCATAGTTATGCCATCTGAAGGCAGTCTGAGAGAAAGAAGGTGGTACGATGAAGGTGTGGTTCTCAATAACAGTGATATCTCCAGTGCACTGAAAAAAATGATTCTCTCTCATTTTAATGTCTCATGAGGTGTATTTCTTCCCTTAACGGTAACTTCATCTTTAGCAAAAATGCCATTTCTGTCCAGACATCATTCGATTTTTCAAGAAAGTTAGTTGACAAACTGTTTTGTATTTCTTAACAATTTATAATTCGGAATTTTATTGCAGTGAGGTGATGTGATGAGCGGTTTTCCTGACCCACTGGAGGTGGAGACACCTGATGAAATGGAAGGATGGAAGGAGATGTATCCTCCACACTACATATTCAGCGAGGAAAGAGCGGAATGGGAGAGAAGACAGTTCTGGTACCTTGACAAAATACATGCACCGGATCCAATGTATCCTTTCGATCTCATTTTCCATGAGGCATGGCAAATTGCACTGGCCCAGCTCAATACGAGAGTTTTTTGCATTCCCCCTGCACAGGGTGTTGCTCAGAGAATTCTTGGATGCTACTTTTACATATGTGCTGTTGAGCCGCCAAGCGAGGAAACAATACAGAAAAAAGCGGAACTCTTCCAGAAAAGGGCTTTCTATGTTTTCGAAAATTATGAGAAGGAGAATCTGTATGAGAAATGGGAGAAAAGGTTCAGAGAACTTGGCGAGGAGGTCAAGAAAATTGAAGTTCCTGACCTGCCAACATTTGAGCCTGATGAGAGAGTATTTCCTGAGCCGAGAGGATACTTCACATCCTACGATCTTATGGAGGCCTACAGCAAGCTGATAGATTCGATATACAAGGCATGGCAGTATCACTTTCAGTATCTGAATCTCAGCTATCTTGCGTATTTATCCTTTGCAGATGTTGTGAGAAAGCTGTTTCCAGCGATAAGTGAATCAACAATCGGCAAAATGGTTGCTGGAGCAGATGTTGTAATGTTCCGTCCACAGGAAGAGCTTGCAAAGCTTGCCAGACTTGCGATTTCACTTGGAGACAGGGTGAAGGACATTTTAAGGTCTGACAGATCTCCTGAGGAGAAGATAGAGGAACTCAGCAAGTTTCCTGAGGGAAGGGAGTGGCTCAGAGACTTTGAGGATGCAAAGGACCCATGGTTTTATGTTTCATGTGGAAGCGGGTGGTTCCATTATGAGGGAAGCTGGATAAATACTCTCACCGTACCGTTTGAGTATCTGAAAGACTATATTGAAACAATTGAAGCCGGAGGAAGTGTGGAAAGAGATATAGATGAAATCCACAAAAAAAGGGAAGAGATCGTGAAGGAGTACAGAAACCTGATCAAAAATGAGGATGACAGAAATGCCTTTGATCAGGCCTATGACTACGTAAGAAGGATCTACAGCTATGCAGAAAATCATCTCTTCTGGGTTGAGCACTGGTTCCATACGATTGTTTTTGAAAAGATGAGAGAATTTGGAAGGCTTTTCGTCAGATACGGGATGCTCAATAATACAGACGATGTGTTCCTCTTCAACCGTTTCGAGATACCCATGATCATCGAAGATCTGGTCACGTCATGGGCACTTGGTGAAAATGTTCCACCGAGAGCTGAATACTGGAAGGGGATTGCTGAGAAAAGGAAAAAGATACTTGAAGCCGCAAGAAACTGGAATCCACCTCCAGCTCTTGGAACGGTTCCCGAGGAGGTTGCTGAGCCCTTTACTGTTATGCTCTGGGGCATAACACAGGAAAAGGTGACCGAATGGATAAAGGGAGTCACCTACAGACCCGAGGATGTTACTGAAATAAAAGGGTTTGCAGCATCCTCAGGAGTTATTGAAGGAAAGGCAAGGGTCATCAGATTCCTTGATGAAATCACCCAGGTACAGGAAGGGGAGATACTTGTGTGCCCCAATACAAATCCAAGCTGGGCCCCGGTTTTCATGAAAATCAAGGCAGCGGTAACTGATATCGGTGGTTTGACAAGCCATGCAGCAATTGTTTGCAGAGAGTACGGCTTGCCATCGGTAACCGGAACGGGGGTGGCAACACAGGTGATAAAAACTGGTGACATAATACGGGTGGATGGAGATAGTGGAACTGTTACGATTGTTAAACGATCTGAAGGTTAGCTGATTTTTGCTGGCCATGTTTTTATTTTTAACAATTCAGTGAATTCAATGGAGGTTCTTGACAAGGCGATATATATCATGATTAAGAGTTTAAATATGTTCCGGAGGTGGAAATTTGAAATACGTGCGGTGGTTTGATGAGATTGGCAAGGACGACATTTCAAGCGTGGGGGGAAAGGCAGCCAATCTCGGCGAAATGGTAAATGCAGGTTTTCCCGTTCCGCCAGGTTTCGCCATAACTATCGATGCTTTTGAGGAATTTCTCGAAAGTGCCAAAAAAAGGGGAAAGAAAGCTCACATCGCCAGAATAATATCAAAGGTTGATCCAAAGGATACCGGAGAACTCGAAAAGGTTAGCATTCTTGTAAGAGACATTGTTGAATCCACACCAGTGCCAGAGCATATTGAGGAGGAGATTGTCAGGGCTTATGAAAAGCTCTGCAATCACGTCGGCTATGAAAACATTCCTGTTGCTGTCAGAAGTTCAGCAACAGCAGAAGACGTTCCTGATGCAAGCTTTGCTGGACAGCAGGACACGTATCTCTGGATCAGAGGAAAAGACAGCGTGGTCAGGCATGTAGTTCGATGCTGGAGCAGTCTGTACACTCCAAGAGCAATAGCCTACAGGGCAACAAAGGGTTTTGACCATTATGAGGTTTCGATAGCAGTCGTTGTGCAGAAAATGGTGAATTCAAGAAGCAGCGGAGTTATGTTCACCCTTAATCCTGCAAATGGAGATGTGAGTCAGATTGTGATCGAGTCCAGCTGGGGACTCGGTGAGGCGATTGTTTCTGGAGAGGTAACTCCAGACAGATTTGCTGTTGATAAGGTTATGGGGGAGATAGTGGAAAGAACGGTATCCCCAAAAACACGATGGTGTGTTTTCAGAGAGGATGGAGGTGTGGTTTATCAGGATGTGCCTGAAGAGATGCAGCAGAAACCATCTCTGGATGATCATGAGGTGAAGGAACTTGCCAGAATAGGTAAAAAAATAGAAGAGCACTACAGCATACCGATGGATATAGAATGGGCTATTGACAGGGATTTTGAGTTTCCTGAAAGCATATTCATTCTGCAGTGCAGACCTGAAACCGTCTGGAGCAAGAGAAAAAAAGAACCAGTCATCAAAGCAAAAAGTGGCTTTGATCTCATAATGAGCAGAGCAACAACAACCATCAAACTCAAAAAATCCTGAAAAACCTTCAAATATTTCCTGTATGCTGTATTATTTATGATAAAATCAATTGACAGAATAGGTATTGCTGTTGAGGATCTGGATTCTGCTCTTGAAATTTATGTGGGCAGGCTTGGGTTTAGGATTGAGAATGTATACGTGAATCACGAGGAGATGGTGAAGACAGCAGTAATCTCATCGGGGAGATGTGTAATTGAGCTGATTCAGCCTGTTTCAGATGACTCTCCTGCAGCAAAATTCATCAGAAAAAGAGGAGAGGGTGTTAATTACGTGTCACTCTTCATTGAGAACCTTGAGGAATTTATTTCAGAAATTGAATCTATGGGTTTCAGAGTCCTTAGAAAGCCACCTTCGACTGTGAATGGCAGAAAGTACACCTTCATTCATCCAAAAGATACAAACGGGGTTATGTTCGAACTGACAGAATACTGAATTCATACCAGATCCTTTTTCAGTGAATCAGCCACCCTTGCAAATGCCCTCTCAGCAATGGATGAAATACCCTCTCTGAATGTCAGTATGAGCACCACAAGCATCACTCCAAGAAACGTAAGTGTTAGCTGTCCAAAGCCCCTTGTAGATTCCAGCACCATTATTATCGCTATTGCACCTATCATGGGTCCATACATCGTTCTCAACCCGCCGAGCAGGAGCATCAGTATTATGACTATGTCCATTGACGGTGAAAATATGCCCGGGGATATCATTCCATTGAAGTACCCGTAAAAACTCCCTGTGAGAGCAAGAATTCCGGACCCTATGGAAGCTGCTATAACGTTGTATTTTGTTGCATCAATTCCAACGACTTCAGCAGAGACCTTATCACTTCTTATGGCTCTCAGGGCTATTCCAATTCTTGATCTCACCAGATTGGCGTATAAAACAGAAACAAGGAAGGCAAGCAGGAGTATGGTGTAGTAGCTGGCAGCTCTTCTGCCAACGATCTCCTGAAAGGGCCACCAGAGGACTGGAGTGACAAGTCCAGTTTCACCCATTGTGAGCCATCTCAGACCGAGTACCACGTTCTCAAAAATAAGTGTGAAAGTCAGTGTTACAATTGCAACAAAAACCTCTCCAAGCCCCCTTGCAATTGAGACATAGCTCAGAAGAGCCCCAACAGCCACTGAAAACACTATACCTGCAGGTAGTGTGAGCCAGGGATTCAGACCATATGAAAGGGAGAGTATGGAAGAGGTGTATGCAGAAATTCCGGCAAGGGCGCTCATGCACAGAAAAAGCTGCCTGCTCTCACCTATTATGATGTTGGCAGCATAAACGAGTGAGGTGTAGACTGCAATCAGTGTGAGTATTCTGATCTGATATGGATTCGTGAATATGAGGGGGAGAACTGCGAAAATTGCAAGAAACAGAAGTGCAGGTTTTGGGATATAAAGTCTTGTCATGATCAAACACCTCCGGCAAAAAGACCGCTTGGTCTGTAGAGAATGACAGTGATCACAATTGCCAGAAGGATGACAAGGGTCAGGTAGGTGCCCAGTAGATAGCCTGCAAGTGCATTAACGATGCCAAGAAGAATTCCTGCAATCATGGCACCATAAACACTCCTGACCCCTCCAACAACACCGACAATCAGGGCGTATGACGTGAGTTCAAGTCCGGAACCCGGCTCAACAGATGAGGCAATACCCCTTGCAAGAGCAGCAAGTCCTGCCATCAATCCTCCAAGGAAGAAAACAAGACTTCTCATCCTGTCCACATCTATCCCGCATATCTTTGATCCTGTCTGGTTTTGAAGAGCGGCTCTTATTGCCTTGCCGATCATTGTTTTTCCAAGGAAAAACAGGAGAAAGACCAGAGAAAGCAGAGAAATAAGTCCTGAAACGAGTGCTGAAGCTCTGAAGTTAAGGCCAAGGATATTTACCGTCTCAACTGGAACCCTGACTGAGAAGTACAGTCCAGGAAACAGGTAAGACGTGACCCCTTCCAGTGTAAATGCAAGCCCCAGAGTGACAAAAAGCCCTACAAGAACTTCCATTTCACCTTCAAGTTTGTATACAGGCCTTAAAATGCTTCTATCCAGTCCAAATGCAATAAATGCGGTAAAAATTATTGCAGCCAGTATCGCAAGTGCAGGATTCCATCCCGCTGAAATAAGAACGGCTGAAACGACTCCAGTTACTATGACGAATTCACCATGGGCAAGATTCAGGATTCCTCCAAGGCCAAAGATCAGAACAAGTCCCGTTGCCAGAAGTGAGAGCTGCAGTCCAAAAAGAATGCCATCAATCAGGACCTCAATTAAATCCGATAATGCCACCGATGCAAGATCTGCAGTCATGCTTTTACCCCCAGGTAGGCACTCTTTATTAATGTACTTTCCGAGAGCTCATCAGGTTTGCCTGATGCAACAATTCTTCCATTTTCCAGAACGTAAATGTAGTCGGATACCATAAATGCCTGATGAATGTTCTGCTCTGCAAGAAGGACAGTCATTCTTTCAGACAGGCCCTCAAGTTTTCGATATATTTTTACCGTGATGGCCGGGGCAAGTCCTGTTGAAAGCTCGTCAAGGATCAAAAGTTCAGGTCTTGACATCAAAGCTCTGCCTATTGCAAGCATCTGCTGCTCTCCACCACTCATTGTTCCTGCAAGCTGTTTTGACCTTTCTCCAAGCACCGGAAAGAAATCATATATTTCTTTGAGAGATTTTTTCATGTGCTTTCTGGCTCTCGGTGTGTACGCTCCCAGAATCAGGTTGTCCTCGACGGTCATCTGTGGAAATAATTCTCTTTCGCTGGGGACAAAAGACAGTCCAAGTCCAATCCTTTCCTGGGGTTTGAGATCATTTATTCTCATGCCTTTAAAAATCACATTTCCTTCAGTAACATCAATAAGGCCCATTATTGCATTCAAAAGGGTCGTTTTTCCAGAGCCATTTGATCCGATTATAGAAACGATTGAGTTCTTCTTAACTGCAAGTCCCACATCCCACAGTACATTCAGACCCTTGTATCCTGCCTTCAATCCCTCAACTCTAAGCAGATCCAAATTATCATGCCTCCACAGCAGTATCTGTTCCGAGATATGCCTCAATAACCTCTTTAATCCTCACAACCTCCTCAGGAGTACCTTCCGCAATCTTAACGCCATGGTCCAGAACCACAACTCTTTCAGCAAGCCCCATGATGGCGGGCATGACATGTTCAACCCACATCAGGGTTATCCCAAGCTCTTTGTTGACTTTCCTCAGGAGCTCAACTGCTTCCCCAACCTCACTTGGGTTTAGCCCTGCCATGTATTCATCGACAAGCAGCAGTTTTGGCTCACATGCCAGTGCTCTTGCAAGCTCAACCCTTCTCTTGTCCTGCAATGTAACTTCGTCAGGTCTCCTCTCGGGATATCTCATTCCCACAAACTCCAGGAGTTTAAACGCCTTTTCTTCTGCATCGGGCAGATCAACATCTGAATTGAAAACGATCGCAGTTATCACATTTTCCACACAGCTCATTTCATAAAATGGTTTTGGAATCTGAAAAACCCTTGAAATTCCGAGCCTGCATATTTCGTGGGGTTTTCTTCCGGATATTTCTGCACCTCTGAAAGTGATTTTTCCCTCTGTAGGGGGGTAAATTCCGTTGATCAGATTCAGGAGAGTTGATTTACCGGCTCCGTTTGGTCCGATTAACCCGAGAATTTCCCCCTCTTTAACATCCATATCTATGCCCTTTAACGCTTCAAATCCACCAAATTTTTTCCAGACGTTTTCGCATTTCAGCTGAATCTCAGGCACCGGGAAATTCTGGGAAACTACATTATTTAAAATTTTGTTATCCACTAATGGTTAAATCACGGGGATCAACTTTACCGATTACCTCTTTTAGCTGAATAAAATTTATTAATGGAAAATCCAAAAATTGGCAAAAAAGACTTACGAGGTGTTTTTCATGGTGTATGAGAAGGGAGAAGACGTTGAAATCGAAATTCCTGAAAGGATGAATATTGCAGAAATTCTGATTGATGATAATGTAAGGGCAGGAAGAGGTGAAAAAATAGCTGTTAGATGCTGTGGTGACAGTTCTCTTGGCATAAAGAAATCAGAGGTAACCTATCACGAGCTGATGGAATTAACCAACAGAGCTGGAAACGGATTGAAAAAAGTTGGGCTGGGTGTTGATGACAGGATTCTCATGATCGCTCTTGACACACCTGAATTTCTGTCTGCATTTTTCGGGGCCATAAAGATTGGTGCAATACCTGTGCCGGTAAATACAATGCTCAGCCCTGAGGAATACCTTTACTACCTTAATGATTCAAGAGCCAAGGCAGTTGTTATTCATGGAAATCTGATAGATAGGATTTCACCGATTCTGAATAAGGCTGAGTTTCTCAAACATGTCATTGTCATTGAAACTGAAAAGTTCACAGCCAGCAGCAGCCAGATATCATTTCAGAATCTGATTGATGAATCATCAGAAGAACTTGAACCGCTGAAACTCAGCAAAGATTCAATGGCATTCTGGCTTTACAGCTCCGGAACAACGGGACTGCCCAAGGGAGTTGTTCATTTGCAGCATGACATGCTTTACAGCGCCGATACCTATTACAAACATGTGCTTGAAATTGATGAAAACGATGTCTGCTATTCTGTCAGCAAGCTGTTCTTTGCATATGGACTTGGCAATTCAACTTACGGAGTTTTCAGGTTTGGAGCCGAGACAGTTCTTGATCCGGGAATACCGGATCCGGAAAAATCATTCAGAATAGTTGAGGATTATAGAGTTAGTGTACTTTTTACAGTTCCTGCCTTTTACAATAGAATGCTGGGGGTTGAAAAGGCTGAAAACAGATTTGATACATCCTCCTTAAGACTCTGCGTAAATGCAGGGGAGGCTCTGCCTGCTGTTACATACCAGAGATGGAAGGAGAGATTTGGAGTTGACATCCTTGACGGAATTGGTGCAACAGAGCTCACGCACATCTTCATATCCAACAGACCGGGAAAAATAAAGCCCGGCACCTCAGGCGTCCCTGTTCCCGGGTATGAGCTGAAACTTGTTGATGAAAATGGTAATGACGTTCCGGTTGGCAAATCTGGAAAGCTTCTGGTAAAGGGCGATTCAATTGCGGCCTTCTACTGGGAGAAGCATGAGAAGACGAAAAAATCCTTCATTGGAGAGTGGTTTGACACGGGAG
>Ga0256830_1000980_pt1 | contig 20987 bp, 15 predicted proteins | sample 128326metaG_FD_190537 | JGI IMG/M metagenome (GOLD analysis project Ga0256830, IMG submission 190537) | Hydrothermal vent microbial communities from Lau Basin, Pacific Ocean - 128-326 | ecosystem: Environmental > Aquatic > Marine > Hydrothermal vents | place: Pacific Ocean: Lau Basin | collected... | reverse complement strand
ATAATGTCGACGGCGATATCAGTGCGTTGATCGAGATAGATCGCTCAGCGGTGAATACGGAAGTCGAAGGTTCTTATCGTGTGACTTATAAAGTCTCCGATGCAGCGGGTAATACTGCAACTGCAGTGCGTACGGTTAAGGTAACGGCTGCGACGGTCATCAGTTTTGCGAGTGCAAGCTTTGCAGCGTTGCTAGGTTTAGGCCTCGTATTATGGGGCTTTCGGCTGGTCAGGATTGTTTCGAATGGGCGTCGTAAGCAGCAGATTTTAGGATAAAAGGATTGGTCATGTTTAAAGATTCATTTCGTAAGATGCGTTCTTCTGTCACTGTACTAATCGCTGCTTTTATACTTCTTGCCTGCAAGGAAGGTAGCAATGGTATTCTTGAATTGCGGGTTGAGTCTCCATTATCCCTACAGGTTAGCGATATTCAGATTACCGAGGGCAGTTTGGGATCCTCTACTACGCCAGCAGCATTCACGGTCAGTTTGTCCGCGAGCAGTAGCAATATCGTGACTGTCGATTATGCAACTGCTGATCTGACTGCTGTGGCACCGGACGATTATCAAAGCAAAAGTGGCCGCTTATCCTTTGCACCGGGAGAAATCCGCAAGACAGTGACAATTGATGTGTTTACCGATGACATCGTAGAGCCCGATGAAATATTCACACTGGTCTTATCCAATCCCGGCAATGCGCAGCTATATAAAGCGACAGGTATAGCCACGATTGCGAACGACGATATTTCCATTCCCGTACTCCCGATGCTGCAAGTGGCCGACATCAATGTCACGGAAGGTGATTCAGGCACTACGTTAGCTGTATTCACGACCAGCTTGTCTGTGAGCAGTAGCAATACTGTGACAGTCAATTATGCAACTGCTGACATGACAGCCACTGCGCCGAGTGATTACCAAAGTGAAAATGGCGTTTTATCTTTTGCGCCAGGAGAAACCCGTAAGATGGTGATGGTCAATGTGGTGGCCGATGGCAGTGTAGAACCGGATGAAACATTCTCTCTGACTTTATCCAACCCAATTAATGCGGATTTAAAGGATGCTGTGGCTGTGGCAACCATCCGCAACGACGACATAGATTCGACGGTATTGCTCTCTAATCCCGGTCCACAATCTTTTAACGAAGAGCAGGAATATACCATTGATATCACAGCCCGAGCGAGTGCCCGAATTTTTGTCAGTGGCATGCCTCCTGGAATGCACTGGGATGAAGTCAACCGCCGCTTTGATTTTCGCCCGGACTTTATCCAGGGAGGAAAAACATGGCAGGTGACAATGGAAGCAGTCGATGGCGCTGAAAATGACATCCAAATATTCACTGTGACGGTCAATAATACCATCCAACCACCTTGGCCTGAGATTGTCAGCTCAGAGGAAATAGGGGGACTGACCCAGGCGACGGGAATCATTAAACTGGGCGTACTTCAGACCACCGATGATTTTCTGGATAGCCCAGGTTACGCAGGCCGTACATTCAACGCGAATCTGGCCGTGCCTATGCAGGCCAGTGCTACCAATCAGATGCCTGTAAGAATTGGTTTGCATGGGAGTGGCGGTTCCCCCGGCACGGAGGGAAGAGGCTGGATTTTCGGCATTGCTGCTCATGACCCTCATACCCCTCGTGAAACGTGGTGGACAGGGTACAACGATCAGCTTCCCAATGGAGCGATCACCTCCGGAAGTACTAACCCAAATTACACACAGCGTAGGGTGATGCATTTACTCTCTTATCTGTTGGAAAGTTGCCCCGGACGGGAGGGAGGCTGCCCAGGTGCTGATCCGACGCGTATCTCGGTCTCAGGCCAGTCCATGGGAGGAACCGGCAGTTTTTTCCTGGCGGTTAACTATAGTCGTCATTTTACAGGATTGAATTCCCGTATTGGAGGGACTACCCCTTATTTTTTAAGCCCTGACCAGCAAGCTACTCTAACCGCTTTGTGGGGCTCCAAAGATCTCGGATTACCGAGTGACAGAGGAATAAATGTTTGGGATCAATACGACGCCAGCCGTGCTATATTCCATGATAAAGATTTTCGCAACCTCCATTTCAGCACGATCAGTGGAAAAAATGATCCCACCATTAACTTTAAGGCGATGGTGGGTATCAGCCCAGTGACGGGCTATTCTTTTCTCGGGGCTCTGCAAAAAGAAGGGGTTGGGCACTTCATCATTTGGGATCAGCGGGCTCACGGTTCTCTCGCGCGCTGGTGGGAGCCGTTGGATGAATATTCGTTCCTACGCCGCAACTTGGCATTTCCCGCTTTCTCGAATGGCTCAGCGGATGATGATGCAGGAGAACCCGATGGTATGGGTGGATTTACCGGCGCCTCGCAAGGCGCTTTGAACCAGCACCTACGATGGGATAGCGCAAACATTATCGATACACGTGACAAGTTAAGCATGCCGATCAAAGCGAACATCGATTTGCCAATGACAGCGGATGTGACAATACGCCGTATTCAGCAATTTCAACTGCTGCCTGGAGAGACAATTAACTGGAGTTACAATGGCGCATCTGGAATAGTCTCTGCTAACGAAGATGGATCAGTCACTGTGCAAGGTTTAGCCATGACAATAGACTTTGTCCCGCTGGTTTTAACCCGACCTTGATAACGGTGAGTTATGATCCATTTATAATAAAAAATGAGGAGGCTGTCTGAGAACGGCGAGCGTCACGTACGCTCTCGGACAGCCTCTTAGTTCATGTTTTACCTGTGTGGCTCTGCCCACCTAACAAACATAAATCATGAAAAATATTATCACTACCCTTTCTGTTTCAGTTTTATTTTTTGCCGCTTGTTCCGCACAACCCTATGTTATTAAGCACGAGTCAATGTCTTCCAACGCGAAGCGTTATGATATTTATGTGGTAAGCCATGAATGGCATACCGGTTTCGTAATACCTGCTCAATTAATACAAAAAAAATTGCCAAAACTTGAAAATCGATTTGAGGGCTCTCCTTATATAGAATTTGGCTGGGGTGATAAAGGCTTTTACCAAGCAAAAGAAATCACTTCTGGATTAACAGTGCGGGCTATATTTTGGCCGACCGAATCTGTTATTCAAGCGGTAGCTGTGCCAAATCATATTCATCAATACTTTCCGCGTAGCGAAATTGTTCTGATCGATCTCAGCGATGATGAACTTGAATCCTTAATCAAATTTATCGCTAATAGTTTTCATAAAAACGAAAATGGCGAAATAATAGAGCTGAAAAGGGGAGTTTATGGAAACAGTCAATTCTACCAAGCTGTGGGAGACTACTATTTAATGAATACTTGTAACACATGGACGGCCAAAGGTTTGAAAAGTGCTGGTTTTGATTTAAATACGACATTTAAACTAACAAAAGACAGTATATTAAATTATTTAAGGTATGATAAACAATATCAATAGTACTTCCATTGGGCGAAAGAATTCATCAGTTGCGTGCTCATCCCTAAGGTTCTGATCACGTCTTGCCTAAGAGTGCCTACTTTTGGTGCTGGAACGAAAACTATTTTTCGTGCAAAGGCCTCAACATGAGTCTACAGTATGTATATTGGTGAAGTTTCAAAAAGAACGGGTTTATCGGTAAAAGCAATTCGTTTTTACGAAGTGAAAGGTCTGATTCACAAACCTCAGCGGGTAGGGCGTTATAGAGTTTATCAAGAAACTGATATTGACATTCTCTTGCTGATTAAAGAGGCTAAGGAATTGGGAGTTACTTTGTCTCAGCTCAAAGGTGTTTTTGTTTATACCGATGGAGAGCTTGATTGGCTACAGGTGAAATTATTTCTTGGGGATATTAAATTTCAGCTTCAGTCAAAGATTTTGGAATTGCAAGGCAAAATAAATAAGATTGACGAATGTTGTGATAAAATGAATATTAAAAACAAGGCTTGACCCCACCGTTGCCTGCTTTTATTCAATCCATTAAGTATTGCAGGGCCACTACGACTACATGGATGTGGGAGGTAGAGCACCAACAGTAGGTGCTTTAGGCAACGCAGGATGCCAAAGCCGAGACATTCATCGGTAACCTTGTGCTGGCACTATACTATTTTGGTTTGTCGGCGAAGTAAGTCACGTGTTGCCCGCATCTCTTTTGGGTAGGTCTAGGCGAGAGGGCAATTACCCTCTTGAATCAACTTGGCGATTTTAAAGGAATCGATACGATCATTTTTGGGCTTTCTCCTTCTGGTTTGATGGTCTTCCGGTTTAGCGAATATTGCTAGACTGGGGAAGATGACTCAATATTTTTTTATTGATGTATACGCATCTATTTCTCAGTTCGGTTTAATAACAAGAGACTCTGGTAATTTGCCCTTTGATACACCCGTCCAAGAAACCAATTGATACAAGAAACCAACAACAAAAAAACCGGCGATCAGCGACACTAAATAGTAAATTTTGTTATCTGTCAGCGCTTCGTTCTGTTGTACTTGCTCCATTTTTTGCCCTTCTACTGGCGTGCTTTGGGCGGATTGCGGTGCTGCTTGGGCATGTATTGTTTTAGCCTGGGCAAGCGGGGTTAACGGCGCCAAGCCAAAACCGGTAGCTTGTTCATTCACAAATGTTTTGAAGCCTTCATTTCGGGTGAATACATCGTATTTTTGCGCAAGTTCGATGTAAGTTTCGGTCAAGGTTTTGAGTGTCTCGGCATCCGCAGCCCAGTATTCTTTGCGTGCGGCTTCCAGCATGCGTTCGATCATTTGCGCCAGTGCGTGGGCGTTATTATTTTCATACCACTCACGCATATTGAGTTCATATTTATCTTGCACATAAACGTCGAAAAATTCCTGCCATTGGTCGTCCCGCACATTATCGGGATCAACCACCTGCCAGCCCCAAAAATTGTTCAACACATCCAGCGTGGTCAGCGTACCTGCATAGCCCTCGGCTTGAATTGCTTTAATCCACTGCGGATGGAACTGACGGGTACGCAATTCGGTGGCTAAAAAACGCCCCAGCGGTTCGCTACGATGATTGTCGGGATCACGCAGATTGGAGATAAACATTTGCGGACTTTTGCCATCAAGGTGGCGCACGGCTAAGGAGATACCCCCCATGTATTGAAACGGATCATCACTGCTTAACAAGCCATAAACATTGGAAGAACGGGAAAAAACCACGGCATCGGTACCCGAGATATTTTTTGCATAAAGATCAATATCCGCTCGTTTTTTACCCCAGGTTTTTTCGTCACTGCCATAGAAAAAACCCATACGTGACAAATAGAGCTTGACCAGTTTATCTTCCGCCTTCCAGGTATCGGAAGCTAAACTCGCGCTCGCTATATTGGTTCCATAGTTACCACTTTCGTTGGAGAAAATACGGATGGTAGACAGTGTATCCGCCTCGGCTTCATTCATCCCTTTTGCCAGCAGTTCCGCCTTGAGTTTGCGTGCGTGACGGTAGACGAAGTTGTTATCTTCTTTTAACCTGGCTACAGTTTCAATCGCCTTGGCAATCATCATCATGATGTTAGGAAACGCATCACGATAAAGGCCGGTGGCAGATAACACTACATCGATGCGTGGGCGTTTTAATTCACGGTAGGGAATAATCTCAGTCCCGGTCACGCGGCCACTGTCATTCCACACGGGGCGCACACCCATCGCGTAAAGTACCTGGGATTCCACTACCCCGAGATGACGCATGGTCTCAATCGACCACATGGAAAAACTGAGCTTATCCGGATAGACCGCATGCTCGTTGTAATAATTGGCGATGAGATCTTGCATCAATACTTTGCCGGCTTGCCATGCGGCTTGCGTGGGAATTTTGGAGGGATCAAAGCCATAAAGATTGCGCCCACTGGGCAATGCTTCGGGGCTGCGTATGGGATCACCGCCGGTGGAACTGCTGACATATTTGCCCGCCAGCGCTTCCAGTAGCGCGCTGTTTTCTTCGATGTTTTGAAAATTAGCGTAATTCGCTTTAGCCTCAATCAACAACGCACGCAGTGCTTGATCTTCTATTTCATTAAGGTTTGCCGCACCGATCACAAAGCGCCGAATCAAGGAGTACTCGGGACTTTGCTTTAACCGCCGATAATCCACGGCGCCATCATGATCATTGGTGTTTGCAGGTTCGGCTGGATGCGCATTCCGTTTTTCAGCATAATGTTCTGCGGGTTCAACAAACCGTTTACCCAGCATTTGCACCAGTGTTGATAGCAAGTGCTCTGTGCTAGGTATGTCACCAAAAGTATGCAGTCCCAAGGGCTGATTTTGCGCACCCAAGACACTGAGATAATCATGTAGTTCGGGTAAAAACTTAGCAAAACCTGTGTTTAATGCAGGCTTATCCCAGCTTAAATCCTGGTGAATATTGCGTTCGATCACTGCCTTGATAATCGCCTCTTTGGTGCGTGTCTTTACGCCGCCTTCATCCAGTGCATTGTATTGATGCATTAGTTCATGCAAATCCACTAGCTCAGCATACAAACCGCTTTTGGCAAACGGCGGGGTCAGATGGCTGATGACCGTGGCGCGCCCACGGCGTTTGGTTTGCAAGGCTTCGCCGACATCATCCATGATAAACGGATAGATAATCGGGGTATCATCCGCTGCCATATTGCCTGCATCATATAACGATAAACCACGTTCTTTGCCCGGCAGATATTCATGCGAACCATGGGTGCCCAAATGCACAATCGCATCTGCGCCGAAGTGCTCGCGTGCATACAGATAAACCGCCAGATAATTATGACTAATCGGGATGTTTTTATCGTGGTAGATTGCATTTTCGCGTTCTTGACGATTTCCGCGTGGCGGTTGCGGCAATATCATTACGTTACCCGAGATGCTGCGCGGAATAATAAACTGTTGTTGTCCATCGATATCGGCCACCGTAAAACTGTTTTCTGGTGGTCCCCATTGTTGCTCAATCGCTTTGCGCACCGCTAATGGTAAGGTGTTATACCACGCAAGATAATGTGTCATCGGTAATAAACCACCCGCACCTGTTGCAATGCCTAAACCCGGCAGTTCGGTATACTGTAATTCACGGTGAAATGGTCGTAACATCAACCCCGTGCGCTCGATAAACCACGATTCCGGTTTTGCTTCGACCTGATAGTCGGCTCCTTTTAAAGTTTTAAAAATAGCAGCGAGGCTGGTGGGTACATTTAAAAACGAGGCACTCGCATTTTTCTCTCCGGCGGGATAGTTATAAAACATAATGGCTATTTTTTTTTCGCTATTCGCCTTATGTTTTAACGCCGAGAGCTTAAAGGCTTTGTTAACCACGTTATCAAGTTGGTAATCGATGGGCATTTGCTTATGGTGTTCTCTGCGTGCGGAAATAACCATGGGGTCAATGACCCCGGCAATCTCCGGCAGGGTGAGATAAAATGGCGTCGCCTGCGCGGGAATACCTGCCTGATCCGACTCCCATTGCGCCTGATCGCCTTTGCTATAAGGCAATACTTGCAATACCGGCACATTCAGTTTTTCATATTCAGCACGACGCTTGTCAGCCCAATGGATAATCCGGGTATTGATGATGTTATCCACCGCCACCTTGCCATCAGGGCTCAATAAATCGAGATATTCACTTTCACCATTACCCGGATAATAGAAGGCTACGGCAATGCCATCGCGTCGTTCAATGGCTTTAATCAAGGCGTCGATAATGCGCGTCTCACCTGCGGCGATGGTTTCGCGAGACATCGCAATACCGACTAAAGAAATGCCATCCTTGGCGGCTTTCCACTCCATGTAAGCGGGAAGGTTGTCGAACACTTTTTTTGGATAATCAGGGTGGTAAATACCCAACTTAGGAAACACAATCGGCGGCAGCGCTTTTTCATTGCTTAGCGCAAATAAATCAGTGCTTAGAAATACCAGCATGCGGCGCAGATTTTCTTCACCCCCATTATAATAATAATCGAATAGTCGCTGGCTTTGGGTTAACGAAATACCTTTACGAAGTTTGCTTTCCGCGGTGATTTTTATCGGTAGAAAACGCCGCTGCTGATGGATTGGCATCTGACCCGGTAGCTGTGCGGCCTGCACCAGCGTTTCGAAGTGCGCATAATCTTTTTTAGCTTCTCTGGCGCTCACTGAATCAAAGATGACCAAGTCATATGGGGCTAGTAAATCTGTTAACGACTCACCTTCTTGCAGACTCCGCAAATATTTATAATCCACCTTAAATGCTTGCTGCGCAAGACGGCTAAACAGTTGCAATTTTGCTTCGCTCACATGATTCGTTGCCAAAATCAGGATGGAGCGCAGGTTATTTTTTGCTGAATTGTTTTTTGTTGTTGCTTGGGTTAACTGCCAAGAGATTGTTAATATCAGCAACAAGCTAATCAATAATATTGGTTTTAAACGCATTGTTTTTCTCTATCCCACGTTCTATTTATGCCATCGTGTGTGACTAATTTTTTGTCCGGTAGGCCGATCTCTATTTTCAATTCATCCACAATCATTTTTGCTCCACGCCAAAACTCCAGAATATGGCCGTCGACTAAATCGTCGAATTGCTCGCAATCGACAATCGCACCCGCTACCAAACGATCTAATTCAGCTACTCGTTCTTTGCTTATCATCATGTCACTCCTTTGCACTTTCTGGTATTTTTTCACCGGCTTCCGGTACGTAAATCATCGACCCATCTTTCATCCGGTATGCCACACCAGCACGCATGCCTTCGCCTTGGCCAATCTCGCCACTCGATTTATAGTGTTCGATTTTTTCGCCTTGTTTAACAATCATTTCCATATTCGCCTGTCCCGCATTTTTAATCACGGTAACATTTTCCGCGATGAAGGGATTTAACGGGTTTTGCGCAATTGCAATTAGCAGTGCCGCAATCACCACTAAAAATACATCCACCAAATTGGCGACGGAGAGCATGGGATTAAGCGCCTCATCTTCATCTAAAAGCAGTTTCATGGCTGTGTCTCTTTGCTGGCTTTAGACAGTTTGAGCATACCGGTTTGCAAGTCATTCAACTCCCCTACAAACCAACGCTTTTTAACACTGGCCGTCCAGAAGGTAATCGATGCGGTCATCAGACCAAAAATCACCGCAGCAAACGCAATGACGAGGTTTTCACTAATGCCTTGGATATTGCCATCCGCCAATGCTTTTAATGCAGGGCCCATCGGAATCATGGTGGCGACGAGTCCGAGCATTGGCGCAATACGGGTGACGATGCGTTGTTTTTCCAATTCTTTGAGCGCGAATATTTCAAGATCCGTCACTGTTTTACGACGGTTATCCTGGTAATGACTGAATAGCCGGTAACCTGGCATCGAGCGAGATTGCAAAACAGATTTGTTAGCACCTAATGAGTTAATCGCTTGATGGTAATGAGGGGCATTGCGTTTTCTTTGCAGATACTGGGCAGCAAAGCAACCGAGAATAAAAAAGGCGTAAAAAAACAATAGCGTGATCACTAACAATACCGGAGGTAGCAATAAGCCTGAGACCTGGTACATCAATGTTTCGACGTGGTTAATAGTCATTATTTTATTTTCCATCTAATATTATCTAAACCTCGTTAGTACGCTTACTTACAAGGTTTAGTGGGTTATAAAAAACCGGTTCCCTGAACGTTAGGGAAGAGAAGTCTCCATTGAGAGAAGGGAATGAAGACTATTGGTATTATTCTAAAATCCGTAGTTCACCTTTGCTGATAGCGGTCAACTGCGGAATCTAGAATGATAGGGAACCGGCACAAAATCGTTTACAAGCTCTGGTAGCGAAATTTGATAATGCCGCTGGTGCCTACTTCATTATAAAAGCTAAGCACTTGCAGCTTGTATTGCGTTGTGTCGGTAGCAATAACGTAGACGCGGTAGTTGGGCCATAGTTTACTATTGTCCGCAAGATTGTAGGCATACCACGTGTTGTTCTTGAAAACGCCACCGACACTATCTTGCCCGTACATTCGGGTGATATCGCTGCCACTGGGGCCGGTTGTGCCACTCACATAGGCAACGATTTCGGTATTATCAAACGCGCCAAAAGCGCCGCCGCTACCACTGCCAGAGACACCGCCATTGGTCCAAATATTCCAGGACTGATCCACGACTTCCACCTTGATATCCCACGCGCTTGCTGCTGTGGTGCAATCCACTTCCATTATGCTATCGATATCAAAACACTGACTGCCACCCGCAGCGCCAATGGCTGCTGTCCATTGTGTGAGCGTGGTTGAAAATTCACTCTCTGCTACTCCTTGAATATATAAATCCAAGGTAATATCACGGCTGGTTTGCACGATATTGCTCACATTGAATTTAGCGTAACTGTTGGCCGCTGCCGATTTGATTAGCCACCATTGCGCTGGATTGGCGGAAATAGCATGTGTGGGTGGGCCAGCGTAAAGCCACCATCCCTTGCTACTGCCATCACCATTGATGTATGGAATATTACGATCCTCCTCATAGCTGAGATCTTCGGTGGTGATACTCGTCACAGCATCGAAAGACATTCGCTCGCTGGTCTCGCTGGCATTCAGAAAAACCGAATTATCTGGCTCACCATCACTGTCATAAAAATCATCTTGCGCATCGGCCGTCACCGCCTTGACACTGCCTGGCCCTGAAACACCGCCGTTTAATTTAAAATTAGTCCGTTTAAATCCGATATGCCAAGCGCTGGATGTTGCTGCTTCAGCATCCGTCAATTCGACTACGGCATTTGTTGCCAGATTGAAGTAGGTGTATTTATTGGCCGGATCGTCGTTTGCTGCCCCGCGACCACCTGCGCTAGCATCAATTTGTTGGCTGATCACGCCATCGTCTCCATTACCCGCATCATCATCAACTGCGGGATCATTGCCACTACTCCCGCCGCCACATCCCGCAAGAGCAGTCATTACAACGGTCATTAATACCGGGCTAAGTAATTTTGGTTTTTTCATTGTTAGCATTCTCCTCATGTTGATTTTAATGTCGATCCTATTGTTGATTAGAATTCTGCCGTTGCGCGCTCACCATTGCGCTGTATTCCGTAAAAAAACAAACTATGCAGAGCAGGGTAGGGCCGCAGGCGAGGGAGGAGTCGCCGCTTGGTTTTTCCGGCACCCCACTCTGTATAGTTTGCTTGTTGCAAATCGATATTCCGTTTAGCCATCGATACGTATTCCAAGATAGACAAAACGTCCCGCCTCGGGACGATTGTCATGTACGACATTCGGATTACGGTGCGCGTCGGTGAGATTATCGATACCCGCAAATACCTTTAGCTTATTGCTAAGCGCTTGGCTTAGCTTTAAATCCCAGGTGGTCCAAGCGGGGGACTCCAGCTGGTTGTTGGCATCAAAAAATTCCGTGCTCTGATAGACGCTACGCAGGGTCAGCGTGGTACCCCAAGCCTTGTTCTGCCAATCCCCCCCGAGCTTGACCTGATGACGCGGACGTTCCTTTAGCGTTTTGCGAGTATCGAGGTCTTCACTGTCGAGTAAGGTGTAACTTCCCTTCAATGTAAAACGGCCTAGATAAATATTGCCGCTGAATTCCACACCTTGGGTTATAGCGCGTGCAAAATTCTGGTAATCAAAGACACTCAGACCAGTCTGCGCCGATTTGTCCGGATTGATCCGGGTATCAATTAGGTTTTTGATGCGGTTGTGAAACAAGGTGATATCAGCACGAAAGTCACCTGGACGTGCGAACTCAATACCTAACTGATAGCTGTCAGAACGCTCTGGCTGCAACGTATTACTGCCCAGAACCAGGTAACCTAATTGGCTGTGATCGAATACAAAAAAACGTTCCTTCAGATTCGGTACGCGGTAACCCCGGCCCATGCCCATGCGCACATTACTGGTCACACTGGCAAACCAATCGGGGCTAAACATGGCATTGATCTTAGGTGCCGCATAAAAACCAAAATCGCTGTCGTTTTGTACCCGTATACCCGGTACGATTTCCCAGTGTTCACCGATGAAGATATCGTCTTGTAGATAGGCCTCAATGTTGCGTTGCTGCGCACTATCGACTTCGTTAGCACGAGTTTCGCTTACCCTGTCCTGATACTGGTCAAGGCTGGCCTGCCCGAGCAATAGCCCCGAGGTGAAAACATGATTTTTACCCCAAGGTTGATCCCATTGCAGCTCCGCACGATAAAGGTCAATCTGCGCCGTGCGTTGCTGCTCTACTTCTGGAGTGGCAATCGCATCTTGTTGGGTTACATCACGCCAATCGTCTTGCAGTAGCCAGGCACGTAAACGTCCGCTGTTTGGTAACGCGTGATTCATTCCCAGAGTGGTATGCAACCGCCGGGCATCGCCCTTTTTCTGTTGTTTGATCTCGCCAACACCGGGCGCAAAAATCGAAATATTGTTACTGATATTTTCGCGGTAATAACGTGGTGAGATATAGATTTCGGTGTTGTTATTGGGCGTCCAGGCCAGACGCAGATTGAGATTGCTTTTAGTGCCCGCTGCGCCTTCTGAGCGAAAGGTACTCGGATCAAGGTCGTAACCGTCGGTATTACGCAGGCTGGCGTTAACTTGCAGATAACCACCGGGTTGCTTGGTGGCCAGGTTGGCCGCGAGATAGCGTGCGGCAATGTCCGTGGAATTTCCGCTTAGGTTTTTATTCCCGTAGCTGCCGCCATCTAGGGTCACACTATAGGCCAATGCTTGCTCTGGCTTGCGCGGGATAACATTGATTACCCCGCCCATGGCATTACTGCCATAGAGTGCCGAGGTTGCACCCTTGACAATCTCAATGCGTTCTATATCTGCACTACCAACCTGACTAAGATCAACCGCCGAACCAGTGCTTGGCGTAATGGGCTCGCCATCCAGTACCACCAGTACTCGATTAGCACTGAAGCCTTGCAACCAAACCTCAAAACCACTCTTGCCCAAGATAGGTTTGAGCAGCACACCGGGCACATCTTCCAAGGCCTCTTTTAGGTCACGTGCATGGGTTTTTTCGATTTCTTCGCGGCTTACTACCTCGGTACGCACGGGTGTTTCAAGTATCGGTTTTTCGGTACGAGTACCGGTAATCACCACTTCACGCAATTCAATGGCGGCGCGGGAAGATTTATCGCTAGAGGGTTTATCGGTGGGTTGCTGTTCCGCGACCACAGGCCGGAATGCAGTCCAGGTCAACAGCCCTAGCAATAAAATGATGTGGGCTGAACGGCCCATAAAAAAATCTCCTCAAAAGTATCCAAACCATTATTTTTTGGCTGGCTACCTTTGCCGAGAGGCTGGGTGGCTGGCTTCTAATATCTATACTGCTAATTTATTTGCGATCTTTGCACTTTAATTGTGCAAGAGTCTTATTTCGTAAGAATCAATTTTCCTTTACTGGTGATCCGCAAGCGATATTCTTCGCCACTATGTTCGATCACAAGTTCACGCCCACCCGCGAGTAATTGATCACTGCTAATCCTCGGCATTGTGGGGGCATCACCGGATCGTGACACCCCCGTAGTCTGAGGGGAGGAGGAAACTTTTGCTTTAGTTAAATTTTTCATTTTCATACTTAAGATTTTTGTCTCTCTGCACAGGAGAGGTATGCTTGAACCTAGAATTTGTTGTTGAACTCGGGGTCGATGTATCTTGCTCAACACAGGTCATGCATTCGATGCATTCTTCACCAAAGTGGGGTGACTCAGCACGCTGGTTCAAGCTCATTCTATTAGCACAGGAAAGCAACATTAAGCGCTTGAATAAGCCCTGCCAGTCATGTTCAGCATCGCGCACATTACCACTTCGCCAATGCAGGCGTTCTTCGCCTGTCACCGCGTCAATCAAGGTTAATGAAGGCCTTCCGCGTTCCAGCCGGGCATCGATCATATAAGTCATAAACTACTCTCCTATGCATGCCTGATCAGCGGGATAAACAGTAAAATTATTCCCTTGTTCTTCCGTGGAAAGCGCTTTATCAAGCTTGTTGATAATCTTAATGAGAATCATTTGCATTTGCAATCATTAATTTGAGTTTTTTATTTTAACGAAATATCAGTTACTTATTATATTATCCTGTTTTTTATTCAGGTAAAGTGCGAGTCTATAAACAAATGATAATGAGAATAATTATCATTTACTTTTGTGCTTAATACCTTCATAATCCACCTCAGCCAGCCATCACCCGGAAGCCTACTCGGATGTCCTGGGGCGCAGAGCCAGCCAGTTAATCGTCGCATTCCCACGCTCCTATATTAAATGAGCTTTGGGCAAGGCGGATCATACAAAAACCACAACATTGAGGGATAAATCAGTGAAAAAACAACATCGTTTATTACGCGATGCCGTCGCTATTGCCGTACTCGGTTTGACACTGCCTGCTGGCGCAGCAGAGAAAGAGACTGAAGAACAGAAAGCAAAAACCAAGGTATTGGATAAAATCATGGTGATTGGTAACCCGGCGAATATCGAAAAAATACCAGGCTCGGCCCAAGTGATAACAAAAGAAGATATTCGTCAGCAAAATTATGATGATATAAATCGGGTGCTGCGTAGGGTGCCGGGGGTTAACATACGCGAGGAAGATGGTTTTGGCCTATTCCCCAGTATTAGTTTACGGGGTGCGGATACGACCCGTAATTCCAAGATCACCGTCATGGAAGATGGCGTCATGATGTCACCCGCGCCTTACACCGCACCTGCCGCGTATTATTCGCCCACCGCAGGCCGCATGAGTGGATTGGAAGTATTGAAAGGCTCTAGCCAAATCAAATATGGCCCGCATACCACAGGGGGAGTCATTAACTATCTTTCAACGCCGATTCCAACCCAAAAAAAGGCTTATCTAAAATCAACTCTGGGCAGCTTTAATGAGCAACGCACCCACATCTATGCAGGTAATACTGTTGATACGGTTGCCGGGCAGTTCGGGGTGTTAGTAGAAGGTTATCGGCGACAGAATGATGGCTTCAAAAAAATCGATGCAACTCCCGATTTTCGTAATGGCGATGAAACCGGTTTCAAAAAAACAGATGCCATGGTGAAGCTATCATGGGAGCCTAATACGACGATGTATCAGCGGGTTGAATTTAAACGCGGGAGCAGCGACTTAGATGCTAATGAGACTTATCTTGGTTTGACGCAAGCGGATTTTGAGGCCAATCCAACTCGCCGTTATGCGGCGTCACGGTTTGATAACATAAAAAGTCAGCAGGAGCAGACCTCGTTGCGTTGGAGCATGAGTCCTAATGATAATATCGATCTGATCACCACGCTCTACCAAACCGATTTCAAACGTAATTGGTATAAACTCAGCCGCATTAATGGCGACAAGCCTTCCATTGTTCTGGAAACGCCTGGGGTCTCGCAGGACTGTTTGAAAGGCAGCGCAGCTTGTGATTTATTAGTCAAAGCGAATAATCGCAAATACAATGCGAAAGGTGTTGAGTCAACGGGATATTTCCGTTTTGGCAGCACGATTCAACATGAAGTGATGATTGGTCTGCGCTTACACCAGGATCAAATAACCCGCTTTCAGTGGGAAGATACCTATGCTCAGGCCGATAATGGCACGATCTCGGGAATGACGCCTGGCGTACCGGGCGATGCAGGTGATCGCTTTCAAAAAACCATTGCTGCTGCTGGATTTGTTCAAGATACGATTGAAGCAGGTGCATGGACGGTGACTCCCGGTTTTCGTTACGAGGTATTGGATCAAACCTCCGAAGATCCGAAGGGCAGCTTGCAAGGTACGGGCGGTACCCAAGGTCGGGATGGCAAAAACAGATTTAGCGTCAACGCCTATGGTATAGGCGCATCCTATCAGCTCAACGAGCAGTGGACCGGTTTTGGAGGTGTGCATACGGGTTATTCTACGCCGAGTCCACGCGGTACCCGCGGTGGTCTCGATCCGGAAACCAGTATCGCGGCCGAAGCTGGCGCGCGCTACACCAATCCACGACATGCTTTTGCGGCTGAGAGCACTTTTTTCTACACTGCGTTTAAAGACTTGATTGTGACCGATAATGTAGGCGGCACAGGTACCGGCAATGACGAAAACTTTGGCGAGGTAGATACCTTTGGTCTTGAATTCGCGCTGCAATATGATGCCGGACTTGCGAATAACTGGGGGTTTAGCAATCCTTCTTATCTAAGCGCAACTTATACCAATGCCGAGCAAAAAAATAACTCTCAGTCTACGGATGCCGAGTCGATTTTCAGTTACGGTAGGGCTGGCAATAAAGTGCCTTATATCCCAGAAATCACAGTGAGTCTGGGTACTGGTATCGAAACCAAAAAATGGGGTGCATTCATCTCAGCCAATTATGTGAGCGAAACCTTTACCAGTGCCAATAATGTAGACAATCAAGTCAATGGTGCGGGAGACCCGGATGCCCGTTATGGTAAAACAGATAGCTATTTTACCACGGATATTTCTGGTTCTTATCGCATCAACGAAGTTGTGAAACTGTTTGCGGGTGTGCAAAACGTGTTTGATCAAGAGTATGTTGTATCGCGTCAGCCCGATGGTGCACGCGGTGGTTTACCACAGTTTGTTTATACCGGTATTGAAATGAGTTTGTAATACCATAAATCCTCTCTGCTCTCTTGTTCAAAAAAGAGAGCAGGGTTTATAATGATAGAGTAGTTGATTAAAAATTTATGAATATAGTAAGTCTGTTTCAACAAGGTGGGCCGGTGATGTGGGTATTGCTCGCCATGTCGGTTTTAGCGGTCGCGATTATCCTGCTTAAACTGTTTCAGTTTTTCCACAGCGGTTTACGCCGTTTAGATTTTGTTGACCCGGTGCTCACCGCACTGCAACAAAATGATCACAACAATGCCTTGCATATATTGCAACAGCAGCGTAGCCCGGTGGCTTATGTGATGGCATGCACCATCCGTTGTGGCGCCGACCCCGCCATGTCCGCCAAAGATGTGGAGGCCGAGGTGAGTCGTGTTGGTTCCGCGCAAATCCGCAATCTTGAGTCATGGTTGCGCGGACTTTCGTCTATCGCGCACTTGAGTCCATTGCTGGGGTTGCTGGGGACGGTCACCGGCATGATTGCCGCGTTCATGAGTCTTGAAGCAGCCGGTAGTCGTGTCGATCCATCGATTCTTTCCGGCGGCATCTGGGAGGCATTGTTAACCACCGCATTCGGTTTGACCGTGGCTATTCCCGCGATGGCGGCTTTCTATTATCTGGAAGGTGAAGTGGATCATGTACGTGCAGCAATGAAAGATGTGAGCATTCGAGTATTACGCCATTTTGGTAAAACACCCGCCAGCATTTCAAACCGTGACAATGATAAAATTGAGGATGAGACTCATGGAATTTGAAGGCCGTGCGCGCATCCATTCCCATCTTGATATCGCGCCACTAATCGACATCGTATTTTTGCTATTGGTCTTTTTTATGTTGACCAGTACCTTTCTCGTACCGGAAGCGATTGAATTGGAGTTGCCTGAATCCCGCAGTGCGAGTATCACGGAGACTTCACCGATTACCATCGCGCTCAAATCATCCGTTGAACTACCACTGCAATTGACTCTCAATAGCAAAACTATTGCACTCGATGGACTGCGCAGTGCCATCGAAGCCTTAATCGCAGAGCATTCCGATGCTCCTATCATTTTGAAAAGTGATGCCCAGACCAGCGTGCAACAGCTATTAAAAGTGATGGATGAAATTCGTGCTGCGGGTGGTAGCAATATCGCCTTGGCGACCTTGCAACCATGACCATCACCTGGCAGCAAATGGGTATTGCGTTATTCGCCGCGCTCGCATTACATGGCGGCCTAGCGATCTGGCTGACTTGGCCTAGTGCTGAAAAACTTCCGCCAGAACTGCCTGTGCAACCAATGAAGGTAAGCCTGTTGGCGGTTATCGAGCAAACCACTACCGCCGCAGTGCCGGTAACGCCGCCACCCAAACCCAAACCACCTACACCAAAACCCTCTACACCAAAACCGGTATCACCCCCTAAGCCAAAACCTATTGCAGAACCCGTGATTCAGCAAGCAGAACCGGAGCCTATACCTGAACCACTGCCGATTGAAGAACCCCCGGCTGAACCGGTAGCAATACCAGAACCCATACCAGAGACTATCCCGGAAATTATCCCTAAGGTCACCGATATGCCGCCATTAGATACCATCGCCAGCGTACAATATGAGCAACTACTTGTGGCTTGGCTGGAAAAGCATAAAAAATATCCACGCCGGGCCAAACGCTTACGGATTGAAGGCGAAGGTCGGTTGCGTATATCCATCGATCGTAGTGGGCAAACCCAAAAAATCATCTTGGAACAACAGACCGGCAACCGGCTGCTTGATAAAACTGCGCTTGAAATGGCCGAACGCGCCAATCCATTCCCGCCGATGCCAGACAATGATCCGCGCCAAGCGCTGGAATTTATTGTGCCTGTTGTGTTTGCATTGCGATAAGTGATGAATTTCATTGTGGGTAAGTGTCGGGTAAAACCATACTTTTTGTTAACTATTTGCTTATAATGCTTGCTCAAACGATGAGGGGTTGAATGATAATTAGGCATTATTGATCTGCCAAAGTCACTCTCATCGAATAGGTTTTAGCGAGTTTATTGGCTTAAAAATATATGTTGTTAATGGCATAAGGGAACACAAGTATCTGTAATAGCTAAAATTATGTGTTCTCATTAAACGAAGCTAGAATTTATTTAAGGTTTCTTCGACGGGCCAGCGATGATTTGCAACAAGCTATTTATTGACCCTGTTTCATGATTGGCATGATTTGAGCTTCCTAGGAGGCTGTCCGAGAACAGTGATCGTAGCGAGGGCAAACCATTTTGAGTCAGATTTTTCGACTCAATGAGGCGAATATTGAGCATATTTAACGAATTTAATCGGAAAATCTGGCCAAAATGGTTTGGTCGCAGTAGGTCGTCTGTTCTCGGACAGGCTCCAGACTCGACGATATAACTCGTTGAATAAAATAAATACTCAGAGCTAAAGCTCGTCGTTCTAATAAAATCAATAAGTAAGGATTCGAGCGTGGCATACATGAGAGATGTCATGGCAAGTTAAACTGTTGATTTCTGACGTAGTGATTGAGTGCGTACATGCGCATTAATCTCCTCCATAAGTTCGCAGTGCTAATAAATAAACCACGTATTTAAAACCTCATACAATATGCTTGTCGGCTCGACGCATAGAAGGTGTTGTTAATAGCGACGAAGATGATGCCTTAAATTTCGTGTGTTTGGTCGCAAATTGATGATGCTTGTTACATTGAAAAAGTCACCCAATACAATTACATGCAAACTATTAAACGCGAAGGAGTCGCTATGTTAATTAATAAGAGCTTTTGGTTTGTTTCGCTGCACAAGCTGTTTTCGGCAGGTGGTGCAGGGTCTGCTTTGATCTTAATCACTCTGCTGCTATCTGCTCCTGTGACTGTGGCAGGTCCCCACCCTAATATGTACCTGAATCAAGCCGAGATTGATGCGATACAAGAAAAGGTGGCCAATAACATAGAACCCTGGGCCAGCGCATATGTCGAGGTGATTAGTGGGTCTGAGAGTGCTGCAAAAAGAGCACTAAGCCAAGCGCCGTTGAGCGTTACTTTTCAGCTTGGCGACGGAAATCAGTATAAAACCCTAAACCCTCGTTGTGGATGGACTGCCGTTGATGGGAATGCACCGGACTGTCGCACTGGCGCGCCTAATCCAGATCGAGATCGGGGAGACTATCTTGCAGCCATCGCACTCGGCAATGCGGTACGAGATCTGGGGCTGGGTTATGCGTTTACCGGTGAGGCGCAATATGCAGAAAAAGCGATCGAATTGATTCGCGTCTGGTCGTTGAACTCTGAAACTCGCATGGCAACAGATGAGACTGCGATGAGAATAGAAATATTTATTACACTCCCTGGTTATTTTTACGGTGCAGATTTGATCTGGAACTATGAGGGTTGGGATCCCGCTGAGAAAACAGCTTTTCGAAGTTGGGTGAAAAAAATAGCCGACCTGACGAAAGCTCGGCAGGTCAGTGCTATCAGAGCTTCCAATGGTACCTCAACAAACCTAAACAACTTTGCCAACTGGCGTAATGTACTCATCGCTTCCGCAGGAGCCTTGCTGGACGATCAAGAATTGTTGGACTATGTGGCAGAGGCTTGGAAATATCTGATCTCTGTGCAAATGAATGGTTCGGGTAGCTCCCGACCAGGGCTTCTGGGGCAAGAGAATACGAGAGATCAAGGCTTGGACTATTCGTTGTACGCGATCAATGCCATGCTACAAGCGGCTGAAATCATGCGCCACCGTGGTGTTAATCTCTATGATTATAAAGATGAGACGAAAAGCACCAGTTTGAAATTAACACTGGATTTTCATACGCCTTTTGCCATCGACCCTGGACGTTGGACGAAACCACCGTATAAGTTTTCGCAAACAGTTCCGATTGATCAAGACGATAATATGGCGTTGTTCGAGTTGGCCCATTCACGCTATGAAGTGGGTTATGAAAATCCCTATAGATATTCCGATAAACTTCCGAATGGAAGTCATCATGGTGATTCCGAGAACCCACCCAGCTATCTTAAGGCCATAAACCGCTGGGGTCGTTCCATGGACGAAATTCGGGTGATGGGTAACATTACATTGACCCATGCAAATATGTTCGAGCTGGATTTCGAACCCACTCCACCGATCATTCTTACGCAACCAAGTGATATTACGGTAATGGAAGGCGAGGATGCCACTTTTAGTGTGGTAGCCACCGGCGGTGATCTCGCCTATCAATGGTTACGTGGTAATGAGCCTATTGAAGGAGCGACCCGTGCGAGTTATACGCTCAGCGGTGTAGGTTCCTTGGACAATGGCAGTGTTTACTCTAGCAAAGTCACTAACAATGAAGGCGAAGACATTAGTGCGGATGCCATATTGACGGTGTTATTCGACGTGACAGCGCCGAGCATCGTGTCCGCTGTTGCCACGCACAATACCCGCGTCGATATCGTCTTTAGCGAACCGGTCAGCGCGAGCAGCGCTGAAAACACGGCGAATTATCAGCTCGATCTAGACATTAACGTGAGCCAGGCCACACTCAGTGAGG
>Ga0256830_1000979_pt1 | contig 20989 bp, 22 predicted proteins | sample 128326metaG_FD_190537 | JGI IMG/M metagenome (GOLD analysis project Ga0256830, IMG submission 190537) | Hydrothermal vent microbial communities from Lau Basin, Pacific Ocean - 128-326 | ecosystem: Environmental > Aquatic > Marine > Hydrothermal vents | place: Pacific Ocean: Lau Basin | collected... | reverse complement strand
ATCAAATTGGGTTCCTGATTTTCATTCCATTTTTAATTATTGATTTAGTGGTGGCCAGTGTGTTGATGGCCATGGGTATGATGATGTTGTCACCGATGATTATTTCTTTGCCTTTCAAGATCATGTTATTTGTTCTGGTGGATGGCTGGGCCATGATAATGGGTACTTTGGCATCCAGCTTTTATGTTTAATATTTTATTTTTCAATGAATAACTGGTTAATACACAGGTCATTACAATGAGCCCGGAAATGGTTATGACAATTGCCAATCAAGCACTGGAGCTGGTGTTGTTGCTGACCGGCGTCATTCTTCTGCCTGCTTTGGCTGTGGGGTTGTTGGTGAGTATGTTTCAGGCTGCTACGCAATTGAATGAACAGACCTTGAGCTTTATTCCAAAGCTGGGAGTGACATTTATAACCCTGATGGTTGCCGGTTCTTGGTTATTACAGTTGTTAATGACATTCACGAAACGTCTTATTACTGACATCCCGATGATTATCGGTTAACAGGAATGACATGACATGATGACTCTGACCAGTGCGGAAATCATGTCATGGGTAGGTTCATTTGTTTGGCCATTGTTCAGGATTGCCGCATTAGTGGCAGCAGCTCCTGTTTTTGGTGCGCGTACCATCCCGGCTTCAGTCAAAGTGATATTCGCGGTTGTTTTTACTCTGATCATTGCACCCATATCCCCACCGGTACCTGTCGTGGATCCTTTGAGCGGTGAAGCGGTGTTAATTGTGATGAATCAGATATTAATCGGTGGTGCAATGGGGCTGGCGTTACAGCTGGTTTTTGCCATGTTTATTGTAGGCGGGCAGATCATTGCTTTTCAGATGGGCCTGGGTTTTGCTTCCATGGTTGATCCTTCATCCGGCACGCAGGTGCCGGTGGTGAGCCAATTTTATGTCATTGTTCTTACTCTGGTGTTTCTTGCGCTGGATGGCCACCTGACATTTATCAGCGTGATGGCAGAAAGTTTTCACACCTTACCTATTGGTGTTAACGGGTTGAGTAATGCCGGTTTGTGGGCATTGGTGAATTGGGGAGGGAATATGTATGCCGGTGCAGTACAAATTGCGCTTCCGGCAATTGCCTCATTGTTACTGATTAACCTGGCTTTCGGTATTGTCACCCGTGCTGCACCTCAGTTTAATATTTTTTCCATCGGTTTTCCGGTGATCATGGTGGCGGGCTTTTTCATCATGCTGGCAACGCTTACAGCAATTCTTCCACAAATAAAATTACAGGTGGCCAATGCCTTTGCGTTGATGCGTGGCCTGGCTGGTGGTTTTTAAAGGGTGATGAACCATGGCTGAAAGTGAAACAGGTCAGGAACGCACCGAGGAGGCGACGGAGAAACGCAAAAAGGAATCGCGTGATAAAGGCGAGGTGGTTCGTTCGAAAGAATTAACCACGCTGGTGATGATGCTGGTGTCCGGTGCGGGTTTTGTTTTTTTAGGTAGTGCGTTGGTTCAGAATCTTATGCAGGTTTTACGTGCTCATTTAAGCATTGAACGTGCGCAAATTTTTGATCTCGCTTCTTACCCTGGTTTGTTGTTTGAAACACTGAAATTTTCCCTTTTTTCAGTCATGCCTCTGTTTATATTGTTGGTGGTGGTTGCCATTGTGGCTCCCATGGCTCTGGGTGGCTGGACCTTCAGCGTAAAACCACTGAAACCTGAGTTTAAAAAAATGGACCCTATTAAGGGGCTTGGGCGGGTATTTTCTCTGAAGGGTTTAATGGAACTTGTCAAGGCACTGGCAAAATTCCTTCTGGTGGGTGCCGTTGCTTATTTCCTGCTGAAAAATAATATTGAAGGTTTTGTAAGCCTGGGTAATGAAAGTCTGGTGCAGGGAATTTCCCGCATGGGCGAAGAATTGATGTGGATGTTTATTTTGTTAAGCAGTGTGCTGTTTTTTGTGGTGCTGGTGGATACACCTTTTCAAATGTGGGACCACAGCCGCAAACAAAAAATGACCTTGCAGGAAATAAAAGATGAACGCAAGGAAACGGATGGCAATCCGGAAGTCAAGAGTAAAATACGGCAGACACAGCAGGAGATATCCCAGCGTCGCATGATGGAAGAAGTCCCCAAGGCGGATGTCGTGATTACCAATCCTACGCATTTTGCTGTGGCTTTGCGTTATGACCAGAGCAACATGGGCGCACCGATTGTGGTGGCTCTGGGGGCGGATGAAATTGCGGGGCACATTCGTCGTATTGCTGTGGCCAATGATGTGCCGTTGCTTTCTGCACCACCGCTGGCACGTTCCTTGTATTACCACTGTGAACTGAATGAAGAAATTCCTGGGGGTTTGTTTCTTGCGGTCGCCCAGGTATTGGCTTATGTCTATCAACTGCGACAGTACGAATTTAATGGGGGTGTTGCACCGGAATTTGATACCGATGTGCCTATTCCTGATGATCTTAAACGAGATAGTGAATTATGAATCTTACTGAACTGACAGCCTTCGGGCAGCGTTTGCTTCGCTCCGGTCTGGGCGCGCCCATTCTGTTGATGATGATGCTGGGTATGATGGTGATACCTATGCCGCCGTTTTTGCTGGATATCTTTTTTACTTTCAATATTTCATTGGCTTTGGTGATTTTACTGGCAGCAGTGTATGTGAAACGACCGTTGGATTTTGAAGTTTTCCCTACTGTCATTTTAATCGCAACATTGTTGCGTCTTGCATTGAATATTGCCTCTACTCGTATTGTTTTGCTGGAAGGTCATACAGGTACTGATGCAGCGGGGCAGGTGATCAGGGCATTTGGAGAATTTGTAGTCGGTGGCAATACGGCGGTGGGGCTGGTGATTTTCCTGATTCTGGTGATTATTAATTTTGTGGTAGTTACCAAGGGTGCCACACGAGTAGCGGAAGTGAGTGCCCGGTTTACTTTGGACTCCATGCCCGGCAAGCAAATGGCTATTGATGCAGATTTGAATGCGGGACTGATTAATCAGGAAGAAGCAAAGGCACGGCGTGAAGAAGTTTCGCGTGAATCAGATTTTTACGGTTCCATGGATGGTGCGGGTAAATTTGTGCGTGGTGATGCCATTGCCGGTATTTTGATTTTGGTGATTACCATTATTGGGGGGCTTTCCGTTGGCATGTTGCAGCATGACATGGGACTTGCCGATGCCACACACAATTATACTTTGCTGACCATTGGTGATGGTCTGGTGGCACAGATTCCCGCATTACTGTTATCGACAGCTGCGGGTTTGATGGTGACTCGTGCTTCGGTTTCCTCAGACATGGGCGTACAGGTGTTATCGCAGCTATTCAGCAGCCCGCGTGCGCTGGCAATTACTGCTGCCATTCTCGGTATCATGGGTTTGATTCCCGGTATGCCTAATTTGGTGTTTTTATTATTTTCTGCCATGGCCGGTGGCGCTGCCTGGTGGGTGACAGAGCGCAACAAACGCATTGCCGCAGAACCGGTCGCTGCGCCTGTAACGGAAGAGCCCAGTAACGAATCCCGTGAGCTGAGCTGGGATGATGTGGAAGTGGTGGACATGATTGGCCTGGAAGTAGGCTATCGGTTGATTCCCATGGTGGATAAAAATCAGGGCGGGCAGTTAATGGGGCGTATTAAAGGTGTGCGCAAAAAACTTTCCCAGGAATTAGGTTTCCTGATTCCCTCTGTCCATATTCGTGACAATCTTGATCTTGCCCCCAATGCCTATCGACTCTCGCTCATGGGAGTTCCGGTGGGAGAGGCAGAAATTCAACCGGAACATGATATGGCGATTAATCCCGGTCAGGTATTCGGTTCGATTCCCGGCACGGCCACCACAGACCCTGCCTTTGGTTTAGAGGCGGTATGGATCGAGGCTTCACAGCGTGATCAGGCGCAAAGCCTGGGTTATACCGTGGTGGATGCCAGCACCGTGGTGGCGACGCACCTTAGTCATATTTTACAGAGCCATGCGGATGAATTACTGGGTCACGAGGAAGTGCAACAACTGTTAGACAAGTTGAGTAAGTCTGCACCCAAATTGGTGGAGGACCTGGTCCCCAAACAATTGTCATTGGCCACAGTATTAAAAGTATTACAGAGTTTGTTACAGGAACATATTGCGATTCGTGACATGCGCACCATCGCCGAAACATTGGCGGAACACGCGCCCATTAGTCAAGACGCTGGCGTTTTAACCGCAGCTGTGCGCGTGGCGCTGGGACGTTCAATTGTCCAACAGATCAGTGGAATGGGGGATGAACTGTCTGTTTTGACACTGGAACCATCGCTGGAACAGATATTGCATCAGACCTTGCAAGGTGGCGCAGAAGGTGCCGGTGGACTGGAGCCGGGACTGGCAGAAAATCTGCACAAGTCTTTGATTGAAGAGACTCAGCGTCAGGAAGCAGCAGGCCGCCCGGCAGTGTTATTGGTTTCGCAAGCGGTAAGAACTCTGCTGGCACGTTTTGTCCGACACAGCATTCCTGGATTACATGTGCTGGCATTTAATGAAATACCGGACAACAAGCAGGTCAAGATTATGGCCACGGTGGGTGGATAAGTTGGAAAGCCGACTCGCTAACCAGAAGCCGCAGGTTTACAGAGGTGTATGGAATGAAGATAAAACGCTTTTTTGCAAAAGAGATGCGGCAGGGGATTCGCCAGGTACGGGATACGCTGGGCGCTGACGCTGTGATTCTTTCCAATGCACAGGTTGATGGTGGTATCGAAATTATTGCCGCAGTTGATTATGACGAATCATTATTACAAGCAGATGCTGCAAGTGAAGATTTGCTGAGTCGCACACCATCATCACCAGCAATACATAAAAACGGGATGGCTGAGTCCAGGATGAATACTCATACCGGGAATGATTTCACACCGGCAGCTCATGCTGACCGGAAACTTGCCGAAGACACGGTAAGGCTGAACACTGCCGCGCTACCGGATTTAAAACTTTCGGCGATGCAGGACAGTGTTTCCTCTCCTGGAGAAATTCCTCGTCCTCCCCAAGCTTCCACACCGGCTCCAACATCGACATCCGTCAATACAAAAAAATCCTCACGTAAACCGGCATCAAACAAAGCTGAAGAAAAAATTCAATGGTCACAGGATCCAGCGATCCTGGAATTAAAAAATGAAATGAGCGATATGCGTGAATTGCTGGAGCAGCAACTCTCTGGATTAGCATGGGGTGATTTAAACCGACGTGATCCATTACGAGCAAAACTGACTCGCTGTTTGTTAGAGCTGGGGTTAAGTCCAACAGTATGTGAAAAAGTGGCCAATACAGCCGGTGAACATAAGGACTTCGATAATGCCTGGCGTCATGCTCTGGCAGTTTTATCGCATAGTCTTCCAGTGGAAAGTACCGATATTCTTGAACAAGGCGGTGTCGTCGCTCTGGTGGGTGCAACCGGTGTGGGTAAAACCACCACCATTGCCAAACTTGCCGCACGTTATGCGTTGAAACATGGCAGTGCAAGCGTGGCCATGGTGACGACAGACGGTTATCGCATTGCCGCGCACGAACAATTACGCACTTACGGCCGCATTCTGGATATTCCCGTACGCATTGCCAACACTCATGCAGAATTAGTGGAAGCGCTTAAATTATTGTCGGATCGTGCTTTGGTGTTAGTGGATACCGCGGGCATGAGTCAGCGTGACATGCGCTTGTCACAACAGTTTCAAATGATCAAAAACAGTACGCCAGGTATTAAAACGTATTTAGTGCTATCGGCAACAACACATCGTGCAGGTTTGCGTGAAATTGCCAAAGCCTTTGGTGAAATAAACCTGGATGGTTGCATTCTTACCAAGCTGGATGAAACAACCAGCCTGGGGGGTGCGCTGTCAGCCGTGATGGAACACAGTCTTCCGGTAACTTATGTCAGCGATGGTCAACGGGTACCGGAAGATATTCATATAGCACGAGGACACAGCCTGATAAACCGTGCGGTAGTGATTGCACAGGAAACCAATCAGGCACTGAAGCAGGAATCCTTAAATTTAGCGTTTAGCGGGATGGTGGCAAATGCTCATGGCTGAAACAATTGATCAGGCAGCGGGACTTCGCCGAATGGCGAAACCGCATCCGGTGCAAGTGATCGCAGTAACCAGCGGTAAAGGTGGTGTGGGTAAAACCAACGTGTCCGTCAATATGGGTGTGTGTATGGCCAGCCAGGGAAAGGATGTGATGTTAATGGATGCAGATCTGGGCCTGGCCAATGTGGATGTCATGCTGGGCCTGCATACCCAATACGATTTGTCACACGTCATGTCGGGTGAACGCACACTGGAAGAAGTGATGTGTACCGGACCACAAGGCATGCGCGTGGTACCCGCATCATCCGGTATTCAGGCAATGTCGGAACTGAGTACCGCAGAACATGCTGGCGTTATCAGCGCCTTTAGCGAAATCAGTTATGCCCCCGATGTGTTGATTGTGGATACGGCGGCAGGTATCTCGGATAACGTGGTGACTTTTTCGCGTGCAGCACAGGAAGTGGTGGTGGTGGTCTGCGATGAACCAGCTTCCATTACCGATGCCTATGCATTAATCAAGTTACTCAATCGGGAATACAGCATTTATCGCTTTCGTATTGTTGCCAATATGGTGAGCAGTACACAGGAAGGTCGGGCGCTGTATAGCAAAATTATTAAAGTGACAGATCGTTACCTGGATGCCGCCCTGGATTTTATGGGTGTTGTTCCTTATGACGAATATTTGCGCAAGGCAATACAAAAACAACGAGCGGTGGTTGAAGCTTTCCCTCGTAGTAAATCGGCATTGGCATTCAAGAAGCTCGCCAGCAAAGCCGATAGTTGGCCAGTACCGGCAAATGCTGGCGGTCAATTGGAATTTTTCGTGGAACGGCTAATTATGGCCAGTCAGCAAGAAACAGGAGCGTCGATATGAGTGGAGCGGTCATGTATGCCGAGGCGGAAGCCTATAACCTGCCTCTTAATCAAAGTGATGATTTTGATTCACAGGTCAAGCAATATGCGCCGTTGGTAAAGCGCATTGCCTATCATTTGATGTCTCGTCTGCCACCCAGTGTGCAGCAGGATGATCTTATTCAGGCGGGCATGATTGGCTTGCTGGAGGCATTGAAAAATTACGATGCCACGCAAGGTGCCAGTTTTCAGACCTATGCACGTATTCGAATTCGTGGTGCCATGCTGGACGAAATTCGTAAAAATGACTGGGCACCACGTTCAGTACACCGCAAGGCCAGAATGGTGGCCGAAGTGGTACGAAATATTGAAAATGCCACAGGACGTGATGCGCGTGATCAGGAAATAGCGAAGGAGCTGGATGTGTCGCTGGAGGATTATCATCGGCTGTTGCAAGAAGCCAGTGGTCATCGTGTTTTCAGTTATGAAGAGCTGGATGTGGAATCACATGGTGGTGCCGAAACACTGACACAGAAAGTAAAAGGTCCACTGGAAGGGCTTCAGTCGGCAGATTTTAAACGTAGCCTGGCAGATGCCATTGCCGGTTTGCCGGAACGTGAACGTTTGGTGATGACTTTATATTACGACGAAGAATTGAACCTGCGTGAAATCGGCTCAATTCTGGGTGTGAGTGAATCACGGGTATGTCAGATTCATAGCCAGGCAGTGATTCGTTTGCAATCACGTATGACGCAATGGACCAGTGCAGATTAACGAAATGTTATTTTTCAATGTTGATTGAATGGATAGGTAAGCGGAGGATGTTTTGAATAAAGAAATGAAAATTCTCATTGTGGATGATTTTTCCACTATGCGACGGATTATTAAAAACCTGCTTCGTGACTTGGGATACACCAATACGCAGGAAGCGGATGATGGTCTTACTGCATTGCCCATACTTCAAGGTGGTGGTTTTGATTTTCTGGTGACAGATTGGAATATGCCGGGCATGCAGGGTATTGATCTACTTAAGGCGGTGCGGGCTGATGGAAACCTGGCCAGTCTGCCAGTGTTGATGGTGACCGCAGAACAAAAGCGTGAGCAAATTGTGGAAGCTGCTGAAGCCGGCGTCAATGGTTATATTGTCAAACCTTTTACGGCACAAACGCTGAAAGAAAAAATCGACAAAATCTTTGAACGCATTGAGGCAGGGAGCTGATCATGGCTGGAAACGCACAGGAAAGTATCGTGGAAGAAGATGGTAGCATCCTCGCGCATGCAGAAGAAATGGTACGCGCCATAAAACAGGGCGATGAAGAGCAGGTTAAAAGTATGCTCGAATATATTTCCCTGGCCCGTGAAGGCGGGTTGTACAACGAGGTTGGGAAAATGGCCCGGCAACTACATGATGCCATGGACACTTTTTGTCAGGAAACACGCATTGATGAACTGGCTGAAGATGCCATTCCTGATGCGCGTACACGTCTTCGCCATGTCATTACCCTGACACAAAGCTCAGCTGATCGCTCGTTAACCGCAGTGGAAAATACTCTGCCAAAATGTGATTCACTATCTGGCCGTATCGATGAGCTGGGTAAATCCTGGCAGAATTTTAAAAAACGTGAAATGTCTGTTGAGCAGTTTCGCGAATTAAGTGCCAGTCTGGAAACATTTTTTGTGGAAGCGGAAAAAGAGACAGGTGATATTCGTGCCGGGTTGAATGAAATCATGATGGCTCAGGACTTCCAGGATTTAACCGGGCAGATTATTACTCGTGTTATCGAGCTGGTGGAAGAAGTTGAAGGAAATCTGGTGGATTTGGTGCGTTTAACGGGTGAAAGACTGGTTAATCCATACGAGAAAAAAGAAAAAACTGAAAAGTCAGGTGTTGAAGCAGAAGGCCCGCAAGTGCCAGGCGCTGCTTCCAAAACAGCCGTAAGCGGTCAGGACGAAGTCGATGACTTGCTGTCGAGTCTTGGTTTTTGATGGTGCAAACAGAAAAGTTGAAACCCGATTATGTCAATGGATGAAGATCAAGAATTATTGCAGGATTTCCTGGTTGAGGCCGGTGAAATACTTGAACTGCTGAATGAGCAGCTGGTTGACCTTGAGCAACGCCCGAAAGATTCGGAATTGCTCAATGCTGTATTTCGCGGGTTTCATACCATAAAGGGAGGTGCAAGTTTTTTGAGCCTCACAGCATTGGTTGATATTTGTCATCGTGCCGAAGATGTATTTAATGCCCTGCGTAATGGCGAGAGAGATGTTGATGCAAATTTAATGGATGTCATTCTTCCCGTTGTGGATGTGGTGAATGAGCAGTTTGACGAAATTCGTACTGGCCAGGAGCCAACCCCCGCAGCCCCCGAGTTATTGGCACAGTTGGAAGGTCTGCTTTTGGGCAATGCGGCTGAAGCGGAGCCTACGCAAGAAGTGACAGAAAAGGTATCTGATAAGGATGCTGATGCAGAATTTGAAGCTATTATTGATGCAGCACAAAATGCGAAAAACACACAGGATAAACCCGCCAGCAACGCTGAAGAATTCTCCGAAGATGAGTTTGAGGCATTGCTGGATCAATTGCATGGTGAGGGAAAACATGCTGTTGTGTCATCAGACAAACTCATTGGAACAACGACTGCCGCAGATTCCAGTAATACAACAGAAAAACCAAAGAAAAATGAATCGTCAGATATTATTACTGATAATGAATTTGAAGAATTATTAGATCAATTACAGGGCGCGGGCACACCGGCTGCCGGTCAGTCTTCGGCTAGCGGAAAAGTGGAAAACAACGCAGTCGAAAAAATACCGGAACAGAAAAAACCGACTGTCGACGTTGTCAAAAAAACTGAAACCAAAAAATCCAAAGCCCCCGCAGCCGTCAAAGAAGCTCCCGCACAACAGGCAGAAACCACCGTTCGGGTGGATACCAAACGTCTTGATGACATCATGAATATGGTGGGTGAACTGGTTTTGGTGCGCAATCGTGTGGCGACACTGGGTCTGGCTATCCATGATGATGAAATGGCAAAAGTGGTTTCCAATCTTGATGTGGTGACCGCTGATCTGCAATCCGCGATTATGAAAACGCGCATGCAGCCGATTAAAAAAGTGTTTGGGCGCTTTCCCCGTGTGGTGCGTGATCTTGCCCGTACCCTCAAAAAAGAAGTCAATCTTGAGATGCAGGGTGAAGATACTGATCTTGATAAAAACCTTGTTGAAGCTTTGGCAGACCCGTTGGTCCATTTGGTGCGTAATGCCGTTGATCATGGTATTGAAACACCGGAACAACGCGAGGCCGCTGGAAAGCCGCGTGCAGGTACGGTGATATTAACAGCAGAACAGGAAGGTGATCATATCCTGTTACTGATTCAGGATGATGGCAAAGGGATGAATCCTGATAATTTGCGTAATGCTGCTGTAGAAAAAGGCATGATGGATGCTGAAACAGCAGCACGCCTTGAAGATAGGGAATGTTTTAACCTGATATTTGCACCGGGATTTTCCACCAAACAGGAAATTTCTGATGTATCGGGACGCGGCGTGGGCATGGATGTCGTTAAGACACGCATCGAACAACTGAACGGCACCGCAGAAATTGATTCTGAAGAAGGGCGTGGCAGTATTATTCGCATTCAGGTGCCATTGACGTTGGCTATTATGCCGACATTAATGGTGAAACTTGATATGCAGATATTTGCCCTGCCACTGGCTAGCGTCAATGAAATATTTCATCTCGACCTGACTCGTACCAACACGGTGGATGGTCAGTTGGTGGTCATGGTGCGTGACAAGGCATTACCCCTGTTTTATTTACGCCGCTGGCTGGTGGCAGGCGCGGCATATGATGAGCTTCCCGAAGAGGGGCATGTGGTGGTGGTGAGCATCGGGGCGCAACGTGTGGGTTTTGTGGTTGATAAATTAATTGGCCAGGAAGAAGTGGTGATCAAACCACTGGGTGCATTATTACATGGAATGAAAGGGCTTGCCGGAGCAACCATTACCGGTGATGGAAAAATTTCATTGATTCTGGATCTTCCCGGTTTGATGCATACCTATACCGGTAAAAATTGATGACCGGTAAAAATTAATGCTACCCCATCCTACATTGGAATAAACAGTACAATACAAAATTGTGGAGAAATAATTAATGGCTGTCCGTGTATTAGTGGTGGATGACTCACGATTTTTCCGCCGCCGTGTGACGGAAATACTGGAAGCCGATCCACAGATAAAAGTGATTGACAGTGCTGAAAATGGTGTGGAGGCGGTAAGTAAAGCATCACGCCTGAAGCCGGATGTGATTACCATGGATGTGGAAATGCCGGTAATGGATGGTATTACCGCAACACGAAAAATTATGGCGAGCCATCCAACGGCGATTCTGATGTTTTCTTCGCTGACCACAGACGGTGCGCGTGCGACATTGGATGCATTGGATGCCGGTGCCGTGGATTTTTTACCAAAGCGGTTTGAAGATATTTCCAATGACCGTGAAGAAGCTAAAAAACTTTTATGTGAACGGGTACGAGCTGTTGGAGCGCGACGCAGTCCATCTCGTCCGGCAGTCGCCCCACGTCCGGTGTTTTCGTCAACTCGTCCTGATGCACCTGCGAGTGGTGCATCCGCTACATCCTCAAAAGCACCACCGGTTCGTACACCAATAAATAGTTCACTGAAAAAAGGTCTGACAAAATTGGTGGCCATTGGCACTTCCACGGGTGGACCGGTTGCCTTGCAAAATGTGTTGAAACAATTGCCTGAAGCCTTTTCAGTGCCCATTATTTTGATTCAGCACATGCCCGCCAGTTTTACCCATGCTTTTGCTCAACGATTGAATTCCACCTGCGCCATTAACGTGCGTGAAGCACAAGACGGTGATTTTCTGGAGGCGGGGTTGGCCTTGTTGGCACCGGGCGGACAACAAATGATTATTGAAAAAAGAGCAGGGCGGGACATTGTCCGTATTACGGATAGTGAGCCAGGCCAAAATTATAAACCCTGTGTGGATATTACTTTTGCCTCAGTTGCCAAACTGTACCCCGGGAAACTGTTGGCCGTGGTATTAACGGGTATGGGTGCAGACGGCAGGGAAGGGGCAAAATTGATCAAGCAGGGAGGCTCGCAGATATGGGCACAGGATGAGGCATCCTGTGTGGTGTACGGAATGCCTGCGGCTGTGGTGGATGCCGGTATTGTGGATCAGGTTTTGCCGTTAGATGATGTCGGCAGGGCGTTAGCCGAAAAGGTGTAATGTGGATATTCTCAGCATCCTGGGTCTGATCATTGGTTTTGGTGCCATACTGGGCGGTCAATATCTGGAAGGTGGTCATGTTGGTTCGCTGATTAATGGCCCTGCCTGTCTGATCGTATTGGGTGGCACCGTGGGTGCAGTGATGCTGCAATCGCCTCTGCGAGTGTTCATGATGTCACTCAAGATGGTTTTCTGGATTATATTTCCACCTAAATTGAAAAGTGAAGAAGCCATCGAAAAAATTATGGAATGGAGCAATATTGCCCGTAAAGAAGGACTTTTGGGACTGGAGGATATTGCCGAAAATGAAAGTAACCCCTTTGCACAAAAAGGTTTACAGTTGCTGGTGGATGGTAGCGAACCTGAAGTGATTCGCCGGGTTATGGAAGTTGAACTGGATGCCAAGGAACACTATGGCAATGAGGCGGCCAAGGTGTTTGAAAATATGGGAGGATACAGTCCCACCATTGGTATTATTGGTGCGGTAATGGGTTTGATTCATGTTATGCAGAATCTGGCTGATCCATCAAAACTGGGTTCAGGTATTGCCACAGCATTTGTGGCCACTATTTATGGTGTCGGTTTGGCAAACCTGTTGTTTTTACCAATGGCAGGAAAATTAAAGGCACAGGTACATGCACAATCCCAACTTTATGAAATGATTGTAGAAGGTGTGATTTCCATTGCCGAAGGTGAGAATCCTCGTAATATTGAAACAAAGTTACGAGGCTTCACAGGTTAGCGTTGGTAGCTAACCTGTAATATATACCCGTAGCGATTGAAATTTAGGCACTCATTGCACGCCCTCTTTATTTCATGGCTGCGTTGAAATTCCTCACAATAGACCGGCTATTATTCGTCATTTCGCCTCGCCATGAAATGGATATGACGCACACTGAACACCTAAATCTCAAATGCTACGGGTATAGTTGTTATGGCACGAAAAAAAAAACCGGAAGAACACGTCAATCACGAACGCTGGCTGGTTTCCTACGCGGACTTTATTACGCTGTTGTTTGCATTTTTCGTGGTGATGTATTCAATTTCATCAGTGAATGAAGGTAAATATCGTGTATTGTCCGATTCCATTTCTTCTGCCTTTAACCCATCAGAAGTAGGGTTGCCGATCAAACTGAACAATCCGTTAAAACCTCCAATTGTTTCGCGTGCGGCCATGTCGTCAGCTAATTTTTCCAATACTCAAAATTTGTCAGCCTATGGTGGCGTTGAATCCAGTAGAGAAGATAAAATAAACCTGCGCAAGATTGCGGCTCGTATTTCAAAAGATCTGGCACCGTTAATCGATGACAAACTGGTGAAGGTGAAAAAAAATGATTTATGGATAGAAATAGAAATCAAATCCAGTATTTTGTTTGGCAGTGGCAAGGCATCATTACAGGCAAAGGCCCGCCCGGTATTGCGTGATGTTGCAAAAGTGTTAAGTGACTTTAACAATCAGATACAGGTCGAAGGCTTTACGGATAATATACCTATTGCGACGGAAGATTTTCAGTCTAACTGGGAGCTGTCAGCAGCTCGTGCAGCCAATGTAGTGCATTTGTTTTCCCGTGCTGGTGTTAAGCCTTCGCGTTTGTCTGCCGTCGGTTATGGTGAATTCAAACCGATTGCTGACAATACTACGGCAAAAGGACGGCAAGCGAACCGACGTGTGAAAATCATTGTTCTGTCGGATGCCATTGCACGCAGAACCAGCCGTTCCGAGCAACTGGAAAAAACCATTGCGGCCAAACGAAAAATTAAAAATGCGCAATCCGGTGTTTCCGAAAATATACCTGCAAAAGGCCCGGCACCCATTCATATTCTTCCCCCTGCACGTCAATAAGCGACTGTGAGGGATTCTGCATTGAAAGTCTGGTCCGTCGCAAATCAAAAAGGAGGTGTGGGTAAAACCACTACCGTGGTCAGCCTGGGTGGCCTGCTGGCTCGGCGGGGTTATCGCACATTGTTGCTGGACATGGATCCGCATGGTTCCATGTCTTCTTATTTTGGTCTGGACCCGGATCAAACCGATGCCAGTCTGTATCGCTTATTTCAAATCAAACAGTCAAAACTGACTGTGCCACCACAACAACTTATTCACAAAACACGTTTCGATAATCTTTCACTGTTACCCGCATCCACGGCCCTGGCTACGCTGGATCGTCAACTCAGTGCCTCTGATGGTATGGGGCTGGTGGTCAAACATGCGCTGGACCTGTTATCGGCAGAATATGATTTTGCTCTCATTGATTGCCCGCCACTGCTGGGTGTTTTGATGGTCAATGCACTGGCCGCTTGTGAACATCTGGTGATTCCGGTGCAAACCGAGTTTCTTGCCGTGAAAGGTCTGGAGCGTATGATGCAAACCTTGAGCATGATTGGCCGCGCCAAACATCGTGTACCGGAATACACTATTTTACCCACCATGTTTGATCGTCGTACCCGTGCCTCTGTCAGCACTTTGCGACATTTGCAGGACCGGTATGTTTCCTGTTTATGGCGTTCGGTGATTCCTATTGATACCGAATTCCGGGAAGCCAGTCGTACAGGTGTGCCTTTACCCATTCGCTCACCCAAAGACCGTGGCTCACTGGCCTATGAGGAACTGCTTAATGATTTGCTGACGCCTGCGGCCCAGGGGCATCCATCGGTAGCGGCCGGTATTGCTTAAGCATGCATAAGAAACCACATGAATTACATACCCTGGCAGAGCCACAACAAGCTTTGGGTCTGTATCTGGATGCCTTGTTGGATGAAACCACGTTCGTTGTGGAGGAAAATAAACAGGAGCTGCATGTCACTGAAAATGCAGCACTCGAAAAGGCATTGGAAAGGGCGACGGCACTGCCCCTTGAGTCTGTGGATGTTGAGCCAGTGCCTCTCGCAGATACATCACAAAAACAAATCTGCATTGCAACACCGGATTGGGCACAAAACAGATTTCAGTGTCTCAGTTTTCAGGTTGCCGGCATCACACTGGCTGCACCATTGGAAAAATTAAATGGCATTGTTGAGCTAACAGAAGAAATTACGGAATTGCCGGGATATGCACCCTGGGTAATTGGTCTTTTACCCAATCGTGGACAAAATGTGCAAGTGGTGGATGTGGCGCAAATCATCATGCCCACTGAAAATGATTCGGTGATGCAACCCACCGCAGAACGGATGAAATTTATTATCCTGTTGGAAGGCGGAAAATTTGGCCTGGCGGCCGACAGTATTTCCCAGGTGCTGAGTTTGGAAGCGGATGATGTGCGCTGGCGCAGCACACAAAGCAAACGGCCATGGCTGGCAGGTACAGTGATTGAAAAAATGTGCGCATTGCTGGAAATGGACCTGCTTTGTACACAGTTACGGGCGGGTCTGACGAAAGCTTAAATGATGCCTGATATCGGGTGGTATGGTACGAATCATGCATTTATTAAGTATTACGCCGTAAGTGACCAATAAATGACACTTGATGTAATAAATCAAGCTAACTGAATGAGTTAAAGGTGGATATCAATGAGTGCAACAGCGGGTAGTTCCAGAAAAAAGGTGGCAGAAGAGGCGTTGCGATGGGTCACTTTCCGTCTGGAAAATGAAAAATACGGTATTAATGTCATGCAGGTGCAGGAGGTGTTACGCATTACCGAAATTGCACCTGTACCCGGTGCGCCCAGTTATGTACTGGGCATCATCAACCTGCGGGGCAATGTGGTGACGGTAATTGATACACGTAGCCGTTTTGGTCTGGCATCCGTGGAGACGGATGATTCTTCACGGGTGGTGATTATCGAATCCGAAGAACAGGTGGTGGGTATTCTGGTGGACAGTGTGGCAGAGGTAGTGGACTTGCAGCCCTCGGAAATTGAAACCGCACCTAATGTCGGCACAGAAGAGAGCGCTAAATTTATTCAGGGTGTCGCCAGTCATGATGGTGAATTATTAATTCTGGTGGATCTTAACAAACTGCTCAGTGATGAAGAGTGGTCGGATATGATGTTTTAAGCCACTTGTTTTACGATCTCAACATGTAGTGCACAAAATACGCGAGAGGTAACAAGTATGATTGCATTCTCTTTTGAAGTCATCGCCAGTGTGGCATTGGTTGTCGGTTTGGTGGCACTGGTCTTTGCCTATTTCAAGAACACGCAATTACAGTTACAAATAAACGAACAACAAAACAGCTTGTATGCCTTACAGGCCGATGTCAGCGCCATGTGTTCCGGTGCGGTTAATCTGGGTGAGCACCTGGCGCATCTGGAACAACGCGCACATTTGTTGACGCGACGTCAGGATCAACTGGAAATGAAAGAACCCGCCACACAAAGTTATCGACAAGCCAGCAAGATGATGAATAAGGGTGCTGAACTGGAAGAAGTGATTGCAGACTGTGGTATCGCACGCGGCGAAGCCGAGTTGGTGGCGTTGGCACAGCGGATTAAAAAGGCATCGTAGTCACTGTCATTAAGGAATAAAAAAGCAGTGTGTTGTAGGTTGGTGATGAGCTTGCGAACCCCAACGAGTCGGTGCACTGCAAGAAAAATGTATTAAAAGTGTTCGGCGTTGTTAACGCAAAGGTGCAGAAAACGCAAAGAAAACCCTATTAAAAACGATTGCTCTACCGTTCAGTCTGTTCAGGTGACGGTTCAAACCCCTCGGGTGTTTTGCCCTTTAAAATGTAGGCAAAAGCAATAATTTCTGCGGCAGCCATGTAAAGTGTTTGTGGTATTTCATCACCCAAATCCAGTTTCGACAACAGTGAAACCAGTGCGGCATCTTCCTGCAAAGGAATGCCATGTTCTTTAGCTAAAGCAATAATTTGTTCCGCCAGTTCACCGGTACCCTGCGCAGTGATGCGAGGAGCCTCTTTGCCATCATAATGTAATGCTACGGCAGTAGTGGGTTTTTGGTTTTTCATACCTTTTCATCCAGCAAAGTATGCGGCAGGTTTTTATCGGGTGATACAGGGTCCGGTGCTGTACCATGATGGGCTTTCAGCGCACCCACTGTGAGCCCAACCTCCTGGTAACGGTTTTCTAAAATAGTGAGATGCTGATTGATCAATTCTGTGGTGGATGCATGTTCGGCCCAGAAATGGGTGCTGACTATGTTGTCCGCGAGTGTGACCCGTGCCTGTACTGGACCCAATCCACGGAGTTCCAGTGCCAGGGTTATGGTCCACAATGCAAGCTTTTTTGGCGAGCGTTGATTTTTTTCTTTTTCAATGCGCAATTGAATCAGATCAATATGTTCACCACTGCGTACCGGTATTTCCATTATCCAGGCACGTTTACCCTCTTCATCCGCTGCGCTGGATACCAGCTGACTGAGTTGTAAGCGTGCCAGCCCGCTGCCTACGTTCCGTAATAATTCGGCTAATACCTGTTGCAGGTTCATTTGCTGATTCAACGCGGCCTGCATACCGGTTTGTGTATGAGGTATGGTTTGGGTTGGTACCGTGTTTGTCGGTGACGGCGGCATGTTTTTGCTGAAATTAAGTAACGTCAGCAACAGGCTTAACAAGCCGCCCTTAAAATCAATAGGAGGTGTTGTTGTTCCTGATGTCGGTTGTTGCAGTATTTGCGCCAGTCGGGCCTCCATAAATAACCCGGACTGAGCGACAGCCTGCTTTAATCCATCGCCGCTGCTGACGCTTCCATTATCGGGTAGTCGGTCTACCACTGCGCGTACCAGCTCGACCAAGGGTTGAGGTAATGGCGCGATTCGCTGGGTTGTCGGTGGAATAATACCGGGAGATAAGTTTACTGTATGGTTTTTAACAATTAACACCAGATTGTTAAGCAGGAGAGGTAGCGGAGCCTGTTGAGGCAGGATGGTACGCAGTGCTTGTGCGATGTGTGTATTGTTCATTGATGTGGCCGGAAGTGTAGCAAGCGGTGTTGTCACTATTTTTAATGATGCAATCGCACCGGGAGTGACCACTTCCAGTTTGATTTGTTGGCCTGTGGATGTGGGCAAAGGTTGTGAAAGTTGTACGTTAATACGATGACCGGCCAGCTCCAGCATAGCGCGCGTCTGATTAACATCCATTGTTCGGGTTAAAACGGCGTTAAGTTGCTGGCCTGTTTGCAATTGACCGGGCAGACCACCTTGTGGTTGCAAGCTGACGGTAATGGGCCGGGTATCCGTATTGCTAATGATTTTTAACACTGTCGATACAGAAAGGCTGGATACCTCCAGTTGCAGGGGTTGTCCGGGTTTGAGTGGAAACCGGGTCTGTGCAAGCAACAAGGCACCATTGATATTAATGGTTGCCTGGCCATTTTTTTGGCTGGAGGCGACCGTGGCATTAACCAGTTGACCCACCTTCCAGGCATCTACGATAGCTTGCGGTGCCTTGGCCAGCAAATCGGTATTGATGGGGTTTTGGATGCCGGTGATATTCATGAGTCAGCGACCATTTTTATTAATACCGGGAAAAATAAGCTAAAAAAATCATAAAATCTGCCGACCTTTAGAGAGATTACAGGCTGCAAACAGTCAGCGTTAGCATCGTCATACTTTTATCCATATCGGACAGCCATCAGGGGAACTGAATGCAGAGCAAGCAGCGTTGGTACACCCGCAGGGGCAAGCAGATTCGTGGCCCGTTTCCAGCGCCACAAATATCTCGTTTTATCCTGTTGGGTCGAATTCATGATACCGACGAGTTGAGCACGGATCAGCTCAGCTGGCAAAAGGTATTGGACGTACCTGTATTGATCCCCGATGAATTAAAAGCTGATCTTAGTGATCCCAAGGCCCACGAAAAACTGATGATTGCCCGCATGCGTGAGGATGAACGCACTGCCCGTGATCGCCGTGATGAGTCGGAGGAAAATAGTGCCATGCCGGAGCGACGCAGTGGCGATAATGGTCGTCGTCAGGATGAAGAAGCCACAATGTTGCGTCATCGTGAAATCAAAACGGCCATTGCCGAGGCCGCAGCACAGCGTAAACACCACTATTTTCTCCGTGGTGTATTGGCTACCCTGTTTTTGGTCAGCATCATCAGTGCCGCATGGTATTTTCAACCCTGGCAGGAGCAGAAAAGTGCGGATTGCAATGCGCGCCCCCAGCCCTGGGTGAACTGGAACAATTGTCTGATGGAAGGCGTGAAACTGGTCACTGCCGACCTGCGCGGGGCACACCTGCGCAATGTCAACATGGGTGGTGCGGATTTGCGAGGTGCTTATTTAGGCGGTGCGGATATTGCCTACACTAATCTGGTGGGGGCGAACCTGTCTGGTGCAGAGCTGGCCCAGGCCATTATGCTGGGAGCCAATATGCGTAATGCTGATCTGGCAGGAGCCAGCCTGAACAGTGCGGATCTTTCCTATGCCATTTTGCAGGGAGCCGATCTCACCAACGCCGATTTACGTGAAAGTAACTTGAGCAATGCTGACCTGAGTGGTGCAACATTGAATACAAGCAAGTTGGAAGGTGCCAGGCTTGATCATGCGATTTGGCTTGATGGCAGTGTTTGTGCCATCGGTTCGGTGGGTTCATGTAATGCTAAATAGCCGGATATTATGGTCTATCCTGTTTTTTCCATACACTGCCTTGTGTGGCAATGTATAAGTCTTCAACTTTCTTTCTTGCCCAAGGTGTTTTGCGTAAAAATTTCAGGCTGGATTTTACCGAGGGGTCGCTGTTGAAACAACGGATATCGATTTTCTTTCCCAGTTCCTCCCAGCCATAGTGCTTCACCAGACTCTTCATGAGAGCTTCCAGAGTCAGGCCATGCAGAGGATTATTGGTTTGGTGTTCGTTCATTTTTTTCGTCATTCAGGTGAAGGCTAAGGTTACGGAATAATACAGGGTTAATCTGGGCTTTCCAGGTCAGGGCTTTTTGTTTCCGCATTGTCTGATTCAGATGATTCCAAGTCTTTCTTCTTTTGTTGATACGCCTTTTCACGTAAAGCCTTGTCTTTTTTATTCTTTAAATGTTGTTTAAAGTCACGTTTGTTCCGCTTGGTCAGGTTTTCTAAAAAAGACACCAATTCTTTTTCGCCCCATGCTTTGGCATCAGCCTCAGTGGCAAAACCATCCTGGCTTTTTGAGACCACCGTTTTTTTGGACGTGGCCCGTCGAGTAATTTCAGCTACCCAGTGTTTTTTCCCCTGTACTACCCGATAATCGTATTTTTTGTTTGTTGTCATTTATGTAATGTCCGTAACGAGAGGTTAAAAGTCCCGAATTTTTAGATGGCCGTTATTTCAGGATAACGCACAGTATATACCTATAGCGCTTGAGATTACGGAGCGTGAATGGCGGGCAGCAAAATATGTATTTGATGATCCCGTCGTTTAAATACTGCGAATAGCAGGCACGGTGGCCCTCAAACCGGATATAATCCCCCAAATGGATGAATTAACCACAGTACAGCGCGTGGCGGTATGGGCGTTACCGGTACTCTTTGCAATTACCGTACACGAAGTGGCACACGGCTGGGTAGCGAAAAAGCTGGGTGATCCCACGGCGATGATGCTGGGACGACTGACGCTCAACCCCATTAAACACATTGATCCCATTGGTACGGTGGTCGTGCCGATTGTGCTGATGCTGATGGGGGGCTTTATTTTTGGCTGGGCTAAACCGGTACCCGTTACCTGGGAAAACCTGAAAAACCCCAGGCGTGATATGGCGCTGGTGGCCATTGCAGGGCCATTGTCCAATTTACTGATGGCAATTCTGTGGGCGTTAATCATGAAGCTGGGTTTTGTGATTGCCGCCAGTATGCCATCGCTGGCCTGGCCGCTGATCTACATGGGCGGTGCGGGTATTGCCATCAATGCTATTCTCATGCTGCTCAATTTATTGCCTATTCCGCCGCTGGATGGTGGTCGGGTGCTGGCAGGCTTGTTGCCGG
>Ga0256830_1000978_pt1 | contig 20999 bp, 15 predicted proteins | sample 128326metaG_FD_190537 | JGI IMG/M metagenome (GOLD analysis project Ga0256830, IMG submission 190537) | Hydrothermal vent microbial communities from Lau Basin, Pacific Ocean - 128-326 | ecosystem: Environmental > Aquatic > Marine > Hydrothermal vents | place: Pacific Ocean: Lau Basin | collected... | reverse complement strand
GGTAAGAGAAGGAAAGAGCCTCACTCCACTGGTGGGCATCCACATACTCACATAACCCCTCGTCGATCCCTCGAGAGGCTCCTCCGTCATATTCCTTGACATAAAACTCTGGATGCCTCACCATAAAGACGAATGACTGAGGAGCATCCTTGCTCTCCTCCACAAGCTCACAGAGCTCGCGGTAAGCCTCAATTTCCTCTTCTTCTGAGAGGTTTCTGAAAGATTGAGTGCCTCTGAGGGAGTTAGCGCAGAGGCAGGTATTGTCCCGATGGACAACGCCCATCTCGGGCCTTTTTTTGAAGAAAAAGTAGTTGTCTTCCTTATTTCCCTTGATACTCGTCAGGATAAAAACCATGCCGCCGGCCTCTTCTTTCTCAAAGTATTTCATTGCTATTTCTCCTCTTTTGTCAATGAACAAATCTGAGCCTATATTAATACATTCCTACTTTCTTGTCAATAGATTTGAATAAAAAACTTTTTAAAAATTAAAAAAGTGTTGAAAATAAAGGCTTACAGAGGATTTATAAAAAGTTATCAGAAAAATTGAATATTTCTGATTTTTATGATAAAATCTCTTTATGGAAAATTTGGAAGAAAAATTAAAAGAAATCGGTCTTAATGAAAAAGAAGCCAAAGTTTACTCTGCTTTACTGAAAAGCTCTCGCGGAACCGCTTACGGAATCGCCAAAAAAGCCGGAGTCAAGACCCCAACCACCTATCTTATCCTGGAGGCTTTGATTGATAAAGGTTTGGCTTTGAAAATCCCTTATTCCAAAAGCACCATTTTTGTCGCCAAAATGCCGGATGAGTATTTGGAAAAGCGAAAAAGCCGTCTTTTATCTTTTGAAAATTTTTTGCCTCAACTGAAAAATGATTACCGACAAAACAGTCTGAGCAAAACCATCACCTTTGAAGGCTACGACGGAATAAAAGATGCCTTAAATTACAGCTTTGAAGAAGTCAAAGGCAAAAAAATTTTCGCTTTTTTTTCACACCTGCCGAAAGCCGACCCGAAAATTCTTGAAATATATTTTAAATGGCACGCCAAAGCCGACAAACACGGCATTGTTTACAAAACAATCATTCCCGATGCCAAAGAAAGTATGTTGTTTATAAAAAAGCAAGAGGAAATTTACAAAAACAAAGCCAAACTGATTCCCACAAACCTTTGGTCTCCCGAAACCTCCATTGAAATTATTGAAAACTCTTTTGTCCGCATAATTTCCAGCAAAGACTTGCAAGCGACAATAATTGAAAACACTCGGGTAGCAAAAGCGATGAAACAAATTTTTAATATGATTTGGAACAGTAACTTGGGGCGGGATTATAAATAATATTATTGACTTCAATTTTTCTTATTGATAGTATAAAAAATATGAAAACAAAAAATCAAGAAAAAAATAATGATATAATAAAATTGAAACGTGAAGCTAAGTCTTTACGCTCTTTTGTTTTTGGAATAATTTCAGAGAACCCTGAAGGAATTTATAAAGAATCTTTTATTCGCGAGATGAAAAAGAGCTCTTATGAAGAAACAGATGCCTCATTTAAAAGTTCAGAGCAGTTCTTAAATGAAATGAAAAATGTATAGCAAGCATGATTAAAATAATTTACTCCAAGGCATTTTAAAAAGAAGCTAAACTCTTAACTGTAAAGTCTCAGACAAAGCTAGCAAGTCTTATTAATCTACTATCTTGCAATCCTTTTGATTCTTCGCTGCATACTAAAAAACTATCTGGAAAGCTTTATGGATTATTTTCTTTTCGAATAACTCGCGACTGACGTGTTATTTTTTAATTTACAGAAATACAAACCATACACTTAATTTCTGTAAAAACACCGTAAAGATATTTATAAATAATAGTATTATTTATAAATATCTTTAGTTATTAAAACTCCACTCAAAAAAAACTTAATAAGTCAAAAATAAAATATATAATAAAAAACTGAAGCCAAAATCTTTAGCTCCGATAAAGATATTTGATATAAACCTCACCCATCACAGAAGGCTTTGCTCTGTTTCGTAACCCTCTTAGCTTACAAAATGATAAGAGGCTTATAAAAACAGTTCTTTTACCATAATTGACCGGAATAATTTTAATGTGTTTCTTTTAAGACTTCAATAGCTGTAGTTGCGAAAGATAAAGCTACAAAGACGCTCATAGAAATTTATTTGAAACGCTTTGGAGTGCTTCGGGATAATTGTACTAACTTATGAGGTGAAGTTTTGAGACTTCTGGATTACTTCGCTCCGCTCGTAAAGACGACTATGCTGACCGTGATAAATCAGCTCTTCGTGCACCACTTTCTGCGTTATTCTGCGTAAAGTCAGCGTAAATCTGTGAGTTAAGGAATTTTTTAAATTCCTTAACTAGTACTTACAAAAAGACAGGGTCTTAAAAGACCTTTTTATTGTAAGACTTCATGATCTCTGGCTTTAATAATTCATTTGGTGGTCCAACAACCAATAGATATTTATTTACACTTTGCATTTTAGAATTTTCTGAAGTAAAATATACTTATATTGTTAATAGATAATTTAAAATTATGGATAAAATTATAGAAAAAGAATTGGAGGAAAAACTTTTGGAGGAAAAAAATAACTTGGAAAAAGAACTCTCTGAGTTTGCCGTAAAAGACCCAAAGGTAAAAGGCGACTGGGATGCAAAATTTCCAAACTACGGAGACATGAACTCAAATCAAGATGAAAATTCTGATGAGGTTGAAGAGTATGCGGCTGATGTAGCCGTTGAACATACACTTGAACTTAGACTGAAAGACATAGATGATGCTTTGGAAAAAATAAAAAAAGGAACTTACGGAAAATGCGAAAAATGCGGGGGTGAGATAAGTTTGGAAAGATTAAAGGCGAATCCAGAGGCAAGATTTTGTATAGAACATGCTAACTAGAATTTTTAATTTTGTAATTTTTAAATAATTACTTAATTTTTAATTTCTAAAATTTATAATTATAAATTACTTAAGAATTAAAAACTTTCAAAATTGAGCAAAGGTCGTAGCTAAAAAGGAAGAGTGAGGTTGAGCCGTGCTTATGGACACGGTGAAACTGAGTGATGAGTTTTTAGCAAGAGATTTGCCAATTTTGAAAGTTTTACTATGCTAAGCAAGGTGTTTTCAGCGGCATTATACGGAATAGATGCTAAAATAATAGAAGTGGAAACCGATATTTCAAGCGGACTCCACTCTTTTTCTATTGTCGGGCTTCCGGACAAATCCATTGATGAATCAAAAGACAGGGTAAATTCCGCGATAAAAAATTCCGGCTTCAAACATCCTAAAAAAACCAATCAAAAAATAACTGTAAATATGGCGCCGGCCCAAATCAAAAAAGAAGGCTCTTCATACGACCTGCCGATTGCCATTTCTTATCTTTCCGCCTCAAAACAAATAGACATTAACCCAAAAGGGAAAATATTTACCGGTGAACTTGCTTTGGATGGAAAAGTCAGACCGATAAAAGGCGCGCTTTCTATAACCGCGGCGGCAAAAAAGAATGGGTTTTTTGAGATAATCGTTCCCAAAGAAAATTTTAAAGAGGCAAGTTTGATAGAGGGTATAAAAATAATTCCCGTCTCCACGCTTTATGAATGCATAATTCACTTAACAGAAAAAGAAATTGAGCCGGAAATGGAAACTAAAGAAGATTGCTTTACAAAAAAACAAGACCCAAAAGAAACGGATTTTTGCTTTATTCAAGGTCAAGAACAGGCAAAAAGAGCTCTTCAGGTGGCGGCTGCCGGCGGACATAACCTGCTGATGTCCGGACCTCCCGGCTCCGGCAAAACCATGCTTGCCAAAGCTTTTGTAACAATACTCCCGGAAATGTCCAAAGAAGAAAAAATTGAAACTACAAAGATACATAGCGTAGCGGAAAAACTGAATGAAAATGAATTTTTGATAGAAAAACGCCCCTTTCGCTCACCACACCACTCAAGCTCACTGGTTGCTTTGGTTGGTGGGGGGAAAAATGCAAAGCCGGGAGAAATAAGTTTGGCGCACAATGGGGTTTTATTTTTAGATGAATTTCCTGAATTTCAAAAAAACGCCATTGAGTCTTTAAGACAGCCTTTGGAAGACAATAAGATTACCGTTTCAAGAGCCTCCGGATCTTTTTTATATCCGGCAAAAGTAATGCTTGTAGCAACAAAAAACCCTTGTCCTTGCGGCTATTACGGCTCAAAACAAAAAGAATGCATCTGCAACATGCAAAATATCTTAAAATATCAAAAGAAAATATCCGGACCAATCTTAGACAGAATAGATATCCAAGTTGAGGTGCCGATGGTAAAACATGAAAAACTTTCCAGTGAAAAACTTGCAGAAAAAAGTGATAATATAAAAAAGGAAGTGGAGACTGCAAGAAAATTTCAAGAAAAAAGATTTCAAAATGAAAAGATAAAAACAAACTCTGAGCTGACAAGCGCTCTTATAAAAAAATATTGCAGACTGGATAAAGACTGCTCCTTATTTTTAAAAGACATTTCAGAAAAAAATAACCTTTCGGCACGCTCATATTTTAAGTTAATAAAACTTGCCAGAACGCTGGCAGATCTGGAAAATGCTGAAAATATAAGATTAGATCATTTAGCGGAAGCAACACAACTTAGAATTAAAGAATCTTAAATTTAAAATCTCAAATAAAAATAAAGCTTACTTATTTGTAAGCTTTATTTTTATAATAAATCATCAATCTGAAATCTAAAATTATAAACTCCTTAATATCTCCAATATCTTGTCAAAGGATTAGACGCTCCCCGCACCTCAAAATGCAAATGACATCCGGTTGATTTTCCAGCTCCCTGCATTCTAACCAATCTTCCATTTACATACTCAAAACCTCCTCCCATAGCCGCTATCTGCTGCCCTTGTTTTACTTTTTGGCCGGGACTTACAAAAATACTTTTAAGATGAGCGTATAAAGTAACGGTTCCGTTGGGATGTCTTATTCTTATATGATTTCCATACCCGCCAAAAACCGAAGCGCCCAACCTAGCCCTTGATCTTGTGGTTCTTGCAAGTTCAACCACTCCGTCTGCAGCCGCATAAACTGCTGTTCCGCATTTATTGCCAACATCAACCGCATTATAGCCGTGACGCCCCTGAGTTCTTACTCCTCTGGTGGGAAAAATAAAATATTTGCTTGCATTTATAGTTGACCTTGCATACACAGGTGAGCTTGCTCTAGCTCTTCTTGTGTAAACTCTTGGCATTTCTCCATCCGGTACAATTATCTCATCTCCAACCTGCAAAGATCCATCTGCGGGTAAACCATTAAAGGCTATCACTTCTTTTTGTTTTGCTTTATATTTTTTAGCCAAACTGGAAACCGTATCTCCCTTTTTTACAATATGCTTAACACCTGTTACCGGTAAAATTTCAAGCTCTTGCCCTTCCTTGATATAACTTGAAGCCCTGAGTTTGTTTGCCCACAAAATTGTATTTACGGTAACTCCATACTCAGCCGCTATTTTTGAAACCGTATCTCCTTTTTTTACCATGTAAGTAACTTTTCCTTCTCTTTCATTTTGACTGCTGTTTATGGTTAGTGCCGGCAAGCTAAACATCAAAGCATCATCCCCAACTGTATTTATATCTGACTGTTCGTCTTGAGAGGGTCCTCCTTTGGCCTTTGTTTCTGTCTGATCAAATACCAAAGCATCTTTGTTATGATAATTGGAAACAGCCAACACGCTTGCATAAGTTGCCGGCGCATTAAAAGAATCTGAACCTGTTTTATCCAAACTGAAAATATTAATTCCACCCGAAGAGTCCATAAAATTAAAAAGAAGCACAAATATAAATGCTCCAAAAACAAAAGAATAGGTAAAATTAATCCTTATTTTTCTCAATACCCATTTTATAAAAAGAAAAGTAAGGCCTAAAAAAACTGCAAAAACACCCCTTACCCTCCTTAAAAGAGATGCTGCCTTTTTTTTATGTATCTGACTATCAAGGGGGTCAGAATTGTCTAGTTGAGTATTAATATGCTAAACTTAAGTATTAATATAACCTCTTTTACTGAAAAAACTGAACAAAGCTGCCTTTTTACAGGCTATAAAAACAAAATGTCACATACAATGACACCTTTTAAAAGTAACAAAAAGTTTAAAAAAAGTCAACAAAATTTAAAAAGTTTTCAACATAAGACAAAATGTCAAAATTGCTAAAAACATTAAACGAAGCTCAAAAAAAAGCGGTCCAAAAAACTACGGGTCCGCTTTTGGTTATGGCCGGCGCCGGCTCCGGAAAAACAAAGGTATTAACTCACAAAATCGCCTACTTGATGGAGCTTGGAGTAAATCCAAAAAATATTTTAGCGGTAACATTTACAAACAAAGCCGCTGACGAGATGAAAGAAAGAATAAATTCTTTAAGTTTCAGCTTAAATTTGAACTCTTCAAGCTTAAACATCGGAACATTTCATCATATTTGCTTAAAAATTTTAAGAAAACATGCCAAAGTTTTAGGGTATAAAAGCAATTTTGTAATATTTGACAGCGACGATCAAAAATCCCTAATAAAAAATATCTTAAAAGAGCTTCGGGTGGATGCTGAAAAATTCAAACCAAAAATCTTCCAAGCTCAAATATCCAAACTGAAAAGCAAGCTGAAAAACGCTAAAATTTTTGAGGAAGAAGCCTCCGACTTTTTTCCAAAAATACTTTCTCAAGTCTATGCAAAATACCAATCATACTTAAAGGAGCACAACGCCATGGATTTTGATGATATTATAATGCTGACTGTCAAACTCTTTAGAAAAGATAAAGATATTTTGGAAAACTATCAAGATAAATTTAAATATATTTTAATAGATGAATACCAAGATACAAACTCCGCTCAATACAAGCTTATAAAACTTTTAGCGAAAAAAAATAAAAATATCTGCGTAGTCGGAGACAATGATCAGGCAATATACGGCTGGCGGGCGGCAGACTATAAAAATATCTTAAATTTTGAAAAAGACTATCCAAATGCTGAAGTTGTGCTGCTTGAAGAAAACTACCGCTCCACCCAAAATATACTTGATGCGGCAAATAAAATAATCCAAAAAAACAGCTCAAGAAAAGAAAAAAACCTTTTTACCCAAAAACAAAAAGGCAGTAAAATAAACTTAATTTTAGCCTCATCAGAAAGAAAAGAAGCTGAATTTATCGCAGAAAAAATAAAAGAATTACAAAAAAAAGAACAAAGAAAACTTTCCGACTTTGTAGTTTTGTACCGCGCAAACTCGCAATCAAGAGCGGTGGAGGAAGTCTTTATGCGCGCAAATCTGCCTTACAAAATAATCGGCGGCTTTAAGTTTTACCAAAGAAAAGAAGTAAGGGATATGATTGCTTATCTTCGTTATATTTACAATAAAGCTGACATTGTCAGCTTCAAAAGAATAGTAAATATACCGGCAAGAGGTATTGGAAAAAAAGCTTTGGAGAATTATTTTGATAAAGGAGAAATTTCAAAAAATATGCAGATATTTTTTGAAATGATAAATTCTTTAAGAAAGGATTTAAAAGAGCTTCCTCTTTCAAAACTGTTGCGAAAAATAGCGGAAAACAGCGGTCTTAAAAAAACCCTCTATAATAAAAGTCCCGAAGGAGAGTCAAAATGGGAAAATATTTTAGAACTTGTTTCTGTCGCTTCAACTTATGATGATAAAGAAAAGGCGATAGAACAATTTTTAGAAAACATCGCTCTGGCGTCTGATCAAGATGAGGTGGATCAAAACCAAGCGGTGGTGAACTTAATGACGATGCATGCCGCCAAAGGTCTTGAATTTGATATCGTTTTTATTGTTGGTATGGAAGACGGAATATTTCCACACTCAAGAAGCAAAAACTCTTTTGAAGAATTGGAGGAGGAAAGGCGGCTTTGTTATGTGGCGCTAACCAGAGCAAAAGAACAGCTATATCTTTTGCATACTGAGAAAAGAAATACTTTCGGACAAAGTCAGCAAAATCCGCCCTCCAGGTTTCTTTATGATATCCCGGAAGAACTGGTAGAGTTTATCCAATACAAAGCCTTTGAGTTTAGTCCTTTTTCAAAATTTAAAGATGAAATGGATGATGATATTATAGACTTTGAATAAAAACTGCTACCAAATCTCTAGATTAGCTCAAAAAATGATCTGATAGTAATTCTAAAAAGGTGTCGTATTTCCGATTTTTTAGTGTCGTATTTGCAAAAAAGCTACTTTTTATGCTATACTTTTATCAGTATTAAAAGTGTCGTAAAATGTATAAACCAAATTTTGAAATAAGCCCCAAAATTTTAGACTTCATAGCAAAAATCTCATCTGCCCGTGAGCTTATTTTCAATGCTCAGATTATTCCAAAGTGGGAAATATCTTTGCGTCGGGATGCACTTTTGGAAAACGCCTATGCCTCAACCAGCATTGAAGGGAATACACTTTCCAAAGAAGAAGTCACAGAGCTTTCCTTGGGACGCGAGGTTCTAAAAACAAAGCGAGAAAAACAAGAAGTTTTAAATTATCTAGACGCTCTTGCAAATTTAGACAAACTGACAAATACTGAAAAACTTACAAAAAAAGATATTTTAAAAGCTCACAAATGGACTATAAAAAATACCCTGGAAAAACCGGAATGGGAGGGAAATTTTAGAAAAATACAAGTTTATATTGGAAATAAAAAAACAGGGCAGGTTTCTTTTGTTCCGCCAAGAGCTGAAAAAATAGAAGAAAACTTGGATAATTTTTTGGAATGGTTAAATTCAAAACATAAGATTCATCCTGTGCTTGAAGCGGGGATAACTCATTATGAAATTGCCAGAATTCACCCCTTTGTTGATGGCAATGGCCGGCTGGCAAGACTTATTGCCACTTGGGTTTTAATAAATAGGGGCTTTGATATAAAAAGATTTTTTTCTTTGGATGACTATTATAATTCTGATAGAAGAGGGTATTATGACGCCTTAAAAACCGTTGACAGAGAAACTTTAAATATTACAAAATGGCTTGAATACTTCACAGAAGGTGTTGCCATTTCAACAGAAGCCGTGAAAAAAAAGGTGCTGCTTCTTTCCGGCGGCAAAAGAAAATCTGAAAAAGGGCAAATCACTTTAACAGAGAGACAAGCTAAAATAATTGAATACATAAACCAACACGACCAGATAACAAATAAAAATGTGCAAAAAATACTGAATGTAAAAAGACAAGTGGCAACCAAAGAGCTGACAAGACTTTTAGAAAATGGTGTGCTAAAAAAAACGGGTATGTATAAGGATGCAAAATATATACTAAAAGATTAATTTATGATTTGTGATTGATTTAAATACTATTTTTCAATCATAAGTCACAAATTATTAATCATCAATTTAAAAATGAACCTAACTTCTCCAAGCCAAATAAAAAAACTCCTTGCTGAAGAAAAAATACGGCCGACAAAACGTTTTGGTCAAAATTTTCTAATAAATAAAGGCATCTTAGAAAAAATAACAGACAAAGCTGATTTAAAAAAGGATGATCTTGTCTTAGAAGTCGGTCCCGGACTTGGAGTGCTTACAAAAGAACTGGCAAAAAAATCAGCTATGGTTTTAACGATTGAAAAGGATATAAAAATGGCGGCAATTTTAAAAAAAGTTTTAAAAGAGGAAAAAATAAAAAATGTAAAAATTATAAACGAAGATATTTTAAAATTAAATTTAGAATCTGGAATTTTGAATATAAAAAAAGGTAAAGGATTTTCAAAATTGAGCGCAGTTGGAAAAAAAAACAAGAAGCGAAATGAGTCACACTCAAAAGCACGGCAAGCAAGCGCCGAAACTTTTGATGAACAAATGCGCCAATCTTGGAAATCCTATAAAGTAGTGGCAAATATACCCTATAATATAAGTTCCGCCCTTATTAAAAAATTTTTAGAAGCAAATATTCAGCCCCGAAAGATAATTTTAATGCTGCAAAAAGAACTTGCGCAAAGAATATGCAAAAAAGATAAAATGAACCTTCTTGCCTTATCGGTTCAATTTTATGCTGAGCCAAAAATCCTCTTTTATGTTTCAAAAAAATCTTTTTTTCCTGCACCAAAAGTTGATTCTGCCATCATAAAGATAATTCCAAAAGAAAAAAGAGCAAAAAGTCCGGAAATATTCTTTAAGCTGATAAAAGCCGGCTTTTCCTCTCCCAGAAAATTATTGATAAAAAATCTATCTGAGAAACTAAAATTGGAAAAGGGGGATTTAAAAAAAATTTTTAAAAAAATAAAATTAAGTCCAAAAATAAGAGCGGAAGATTTAAAACTGCAAGACTGGCTCAATTTATCTATCCTTTTTGAAAAAGTATGATACAATAAATTTATAAAAAAATAACTTACTTAAAAAAGGTATAGTCTTCAAATCAAATGTATGACAAGTGATGAGGAGCAAAATTATATAGAGAATTTAAATCAAGCAAGGGCTGTTTCCTGTGAAATTAATAACTTGGCAGATATGGGGGTGCTTGAATACATGGGGACAAAAATCAACATCAATACAAAATTACCGAAAAGCCCCAGCTTACCCGTCATTATGTTTTTACTTGCCATTTTAAAAGATACTATAGATATTGGACTAACTATCCTTGTCGTTTTGAGTTTTGGGTTATTACTAATACTTACAATAATATTTGGCACAATAATATCTATCATTTTCGGAGTTATTATTGGTGTTTGGGTGACACAGAAAGTCGGCATCGTCAGAAAACTGCTTTTTAAAAAAGTCATTATCCGTATTATAGTATTTATGTTTTTGGGAAGTATTCCTTTTCTAAAAATTTTCCCAGAAGCTACACTTCTAGTTCTTTTAACATACTTAAATGAAGTTAAAATAGTAAACGGACTTTTTGAAGCAATGGAAAAAGTAACCGGAAAAATTAAGATAATATAGTTTGAGCTACAATCCTACAAACTAACAAAATCGATTTAGTGTCTAGTCTGGATTTTTTACCTGAAGTAACACTCTATTTGTATTTTTTTGTATACTTAAAATGAAAAAATACTGGCTAAAAATAAAAAATAACACATCTTAAAAGCCTAAAAAATAAAGAAGCCTTATTGCTTTTAAAGTATTTCTTTTTTTTATTTTTATGCTATACTAAAAAACAATAGAAGATTTATTAGGGGAACTGTATAAAACAAATGATAAAAAATGTTCCTAAAAAAATAAACCGTAAAGGGAAAATGATAGTTCCCATTGTTTTGGTTTTGGGTATCTTCATAGGTGCTGTCATTGTGCTGAAAACTCAAGGAACTTTTGCGGAAATATTTAAAGAAGGCAAAAAAATATTCGTGCCGGTTGCCTCAGAACCTGACGCAGACCCGGACAACGACGGACTTAAAAATTGGGAAGAGGAGGTTTATAAAACCGACCCAAGGGATCCGGACACCGATAAAGACGGCTACACAGACGGAGAAGAGATTTTATCCGGCTACGACCCGCTTGTTAAGGCTCCAAATGACACTTTGGAAAATACCGACACCTCTGTTCCCAGACCACTGCCAAAAAACTTAACGGACAGGCTTTCCCAAATAATCTCAGAAAAAATAAAATCGGGGGAGATTAACCCTGTTTCCGACCCAAACACGGCGCCTGACTCCACTCTTTTAAACAATGAAGATATTTTAAACGAGGCGCTTTTACAAATAGCAAAAAAAGCGGAAAAAGATTTTATCTTACCGAGTATTTCGAACAAAGAGATTAAAATTTCAACAGAAAATACCAATAATGACCAAGTCAGACTTTACATTGCGCAAATGAGCTCAGCTATGGCAACAAATGATTCTGTTTATTCCGGTTTTCAATCCGAGGCCGAACTGATACAGTCAGCAGTTGCTGAAAAAGACACCTCAAAAATACAGCCCTTAATAAATTCTTACGAAATGATTATTGAAAATATAAAAAAGATTGAGGCTCCGCAAGACTTTGCCGATATACACAAAGAACAAATCGCCATATTTGAACTTACCAAAAAAATATTGGAAGCCATACAAAACTTTGAAGATGACCCGGCTTCCGCTTCCGCTGCGGCTGATGTTTACCCAAAACTGAACTCTCTGCTTAAAAAATTATCGGAAAAATTGATATTAAGACTTGAAAAATACCAGTTATAAATATTTATGATATTTTTTAACACCAACTCCATACACACAAAATCAGTTTCGTTTTTTTTGGCATTTCTTTTGATATTTAACTCTTTTTTACTTATAGGAGTTTTAAAAGCTCAGTCCGTGCAAGCTCAAGCACCTGACCCTTTTTCTCCCCTCATATTAGCTCAGCAAATAAAAAACTTTGTAGTAGATAAAGCAAAATGGGTCTGGGATAAAGCTCAGGCTGCAGCTACCAAAGCATATCAAACCCTAAGCACCGCTTTTGACGCCTGGAGCAAATCTGACAGTATAATGTCAAAGGTTTCCTACGCGCTTATGTATATAACAATAAATATAATGCTGACACGAATGACTCAAAATATTGTCGGCTGGCTTGATGGCGGCGCCAAGGGCTCGCCAAAAATATTTCAAGATTTTGGGCAAGATTTTGAGGATGCGATTGATTTGGCGGGCGGAGCGGTTATCGGAGGTCTTTTGGGGCTGAACAACGGCGAACTCTGTGATCCAAATTTTTTAAAAGTCAGACTGACCATTGGCTTGGATGAGTTGCGCGCACCCACCTTTGCGGAAAAATTCAAGTGTTCTTTTACCGGCGGCATAAAAAACATCCAGGCTTTCAAAGAAGATTTTACGGCCGGAGGCTGGAAAAGCTGGGTCAGGTTCGGCAGATCGGAAAACAATAATCTGGGAAATTATCTGACAGCCCAAAGAGAAATCCAAAAAGAGCAAATAAAAAAAACCAGAGAAGTTCAGGCGCAGGTAATATCAGGGAGTGGTCTAAAACCTCAACAAGTCTGCCGAGTCACAAAAGGACTTGCCTATGTTGATGAGCTTGGCTTTACCGGCACCAAAGAAAGCGCGCAAAATACAAATGTCAGAGGACGCTTGTCTTTGGGTTCAAAAATGAAAGATATTATGGGAGATTACGGCTACTCAAACCTTGCCGAATTTAAATCTTTTTGGAAATTCCGCGGCGGAGATTTTGCCTGTAAAATAGAAACGCCGGCCAGCGCTATTGCCGAACTTTCCTCAAAAATATTAACTGCGCCCTTTGACGGCTTAAACGACTCTTTACAGGCCGCTGCCACAAATCTTGGAAAAGATGCTCCGGCCATATTCAGGCCATATCTTAACGCTATAACCACCTCAGCCATAAATCTTCTGATAAGAAAAGAAAAAGGTCTGGTTTCCAGCGCTTTTGCCAAAAGAAAAACCAGAAATTTCAAACGTCAAAGCTCAAGCATCTTTAAGCGCGCTTCAAATGACAGTCTTTCCGGTAAAAAAATTCTCGGCTCAGCGGTAACTTTAAGAGATCAGCTTTTGCAGTCAATTTTAGACTTTAATCTATTTTCCGGAACTCTAACCACCCTGCTTGAGAAAAAAAATATTTTATTTGAAAGACCCATTTTAGTTTCAGAAATTATTCACGAGGGATATCTGTGGGGCGCTTTCGGCAACGGTACGCAAAAAATATGGCTGCCAAACAACAAATATCCCGAAGATCCGACAAAAAACACCAGCGCAACCGAGGACAGACTGATAGCGGAAAGAACAAAAGAAGTTATAGACAACAAATCCGCCAAAGGCTTTCCCACTCTGCCGGTAGCGGGAGCCATGAATCTTGCCGGAGAAGTTTGTGGGGCTTTCACTCAAAAACTGGACAGTCCGAACTTAAATACCACCCCTTATGAAGTGTCAAAGCATATTGGTTTTGTAGCGTTACGGGATATTGATGCAACAATAAAAAGCGGAGATATTTATGATGGCGGAGCAGCAAATGGCTGGTTTACTATCGGCGGCCAGGAAGTGAGAATAACGGCTTTTAGCGATGCGGGCTTAACAGAAAAAGTTGTTACCACCGATTCATCCGGAAACTCCACAACAACTTATGTTCCCATTCCCGACAGATTTGTCAGAGAAAACCTCACTACCAAAGAAATAGTGACATTTATAGACACCGGTTACGGGGTAAATCAAATATTAGTAGGGCCAGAACCCAATAGCCCCGACCCGCAGATAATTTATACCGGAGAATTGACAAATGTGGGAAGTCAAGACCCAAGAGTGCAGTCAAGAGAGGCAAGCACCGGCGATCCGGATAATTTAAGGGGAAGTGTTTATTATATAGAGGGGAGCAGATTTCCGAGTGGAACTTCAATAATATCAAAAACAAAGCCTCAAGGAGTATGTGCGGATGATCATTTCGGAGTTAGATTTGTCAATAACGGAACCACGGCTACAATTTCTGTTGGAGGCACTGGGCCAAGTTCCGATTGGGGTAAAAATTGTGGCGGTTTTAATTATGCTGAAGAAATAATGAAGGTGGCCTGGGGAGCAAGTAAAATAACATTTACTGTGAACTTTAGAGATACTCGGGGGGGGGCAGAAAAGTCTTATACTTTAACTTTAGGACCAACAGACCCTTCAAAAGATTATGTAAAAACTGCAGCAGACTTTGGTGATTATGGTCCGCAAACTTACAATGTAACAGATATTAAAGTAACTTTGGAACCAAAAAAAATACTGATTGCTTCAAACACTATAAATGGAGGCACTCTCACCGACATCGGCTGGAAAACAGCTACCTTGCCGGTTGCTGCTGATGGACTTGAAGCTTGGGTTGGAAATGAAGCTGATGGCAATGTATGTATTTTTGGTGTAGATAATTCTTTTTTCGGTTTTATCGGAGACGGGGCGACAGCAAAAAGCATAACACTTACAGGAGTAACAGATTATGCTTTTGGAGCTCTCGGCAATGCCAGTTCAATTAGTCATAGATTTATGTTTCCCAGCACACCTGATGGTCAAAACATTACATCCGGGGGTTCTTTTGCATCAAATAAAGCTGCCGGTTTAAACTCAATACCCAGTGGAAAAACTTTGCGATATTATCATCAGCTCGCTGACAGAGGAAAAGGAAACCCGCAAACTTGTAGAATATATGCAATAACCACTCATGCAACCTCTATTGACCTAATCGGTATCCCCGCCTATATAAGAGAAGCTCCATACAATATAAAATACTTCAGCCCCATTTTGGAAGGAGCAACAGCGACCATAGAAAACAAAAAAAGAGAGATAGTATATATGGACTTTCTGTCCGGCGGCAATAATCCGGCAACGGTAAAAGACTATTTAACTCTTATCAATGAAGGTGATGAGCCGGTAAGTCTGAAAAATGACGCGCACAAAGACAGTGTTGAAAATGAAAATCCTTTTAAAATGAAAATGCTTGAATTTTTCCCGGAAGTAAGTGAGCTGCAGGATGAATTTATGACAAAAATAAGGGTTCTTTTGGGCTACACTCAAGGTAAAGCAAAAAGCAATCTTTCTTCTTTGGCCGATCAAATAGGAGCAATTCCGGACGAAGATAAAAAATATCTATCCGTAAGTGATGTGCTTACAAAATACAATGATATATCAAGTCTTTATCAAGACCTTTTTGTCGGCATCTCCAGCGAAGAAACTCTGGAAGGACTTGACCCCAAATATGAAATCCTAAACCCGACAGAAACCAACATAAAACTGGCCTTAATAGGCAAAAGATGTCCAACCCTGCCGCCATCAGCCACCTCAACTCCGGAACTTATCCAGGGTTGTCAAACTCTGCCGACAGGAGAATACAATATGGCCAAAAAGTTTGTCTTTGCCGAAGATAAAGAAACCGGCTTTACAACCAATCCTTTCACCGGTTCAAGAAGCAATGTGCTTGCCGGCATACTGAACCTTGATGAAATGACCCAACAGTTAACAACCCTGCCTCCCGATGACAATATAATAAAGCTTTTAAGATTAAGACAAATTTTGGAGCAGCTTCAAGTTGCGCCAAAAGATATAATCCTTCCCGGAAAAATATCCACCACAAGTCCGGAGGCTCTCTCGGGGGTTGATCTTGTCCGGCTTGACTTGAGAAACTATCCGGAAATAGAAGAATTTTTAAATATGACCGCAACCACAACCCTTTTGAGCGGTGAAGTTGTGCCTGCTTTTGTCTATACAGATAAAGTAACCAAAGTTACAACCATAACTCCGTATGTAACCGCGGAAGATTTGGTGAAACTTTACGGCTTCTCCTCCGCCAAAGAGGCTTATCCGCAAATAAGCGCGGATATTGACAATATATTTCCCGAGATAATCACTCAAGTGCAGGACAAGCTCAAAGAAGTATTCTTAAAAAGAGTGGAATTGGAGCTGGAAAAAGCACGGCTTACAGCTCAAAAGAGACTGCTTGACTTTATCTATTTTGCAGAAGACTTGTCACCGGCAGTGCAAGTTCAAGTGCCGAAAGGATTTGTTTCTCTTTCTGACAGCACGGATATGAAGCTGGGTAATGAAGCTGATTCTGTAGTTGTAAGAATTGTAAGCTCCGAGCTTGCCGAGCCAAAACCGCAAGGTTTGGCAATGAACTCAGCTTCAGGAGACAACTGTCTGAGTTTGTCCGGGGAAAAAATAGAAGAACAAGCAGATGCAAGCGGAAATATCATTCCTTGCGACCAAACCAAAGAGTTTGAACTTCGCGGCTTCAAAGTCTTGCCTTGGGACAGCTTCTCAAGCAATGAAGTGATGTCAATAACATCAACGTCCACTCAAGAAGAAGCTTTGAAAGCGGCCACCATAAGAAAATCATTGATGTCAGGCATACGAAAAAAGATAGAAAAATTCAACAAAATGCTTGGAAAAGATGTCAGTTCCATTGAATTTAAAAATTCTTTGCAAAGATATGTGCTGCCTTTAAATGATCAAGGACAAGTTGATGTGGCGGACTGGGATAAAAGAATTGCCGACGGACTTCACGATATCAATGTCTTGTTTACCGGACTTTACAGCTCAGAAACCAACAGCCCAAATCAACCCGGTATAAAACTAAGCCCTACAGATAAATTTCCTCAAGGAAAAGAAATTTACACGGATATTAAAACACGTATGTCTGAAATGGCTGATAACTTTGCTTTATTGCAGGGAGAATTTGATAAAATAAAAGAAGACTTTACCTCAGCGGGAGCAAATTTGATATCGGTTTATAAAAATGATATAGAAGAGATAAACAAACTGCTGAAAAAAATGAAAAGCAATGAAGCAAGAGCTCTTGCCTGCATCAATTCAACTTTTAGAGGTAGCAATTCCTTTTTGCTCACCTTCTTGTTGACCGGAGGCGGGGTATTGTCGGGAGTGGCATCCGGTTTTGCCTTTGGCGGTCCGATTGGAGCTCTTGCCGGATTTTTGATTAGCGGATTTTTAAACAGACGAGCAAAAAAGAAAGCAAGAGCAAAGGCGGAAGAAGCAGCCAAAAGATGCGCAAACAGCGCCACCAGATTTAACGAAGCGACAATAGAGCTTTCAAATAAGTTTATTTGCGGAAGCTTGTAAGATAAACAAGATTAGAGGGAATAAAAAGCCTTTAAAAATTTAAGCTTTGTGATTATTAATGACTTATAATTCTTGCATTTGCTATTCATTATTTTAAAAAATAAATGAAAAAACATTTTAAAAAAACAATTTCCATACTGCTTATTGCTCTAATGCTTTTTTCTTTAACGCCAAAACCATCCATGGCCGCATCTTTTCTTCCCGAAGGTGCAGATGTTTTAAATGCAATAAATAGCTACATTCTGTATCCGATATTAAACATGGAAAATGCTTTGTTGGCTCTTGTCGGAAAGCTGGTCAACTACACGATGCAGCCGCAGCCAATCTTGGGCGCAACCATAGTTTTAAAAGGCTGGACCATAACACGAGACTTTGCCAATATGTTTTTTATACTTATTTTGCTGGCCATAGCTCTCAGCTTTATACTTTTTCCCCGCTTTCAGATAAAACAAGCTCTGCCCAGACTTCTTTTGGTGGCTCTTCTGATAAATTTCAGTCTTCCGATAGCCGGAGTTTTTATAGATTTTGCCAATGTTTTTACAAAATACTTTATTGATCAAACAGTGGAAGGTGGCCAGCTCAGCGAACTTATCGCAAACAAACTCAATCTGACAAGTATTTACTCTTTGGCCACCACCGAACCCTCAACCGCTCTGAAGCTTGACTTGGCTCAGCAAGCTTTCAAAACCATGCTTTTTGGAATATTTTTTATGGGTCTTTTGATATTTATATTTTTTGCCCTGGCTATTATGTTTCTTCTACGCACCGCCTGGCTTTATATACTGCTTATTCTTCTGCCGATGGTACTTCTTATTTCCATATTGCCTGCGGGAAGAAGCTATTTTAGCCAATGGTCACACAGGTTTTTCCAATGGACATTTTTTGCCCCCATAGCGACATTTTTTATATTTCTTTCCTTGGCGACTTTTGGCGAAGTGCTGGTTGGCTCCTCGGCAAAAGACACTATGGCAGCAGTAGTTGACCCGGCCGGTATAAACATCCTTAAAGAAGTTTACAATTATATAGTGATAACCATACTTCTTTTAGGCTCTCTTTTTGCAGCCAGCGCGCTTGGGGTAAAAACCGCCGGTTCGGCCATAGGTATGATAAAAGGCGGAGGAAAAATAATAACAGGAGGCGTCTGGAAAGGCACTAAAGGAATAAGTGGGGCTGCCGGCAGAGCCACGGGTGCAGCCGCAATCAGAGGCTCGGAAAAAGCTATCTCCGGACTTGCTAATATCACAAGCCATATTCCCGCAGCTTTAGGCGGTGCTTACGCCACCCGAAAACTAACCGGAATTCAATCTAATGCGCAGCAGCAAAAAACAAAATCCGGAGAATTGTCAGACAAAGAAAAAAAACAAGCGGAACTTATGACCGAGGCGCAGCTTATGAGAAATGTCAAAGCCGGCGGTTTCAAGTCACACGCTTGGGCAGCTGTTGCCGCCAAAAAGGGTATGCTTAAAGTAAGAAAACCCGATGGCTCAGTGGATGATGAGGCAACCACAAAACTGACCAAAAAAGCTCTTACTCACGCAAAGAAATTTGGAGATATTGAAAGTATGCAGGCCATAGAAAAATCAGACCACAGACTTGCTATAGAAAACAGAGAGGCCGAAATAGACAAAATGGAAGCAACAAAACTTATGCAGGAGTATGGAACAAGCGACAAAGACGCCGCCAAACAACAGGCAAGAAGAAAAATATATAAAAGAATGTCTGATGAGGATATTGAGAAAATCTGGGAGAGACTTAAGCCTGAAGTCCAGCAAGAACTTGTTGTGGGCAAGATTGACTCGGGAATGTCTATGAATCAAGTTAAAAATATAATAGACAGGGGTGTAAATAATTTTGACAAAGTATTTATAGATGCGGTAAATGGTAAAATAGAAGGGGCCACTGAAGCTCTTAGAAACAATCCTTCCTTAAGAAGATCCTTTAAAACAAATGCCGCTGTAAATGTCTTTGGAGAAGAACTTCCGGATATAATAACGGCAAAAAAATATTAAAAAAGATTCAATTTCCAGAATTAAATTCAAAGTAGATACTCGCCAAACTGAAGACAAAGAAGAAGATAATATAAGTTAAGAAAAAAATAAATTAAATGCAAAATATACCACCACAACAAGCAAAAAAAAGATACTTTTCCCTTTCCGGGCCACTTCAGGATGCGCTTTTTTCCGATAGAACTTCCGACTCCATAAGAAAAGCGGCTATTCTCGGGGGGGTGGAAGAAAAAGCGCCGCTTCTGGCCAGACTGACCGGTTATGTTTTACTTGGCTATCTGAACCCTTTGGCTTTTAAAGATGAGCTGAAAAATGAGCTTGGACTTTCTGAAGAGTCCGCCAAGCAGGTTGCTGCGCAGCTTGATGCTGAAGTTTTCAGTCCTATTTCCTCAGATTTAAGAAAACTTTATCCACCGACAATTAAAACCCCAACAGCGGCTTCTTACGGTTTTTCTCCAAACTCCAATATGAATGAAGCAAAAAAAGTTCTAAATCGGGGACCGTCAGAATTTGAAAAAAGATTTTTTAAGAAAAAAGAGGAGCAGGAAAAAGAAGCTGTCAAAAAAACCGACAAAACGGCAGAAGAAAAAAAAGAAACAGCCAAGCCTTTTTTTGAAAAGCATGAAATAGGAGAACATAATCTGAAAGTTTTTGAAAAAATACATCAAGAAAAAAAAGAGGCGGAAAAACAAGACGAAATAAAAGAACCGGAAAAAAAAGAAATTAAAAAAGAACTTAATCCGGCTTCCCTTGTTTCAAAAAAATAAATGAATCCATAAAGGCGGTTGAATCTAAAACAGAGAAAAAAGAAAGTGCAGAAAAAAAGAAAGAAGAAACTCCGATAAAGCCGGTTATGCCTCTGCCGACATTTATGCAGTCTCAATTTCAGCCGAAAAGAACAACAGACAACGCCAGCCCAAAGCTGGATGGGAATGTGATAGATTTACGCGACCTGTAGGTCGCGTAAATCTGAATTACGAATTATGAATAAAGAATCAAATAAAATAAAATCTTTTACAGATTTAAATTCATGGAGAATGGGGCACAAACTAGTGCTTATAATATATAAAATAACAAGCTCATTTCCAAAAGAAGAAATTTTTGGACTTTCCAGCCAAATGAGAAGATGTGCCGTATCGATAACCTCAAATATAGCTGAGGGTTTTAACAGAGAATCCTTTAAAGATAAAATAAGATTTTATTATATGGCGCTTGGATCAACAGCAGAACTTCAAAATCAAATACTAATATCAAAAGATATAAATTACATAGAAGAAACAATTTTCTTGGATTTATCTGAAAAATCAATAATAGTTCATAAAATGATAAATGGACTTATCAAAAAATCTAAAACCTTAACTCATAATTCATAATTCATTATTCATAAGTATGAAACAATTTCAAGTCCCGCAATTTATAGATGTTGAAGACAAAATATTGGGTCCGGTAACAATCCGGCAGTTTTTCACCATGCTTATACCGCTTGTTGTGGGCGGAATTCTTTATTTTATAC
>Ga0256830_1000977_pt1 | contig 20999 bp, 3 predicted proteins | sample 128326metaG_FD_190537 | JGI IMG/M metagenome (GOLD analysis project Ga0256830, IMG submission 190537) | Hydrothermal vent microbial communities from Lau Basin, Pacific Ocean - 128-326 | ecosystem: Environmental > Aquatic > Marine > Hydrothermal vents | place: Pacific Ocean: Lau Basin | collected... | reverse complement strand
ACGCCCCCCTCTCCCCCGACCACCTCGCCTACATCATCTACACCTCCGGCTCCACCGGCACTCCCAAGGGCGTGATGATCCCCCATCGCGGCCTCGCCAACTACCTCGCCTGGGCCTCCCACGCCTACCCCTTCGCCGCCCACCACGGCCCCGGCGCTCCCGTCCATTCCTCCTTCTCCTTCGACCTCACCATCACCGCCCTCTTCCCACCCCTCCTCACCGGCCACGCCGTCCACCTCCTCCCCGACAACTGGCCCGTCGAAACCCTCGCCCACGCCCTCCGCGACCACGGCCCCTTCGCCCTGGTCAAGATCACCCCCGCCCACCTCGACCTCCTCGCCCTCCAGCTCTCCCCCCAGGAGGCCGCCCGCGCCGCCCACGCCTTCATCATCGGCGGCGAGAACCTCCTGGCCGAGAGCCTCTCCTTCTGGCAGGAGGCCGCCCCCCATACTGCCCTGGTCAACGAATACGGCCCCACCGAGACCGTCGTCGGCTGCTGCGTCTATTCGGTGCCCCCCGACGAGCGGCGCTCCGGCTCCGTGCCCATCGGTCGGCCCATCTTCAACACCCAACTCTACATCCTCGACCGCCACTTGCAGCCGGTGCCCGTGGGCGTGGTGGGCGAGCTCTTCATCGGCGGCGTCGGCGTCGCCCGGGGCTACCTCAACCGCCCCGACCTCACCGCCGAGCGCTTCCTCCCCGACCCCTTCAGCCGGGTGCCCGGCGCCCGCCTCTACCGCACCGGCGACCTGGCCCGTTTCCTCCCCGACGGCCGCATCGAGTTCCTGGGCCGCACCGACCATCAGGTCAAGGTCCGGGGCTTCCGGGTCGAGTTGGGGGAGATCGAGGCGGTGCTGGAGGGCCATCCTCGGCTTCAGCGGGCGGTGGTGGTGGCCCGCCAGGACGGCGGCGGCCCTCAGCGGCTGGTCGCCTACCTGGTGCCCGAACCGGCAGGGGATGGCGCGGAGGCTCAGCCGCCCACCGTGGGCGAACTGCGCCGCTTCCTGAAGGCGAAGCTGCCCGACTATATGATCCCCTCCGCCTTCGTCTTCCTGGAGGCGCTGCCCCTCACCCCCAACGGCAAGGTGGACCGCAAGGCCCTCCCCGCCCCCGACGGCGCCCGCCCCGACCTAGACCGGGCCTACGTCGCCCCCCGCACTCGGGAGGAGGAGGTCCTGGCCCAGGTCTGGGCCGAGGTCCTGGGCGTCGAGCGGGTGGGTGTCTACGACAACTTCTTCGACCTGGGCGGCGACTCCATCCTCAGCATCCAGGTCATCGCCCGGGCCAACCAGGCGGGGCTCCGCCTCACCCCCCGCCAGATTTTCGAGCATCAGACCATCGCCGAACTAGCCGCCGTGGCCGGCACCCTGGAGACTGCCCATACCGAGCAGGGGATCGTCGAAGGGCCGGTTCCCCTCACCCCCATCCAGCACTGGTTCTTCCGGCGGGAACTGCCCAACCCCCACCACTGGAACCAGGCCGTCCTGCTGGAGGTGCGCCGGCCCCTCGACCCCGCCCCCCTGGAACAGGCCATCGGCCACCTCCTCGCCCACCACGACGCCCTTCGGCTCCGCTTCCGGCGGCGGGGGGATGAGGGAACGAGGGTGCAGGGCGATGGGGCGATGAGGGAACGAGGCAACGAGGGAACGAGGGAACGGATGGCCTGGGAGCAGGTGAACGCCGGGCTGGATGATCAGGTGCCCCTCACCTGGCTCGACCTCTCCGCCCTGCCGGAGCCCGACCACCGGCCCGCCATCGAAGCCGCCGCCGCCCAGGCCCAGGCCAGCCTGGACCTGACCCACGGCCCCCTCCTGCGGGCCGTCTACTTCGACCTGGGGCCGGACCGACCGGGCCGCCTCCTCATCGTCATCCACCACCTGGCCGTGGACGGCGTCTCCTGGCGCATCCTGCTGGAGGATTTGCAGACCCTCTACCGGCAGCTCGGCCGGGGCGAACCGGCCCACCTGCCGCCCAAGACCACCTCCTTCCGCCGCTGGGCGCAGCGGCTGGTCGAGTATGCCCAGAGCGACGAGGTCCGCCGGGAGCTGGCCTACTGGCTGGAGACCTCTTCGGACAGCGCGGTCCGGCTGCCCGTGGACTACCCCGGCGGGGCCAACAGCGAGGCTTCCACCCGCAGCGTCACCATCACCCTGAGCCCCGAGGAGACCCAGGCCCTGCTGCAGGAGGTGCCGGCCGCCTACGGCACCGAGATCAACGACGCCCTCCTGACGGCGCTGGTCCAAGCCCTCGCCCCTTGGGTCGGCTCCCCAAGGCTGCTCGTGGACCTGGAAGGCCACGGTCGGGAGGCCCTCTTCGACGACGTGGACCTCTCCCGCACCGTCGGTTGGTTCACCACCATCTACCCCGTCTGGCTGGACCTGACGGGCATTTACGGGCCGGGCGAGGCGCTGAAGGCGGTCAAGGAACAGCTCCGGCGGGTGCCCCGGCGGGGGATCGGCTACGGGCTGCTCCGCTACCTCTGCGAGGACGGCGAGGAGATCGCCCGGCTGCGGGAACAGCCCCGGGCCGAGATCAGCTTCAACTACCTGGGCCAGTTCGATCAGCTCCTGGACGACGCCTCCCCCTTCCGCCCTGCGCCGGAGTCACCCGGCCCCTTCCACAGCCCTCGGGGGGAGCGGACCCACCTGCTGGAGATCGTCGGCAGCGTCACCGAGGGCCGGCTCCGGCTGGAGTGGCACTACAGCGCGAACCTGCACCGGCGGGAGACGGTGGAGCAGATGGGCGCGGCCTTCCTGGAGGCCCTGCGGGAGATCATCGCCCACTGTCGGTCGCCCGAGGCGGTTGGCTACACCCCCTCGGACTTCCCCGACGTGGAGCTCAGTCAGGAAGAGATCGAAGCCCTTCTGGCCGAAATCAGCGAGTAGAAAGGAGACCCTCTATGACCGGTTCCAAACAGCGGCGCGACCCCAGACCCTTGCCCAAGAAGCTTCTCTCCCCCGTGGCGAAGGGGGGAAGCGGAGTCCTGCGCTTCGGCGCCGGCATCCTGGCCAACTCCAGCATCGCTCTCGACTGGCTCCGGCTGAAGTACCTGGACTACGTCCCCCGCCCGGACGACATCTTCATCGTGACCTACCCGCGCTCCGGCACCACCTGGTTGCAGATGATCCTCTACCAGATGACCACCGACGGGGAGATGAACTTCACCCACATCTCCGAGGTCGTGCCCTGGTTCGAGCAGTCCACCCTGCACCGACGGAACATCGAATCGCTGCCCTCTCCCCGTGCCTTCAAGACCCACCTGCACTACAACGGCATCTTTTCCATCCCCAAGGCGTCCTGCCGCTACATCTACATGATCCGCAACGGCAAGGACGTGCTGGTCTCCTACTACCACTTCTACAAGAGCCACCTGGGGTACAAGGGCACCTTCCCCGAGTTCTTCAAGCGCTTTATGCGGGGCAAGGTCCAGTACGGCTCCTGGTTCAAACACGTCGCCCAATGGCGGGCCAATCCCCGCCGCCTCAACATCCTCTACCTGCGGTACGAGGACATGCTCCGAGACCCGGAAGGCGGGATGCGGGAGATCGCCGACTTCTGCGGCTTCGACATCCCGACGGAGAAGTGGCCCGTCATCCTGGAGCGGACCAGCTTCGCCTTTATGAAGCAGTACGAGCTCAAGTTCGACCCGGCCATCGAGGTGCTGTGGCAGCTCCACGGAACCCGGGTGGGTGCCTTCCTCCGCAAGGGGAAGTCTGGCTATGCGAAGGAATACCTGACCCCGGAGCAAGAGGCCAAGTTTGAGCAAGCCTTCGAGAAGTGGCTCGGCGGAACGGGGCTCACCTCCGAGGCCCCTGTGGCGGCGACACCGGCCAACCCGGCCGCTCCCGCCGGCAGTGCAAGCTCCAAGAGTGGATGATCTGAGACGAACGTGACAAAGGTGACCGGATGAGCAAGCGAACGATCGAGGCCGTCTACCCCCTCTCCCCGATGCAGCAGGGCATGCTCTTTCACAGCCTGTACGCCCCCGAATCGGGCGTCTACGTCGAGCAACTGAGCTGCACCCTGCGCGGTGATCTGGACATCCCGGCCTTTCAGCGGGCCTGGCAGCGGGTGGTAGACCGCCACGCCGTCCTGCGCACCTCCTTCGTCTGGAGGCAACTCGACAAGACGCTCCAGGTGGTCCACCGCCGGGTGACCGTGCCCCTGGAGCAACAGGACTGGCGGGGGCTCTCCCCTGCCCAGCAGCGAGCCCGCCTGGACGCCTTCCTGCAACAGGAGCGACGCCGGGGGTTCGACCTCTCCCGCCCCCCGCTGGTCCGCCTGGCCCTGATGCGGACGGCCGAGGATGCCCACACCTTCGTCTGGAGCCACCACCACATCCTGCTGGACGGCTGGTCCCTGCCCCTGATCCTGGGGGAGGTCTTTGCCCTCTACGAAGCCTTCCGTCAGGGCCGAGACCTCTACCTGAAGCCGCCCCGGCCCTACCGGGACTACATCGCCTGGCTCCAGCGGCAGGACCTGGCCAAGGCCGAGGCCTTCTGGCGGGAGACGCTGGCCGGCCTCACCGCGCCGACCCCCTTGGTCGTGGACCGGGCGACGGAGGCCGGCGAGGAGCGCGACGAGGCCTACGGCGTGCTGGAGAGCCACCTCCCGGCGGCGACGACCGCCACCCTCCAGGCCCTGGCCCGACAGCACCGCCTGACCCTGAGCACGCTGGTGCAGGGGGCCTGGGCGCTGCTCCTGCACCGCTACAGCGGTGAGGACGACGTCGTCTTCGGCGCCACCGTCTCCGGCCGCCCGCCCGACCTGCCGGGCGTGGAGACGATGGTCGGCCTCTTCATCAACACCCTGCCCGTCCGGGCGCAGATCAGGCCGGAGACCCCCGTCGCGGAGTGGCTCCGCCGGCTCCAGGCCCAACTGGCGGCGATGCGCCAGTACGAGTACAGCCCCCTCGTCCAGGTCCAGGAGTGGAGCGACGTCCCTCGGGGCCTCCCCCTCTTCGAGAGCATCCTCGTCTTCGAGAACTACCCGGTGGACGCCTCCCTGCGGAAGCAGACGGGCAGCCTGACCGTCGAAGAGGTCCGCTCCATCGAGCAGACCAACTATCCGATCACCGTCGTCTCGGGCGCGGGGGAGCGGCTGCCGCTGAAGATCGCCTACGACCGCCGGCGCTTCGACGCCGACGCCATCCGGCGGATGCTGGGCCACCTGGAGACGCTGCTGGAGGGGATCGCCGCCGCCCCCGACCGCCCCATCGCCACCCTCCCCCTCCTGACGGCGGACGAGCGGCAGCAGGTGGTGGTGACCTGGAACGCCACGGCGACCGACTACCCCCAGGACGCCACCGTCCACCGGCTCTTCGAGGCCCAGGCGGCCCGGACCCCCGACGCCGTGGCCCTGGTCGCCGGCGACCGGGTCCTCACCTACCGGGAGCTGAACCGCCGCGCCAACCAATTGGCCCACCACCTCCAGAAGCTGGGCGTCGGGCCGGAGACCCTGGTCGGCGTCCACCTGGAGCGCTCGCCGGAGATGGTCATCGCCCTGCTGGCCGTCCTCAAGGCCGGCGGCGCCTACCTCCCCCTCGACCCCACCTACCCGCCGGAGCGCCTGGCTTTCATGCTCCAAGACGCCGCCGTCTCCGTCCTGCTGGTGGACAGCCGGGGCGCTGAGGCGATGGAGGCAATGAGGGATGAGGCGACCGAGGCACTGAGGAATGAGGCACCGAGGGCTGAGGCGAATGAGGCACTGAGGAATGAGGCACCGGGGGCTGAGGCATCCCTCAGACCTCAGACCTCAGACCTCGGACCTCAGACCGCCGCTAAGACGCCAGCCGCTAAGACGCTATCCGCTACGCCGCTATCCGCTACGCCGCTAGCCGCCATCCGCCTCGACGACTGGTCCGCCTTCGCTCACGAGCCGGACACCAACCCGGACGCCCCCGTCGCCCCCGACCACCTGGCCTACGTCATCTACACCTCCGGCTCCACGGGGCTGCCCAAGGGCGTCACCGTCCCCCAGCGGGCGCTGGTCAACCACGCCCTGACGATGAAGGACGCCTTCGGCCTGGAGCCCGGCGACCGGTTCCTCCAGTTCATCTCCCTGAGCTTCGACGCCTCGGCCGAGGAGATCTTCCCCACCCTCCTCGGCGGCGCGACCCTGGTCCTCGCCCCGCCCGACCTCTCGCTGGCCGGCCCCGATTTCCTGCGCTTCTGCGAGGACCAAGCGGTCACCGTGCTCCACCTGCCCGCCTCCTTCTGGCACCAGTGGGTGGACGACCTGGCCCTCGCCGGCCTCCCCGTCCGCATCCCCCTCAAGCTGCTGGTGGTGGGAGGGGAGAGCCCCGCCGTGGACCGGCTGGAGACCTGGCTCCACCTCTTGGGCCGCCCCATCCGCTTCATCAACGCCTACGGCCCGACGGAGGCGACCATCACCACGACCTTCTACGCCCTGGCCTGCGACCCGGAGACCCCCATCGGCCTCACCCGCATCCCCATCGGATGGCCCATCGCCAACGTGCGGACCTACCTGTTGGACCGGGAGGGGCGACCGGTGCCGCCGGGCGTGCCCGGCGAACTCTACATCGGCGGCGTCGGGGTGGCCCGAGGCTACCTCCACCGCCCCGACCTCACCGCCGAACGGTTCCTCCCCGACCCCTTCGACGACCGACCGGGGGCGCGGCTCTACCGGACGGGAGACCTGGCCCGCTATCGCCCCGATGGGGCCATCGAGTTCCTGGGGCGGGTGGACTACCAGGTGAAGGTGCGGGGCTTCCGCATCGAGCTGGAGGAGATCGAAGCGGTGCTCCAGGCGCACCCGGCGGTGGACCAAGCGGTCGTCCTGGCCCGCGAGGACACCCCCGGCGAGAAGCAGTTGGTGGCCTACCTCGTGACCGGAGACGACGCCCCACTCCCCGTCGGCGAACTGCGAGACTACCTGAAGGCGCGGCTGCCGGCCTACATGGTCCCCTCGGCCTACGTCGTGCTGGAGGCGATGCCCCTGCTGCCCGGCGGCAAAGTGGACCGCCAGGCGCTCCCCGCCCCCGAGGGCGCTCAGTTGCGGCCCGAAACGCCCTACGTTGCGCCGCGCACCCCCGTTGAGGAAGTGATCGCCGAGATGTGGGCTCGGGTGCTGGGTGTCGAGCGGGTGGGCATCCACGACGACTTCTTCGAGCTGGGCGGCCACTCCCTTCTGGCAGTCCAGCTCATCTCCCGGCTGCGTCGGGCCTTCCAGATCGAAGTGCCCCTCCAGGACCTCTTCCAGACGCCAACGGTGGCCGGGCTGGCGGAGCAGGTCGAAGCGGCCCTGCGGGCAGCGGCCGGCCTGGAAGCCCCGCCCATCGAGCCGATCCCCCGCGACGACGGCCCGCCTCCCCTCTCCTTCGCCCAGCAACGGCTCTGGTTCCTGGACCAGTTGGCCCCGGGCAACCTCTTCTACAACATCCCGATGGCGGTCCGCCTCTCCGGGCGGCTGGACGTGGAGGCCCTGGAGCGGAGCCTGAACGAGATCGTCCGCCGCCACGAGGTCCTGCGCACCACCTTCCGGGAGAAGGACGGTCGGCCCATCCAGGTCATCGCCCCGGAGCTCCACCTCACCCTTCCCGTGGTGGACCTCAGCCACCTGCCGGAGGCGGAGCGGGAGGCCGAGGCCCGGCGCCGGGCCCAGGCGGAGGCCCGTCAGCCCTTCGACCTGAGCCGAGGGCCGTTGCTGCGGGCCAAGCTGCTCAAGCTGGACGACGAGGAGCACATCGCCGTCCTGACCATGCACCACATCATCTCCGACGGCTGGTCTATGGGCGTGCTCGTGCGGGAGCTGGCGACCCTCTACAGCGCCTTCGTCGCCGGCCGCCCCTCGCCGCTGCCCGACCCGCCCATCCAGTACGCCGACTTCGCCGCCTGGCAGCGGGAATGGCTCCAGGGCGAGGTCCTGGAACGCCAGCTCGCTTATTGGAAGGAACAGCTCCAAGGTCCTCCGCCCGTCCTGGACCTGCCCACCGACCGGCCCCGCCCGGCGGTCCAGAGCTGGCGGGGGGCGACAGAACACTTCGCCCTCCCCTCGGAGCTCTCCCGCCAACTGCGGGCCCTGAGCCGGGAGGAGGGGGTGACCCTCTTTATGACCCTCCTGGCCGCCTTCCAGACCCTGCTCCACCGCTACACCGGCCAGGACGACATCAGCGTCGGAACGGCCATCGCCAACCGCAACCGGGCCGAGATCGAAGGGCTCATCGGCTTCTTCGTCAACACCCTGGTGATGCGGACCAAGCTGGACGGCAACCCCACCTTCCGCGAGGTGCTGAAGCGGGTTCGCGAGGTCGCCCTGGGGGCCTACGCCCACCAGGACCTCCCCTTTGAGATGCTGGTGGAAGCGCTCCAGCCGGAGCGGGATATGAGCCACACCCCCCTCTTCCAGGTGATGTTCGTCCTCCAGAACGCGCCGGCCGAGCCGTTGGAGCTGCCCGGCCTGATCCTGACGCCGGTGGAAGTGGACCGGGGAACGGCGACCTTCGACCTGACCCTCTCGATGACCGAAGGGCCGGAGGGGCTGAGCGGTTCGTTGGAGTACAACACCGACCTCTTCGACGCCGCCACCATCCGCCGGATGCTGGGCCACTTCCAGACCCTGCTGGAGGCCGTCGTCGCCGACCCCGACCGGCCCATCGCCCGGCTCCCCCTCCTGACCGAGCCGGAGCAACAGCAGATGCTCGTCCGGTGGAACGCCACCGCCACCGACTTCGACCACGACCGCTGCGCCCACCACCTCGTCGAAGCCTGGGCCGCCCGCCGGCCCCACGCCATCGCCGTCACCTTCGAGGACCAGGCCCTCTCCTACGCCGAACTCGACCGCCGCGCCAACCAACTGGCCCACCACCTCCAGAAGCTCGGCGTCGGCCCCGAATCCCTCGTCGGCATCTCCACCCGCCGCTCCCCCGAGATGGTCATCGCCATCCTGGCCGTCCTCAAGGCCGGCGGCGCCTACCTCCCCCTCGACCCCACCTACCCCCCGGAGCGCCTGGCTTTCATGCTCCAAGACGCCGCCGTCTCCGTCCTGCTGGTGGACAGCCGGGGCGCCGAAGTGGCCGAGGCGCTGGGGAACGAGGCAATGAGGGCTGAGGCGAATGAGGCACTGAGGAATGAGGCACCGGGGGCTGAGGCATCCCTCAGACCTCAGACCTCAGACCTCAGACCTCGGACCGCCGCTAAGACGCTATCCGCTAAGACGCTATCCGCTACGTCGCTAGCCGCTAAGCCGCTAACCGCCATCCGCCTCGACAACTGGTCCACCTTCGCCGGCGAGCCGACCACGCCACCGGAGACCTCCGTCTCCCCCGACAACCTGGCCTACGTCATCTACACCTCCGGCTCCACCGGCAAGCCCAAGGGCACTATGCTTCACCATCGCGGCCTCTGCAACCTCACCGACGCCCAGCGCCGCGCCTTCGGCATCCGCCCGGGCAGCCACGTCCTCCAGTTCTCGCGCCTGAGCTTCGACGGCTCCGTCTGGGAGATCTTCATGGCCTTGGCCAACGGCGCCACCCTCTGCCTCGCCCGCCAGGAGACCCTCGCCTCCGCCCCCGACCTGATCGCATTGCTACGCGAAGCAGAGGTCACCAACGCCACCCTGCCCCCCTCGATGCTCCGGGTGATGCCCCTGGAGAAGCTGCCCGCCCTCCAGACCATCATCTCCGCCGGCGAAGCCTGCACCCCCGAACTGGTCGAGCGCTGGTCCCCGGGCCGCGACTTCTTCAACGGCTACGGCCCCACCGAGAGCACCGTCTGCGCTTCCCTCTACCTCTGCGCCGACCAAGAACCCGACGGCCCCCCCATCGGCCGGCCCATCGCCAACGTCGCCCTCTACATCCTCGACCCCAAGCTCCAGCCCGTTCCCATCGGCGTCCCCGGCGAACTCTGCATTGACAGCGTGGGCCTGGCCCGGGGCTACCTCAACCGCCCCGACCTCACCGCCGAGCGCTTCATCCCCAACCCCTTCAGCGACCGCCCCGGCGCCCGCCTCTACCGCACCGGTGACCTGGTCCGCTTCCGCCCCGACGGCAACATCGAGTTCCTGGGCCGCATTGACCACCAGGTCAAGGTCCGGGGCTTCCGCATCGAACTGGGCGAGATCGAAGCCGTTCTGGAGGGCCATCCCGCCCTGCGGGAGGTGGCCGTGATCGCCCGCGAGGACAGCCCCGGCGACCGGAGGCTGGTCGCCTACGTCGTGCCCGAAAGCGAGCCGGCGCCGACGGTGAGCGAACTGCGCAGCTTCCTGCGCCGGACCCTGCCCGACTACATGGTCCCCGCCGCCTTCGTCTTCCTGGAGGCGCTGCCCCTCACTCCCAGCGGCAAGGTGGACCGACGGGCGCTGCCGGCCCCCGAGGGCCTGCGTCCGACGCTGCAACGGGAGTACGTCCCGCCCCGCACGCCCGTGGAGCAGGAGCTGGCCGCCCTCTGCGCCGAACTGCTGGGGATCGAGCGGGTGGGCATCTACGACAACTTCTTCGAGCTGGGCGGTCACTCCCTCCTCGCCACCCAGTTCATCTCCCGCGTGCGGGAGACCTTCGACGTGGAGGTGCCCCTGCGCACCCTCTTCGAGCACCCCACCGTCGCCGAGCTGGCCGAGGAGATCGAAGCGCTCCGGCAGACCGAAGAGACCGACGTGGCCAAGATCGCCGAACTGCTGGAGAAAGTCCAGAACCTCTCCCAGGACGAAGTGTTGGCCTTGCTTCGTGAAAAGCAGGTGATGTAACCGATGAAGGAGATCGCCAGACAGATCGCCAACCTCCCCCCGGAGAAACGGGCCCTTCTGGAGATGCTGCTCAAGGCCGAAGGGGTAGACCTCTCCCGCTCCCTCATCCTCCCTCGGAAGCGGGAGGGCAACGCCCTGCCCCTCTCCTTCGCCCAGCAGCGGCTCTGGTTCCTGGACCAACTGGCGCCCAACAGCCCCCTCTACAACATCCCCGACGCCATCCGCCTCCGGGGGCCGCTGGACGTGGTGGTGCTGGAGCGGAGCCTGAACGAGATCGTCCGCCGTCACGAGAGCCTGCGCACCACCTTCCGGGCGACCGACGGCAAGCCGGTTCAGGTCATCGCGCCCACGCTGGAACTCCCCCTGCCCCTGGTGGACCTGAGCGGTCTGCCCCAGGCGGCGCGGGAGGCCGAGGTGCAGCGGCTGGCCACCGAGGAAGCCCAGCGTCCCTTCGACCTGAGCCGGGGGCCGCTTCTCCGCGTGACCCTGCTGCGCCTGGGGGATGAGGAGCACGTCGCCCTCCTGACGATGCACCACATCGTCTCCGACGGCTGGTCTATGAGGGTCTTCGTCCAGGAACTGGCCGCCCTCTACGACGCCTTCTCCCACGGCCGGCCCTCGCCGCTGCCGGAACTGCCCATCCAGTACGCCGACTTCGCCCTCTGGCAACGGGAGTGGCTCCAGGGCGAGGTGCTGGAAGAGCAGTTGGCCTACTGGAAGGAACAATTGAGCGGCAGCCCGCCGGTGCTCGAACTCCCTACCGACCGGCCCCGCCCCCCCGTCCAGTCCTTCCGGGGAGCCCACCGCCCCTTCATGCTGCCCCGCCCCCTCTCCCAGGCCGTCAAAGCCCTCTGCCGGCAGGAAGGCGTCACCCCCTTCATGCTGCTCCTGGCCGCCTTCCAGACGCTGCTCCACCGCTACACCGGCCAGGACGACATCAGCGTCGGCACCCCCATCGCCAACCGGAACCGGGCCGAGACCGAGGGGCTCATCGGCTACTTCGCCAACACCCTCGTGCTGCGCACCGACCTCTCCGGCGATCCGCCCTTCCGCGAACTGCTGAAGCGGGTGCGCGAGGTCGCCTTGGGAGCCTACGCCCACCAGGACCTCCCCTTCGAGATGCTGGTGGACGCCCTCCAGCCGGAGCGCGACCTGAGCCACACCCCCCTCTTCCAGGTGATGTTCGTCCTCCAGACCACGATGCTGGAGGACCTGGAGGTCGCCGGCCTGACCATCACGCCCCTAGAGCTGGAGAAGGGAACGGCCACCTTCGACCTGACCCTCTCGATGACCGACGGCCCCGAAGGGCTGGGCGGAGCGCTGGAGTACAACACCGACCTCTTCGACGCCGCCACCGCCGAGCGGATGGTCGCCCACTTCCAGACCCTGCTGGAGGGCATCGTCGCCGATCCCGACCGACGCCTCTCGGCGCTGCCCCTCCTGACGGAGGCCGAGCGGGAGCAGCTGCTGGTCACGTGGAACGACACCGAGGCCGACTTCCCCGAGGAGGTCTGCGTCCACCGCTGGTTCGAGGCCGTGGCCGAGCGCACCCCCGACGCCATCGCCGTGAGTTTCGGGGAAGCGCGGCTGAGCTACCGGGAATTGAACCGCCGCGCCAACCAATTGGCCCACCACCTCCAGAAGCTGGGCGTCGGGCCGGAGACCCTGGTCGGCATCTGCCTCGAGCGCTCGCCGGAGATGATCACCGCCATCCTGGCCGTCCTCAAGGCCGGCGGCGCCTACCTCCCCCTCGACCCCACCTACCCCCCGGAGCGCCTCGCTTTCATGCTCCAAGACGCCGCCGTCTCCGTCCTGCTGGTGGACAGCCGGGGCGCTGAGGCGATGGCGGCAATGAGGGATGAGGCGGACGAGGCAACGAGGACTGAGGCACCGGGGGCTGAGGCGACCGAGGCACCGAGGGAAGAGGCAAGCGAGGCACCGAGGACTGAGGCACCGAGGGCCGAGAAAGGGCACCCTCATCACGCCTCACGCCTCACGCCTCACGCCTCACGCCTCACGCTTCACGCTTCACGCCTCACGCTTCACGCTTCACGCCTCACGCATCACGCTTCACGCATCACGCATCACGCATCCCTCACCACCCTCCACCTCGACGACTGGTCCGCCTTCGCTCACGAGCCGGACACCAACCCGGACGCCCCCGTCACCCCCGACAATCTGGCCTACGTCATCTACACCTCCGGCTCCACCGGCAAGCCCAAGGGCACCATGCTCCACCATTGCGGCCTCTGCAACTTCGTCCGCGCCTGGCACCGAGACGTGCAGGTCAAGCCCGACGACCGGGTGCTCCAGTTCGCCGCCTTCAGCTTCGACGCCTCGGTGGCGGAGGTCTTCACCACGCTCCTGGCCGGGGCCGAACTCCTCCTGGCCCGCCGGGAAGCCCTGCTCTCCACCCCGGACCTGGCCCGGCTGCTCCAGGAGCAGGAGGTCACCGCCGTCACCCTGCCCCCCGTCGTCCTGAAGATGCTCCCGACGGAGGGGCTGGAAGCCCTGCGCACCGTGATGTCGGCCGGGGAAGCCTGCTCGCCGGAGATCGTCGCCCGCTGGGCCCCCGGACGCCGCTTCTTCAACGGCTACGGGCCGACGGAGGTCACCATCGCCGCGACCTGGGCGCGGCTGGACGCCCCCCTTCCCGAAGGGGCCACCAACGTCCCCATCGGACGCCCCTTCGCCAACGTCCGCGTCTACGTCCTGGACGCCCACCAACGACCGGTGCCCGTGGGGGTCCCAGGCGAGCTCTGCGTCGGCGGCACCGGCGTGAGCCGGGGCTACCTCAACCGCCCCGACCTCACCGCCGAGCGCTTCATCCCCGACCCCTTCAGCAACCGCCCTGGCGCCCGCCTCTACCGCACCGGCGACCTGGTCCGCTACCGGCCCGACGGCACCCTGGAGTTCCTGGGCCGCATTGACCACCAGGTCAAGGTCCGGGGCTTCCGCATCGAACTGGGCGAGATCGAGGTAGCGCTGCGCCGACACCCCCGCATCCAGGAGGCCGCCGTCCTGGCGCGAGAAGACCGTCCGGGCGAGAAACGGCTGGTCGCCTACATCGTCCCGCCGCCCCACGACGGGGCCGCCCCCGGCGTCAGCGAACTGCGCACCTTCCTCCAGGAAACGCTGCCCGACTACATGGTCCCCGCCGCCTTCGTCGTGCTGGAGGCAATGCCCCTCACCCCCAGCGGCAAGGTGGACCGCCGGGCGCTGCCGGCCCCCGACCAGGCCCGCCCCGACCTGGAAGGGGCCTACGTCGCCCCCCGCACCCGGGAGGAAGAGGTCCTGGCCCAGATCTGGGCCGAAGTCCTGGGCCTCGAGCGGGTGGGCGTCTACGACAACTTCTTCGAGCTGGGTGGCGACTCCATCCTCAGCATCCAGGTCATCGCCCGGGCCAACCAGGCGGGGCTCCGCCTCACCCCCCGCCACCTCTTCCAGGCCCCCACGGTGGCCGGCCTGGCCGCCCTCGCCGGAACCGGGCGGATCGTCGAGGCCGAGCAGGGGATCGTTGAAGGGCCGGTTCCCCTCACCCCCATCCAGCACTGGTTCTTCCGGCGGGAACTGCCCAACCCCCATCACTGGAACCAGGCCGTCCTGCTGGAGGTGCGCCGGCCCCTCGACCCCGCCCCCCTGGAACAGGCCATCGGCCACCTCCTCGCCCACCACGACGCCCTTCGGCTCCGCTTCCGGCGGCGGGGGGATGAGGGAACGAGGGTGCAAGGCGATGAGGCACTGAGGGAACGAGTCGCCTGGGAGCAGGTGAACGCCGGGCCGGACGATCAGGTGCCCCTCACCTGGCTCGACCTCTCCGCCCTGCCGGAGCCCGACCACCGGCCCGCCATCGAAGCCGCCGCCGCCCAGGCCCAGGCCAGCCTGGACCTGACCCACGGCCCCCTCCTGCGGGCCGTCTACTTCGACCTGGGGCCGGACCGACCGGGCCGCCTCCTCATCGTCATCCACCACCTGGCCGTGGACGGCGTCTCCTGGCGCATCCTGCTGGAGGATTTGCAGACCCTCTACCGGCAGCTCAGCCGGGGCGAGCCGGCCCACCTGCCGCCCAAGACCACCTCCTTCCGCCGTTGGGCGCAGCGGCTGGTCGAGTACGCCCAGAGCGACGAGGTCCGCCGGGAACTCTCCCACTGGCTCGCCATCGGCCGGCGGGGAGCCCCCCGGCTGCCCGTGGACTTCCCCGGCGGGGTCAACACCGAAGCCTCGGCCCGCAGCGTCGGCCTCACCTTCAGCGCCGAGGAGACCCAGGCCCTGCTGCAAGAGGTGCCGGCCGCCTACCGCACCGAGATCAACGACGCCCTCCTCACGGCGCTGGCCCAGGCGGTGGCGAAGTGGACCGGCTCCCCCGCCCTCCTCGTGGCCCTGGAAGGCCACGGTCGGGAGGAACTCTTCGACGACGTGGACCTCTCCCGCACCGTCGGCTGGTTCACCACCACCTTCCCGGTGCTGCTGGACCTGACCGACGCCCGAGGGCCGGGCGAGGCGCTGAAGGCGGTCAAGGAACAGCTTCGGCGGGTGCCCCGGCGGGGGATCGGCTACGGGCTGCTCCGCTACCTCTGCGAGGACGAGGAGGTGAGGCAGCAGATCCGCGCCCTGCCCCAACCGGAGATCAGCTTCAACTACCTGGGGCAACTGGACCAGGTCCTGCCCGAAGCAGCCCTCTTCGCCCCGGCCCGCGAGTCCCGAGGGCCCGACCGCAGCGCGGGAGGGGAGCGCAGCCACCTGCTGGAGATCAACGGAAGCATCGCCGGCGGGCAACTGCGGCTGGAGTGGACCTACAGCGAGAACCTGCACCGCCGGTCCACCATCGAGCGGCTGGCCCAGGACTTCGCCCAAGCCCTGCGGGCCATCATCGCCCACTGTCGGTCGCCCGAGGCGGGAGGCGTCACCCCCTCCGACTTCCCGCTGGCGGGTCTCGATCAGCGAAAACTGGACAAGCTCCTGGCAAGGATCAAGCGATAGGACAAGGGAAGGTTATGGACCCAAGAAATATCGAGGACATCTATCCGCTCTCGCCGATGCAGCAAGGCATGCTCTTCCACAGCCTCTACGCCCCCGAGACCGGCGTCTACTTCGAGCAGTCGAGCTGGACCCTGCGGGGGCCCCTGGACGTGCCGGCCTTCGAGCGGGCCTGGCAGCAGGTGATGGATCGGCATCCCGTCCTGCGGACCGCCTTCTTGTGGGAGGGCTTGGAAGAACCCCTCCAGGTGGTCTACCGGCGGGTGCCGCTCCCCCTGGAAAAGCTGGACTGGCGAGGGCTTCCCGAAGCCGAGCAAGCGGAGCGGCTGGCCGCCTTCCTCCGGGCCGACCGGGAGCGGGGGTTCAACCTGGCGGAGCCCCCCCTGATCCGCCTGACGCTGATCCGCACCGCCGAGGAGACCTATCAGTTCGTGTGGAGCCACCACCACTCGCTGATGGACGGGTGGTCCCAACCCATCCTCGTCCGGGAGGTCTTCACCCTCTACGAGGCCCTGCGCCGGGGGCAGGTCATCTCGCTGCCGCCGGCCCGCCCCTACCGCGACTACATCGCCTGGCTCCAGGCCCAGGACCGCGCCGAGGCCGAGGCCTTCTGGCGGGAGACGTTGGCCGGCTTCACCGCGCCGACGCCGCTGACGGTGGATTCGCCCCTCGCCCGCTCCAAGCCGGTCGAAGGCCAGGACGACTACGCCATGCAGCGGATCCTGCTGCCCGCCGAGACCCGAGCAGCCCTCGACGCTCTGGCCCGGAAGCACCAGTTGACCCTCAACACGCTGGTGCAGGGGGCCTGGGCGCTCCTGTTGAGCCGCTACAGCGGCGAGGAGGACGTCGTCTTCGGTGCCACCGTCTCCGGCCGGCCCGTGGACCTGCCGGGGGCTGAGTCCATCGTCGGCCTCTTCATCAACACCCTGCCCGTGCGGGTGCAGGTGCGCCCCGACGCCCCCGTCCTCACCTGGCTCAGGGAAGTCCAGGAGCGCCAGGTGGAGATGCGCCAGTACGAGTACACCCCGCTGGTCGAGATCCAGGGCTGGAGCGAAGTGCCGCGCGACCTGCCCCTCTTCGAGAGCATCCTGGTCTTCGAGAACTACCCCGTGGACGAGGCGCTGCGGGAGCAGAAGGGCAGCCTGGAGATCGAGCCCGGCCCGGTCTTCACCCGGACCAACTACCCCCTCACCGTGGCCGTGGCTCCGGGCCGGCAGATGGGGCTGCTGATGGCCTACGAGACCCGCCGCTTCGACGCCGACACCATCCGCCGGATGATGGGCCACCTCCAGACCCTGCTGGAGGCCATCGTCGCCGACCCCGAGCAGCGCCTGGCCGAGCTCCCCCTCCTGACCGAGCCGGAGCAGCAGCAGATGCTCGTCCGGTGGAACGCCACCGCCACCGACTTCGACCACGACCGCTGCGCCCACCACCTCGTCGAAGCCTGGGCCGCCCGCCAGCCCCACGCCATCGCCGTCACCTTCGAGGACCAGGCCCTCTCCTACGCCGAACTCGACCGCCGCGCCAACCAACTGGCCCACCACCTCCAGAAGCTCGGCGTCGGCCCCGAATCCCTCGTCGGCATCTCCACCCGCCGCTCCCCCGAGATGGTCATCGCCATCCTGGCCGTCCTCAAGGCCGGCGGCGCCTACCTCCCCCTCGACCCCACCTACCCCCCGGAGCGCCTGGCCTTCATGCTCCAAGACGCCGCCGTCTCCGTCCTGCTGGTGGACAGCCGGGGCGCTGAAGTGGCCGAGGCACTGAGGGCTGAGGCGACCGAGGCAACGAGGGATGAGGCAAGCGAGGCACCGAGGGCTGAGGCAACCGAGGCACCGAGGGCTGAGGCGAATGAGGCACTGAGGAATGAGGCACCGGGGGCTGAGGCATCCCTCAGACCTCAGACCTCAGACCTCGGACCTCAGACCGCCGCTAAGACGCCAGCCGCTACGCCGCTAGCCGCCATCCGCCTCGACAACTGGTCCACCTTCGCCGGCGAGCCGACCACGCCACCGGAGACCTCCGTCACCCCCGACAACCTGGCCTACGTCATCTACACCTCCGGCTCCACCGGCAAGCCCAAGGGCACCATGCTCCACCATCGCGGCCTCTGCAACCTCACCGACGCCCAGCGCCGCGCCTTCGGCATCCGCCCGGGCTCCCGCATCCTCCAGTTCTCCCCCCTCAGCTTCGACGCCTCCGTCTGGGAGACCTTTATGGCCCTGGCCAACGGCGCCACCCTCTGCCTCGCCCGCCGGGAAACCCTCGCCTCCGCCCCTGACCTGGCCGCCCTCCTCGCCGACCAGGCCATCACCAACGCCACCCTGCCCCCCTCGATGCTCCGCGTCCTTCCTCACCAGGGGCTCCACACCCTCGAAACCCTCATCTCCGCCGGCGAAGCCTGCACCCCCGAACTGGTCGAGCGCTGGTCCCCGGGCCGCGACTTCTTCAACGCCTACGGCCCCACCGAGACCACCGTCTGTGCCTCGATGCACCTCTGCGCCGACCGGGAGCCCGACGGCCCCCCCATCGGCCGGCCCATCGCCAACGCCACCCTCTACATCCTCGACCCCAACCTCCAGCCCCTCCCCGTCGGCGTCCCCGGCGAACTCTTCATCGGCGGCATCGGCGTCGGCCGCGGCTACCTCAACCGCCCCGACCTCACCGCCGAGCGCTTCATCCCCGACCCCTTCAGCGACCGCCCCGGCGCCCGCCTCTACCGCACCGGCGACCTGGTCCGCTTCCGCCCCGACGGGGAGATCGAATTCCTGGGCCGCATTGACCACCAGGTCAAGGTCCGGGGCTTCCGCATCGAACTGGGCGAGATCGAGGCCGTTCTGGAAGAACACCCCGCCCTGCGGGAGGTGGCCGTGATCGTGCGGGAGGACAGCCCCGGCGACCGGCGGCTGGTGGCCTACGTCGTGCCCGAGGGGGAGACCGCCCCCGGTGTGACAGAGCTGCGCCGCTTCCTGAAGGAGAAGCTGCCCGACTACATGGTCCCCTCCGCCTTCGTCGTGCTGGAAGCGTTGCCCCTCACCCCCAGCGGCAAGGTGGACCGCAAGGCCCTCCCTGCCCTGGAGGAACGCCCAACCTTGGAGACGGCCTATCTGCCGCCCCGCACGCCGGTAGAGGAAGGGCTGGCCGAGATCTGGGCCCAGGTGCTGGGGCTGGACTGGGTCGGCGTCCACGACAACTTCTTCGAGCTGGGCGGCCACTCCCTCCTCGCCACCCAGGTCGTCTCCCGGCTCCAGGAGACCTTCCAGGTCGAGCTCCCCTTGCGAGACCTCTTCGAGTCCCCCACCATCGCCGCGCTGGCGGAGCGGATCGAGGCCGCCCTGCGGGAGGAGGCGGGCCTGGAAGCGCCGCCCATCGAGCCGGTGCCCCGCGACGGAGACCTGCCCCTCTCCTTCGCCCAGCAACGGCTCTGGTTCCTGGACCAACTGGAACCGGGCAACCTCCTCTACAACCTTCCCCTGGCCGTCCGCCTCACCGGGAAGCTGGACGTAGAGGCCCTGGAGCGGAGCCTGAGCGAGATCGTGCGCCGCCACGAGGTCCTGCGCACCACCTTCGCCTCCGTGGGCGGCAAGCCGATGCAGGTCATCGCCCCGCCGAAGCCGCTGCCCCTCCCCCTGGTGGACCTGACCGGCCTGCCGGAGGCCCGGCGCGAGGCCGAGGTCCGGCGGCTGGCCCGCGAGGAAGCGCGACGCCCCTTCGACCTGGCCCACGGCCCCCTGCTGCGGGTCCAACTGCTGAAGCTGGACGACGAAGAGCACGTCATCCTCGTCACCATGCACCACATCGTCTCCGACGGCTGGTCTATGGGCGTCTTCGTCCGGGAGATCGCCGCCCTCTACGCCGCCTTCGCCGCCGGCGAGCCCTCGCCGCTGCCCGAGCTGCCCATCCAGTACGCCGATTTCGCCGCCTGGCAGCGGAAGTGGCTCCAAGGGGAGACGCTGGAGAAGCAACTGGCCTACTGGAAAGAGCAACTGAGCGGCAGCCCGCCGGTGCTGGAACTGCCCACCGACCGGCCTCGCCCCTCGGTGCAGACCTCCCGAGGCGCGTCCTTCGCCTTCACCCTGCCCCAGGACCTCTCCCAGGCCCTCCAGGAGCTGAGCCAGGAAGAGGGCGTGACCCTCTTTATGACCCTCCTGGCCGCCTTCCAGACCCTCCTCTACCGCTACACCGGCCAGGAGGACATCTGCGTCGGCACGCCCATCGCCAACCGGAACCGGCCCGAGATCGAAGGGCTCATCGGCTTCTTCGTCAACACCCTCGTGCTGCGCACCGACCTCTCCGGCAACCCCCGCTTCACCGAGCTGCTGAAGCGAGTCCGCGAGGTCGCCCTGGGGGCCTACGCCCATCAGGACCTCCCCTTCGAGATGCTGGTGGAAGCGCTCCAGCCGCAGCGGGATATGAGCCACAGCCCCCTCTTCCAGGTGATGTTCGTCCTCCAGAACGTCCCGCTGGAAGCCCTGGAGCTGCCCGACCTGACCCTGCGCCCCGTGGACGTGGACCGGGGCACGGCGACCTTCGACCTGACCCTCTCGATGGCCGAGGGGCCGGAGGGGTTGAGCGGCTACATCGAGTACAACGCGGACCTCTTCGACGAGACGACCATCGAGCGGATGGCCGGCCACTTCCGAAGGCTGTTGGAGGGGATCGTGGCCGATCCTGAGCAGCCCATCGCCGAGCTGCCGCTGCTGACCGAGGCCGAGCGCCACCAACTCCTCGTCCGGTGGAACGACACCGCCCTCGAACGCCCCCACGCCTGCCTCCACCACCTCTTCGAGGACCAGGTCCGCCGCTCCCCCCACGCCACCGCCATCGCCTTCGGCGACATCCACCTCTCCTACGCCGAACTCAACCGCCGCGCCAACCAACTGGCCCACCACCTCCAGAAGCTCGGCGTCGGCCCCGACTCCCTCGTCGGCCTTCGCCTCCACCGCTCCCCCAACCTCATCATCGCCTTCCTCGCCGTCCTCAAGGCCGGCGCGGCCTACCTCCCCCTCGACCCCGCTTACCCCCCCCAGCGCCTCGCCTTCATGCTCCAGGACGCCGGCGTCACCGTCCTGCTGGTGGACGGCCGGGGCGCTGAAGTGGCCGAGGCACCGGGGGCTGAGGCGACCGAGGCACTGAGGGAAGAGGCAACGGGGAATGAGGCGACCGAGGCACCGAGGGATGAGGCGACTGAGGCACCGAGGGATGAGGCACCGAGGACTGAGGCAGCCCTCGTCACTCAGCCCTCAGCCCTCAGACCGCCGACCTCATCCCTCAGACCTCAGACCTCAGACCTCATCACCCTCCACCTCGACGACTGGTCCGCC